>Ga0315312_1000157_pt1 | contig 105994 bp, 87 predicted proteins | sample TDP7_MG_FD_203629 | JGI IMG/M metagenome (GOLD analysis project Ga0315312, IMG submission 203629) | Freshwater sediment microbial communities from Lake Towuti, South Sulawesi, Indonesia - TDP7 | ecosystem: Environmental > Aquatic > Freshwater > Lake > Sediment | place: Indonesia: South Sulawesi...
TGAACATACAATTGCGATAACGGAAAATGGTTGTGAGGTATTGACTGTAAAAAGGCGGTGAATCCTGAACTGACTCTCGAACGAGCCAAAAAATGGCAAAGAAGGACTCAATAAGATTGCAGGCCAAAGTGACCGATGCTCTGCCGAACGCGATGTTTAAAGTGGAGCTGGAGAACGGCCACAAGGTTTTGGCGCATGTCTCGGGCAAGATGCGAATGAACTTTATTCGGATTTTGCCGGGCGATACGGTCGTGGTTGAAATGTCACCGTATGATTTAAATAGAGGCCGAATAGTCCTTCGGCATTAGTCGTGGCCGCCGGGTTGTGAACCGAACTGGTTATGAGCTGCCAATCACGGACGCGAAGGCAGATATGAAAGATGAAAGTCAGAAGTTCTGTAAAACGTATATGTGAGAATTGCAAAATTGTTCGTCGCAGAGGAGTTGTGCGGGTGATTTGCACAAACCCGCGACATAAACAACGACAGGGCTAAGAAATGTAAAACTTAAAATGAAAACGTAAAGCTGTAGGTTTTTAAGTTTTACACTATACTTTTTCGTTTTTAGCTTTACGTTTTTAGTTGAAAGAGGTGTTGATATGCCGCGTATAGTTGGTGTTGATATTCCCAACGAAAAATCAATATGGATTTCGCTGACCTACATTGCCGGTATAGGTAAGTACACCTCGGAACAGGTCTTAAAAGAAGCCGGGATAGAAAAAAGCACAAAGGCCGGCAAGCTGAGCGAGGACGAGCTTAGCCGTATAACGCAAATCATCGACAATAATTACATCGTGGGAGGCCGGCTTCGAAGGCAGGTCGCTCAAAATATAGCTCGCTTGCGCGATATAAATTGTTATAGAGGCATCCGTCATAGAAAGGGCTTGCCTGTTCGGGGCCAGCGCACTCAAAGTAACGCACGCACCCGCAAAGGCCCAAGAAAAACAGTCGCAGGCAAGAAGGGTGTAAAGGAAAAACGCTAAAAGCCCAAAAGGAATATTAACCACGAATTGATAAAACGCAGTGAATTAGAAATAAGAAACAATCAGCGAAGTCAGCGTCAAGAAAATTACACAATAAGAGAAAAATAATGGCAAAAGGGACAAAGCGGAAAGTTAGAAAAAACATCGTTCGTGCTATTGTGCACATAAAGGCGACATTCAACAACACATTGATTACGATTACAGATTTAGACGGCAATGCGGTTTGCTCGCGTTCAGGGGGCTCTGTGGGTTTCAAAGGTGCTCGCAAAAGTACGCCTTTTGCCGCACAGCAGGCTGCGCAACGTTGCGCCAGCGCAGCTATGCGTAATGGCGTGCGTGAGGTTGAAATCAGGGTTAAGGGGCCGGGTTCCGGCCGTGAATCCGCAATCTCAGCCCTACAGCAGGCAGGATTACGCATCGCATCGATAGAAGACGTTACGCCGCTGCCGCACAATGGTTGTAGGCCGCCGAAGAGAAGAAGAGTATAAAAGCCGATACCCGAAAACTTTTTTGGAGATGAGCAAAAAAAGATGGGACGTTATCTGGATTCATCGTGTAAACTTTGTCGCCGCGAAGGAGTGAAACTGATGCTTAAGGGCATCAGATGCGAAACGGCCAAGTGCCCGGTCGAAAAAAAACAGCGCAATCCCGGTCCCGGTATGCACGGCTGGCGCAGAGGCAGGACAAGCGAGTACGCCGTCCGGCTGCGTGAAAAGCAAAAGGTCAAGAGATACTATGGACTTCTGGAGCGGCAGTTTATGAGGTATTTCCACAAAGCCGAGCGGATAAAGGGCAATACCGGCGAAAACCTGCTGCAGTTGTTGGAAAGACGCTTGGACAATGTGGTGTACAAGTTGAATTTTGCACCGTCACGCAAGGCCGCAAGACAGATGATTATTCACGGCCATATCTTTGTGAACGGACACAAGGTCGACATCAGCGATTACACTATAAAAGTTGGCGACAAGATAACGGTCAAAGGTTCTGAAAAAAGCATCAAAAAAGTAAAGGAACAGTTGGAAAGCAACCCGAATTTTACCACGCAGAACTGGCTGCAGTTGGCCAGGGAAAAACCCGAAGCCACTATTGTTGCATTGCCCGCCCGAGATGATGTTCAAATTCCCGTTGAGGAGCAGTTGGTTGTGGAGTTCTGTTCGAGGTAGCTGAAAAATAGTTTTAAGTTTTTAGTGTTGAGTTTTGGGCTAACTCAAAACTAAAAATTCAAAACTCAAAACTACATAGGAGGTTTGTATGCGAGTTACATGGCGTGGTTTGGAGCTGCCGACCCGTGTTGAACGAGACACGACGGTATCGAGCGATAAATATGGCCGGTTCTTTATTGAGCCTTTCGAACGTGGTTTCGGTACCACTATTGGTAACAGCCTAAGACGCATATTGCTTTCTTCTTTGGAAGGCAGCGCCGTCACATCCATCAAAATAGCGGGAGTCAACCACGAATTCAGCTCGATAAGCGGGGTGATGGAAGATGTCACTGATATCGTTTTGAATGTCAAGAACCTTGTCGTTCGGCTCCAAGGCCAGGCCCCCAAGATAATGACCGTTTCGGCAGACAAAGCCGGCGTTATAACAGCAGCCAACATAGTCGCCGACCCGGCTATTGAAGTGATAAATAAAGATATGGTGTTAGCCACTTTGACGGAAAAAGTAAAGTTTGAAATGGAAATGGTAGTCGAGAACGGCCGAGGTTATGTGCCGGCTTCCGAACGAATCGCTACCGCAGACAGGTTCGAACAGGAAATCGGAAGAATAACGCTTGATGCCGTATATTCGCCGGTTACAAGGGTACGCTACACAACCGAAGACACCCGCGTGGGCCAGCGGACAAACTATGACAAGCTGATTCTGGAGATTTGGACCAACGGCACAATCACGCCTGAAATGGCATTGGTGGAGGCCGCCAAAATTTTACGCAAGCATGTCAATCCGTTCGTACAGTATTTCGAGCTTGGAGAACAAACCGTTGCCGGACAGATTGCCGAAGCAGCCTCGCAAGAGCAAGCAATGAATGAGGAATTAGCCAAGAAACTGAGTATGCCGATTCAGGAGCTGGAGCTCTCGGTAAGAGCGAGCAACTGTCTCGACTCAGAGAAAGTGCAAACGGTCGGCCAGTTGGTGAAAATGACAGATGCTGACCTGCTGAAGATTCGCAGCTTTGGCAAAACTTCTCTGCGGGAGGTCAAGAGAAAACTTGCCGACATAGGCCTGTCATTGGGAATGACGGAGGTAGGCAATAAATCTTGACGGTTTAGTTTGATAATGTTTGCAGATGAAGGTACCGGATAAGAGGAATCTGAGAATATGCGTCACAGAGTAGCAGGACGTCAATTAGGTCGAACAAAGGAGCATCGTCTGGCCATGCGGCGAAATCTGGTCGCTTCGCTCATCGAGCACGAAACCGTTTCAACCACAATCGAAAAAGCGAAAGAGGTAAAACCATTCGCCGAAAAGTTGATTACCCTGGCCAAGAAAGGCTCATTACAGAGCCGACGCCGGGCAATCGCCCTGCTTGGAAATCGCGACATCGTAGATTATCAGGAAGGCGCAGTTGTCAAAAAGGGCACGATAATTGGAAAATTGTTTAGCGAACTCGGCCCTAGATACCTTGACAGACCCGGCGGTTATACAAGAATTATCCCTCTATCATTGAGAAGGTTGGGTGATAACGGCCAGCTCGTCCTGCTGCAGCTCATAGGCGCCGAAGAGAAAGCAAAAAAGCAGTCCAAAACCGGTGCGAAAAAACGCTCTGCTAAAAAAGCAAAAGGAATCGTCGAGACCGAACACCCCGCTGAAGCTCAAGAGACAGACCAAGTTAACCAATAATAATGGGTGGCCGATAGCGGATAGGAAGCAGCCAGAAATGTAAAGACACTGCTTTTGGTTCCCAACTATCTCAGCGAAGGCCCGGGCCGTAGCCGGACAAGCAGAGACAGGAAATGCGGGGTCTCTCGCACGGTAAAGACGTCCTCCGCGAATGGCCAAACAGAATACCAAAACAGAAAATAAAAAACTCAGATGCAAAATACTACAAAAAGCACGAATTTGATTAGTTCTCAAACATTACGCTAAACGCGATACAATATACGCGATACGAGATATGATAAAATGAGTGCGCATGATTGTCTTTTTTGCAAGATGGTAGCTGGAGTGATTCCGGTTACAAAGGTTTACGAAGACGAAGTGGTTCTCGCTTTTCTGGATATTGGCCCCATAAGCGATGGCCACACGTTGGTAATTCCAAAGCAGCACTTTGAGAAATTGCACGATTGTCCTCCACAGCTTCTCGGCCAGATTGCTTCACGTCTCGGCAAAATCGCCGCCGCTGTAGCTGCCGCAATGAATTTTGACGGTTACAATGTATTGTGCAATAATGGCAGAGCAGCCGGCCAGCTTATTGGGCATTTGCATTTTCATATAATCGGTCGCAGTATCGGCGATGACCTATTTGACCGCTGGCCTTCTTATGAATATCAGGATGGGAAAATTGAGGCCATTGCTGAGAAGATTCGAAAAAATTTGTAATTTGTTTTTGTTCTTCTTGATTAAAATTTTTTTTGCGGTATATATATTAATGACCGCGGGGTAGAGCAGTCTGGTAGCTCGTCGGGCCCATAACCCGGAGGTCGCTGGTTCGAATCCAGCCCCCGCTATTATTCGCAAATAAAGGGCTCGCGTTAATTGTTAGACTTAGACAATCTTTTATAAAATACAGCCCTCCCGCACAATAAGAATTATTGAGATAGTCAGGCCAACGATGTTCTTCTTATTCATATTTCCAATAGTACCCCTCTTACGGATTTAATTATTGAGCACTGAGTCGAGAGATACGTTCTTCCACACTTTGTTGGAATCACCCGTGTAAATATCTATATTGATCCCCGCCTCCGACACATTGATGATGGCATATCCGGGAAAATCCGCATATTCAAAATAAGTTATATATGGTTTCTCGTCTTCGAGCAATTTCTGCCGTTCCTGCTTTGTATCGGGTTGAAATTGGGGTTCGAGTTCAACAAGTTGGCCTCCATAACTCTCAACTCCTTCAAGCTGGTCTTTCACTGATATTTTCGACGAGCTGATAACACTGTTCACACTAAACTGCACAAAAGTGCCTGCCGACGTTTTTCTTGCCAGAAGCCCGTACTTATGCAGGTGGGCAGTCAGCAGTACAACTTCATTTGCACCTAATATATTTAAGAATCTTTCACGAGCATCTTTCTCCGACGCCCTTGAAAAAAGATGCCACGTGGACCTTGCATTATAAGGAACCGCGGGAGGATGCATTACAACAAACACATACCGATGTTTGTTCTGGCTTAAAGTCCTCTGTAGCCAATCAAGGTCATTATTATGATATGCGTCGAAAAACACAAACAAATCCGGCCCTTCCATAATATAGAAAGAAGCGGAATCTATTTGTTTTCCACATTCATCTGACAACCATGGTAACATAACACTGTCGAAGGCTTCCCTCGCTCCAGGGCCTGTAATATCGTGATTGCCTTTGACGGCAATGAATCTGGTCTGAGGTATATAGCTGCGAATAAACGCTTTGACATCTTTGAACTGAGTCTCTTGAAGTTCACGACTACCGCACAATCCCTCGGTAAGGTCTCCACCCTGGACAATCATTTTTATTTGGCCCTGACTGGACTCTATACAAGTCTGAACTCGCCTTAGAAGGCCTTGGGTATATTTTTCCGTAATCCTGACATAGTCCTCTATCTGACTGATATCGTTTGGCATATTGGCTTTCACCCACTCAAAATCATGATGACATTTTTTGTCGAAATGTATGTCACCAAGATACACGAATGAATATGCCGGACTAGCTCCATTGCCCTGTGCTTGTGCCGGCCAAAGGGCCAAAACGATAATGTGCACGAACAGTACTACTGTAATCAAAATAGTTTTTCTGCTGAAGGATTGCATTCTGACCTCCCTAAAATGACAATTCTGATTTTATCTCTGCGATACGAATGTATAGACATTATCTCAAGTCAACAAGAATATTGCCCTTGTTGTTATCAAACTCTTTGAAAGTGGCATCGACAATAATGATGATACCTGTAATGATATATGATTGCAATAAAAAACCATCATCGTCCCAAAGACCGCGGGAAAATTATCCTGCATAAATGATGTTGACACATCACCCAGAGCTGATTAGATTATAATAGATTGGCCCGCAGTTGTGTTTTGTTGCGCATAGGTGCAACACGGAACGGGCTTCTAAGCATAAATCGAACTGGAGGCTACTATGAAAAAAACAAATTTATCGAGGGCCGTGATGGTGGGCTGTGTGATTCTGGTCTGCGCGGGCTGCGTCTTCGCGCAGGATTGGCCGCAGTGGCGGGGACCCAACCGAGATGGAAAGGTCAAAGGGTTCACCGCACCCCAGGAATGGCCGAAGGAGCTGACGCTGAAGTGGAAAACGACGGTCGGCGCGGGCGACTCGACGCCCGCATTAGTGGGCGACAAGCTCTATGTCTTCACGCGGCAAGGTGACGATGAGGTTACCCTGTGTCTGGACGCGGGTAGCGGTAAGGAGCTGTGGAATGATAAATACGCAGCGCAGGCCGTAACCGGAGCGCCCGCCCGGCACCCGGGGCCCAGAAGCTCGCCCGCGGTGGCAGATGGAAAAGTCGTAACGCTGGGCGTGGGCGGCGTCCTCTCCTGCCTTGACGCTGCTACCGGCAAGGTCGTTTGGCGCAAAGACCCGTTCCCCAAGGTCGTGCCCCAGTTCTTCACAGCCATGTCACCGATCATTGTGGACGGGATGTGCATCGCGCAGCTCGGCGGAAAAGGCAATGGGGCAATCATCGCATACGACCTTGCTACCGGTGACGAGAAGTGGCGGTGGGCAAACGAAGGCCCGGAGTATGCCTCGCCCGCCCTGTTGACTGTCGAAGGCACCAAACAAATCGTAACGCTGACCGAGCAAAGCATCGTAGCTGTTGGCCTGGCCGATGGAAAGCTCCTGTGGCAACTCCCGTTCGTTCCTCAGAAAATGGCCTACAATGCCGCCACACCAATCGTCGACGGACAAACGGTGATTTATACCGGCAAGGCCCGCGGCACCAAGGCCGTGAAGATCGAAAAGCAGAGTGACGGCTTTGCCGCCAAAGAGCTTTGGAGCAATGCGGAGCTCGCCCCGCAGTTCAACACGCCGGTGCTTAAAGGCGGCCTGCTATTCGGCCTCTCCGACCGCGGCAATCTCTTCTGCATAAACGCTCAGACCGGCCAGACGGCCTGGACCGACGAAACGCAGCGCGATCGCGGCGGTTTCACTGCCATCCTCGACGTCGGCTCTTGCCTCCTGGCACTGCCCAGCAACTCCGAACTAATCGTTTTCAAGCCTGACGGCAAGCAGTACAGCGAAATCACGAAATACAAGGTGGCCGATGCTCCGACCTATGCGCATCCGGTAATCGCAGGCAAACGCGTCTTTGTGAAAGACGAGGCGTCGGTGGCAATGTGGTTGGTCGAGTAAGGTCCGCTTATTCTCAGAGCATGCACAGGCGTTTCTATAGAGTGGCTTGCTCCGCTTAATTAATATTGCCACAAAAAGCTCAAAAGAAAAAAAGATATTTTGTTTTTGTTTTTTTGTGCCTTTTCGTGGCTATATTTTATATGCAACCTGACGCCCGAATAAGCCCTGAAAAAGCATATTATGTGCGCTTATGCGCACATGCTCTGCCGGCAGAATTGATATAAAAAAATTCGGCAATCCTGACTGGGCGTCGTAGCGACCGCAAACAATAAATTCCCTCTGAAATGCCATCAGAATGAACAACAACCGTTAGTTAAGGTTGCTGTCCTTCCAGTATTTGGTACCAGCCAAAGTTGCCTGTAAAGCCAGACCGGCCTCTGTCATCGAGAACACCTCTATCCCAGACCTGATATCTCCCTCTCCGCTCAGCTCGCCTCCCGTTTCACCGGCCTTTGCCGCAGCATCTGCGTGAGCGCCAAAATCCCAGCCGCTCTCCACAAACTTACCGAGCGTGACCTTGTCTTTGAAAATCATAACGACACGATAATCCTTTACACCCAATCCAAGGCCGATACCGCCCAACGCCATCTTCATATATGTACGTTTACCGGTCGCGTTATCAACGACCACGCCATAACCGCCTCCGGCGCTTGCGAAAATCAGATTGACGTTGGCATTGCTGAAGGTACCGTAGCCGGCAGCCTTTTTAATCTTCTCTTTGGTCTCGGGGGCCTCTCTATACAATCTTTCAAGGGTTTCATTTTCCATGTCCATCACGACCTGCCGCTTTTCAGCGACCGTCAGATTCCCCCGCGGTCCACAGCCTGCTATTATTGCAATTATTGCCAGACTCACAATAGCCTTTGGTAATGCGCTCTGCATTTTTTTCTCCTTATTCCATACATTTTAAACTGACCGGACGACAATCGCCGGATATCCAGCGCATTGTGCTTTCCGGATTTTGAAATGTCAACTGAAATTTCAAACATGATAAGCTGATTGAATTTATATCACAAAACAAACTGATAATCCTAATGTTTGCGCACGTATAATGCTCTTTTTTGCCATAGGCAAAAAAACCAGCAAAAACGACAGTCATTATACAAATTGAAATAAGCCTTCCAATTCGACTAAATGTCTCTGACGCTTTTGTGATGAGTGCCATTCTTAATATGAACATCTCGCTGGGGATATGGTATCGTTATATTATTCTCATCGAGAGCGAGTTTTACTTTCGCAGTAATGTCGAAATAGGCATCCCAGTAATCTTCTGATTTGACCCAGGGACGAACGACGAAGTCGACGCTGCTGTCTCCCAGCTCTAAAACCGCTACAACAGGCTTAGGATTTTTGAGAACTCTATCATCTCCAGCCAGAACCCCCTCGATAACCTGCTTGGCCTTTTTGAGGTCATCTTCATAAGAAATCCCGACCACCAAATCAACCCGCCTTGTTCCCTTGACTGTGTAATTCAAAACATTACCGCCGGTTATCTGAGCGTTAGGGATTATCGCGCGGATATTGTCTGGGGTATCGATAATCGTATTGAAGATTTGAATTTCATCGACAGTTCCCTTCACTCCAGCCGCCTCAATAAAATCTCCGACCTTAAAAGGACGAAAGACAATCATCAGAAAACCCGAAGCAAAATTAGCAAGAGAGCCTTGTAGAGCCAAACCTATAGCTAAACCCGCCGCTCCAACAACTACTGCTAACTGAGTTGTCTCAACTCCCAGACTTGCCACAGCAGCGATAATTACAAATATCAGCAAACCTACATGGCTTAGATTCTTGGCAAATTTAGCCAGCGTCTCGTCAATATGCGATTTGATGAGTGTTTTTTCTATCAGTCGTGAGATGAATTTTGCCAGCCACCGGCCAACGAAAAAGATTATTAAGGCTGCTATAATCTTTAATCCATATTCGGCTAAATATCCATAGACCTTCTGCAAAATAGCTTCCATATCTATATCCATCGTGATTACCCTTTCAATCTGTGAATATTTTCACAAACATTCTTCCTCTCGGGTAAGCGCATAAGACAATACAAGGATACCCGTTTGACCCAAACGACCACACTAACACTTGTTGATGCCAGCTTATACCTGAAGACCTGACAAGTCACCGCCTTCGGCCTTCAGCCTCTGGTAATATACTTCAAATCGCTCTTTGAGCGCGGATATGGACTTGTTTAGATTGTCAATATCGGCCTTTAGCCCCTGAGCTTCCTTACCCAGCATTTCTGTGACAGGGATGTCTTTGAGCTTGGCAGCTATTTTTTCGACCTCGCCTTTCTTGGCCGTTATTGCATCCTTATACACCATTGCCATTGTTCTTAATTGGTTCTTGTCCATCTTTTCGGCTTCGGCTTTCACCTCACCTAATGGTTTGTTCTCGTCTGCCTTCTTGCCGCATCCAAAGATGGCAAATGGACACAGCGCCAGAAGACAGCAGAGAACAGCATTTCTTGCACTCTTCATTCTTTTTGCCCTTTTAAAAAAAATTCAACTTCCATTGTTCACTCGGTGCTCACCAGCACCGTTAGTACAACTTCACAAACCAACAATTGAATAATTATGTATTTTTTCTCTTTGTCCGTTCTCAAGACAAATCCAGGCCAATATAATTTTATATGTTTGTTCGTACCGGTCGAGAAATATCAGGAAAAAATCTCGTTCTTTGTTGTGCTACCCTATAAGCCAACTCTATCAAAAAACTTATAAGTTTAAGAACCGCGAATACTTGTATTCAATAGACAAATGAAAAAAAGCTGTAATTTCAATTGCCGCGTTGCCCTTTACTCTGGTACAATCGCTCGGTGGATATGAAGCTCGAACAGCATATTATTTATTAGAAAGAGGTGCAGATATGTTTCTTCCAATTCCAAAACCTATCCGTAGGTTTCTTGCGATTCTGCGCGGCGGCGTGTCTCCGGTCATTATTTTTCTTACGGTCATGCTCGGCTTCACATTCGGCCTGATACCAGGCTGGTCAGGCATCCACGTAATCGTGATAGCAGTGATTTTCATTTTGAATATCCACATTGGTTTTTTCCTGGTTTCGGCTGGACTTGGTAAGGCCGTTTGTTTCGCGGCGGCACCGGCCTTGTATCATATCGGGGCCATGGTGCAGAGCTACTTGTCACCTTTGCTGAAGTTGCTCGCGGCGATACCGATAATAGGCATAACCGATTTCGGCAGATACGCGGTGACCGGAGCTGTTGTTTCCGGCCCCTTTGTCGGCGCCGCAGGCGGCCTGCTTTTAGCGCGGGCCGTCATCGCTTTTCGTCGTAAGATGCTCAAATTCGAAGAAGGCTCCGAGAAATTCAAAAAATGGTACTCCAACCCGTGGGTCCGCATTTTGGACCGCATACTCGTCGGCAAGCGCACCAAGGATGCAAAGACGCTCTTCACCGCCAAGGCGAAAATCTTTCGCAAAGCAGGCATTGCCCTTGCAGTGATTCTGCTCGTAGCCTGCGGCGTTGTGGCATCGCTTCTGAAAGATACCAAAGTCAAAGACTACGCCGCCGCAAAGCTCACCAAAGCCAATGGTGCCCAGGTCGACCTTGAGACGCTCAAGGTCTCTGCCCTGACCGGCGAAGCGTCGGCATCCGGCATACAAATCACCGACGCAGAGAATCCTCAGAATAACCAGCTCGCCGTGGACAAAATCGCCGCCGATGCAAGCGTTTACAACCTGCTGTTGGGCAAAGTCGTTGCCAATCAGGTGCTGGTCTCAAACGTTCAATTCAACCAGAAGCGTCAGACACCCGGCAGATTGGCCGAAGTCCCCGCCGAAAAGCCCTGGGTTTTCGACCCGTGCGATTTTATCCTTGTCGTATCTGACCTCGGCAAGCTGGAAAAATACCTCAAAAATGCCGAGACCGTAAGGCAATGGCTCCAGAAGGTCAAAAAATGGCTGCCGAAGGAGCAACCCGCTGCCAAGCCGGTCATCAAATATCTCGATTATCTCCTGGCACGCTCTGATGTGCCGCCGTCGCCGCGTTTCCTTGCAAAGAACGTGCTGCTCGAGAAGGTCCAAATACCTTCATCTCTGTTCGGCAACAGCACAATCACGCTGCAAAATATAAATGACTCCCCGCGAAGTGCCGCTCTGCCCATCAAGCTTGACATCAAGTCAAACGATACGCCGATGCACGCCGACGTCACGTTTGACTATTCGGCCCCAGGCAAAACACCAAAGGTCACAGGAACTTTCAGCGGTTTGGACCTGAGTAAATTGCAGTCCGGCCTCAGCAGTAGTGCCGGCCTGGCTTTCGAATCAGGTGTCGCTTGCGGCCAATTCAACGGCCAAATCACAGCCGATTTCGTCGACCTTACAGTTGACGTCGACATACAGAACATGCAGGCAACAGCCCAAGGCGATGGTATCCTCGGTCTCGGCGGCAAGACAACGTCGGAGGCATTGAAGGTCCTCAAGGACATCAAGACCACTATACGTGTGGTCGGCCCCATCAGCGAGCCTCGTCTGGCATTCGATGTCAAATCTCTGCAGGGCAATATCAAGCAAGCACTTGTAAAGGCAGGCCAGGAAAGGCTCTCCGAAGAAATTGACAAGCAGCTTGGCGACAAACTACCCGGAGAACTCAAAGATGCCCTCAAGAAGCCCAAAGACCTGCTCGACAGTCTCGGCGGATTGCTGGGCGGAAAGAAAGAAGAAAACAAATAGTACAACCTTTGGCTAAAAGCCAGATGAAATTCTAATTTCTAAATACTCAACTTGACTGGGTTTGGCATAAGTGTAGTTTTGAAAAAAACATACACAACCTGCCCGCCGTACAATACTCTGGGCAGGCGGGTTTGTCATTCTGAGCGGTTAAATGGTTAAATAGTTACCAGTTACCAATAACCAGTTACCAATCACCAATTACCATCGCCGAATGTGGGCACTCATAAATCGAGGACCCGATCCATCTGCTCAGATATGTCGGCCAAGCGCCGGCGGTCACCGCCGTCCACCTCAGCGGTCGCCCAGCCCCGGTAGTCAATTTTCTTCAATTCCTCGCGCACCCTGGCCCAGTTGATGCTGCCTTGCCCCATCGGAAAATCGAAGCCCTTGCGCATCCCTTCATTCATTGCAACCTCTAAGTTGTACTCCTTGACGTGTATCTTGATGATGCGTTTGCCAAGGACCTCTATCCAGTGCTCCGGCCAGCCCCAGCGAACTACATTTCCCACATCGAAATACGCCTTCACGTACGGGCTGTCGAGCTCATCGATGTACCGGGCCATTGTCAGCGGCTCGATGAGAAAGGTGTTCCAGATATTCTCGATCAAAATCTGGATGCGTTTTTTCTCAGCGTACGGAATGGCCTTCCGAATCGTCGCCTGCGTCTGCCGGTAATTCTCCATGAACGAGCCCTTGGGGTCTGGCCGCACACAGTAAAGAACCGAGGTCGCACCGTACAGCACAGCTTCGTCGATGGCCCCCGTGATATCAGGGTGGCTTGAGTTGACTACGCCGTGCACGGCCACACCCACCTTCTCGCTGGCACGGGCCAGAACCTTCGGCTCCGGCGTTTCCTTGTCGAGAAGGTGCGTTGGCGTTTCGACGCCCTCGAACCCAACGTCTTTCACCAATTTCAGCTTGTCCTCGACCGATATATCCTCCTTGATCATTGTATACCCGACCGCCTTCTTGATGCGGCCTGCGAACTCTCCAGCCCCCGCTGCTTCGCTTTGGCTTAGCCAAACGGCGGAGGTGACCGACAGCCGACCCAACAGCACAGGCGATGCCGCTCCTGCCAGGAATAGCCCGCTTCTTTGAAGAAAACCACGGCGATTGATTTGTGATTTCATAGGTCAATCCTGAATAAAAAATTAACTTGCGTAACTTAACTGCAATCAATGTACGCACTCAAACGGCCGTTGTCAAGCCAAAGGGCCGAGCGAAAGCGAAAAATTCAAACCCGAAAACGTAAAACTGTTGACAGGATTTACAGGATAATCCTGTTATCATGTCAAAAAGTGGAATTCAACAGTTTTTATCCGCCTGTGGCGGATTAAATTTTTCGCTTAAAGTTTTTAGTTTTCCAAGAATTAACCAGCCTCAAATATAATATTTTGCACTATTTGTCCTTGCATGGCCGTCCAACAGGCTTAAAATCCTGTCAGGCGATTTTGCCACATTTTTATGTAGTAGAAAAATGCGAACAGGACAATAGGAGCTCCATAGTGTTACGCGGGACATCCACCGATATTCAATATATTAATCTTCTTCGGATACTTGCAATCTTTGCGGTCATTTACGTTCACGTTTCCACATGGATGACCAACAGTATCACCCCTCTATCTTTTAATTGGTGGGTGGGCAACTGGATTCATTCTATAACTCTGTGGTCCATCCCTGTCTTTGTGATGGTAAGCGGGGCACTGCTTCTTGATGAATCCAGGAACGAGACGCCGATATCTTTCTACAAAAAGCGCGCGCAAAGAATCGGCGTGCCGCTGGTATTCTGGACGTTCTTCTACCTCGTGGTCAGAAAAGTAATCGGCCACGAAGAACTCACGGCAGGCTCCGCAATCAAACTTATTTTAACAGCAAATCCATATTACCATTTATGGTTTCTCTATATGATAGCAGGGCTGTACCTTGTAACGCCTCTGCTTCGTACCTATATCAGACAGTCTTCTCCTATAGAAAGAATTTTTCTGATTGTTATGATACTCGTTTTGGCAAGCAGTTATTCTCTAATCAATAGCCTGTACCTGGACAACGAAACGTCGATTTTCACTATTTTCGTCCCTTATCTGGGCTATTATTTGTGCGGTTATCAATTACGGCTTATCGACCCGCGAAAAATACCCCCAAAATATCTCGCCGCAGTGTTAATATTTTGCGTGATTTACGTCGCTATGCTCACAGATGTTTTCGTAAAAACGTTAGGCCAGCCAAACGGCAAATTCCTTTATGACAGTTTCAGTCCTCCGGTCATCGTAATGTCGATAGCCGTTTTTTGGGCAGCCTGCTTTATTAGCCAGCACACAAAACCGCTGCAGGGCCTGCTGAAGACCGCAACCGAGCGGCTCGCTTCTGCGACTTTGGGAATCTACGTCCTGCATCCTGTAGTTCTTGAGTATATACGTGATAGACTCGGCAAGCATTCAACAGACAGCAATTTTTTACTGGGCCTTGCCGTAGTTCCTGTGATTACCTTTATTGTATGCTATCTGCTCACCTCACTTATTATGAGAATTCCATTTTTAAGACGAGTAGTTTGCTAAAATGCATCGTGGTTCGTGACTCGTGGTTCGTGGTTCGATTCACGATTCACAATACACGATTCACGATTATTGAAGCATCTCGAATCCGGTCATTTGCTTAATTTTTCCCTTTATTTTAGGCTCAGAAGCTGCATAATTGTGCCTTTAAGATTTCGAAATCGAGCAAACTTTTATGAAGAGCCGAAGAATCTTAGCTACAATACGAAAATCTCTGGAGTATCGACGTCTTCCTGTGGTCTTCGCCGTTATCGCCTTTCTATTATCGGCTCCCGCTTTGTGGAGCCGATGGGAATCAATGGACGACCTGCGTCACCGCGCAAAACTTGTCGAACCTTCCAGCCTGCCTCCACGGTTGCATGATACCGGTCTTGTCCCTGAGAACTCCGGTCAATTGTTCACGACACTTTCAGACCTGCACACAGTCGTCCGTAACAGAAGCACTTTTGAAAAGCTTCGCAATTATGGTCTGCTGCCCTGGTGGACTCAGCAAGGCTACCTGTCTTCCCAGTGGCGACCGCTCGATAGCTTCACGCACTGGCTCGATTATCGCCTGTTTCCCGATTCGCCAATATTGATACACGCCCACAGTCTTCTTTGGTTCTCAGCAGTGATACTTCTGGTTACCAGCCTGTACAGGCAATTGCTCAAACCCCTCTGGGTGGCGTCACTGGCGGCATTGCTTTATCTTCTCGATGACAGCAACTGTCTGCCCGCAACGTGGATATGCAATAGACACCTGCTGGTTTCACTGGTCCTGGCCATTTCTTGCCTTTTAGCTTATCATAAGTGGCGCACGACTAATTCGCCGGCCGCCCCCGTCGTCTCACATTTGTGCTTGCTCGGCTCATTATTAGCTACCGAAGGAGGGGTTGCTATCTTTGCTTACCTTTTTGCATACGCTGTTTTTGTAGACCGCACCGGCTGGCTCAGGCGGGCATTAAGCTTGGTCCCGGCTGTCTTGATAATTGTGCTATGGCGAATAGTCTATAGTGCATTGGGCCATGGTGCTCGTGGAAGCGCTTTTATTATTGATCCCGCACGAGAACCGCTGCGCTACGCAGCAGCAGTGCTGGAAAGGGCGCCGATTTTGCTCTCTGCCCAATGGGGCGGCCCATCTTCCGCAACCTCCAGCTTTGCCCGTGACGCCCTGCAAAGGCCGCTCTGGCTAAGCGCAGTGGTCTTTATTATTTTAATTCTCATCGTGCTGTGGCCCTTGGTTCGCCACAACCGGCTGGCACGCTTCTGGTTGACAGCAATGTTACTTTCAACTCTGCCCATCTGCGCGACCCTGCCTATGGACCGCAATCTCCTTTTTGTTGCAATTGGAGCCTTCGGATTGATGGCACAGTTCATCAGCTCTATGTGGACTAAGGAAGAGCCGCTGCCGAAAGTGCGCCTGTGGCGAGCCGCTGCGTGGGCGTTATGTATTTACTTTTTATTGGTGCACGTGCTGTTTGTTACAGCCGCAAGGGTCGCAATCCAGCAGATGGTAAATTTTTCTCGAAAGGAATTTGACTCAACGATGATGGTCGGCAAACTCCAGGGCGTAGAGAGCCAGGATTTAATTATTGTCAACGCTCCCAATCCGTTTAGTTTGTTCTACCTGCCAACATATAGAGCACACAACCAGCAGTCTTTACCTCGGACTATCCGCACTCTGGCTCCAGGATTTCGTCCAATAAAAGTCATTCGAACCGGCGAAAAGACCATTCTGCTGCGAGCCTTGCCCATGGAGGATGGGCTTGGGCAAGCCAAATCGGGCAATCTGATGTCCTGCCAGCAGGGACATGACTTCCATTTCGTCTACTTCTACAGGATTTTCAACAACGGATTCCGCAATGGCACGACCCCCATGCACGCCGGCGATAAAGTGCTCCTGCCTCCTCTGACCGTCGAGGTGGTTAATGTTGACGGCAACAATCTTCCAACGGAGGTGCTTTTCAGCTTTGTAGTTCCTCTGGACGACCCTTCGTTAAGATGGCTTCAGTGGGACTGGGATAAAGAACTTTATACGCCTTTCCCCGTGCCTGCGATAGGGCAAAAATGCGAGCTTGTTGGGCCATTTTAACAATCCTTCGGCCTTGAATACTTGATTCCTAATACTTGCAAGCATCAAGTATCGAGCATCCAGCATCTAAACGCTTGATGTCAGCGGCATACAAGATTATAATACTACTGAAACTTATCTGACCCAATACGACCGGATGCAGCAATGAAAAAACAAGTGCCATTGAACAAGGCAAAATGGCTGGTTGAGCCCGGCTGTGTCGTCCTGGTGACGTCGGGCACCATGGAAAAAGCCAACGTGATGACCTTTAGCTGGCAAACCCCTGTAAACACCGCCGATCCCTGCCTCGTACTGCTTGTCATAAACCATATCAGGTATTCCTATGAGCTGATAAAGCAGAATCACCAGCTTGTCATCAACGTTCCCGGAGAAGAGCTGCTCGAACAAGCTCATTTTGTAGGGCAGGTAACAGGCAAGAACATTGACAAGTTCAGCCACAGCGGGCTGACGCCGCTTCCTGCCGGGCTGGTCGAGCCGCCGCTGATAGACCAGTGCGCCGCCCATCTGGAATGTCGTGTGGTGGACATATTTAAGATGCAAACGCACGATTTGTTAGTCTGCGAAGTCGTCAGGGCAGTAGCCGATACAGAGCTATTTGACGGCAGGTGGATCCCTGAAAAATTTCACACATTACACTACCTCGGCGGCAACAAATATGGCGTAATGGACCGTGCAATTGAGGCCCACGGCAAAAGATAAATACGGATGTAACGGCCTATCGCTCAAGGGACAACATAAAAAGTCTCCGGCTTCGGTGCCGACAGGCTGGACAGGCAAGGAAAAATCGTCTATAATCGTATGCGTCCGATTCAAAATGACAATTCTCACTTTGTTAGATACTCTTAGTTGAAGAGAGGTGATTTATGTCGAAAAATCTGAACCGCCGTAACTTATTGAAAAAATCTGTCATTACACCTGCAGCCGTCACATTAGCTTTAAGTCTTGAAGAGAGAGCTTTATTAGCAAGAACAGCGGAAAAACCAGCCCCCGATGCTTCGCTTTTGCGAAGCAAAACGGCCGGGGCACCAAGTGAATCTACCAAAGGTTTGCCGATGGGAAAGATTGGCAATCTTAATATTACCAGAATTCTCTGCGGCGGTAATCTGACCAGCGGTTTTGCTCACAGCCGGGACTTAGAGTATGTATCTTCATTACTGAGACACTATTTTACCGATGAGAAAATTTTTGAAACGTGGCATATATGTGAAGAATGCGGAATCAATTCCGCTATATTGAGACTTGATGATACTGTCATCAGGCTTATCAATAAATATTGGGACGAAAGGGGCGGCCGGCTGCAGTGGATAGCACAGGTCAAGCCTAAAACCGCCGACCTCCAAACCTTTAAGACCGATATAAAAATGGCCGTCAACAACGGAGCTGTTGGGGCTTACATACAAGGCGGTGTTGGAGATAGTCTCGTCAAAAATGGTCGCATCGACATCATTGCAGCAGCGGTTGAGTTCATCAAGGAAAACAAAGTAATCGCAGGTATCGGAGGCCACGAGCTGGCGGTGCCCGTTGCATGTGAAGAAGCAGGGCTTAAACCTGATTTCTATATGAAGACTTTGCACAGCAGTAACTATTGGTCCTTCACCACCGAGAGAGTTAAGGATAATGTCTGGTCTACTACGCCGGAAAAAACTATCGAGTTTATGAAAAAAGTTGACAAGCCGTGGATTGCTTTTAAGGTCTTGGCTGCGGGTGCTATCCATCCGAGGGACGGTTTTAAATATGCCTTTGATAATGGTGCCGATTTTATTTGTGTCGGAATGTTTGATTTCCAGGTCAGGGAAGACGTGATTATTGCCAGGGACATATTATCAGGAAAAATCAACAGGCAGCGCCCCTGGAAAGCATGAGAGATAACCAAAGTCTGAAAATCGCTTCCCGCTACGGCTCGGCCTTCGCCGTGACGGGTTAGAATTTTTTCATATATTCAAGGAACTTTTTTGCCGTTCTATCCAGATTTTCGATACCTCCTCCACCCTCCAACACCGCACACATCTCATACCCAATGTATCCCTGATACCCGATCTCCTTGAGCGTGTTGAAAAAAGTCTCGTAATCGATGACACCCTCGCCCATCGGAACTGCTCGAATCAAATCCTCCCGTCGGACAAAATTTATCAGAGTGTCTTCATAGTGATATCGAGGTAACCGCACATAATCCGCTGCGGTAGTGTGAACGATAAAAGGTCTCATCTTCAAGACAGCGGCTCTGAGTTCTTCAGAAGTCAAACCTTGCAGAGCCGGAGACCACGCATCAAAAGCAGCCTTGACGTTCGGCAGATTAACCTCTTTGAGAAGCCAGTACATCATATCGTGTCCGGCTGCGATATCGTGATGATTCTGCACGGCAAGTATAACGCCGTACTTTGCCGCCTCTTGCCCGGCGAGCTTTAGTCCTTCAACCACCATTGCATATTGTTTGTCAAAGGGCATGTCGGGACGTTCATAACCTGTAAATATTCGCACCATATCTGTCCCTAAGTCACGGGCCAACTTGGCCAATTCCCCGACGTAACAAGCCTGAATCTCCACGTTGGGTATTCCGGCTTTATCAACCCCAGCCGTAAAGTCCGTATACCCCGCCAGACAGACCAAATCAAGGCCGAGACTTTCAATCTTACCTCTCAAGTCCTTTCGCGCAGCCGCATCGTAATCCAAAGGGCAAACATGTGGCCGTTTCGCCACCAACATCACCCCATCGAATCCGAGCTCTTTTGCTTTGGCCAAAAACTCGTCAACGCTTAACGCAGCCTGGCCCCGCCACAGGCCGGCATAGCTGACAGAGTGCAGACACGTCTTAATCTTAAAATCCTTAATCATAATTCTCATTTTGTTAGATGCTTGTTATGTTGAAAAGATGTCATTTCGACCGTAGTGAGTCCCGATAAATCGGGACAAACGAAGCGGAGAAATCTGTTTTTAATAGATTTCTCGACTCCGGCGACTTCGTCGCCTTCGCTCGAAATGACAATTTCAACGGTTTTCAACAGAGCATTAGATGCTCTTAACGCAATCTGTCCAGTTCAGCGATTGCAAGATTATTCTTCTTTCTTTGGCTTTAGCAGACCTTTCAGACCCTCAGTAATCCCCCTGCCGATATCTTCTGTACCCTTTATAAGTTCTTTGCCGATGTCCTCTCTATCTTCTATGATTTTCTTACTCAAGTCTATGGTCTTGACCAAAGTTGACCCCATTGCATCGACCATTTCTTTTGGCAGGACCCCGACACCTTCTTTGGCCACACCACTTGCAATGGCTAATAAAATCTCCCCCGACAAAACAGCCGTATCCAACTTATTGTCGCTGCCCAGGTTGGTCATCTTGATGGGAGAAAGTTTAAGTGTAACGGTATCAGCCTTTCCGGGAACAGGCAGCAACTTTACATTAACTGTTATGTTGGAAATTTCCAGATTGTCTATATGCAGCTTTTTCCCCGCCGCCTCAGGGCCTTCAGCTTCTGGGCCGCTGGGTATTGCCTTTATTACATCATGGAGGTTATTACCGGAGATGCCCCGTTGTTCAAGAACAACATCTGCACCATCGAGCTTGATTTCTCTTATATGAACCGCATCGCTCAAAAGAGACCTTATATCAACTGCGATTTTCGCGTCTTTAAGTTCAAGCAGCTTATCGTGTTCGTAACCCGGAGGATTGTCAATCAAAAGATTTTGCAGGGCGAGCTTTCCACCCATAATTGAAAGCTTGGCATCGTCCACGCTTACCCTGACATTTAAGGTTTTAGTGGCTGCGGCCTCAATCCCCATCTTTACAGCACGGTCAGCAAAAAGGCCAAAGACTATTACAGCAGCAGCAACCGCAATCACAATTACCAACAAAATAATACGCAGATTTTTGAGTGCCTTCTTCATCTTCCAATCCTTTCAATTATTTCCTTCTTCAGCGTCTCTCATCCTCATCACTGCCTGCGAATGTCCGCTGTCTCCAGCTTTACCAGAAAAGGCCTTTGCAAAGTGACAAAACTTAGAGCATCTAACAAAAAGAACATTGTTTATCTGTCATTCCCGCGAAAGCGGGAATCCAGACCCATCGAGCAATTTCAGAGTTCATTTTGTTATAGCCTCTTAGAAACAAGCCAAAAAGGCCTTGACTCTGCCGCGAACGGCCAATACTATATCGACCAATCAATATTATGTCAATCCCGCCCCTATGTCGGCGGGGTGAATGTCGTTGATACACACAATAGTTTACGACAAGGAGTTGCAATGGCTTCTATCATTGTAATGACAGGCGCCCAAAAAGGCGACTATTACCCTCTCGGTCATCGGACAAATGTGATTGGCCGCGATGAGGCCCTTCCAATCCAGATTCTCGATGAGCACGTCTCCCGCAAGCATATGAAGATCCGTTTCGATAAAAACAAGGATAAGTATTACGCGGCCGACATGAAGAGCAAGCACGGTGTCCTCATCAATGGTACAAAAATCAGTGACGAGACCTCGCTGAACAACGAGGACTACATTACCATCGGCAAGACCAGTCTCTTATTTCTACTGAGAGACTTCCCTGACCGTGAAAGTGCGCTGTCTCACTTCAAGAAAGTCGGGCAGCGGATACGTCCTACTATTATTGAATGATAAGCGGCCTGAATCTCCACGTTGGGTATTCTGGTTTTATCAACTCCTGCTATAAATTCCGTATACCCCGCCAGTGCGATTGCCGATTTCCAATTGCCAATTGAAAATCGAAAATTGAAAATCGAAAATGTTAGGTCCGAACCGGCTGCCCAACAACCAAAAGCCCAATCTCAAAACTAAAAACTTAAAATTATTTGCTTCATCTGCGGCTAAATAAATCCGTCACGCCTGTGCCTGTGAAAGCAGGTATCCAGCTTAAACATCTTCTCGGATGATTCTTGCACCGAGCGGATTTAGTCTTTCTTCGATTCTTTCGTAGCCGCGGTCAATATGATAAACCCTGCTGACGACGGTAGTTCCCTCAGCAGCCAACCCCGCCAGGACCAATGCCGCCGATGCCCGCAGGTCCGAAGCCATCACCGGAGCAGCAATTAACTTTTTCACGCCAGCCACAATCACAGTTGGTCCTTCCTTATACAAATCCGCCGCCATGCGGTTTAATTCGGCAACGTGCATAAACCTGTCGGGAAAGATTTTTTCAATTATGATGCTGTTGCCGTCGGCAAGCGACAGAAGAGCCATAAACTGAGCCTGCAAATCGGTAGGGAATCCCGGATACGGCAGTGTGGTGATGTTAGCCGCCTTTATTGAACCTCGGCGGGCGACGACACAGCCATCGTCCTCTCGCTCAACTGTTACACCGATACTTCTCAGCTTGTCGACGACGGCCATCATATCATCGAGCCGGCAGTTCCGCAGCCGCACTTCGCCTGCCGTTATGGCCGCCGCGACCATAAGTGTCCCAGCCTCGATTCTATCCGGAATCACCTCGAACTCGGTCGGATGCAATTCCTTGACACCGTCGATAGTCAGCCGGGGCGAGCCGATACCCGTTATTTTCGCACCCATTTTATTTAGAAAGTTTCCCAAATCTGCTATCTCCGGCTCACAGGCAGCCGACTCGATAACGGTCCGGCCCTTTGCTAACGTCGCGGCCATCAGTACATTTGCCGTCCCAAGCACTGTGGAGCCGAACGGCCCGCCCAAAAAAATATCTTTGCCTTTCAAACCATTTGGCGCTTCGGCGACGATATAGCCGCTCTTAAGATGGATTCGTGCACCAAGTTCCCGCAGACCCCTGATGTGAAGGTTGACCGGCCTGTCACCAATTGCGCAGCCGCCCGGCATCGAAACTTCCGCCCTGCCGCATCGTGCCAGAAGAGGACCCAGTATGCAAATACTCGCTCGCATTCGCCGGACGATTTCATAATCGCCCACAGGATTATCAATTACAGTCGTATCTATACACAAATCGCCGTTCGGTCCACGGGTAAGCTTACAGCCTAATTGAGTAAGCAATTCGCTGCACACAGAAATATCGGAAAGTTGAGGCACTGCCGAGATAACCGATCTGCCGCAAGCTAAAATGGTCCCGGCCATTATCGGCAGTGACGCATTTTTTGAGCCGTTTATATTAACGCTGCCGCTGAGCCCGACCGGCCCTTCAATGTGAAATATGTCCATATTGGCTATTTACTATTTTCTATCTATCATTTATTATTGTTACGTACGAAAACCACTTCTATTTAATAGTAAATAGACAATAGCCAATAGTCAATGGAATTAATAAACCTTACTTGCCTAGCAGGCATCATATTTTTCGCTATCTGGCTGCTCAAGACATCTCTGGGCGCAAGGGCGTTGGCCGATTCAGTCCCCCGCCGAAATAATATGCCTTTTTATCTGCCCCTTATCCCGCTATTTATTTGGTTCGTGGCTGTTTCGCTCGTAATATTAATCGCCAACAAACTGGCGGATGATTTGCAGGATTGGCAAAGCGAGTTTCTGGACAATCTTATTCTCTGTATCGGCGGACTAACGACAGCAGTGGTAATTATTTTACTGGCAAGGAACCATTTTGCCAGGCGTTTGAAAGGGTTCGGCCTGAATGTAAAAACAATCCACAAGGATTTTTTCGCCGCATTTGTGAATCTGCTCACCATCTCGCCGCTTATGATGGCAGCGATGATACTAACGATAGACCTCGGCAAACTTATCTGGGGCCAGGATTACCAAATACAACAGCATCAGGAGCTCGAATTGATAATGGAGTATTCGCAATTACCTCTTCGGATATTGATTGTTATCCTTGCCGTAGTAATAGCGCCTGTGCTTGAGGAGATGCTGTTTCGAGGGCTTTTTCAAACAATGATACGCTCCTTTTTGGAGGCTCGACCTGCCGGCGGTGCCCCACGCTCCGGAACCAGCACTGCTGGCTCGAATTTCGATTCGCCACAGGCTGACTATTCTGACAGCCTGACTCAAAACGGCCCGCGCTCCGTTGAAAGTAACACGCCAGAGCCAACTGCCACAGTGTCCGGCAAAAATGATGCGATATGGACTTCTAACGGGGCGTGGCTGGCAATTTTAATAAGCTCCGGGTTATTCACAATTATACATACAAACCCGGGGCACTGGCCGGCATTATTCGTATTAGCGATTTGCCTCGGTTACGCGTATGAAAAAAGCGGCTCCTTATTTCGACCCATTTTTATCCACTCGCTCTTTAACGCAGCCAGTATAATAGCGGCCTTGAGTCAATAAACAAACCGTCCAGCATTTCTATCTCTACTGTGGTGCGACAAACCAAGCAGCCTCTTCTCCAAAACCGCTGTGACAAATTCTAAATCCGAATATCAAAATCCGGAACAAATTTACATCCTCTTTATAAGGGTTGGTTTTGTTATACGTTCTTCGGTTGCGCAGCTCGTTTCGTTTAACGTCATACGTCAAACGTGACCAGCCGCGCAACCGTAAACCGATGGACGACGAACCACGATGCTCTGTGCCTTTGTGCCTCTGCTCCTATGTTCCTTTTAAGGAATTTCGTGCTTAGAATTTCCGTCCTTCGGCCCTGACGTCAAATTTGACTTTCTCACCGGCCTTGATTCGCATTGGCTTGTCGAACTGATTGCTGCCAAACTCGCGCAGAACAAATCTCGACAGGGCCAATTCGCCATGCAGAACTGACAATTCAACTCGAACAACCTTTTTCCCGCGTTTGAGAGAACAATCGCCCCACGCATAACCATTGGACCAGAAGAACACCCCGTCCTGGGCAGCAAAGGTCATCGATTCTTCGACGCCGGAATAACCAAAGCCGGTAAGTGCCAGCACAGCCGCCCAACTGGCCATCGCGCGGGCGTAATGGTGCCCGCACTCAGCCTCGTCGAACGGGCTGCGCTTGCGTCCATCGTATCTGTCGCGGATGTTCTTGATGCACTTAAGTCCGTCATCCATCTGACCTTCGTACAGCATCCCGACAGCCGCGGTGTACTCGAAGCCCGTCATCACCTCGCTAAAGTACGAAAAAGGAATCTTCGGCCGCTCTTTCGGATAACTGGCCATCAGCAGCGCCGATTCATCACCCAGTGCAAAGCTGCGCATGCAGTTGAAATGGCCATACATACTCTCCCTGAGATTGTATTTCATAATGCTCCGCAGCGTTTGGCAGACGTTGTCCGGCTCGAGCAAATATCCTAAACCGCACACATGGGCCATATATTGGCCGACAAGCTGGTCAACAAGGCAGCCCGGCCCAAGCTGGAAATCGGGCCTGGTCGGGTCTTTTGCGCCCATCCCGATTAGCAGGCTGGCGGCTATCTCTGACTTATCCTTCAGCGGACGTATCTGGTGTTCGTAGTATTCACCATTGAAGAGGTTCTCATCTATCCACGCTTTCCCCCGCTCAAAGAGGTTCCGGCACCTCGCAGCGAAGTCGTCTTCACCGAGGTAACCGGCCATCTCCTCAGCCGCCCGCAGCGCACCTAAATACCACACGCCCATCTGCGGATTCGGACCATAGTACTCCACATCCATAGTGTTGTGCTGACAGCCTTCCATCACGCCGTCGCGGTCGGCGTCCCAGCCCCCCTCAATCCAGCAGAACTCCAACGCCCTTTTTACACCCGGCCAGAGCGTCTTTAACATTTGGTCGTCACCGGAAAGCTGCCAGTCGCGGTACATCTTCATAATGCATCCCATCTGCCCGTCCGCTGCGGTCTTGGCAAATTCCTGCGCACGCTCGAGCGGCAGGTGGACACGAAAGCTCATCAGACCTTTATCATCCGTAGCATAAGCGAACTCGACCTCGCGCATTGACTTGGCCAGCTCCCCGAAAAGAAAGGGCGTAGCCTGCTCGTAGTTCCAGACGTGCGTGCACGAGCCCAGACAACAGCCTCTATTATTGCTGCAACCTTCCCAGCCGAAGAATCGCCCATCCTCTGTTCGAAAGCAGGTTTGGGTGCGCAGCGTGCTGATATTGAAAAGCGCCGCCTCTTTCACCACCTCAGGCAGCTTACTCTGGCAGAATGTCCGCACGAAGCGGACCGTTTTTTCCTCCAGCCCGGCAAGCTGCGGCACAAATTTCTCGGCCACGTCCCAGGCGTCACTATATTGTGTGGCATAGTAGTTGCCGATATGGTCTTTCTCGTTTCCTTTCGGCGTCCAGCTCTGGCGGTTGGGAAAGTGCCAGGTAAGCAGAAACATCACCTCTCTTGTCCCATGCGGCGGCAGCTCTACCTCGACGGCGAGCGAGGCCATTGGCATATCTTCATTTGTGGCCTGCCCGCCGTACGTGACTCTGGGCAGGCGGGCTTTGCGCTCCTGGAGTTTGCCGTCGTCGCTGAAGTCGTCCCAGAAATCCAGCAGCGAACCGCCCCAGGCCTGCCTGAGCCAGGCCGTGCGGTAGCTAACACCGGCCTCGGCCCCACTGCTTTGCTCTGCCCGCCGCCCCGACTCGCCTCGGGAGACGCCGGGGCTGGCCAAGTGAGCAAGCGGCGTAGTCAGTGCTATCGTACCCCATTGTTCCGCTCTCGGGGCCACCCCCTCGGAATCCATAAAGATACCCTGCACATTTTGCCCTTTGCGGAAGCTGTTACGATTGGCCCTGCCGCCGGCCGCTACCAGCTCACCTTTCCAATCTTTCGTCCTGCCCGAACCATCTATGCCGATGAAGTTCGGCATACTGGCGCAGACAGAAGCAGTTACCGCCTTATCGGTCTTATTATAAAGCACGTATCGCAAAACAGCCGCGGGTATGCCGCTGGCCTCGGCGTCGCCTGGTATAAGCGGGTTGAACGCCTCGATGCGCACATCCACCGGCACCTGCGGGTCCGAAAGCATCACCTGTCCCAACGGATACGCCGCTGCAAACGAGCACTGCCGAAACCGCGGCAGGCCGTGGTTGGGCACCGTACTACCGTGGCTTTCTTCATAACCCGATAGCTCAATCGGCCCTTCGATTGCACGCGTTGCAGTCTGCCCATCAGCCGTCTTGACGTAAAGCGCAAAGAACGGACCCACCAGCGACCGTCCTCCTGTCACCGGCACAAACCCCTTGGCCGCGATGTTCATAATCTCCCAGTCGCGCAGGTCGCCCCGCCCGCCTAATGAGATAGTCCCTGTACCAATCCCTCCAAGAGGAAGAGCAATTCGGCCAAGGTGGTCCTGGTCGTAGCGTTTTAGAACAGGCCATGTCTCCGAACCGGACGCTTGCGTCTCTACAGGCACTACTGTAACCTTCTCTTTGGCAATGGATTCATTCCTGAAATACAAATTACATCCTGCGGCTATCGCCGTTAAGATTAACAATAACTTTTTCATATATTTCGACTTTCCCTTTGTCCTGCTGATTCGCTCAACTCCACATCTCAGAGGAGAGAGTGTCAACCTGCGGCTTCCCACTGTTCTTTGACGAGCCTCAAACCTTCGGTATAGACTTCCTCTTGGCTGGGGAAGAAATCGCGCCAGACGCGGGTTGCGGCAGCCAAATCCGGCAGCGCGCGTCCGAACGCTTCAATCACCAGCCAACCATCATAGCCGCCCGCCCGCAGTGCCCCGAATGTACCTGGCCAATCGATATGCCCTTTGCCAGGCGTGCCGCGGTCGTTCTCGCTGATGTGCACGTGCTTGATAACGTCAACATGCCCGCTGATGCACCCGACAGGGTCTTTCTCCTCGATGTTGGCGTGGAAGGTATCGAACAGGACGCCGACGTTGGGACGGTTGACGCGTTTGACGTGGTCCACCACGTCAGCCATAGTATTCAAAAAATAGCACTCGAACCTGTTTAGGAACTCAACCGCCAGAGTCAGGTTTGCCTTAGAAGCAAGCTCGCCGGCCTGGCGGTGCACCTCGACCGCACGCCGCTTTTCCTCCCCTGTAGGGCCTCGACCTGTGAAAACGCCCAACGGCTGATAGAAAGGCCCGCACAGAACCTCGGCGCCTAACGCCGCCGAGCAGTCGATTGCCCACTTCAAATACTCCACCGCCCCTTTACGGCACCCGGCATCGGCGCTGATGGGATTGTGCTTTTCGTCGGGAATAACCGTCACCGTTGTGCAGGCCAGCCCCTCATCCTCTATCGCCTTGCCAATCTTCTGAAAGTGCGCAATGTCTCCCCCAAAGACAGGTATCTCTACGCCGTCGTAGCCGACCTTTTTGAGCGTCTCTAAATGCGGCAAATCCTCCTCTGTAACGTGCGTGGTCCACAACAACATATTAAATCCGACTTTCATTACAGTTTCTCCTTCAACTTAAGGTTCTCACAAAATCAACGTCATTTCTTACCAGCCGTTTGTTCCTTAGACTCCGGCACGACCGCCAGGCCTGCCGCCCATGCACAACCTCGCCGGAATAGCTCGCCCACCTTCTCCCTGCGGATGGCCTTAACGTCGTGACCCAACAAGCAGTGAAACACGCGGCCCTTACCATAGTTGAACGCAAATGCCATCGGGTACTCATAACCATCCACCTTAGAGCGTGCGGTCGCCAGCACCTCAATCGGACGATTACCTGTCAGGCAGGTGTACAGCTCATCATCGGTCTCGAAGGACTGCATTGCCCCCGTGATAGGATGTTCTTCGTTGGTGATATTGACGCGGAAAGGTCCTCTGGGGTCGTGCGCCCTCATATTCGGGTCCCAGACCCGCCCAGCCAGGTCCCGAAACTCCGGCCAGTCCTGGAAAGCACCGCAGGCAAAATGCACCAAAAACAGGCCCTTGCCGCCATCCACGAATTCACGCAGATTAGTTCGAGCCTTATCGCCCGGCGAAGGCTTTTCCCAGTTCATAAAGTGCAGCACGACCACATCGTAGCGGTGCAGCGCCGATGAATCAAGAAAGTGTGGGTCTTCAACCACACGCACCTGCATCCGCGGGTCATCCTCAAGCACCTCGGCCAGCACAGCGGCCGTCTGGCGCCACTTATGAGCAGGGTGGTCGATTCCGGTAACAATCAACACATCGACCGTTTGTTTCTTTTCGGCGACCGGCGGCGTAGTATCCACAGCCCCAGCCGCTACGAAACACGCCAGTGTAAACACAACAACGATTTTGTCAGGACCAGTCATAGCTTAAATCCCAAAGAATATAAATGTAGTACGGCATTACATAAGTTCTGCGACTATACCGTCATTTCAACCGAAGCCTCCCTTTTTGCTTTCACAAGAAAGCACAGGGCGGAGCAGAGACACGAAGTAGCGGTAGCTAAATCTATTTTTGAGAAATACTTCCTTTTCGCAATATAGCACGCCTCGTTGATTCTTGTCAAACTCTATTCGTATTTCGTATTGCGTATTTCGTCGTGCGTTTTCTTTTCGCAATGCGCATCACGCATAACGCACGACGTTACAGAGCCGCAACCGTACAGAGCCCCGACCGTAAGGGAGGGGTTGTTTACAGAGCCCCGACCGTAAGGGAGCGGTTGTTTACAGAACCGCAACCGTCAGGGAACTGTAAATATTCTTGCGCTCATATAGATGATTTAAAATCGGTAGACAACCTTGAAAAAGACCGCGCTAACCTCCTGGCCATCTGTGTCATAATCGTTAAACAACAGATATAGATCGATATTATCTTTTATCGGCCAGGAAAATAACGCAGTCAGATTATGACGGCCTTCCGACGTTTCTTCCGCGGTGAGCTTTATTCTTCCGTTCCAGGGGAAGGTGTACTGGGTAACCCAGCGCCACAGCCAGACATGCTCATCGCCGCCCGTTGCAGGGTATTCTATACGATAGTTGCCGTTCACAGTGGTAAGCAGACGCTCGGTAATTCTCGCAGGCTTTTCGAGGAAGTATTCTCTATAAGGCTCCTTCTCATACACCCCTTTTTCGAAGCCGACACTTATCGAATCCCATACATCCACTTCCTCATTATACTCGACTCGGAAGCGGTCGTACCAGTTTTGGTACGGGGCATGGTATCTATCGCCGCGTGTATATGATAATTCAACCTCATTTCGAAAATCTACCCCCACTTCCTCGACGAAGTCACGCAGGGCGATATTATGGTCATCGTTTTCATAGATATCAATTTCTGAAGATGCACTAATTGATTTGAAAATGCCATTTTCAAAATACTCACTATACGACACTGAGGAACCGGGTCCATGGATATTCCGCCTGGGGATGTAGCCCAGATCGGGCCGAAAGCCACGTGAAATGTCACGATAGTCCACACGCCACGATATAGGCCTGGTCCCTCCTCCAAGTGCAGTATACAGCCCATACGCATCATGGTCGTAAATATCATCTGTCTCGATGCCCTCGGAATCTCTCAGTCCTAAAAACTGTGCCGTGAACGAAGTTGTACTATCAAGAAACAGCCGCGTATCCAATCCGCCGGTTATGTTCATACCGTCCGACCGCGCCGAGTTGGCCCACATGCCACCGATATGGGAATTTTCCCCTACGTTATAAATGAACCTGCCCACGTGGTAGTTCCTATCGAGCTTTTTGTCTTCCCGTACGATTTCACCCTGAACGTCTAACAGCCCCAGTGCCCAGTTTCCCCCCTGGCCTGTAATTTTCGCTCCCGCGTCAATATCCGTCAAACGTCTGCTGTAATAGATATTCAATGGCGTCGCGAACAGCTCGTTGCCCTCACGGAAAAAAGTACGACGCTCCCTGAGAAAGCGCTCGGTGTCCCTCAGTTCAATTGTGTCGGGGTCGGCTTCTACCTGACCGAAGTCAGGGTTGATTGTAAAGGCGCTTGTTATCTCTGATTTTAGCCGCATTGAGATGTCTAAGCCAATCGACAGCTCATTTCTTTCTTTGTCCAAATCTGAGGTGGCACTTAGATACGTTTCAAAAGCAGGTTTACGATTTACCTTTACCTTCGCAAGGTCTAAATTTGTCAGGTGACCAAATTCACGAGGATAACGCGCCCGGTCATTGCGATAACACCAATAACTTCTTTCCTGTCTGCCTTTCTCGCGCCGGTAGAAGTTAACGCCCCAAGTAACTCCGTCTTTTTGCTCAAAGAGCATATTGCCGATTGGAATGGCCATTTCTGCAAACCAGCGGTCCTTCTCAACCGTACAGGCAGCCGACCAGTCGCAGCCCCAGGTATCGTCGTCATAATAATCGAAAAGTCCCATTCGGGCATCGTAGCGGGTTCCCAACGTATTGACGCCGAAGGTGTAGTTACAACGATGGTCGTGAAAGGTGTCAAGTCGGGCATTTATGGAGTCTTCTTCGGAGAGGGATTGGTCGTATTTTCGTTCGACGCCTACGATGTTATTGGGCTCCGGCTCCATGCACTCAAAGGCAATGTAAAGGTTCTCATCGTCGTAGAGTACCCGTACGAATGTCTGTTCGACCGCTAACTGTTCGAGTCTGTAGTCGGTGAAATCCGTTGACACATTTGCCTGCAACCAACAGGCATCATCGATCTTGCCATCGATTACTGGAGGCTCGTCTGTCCGTACCGCCGCCATTGAACGCGCTGGTCCTCTGGCCTTCCGCGGTCGGGTTTCATCACGGTCGGCCTCGCCGGCTCGTTGGAGGTCGGTATCTTCAAGGCCAGCCTCGCCGGCCCACCCTGCCTCCGTGTTTATCAGCAGTATTATCGCCGGCAGGGCTATAAAGAGTACCATAATATGTTTCATGCTGCTGCTCGGTAATCACTAATTTTACTTGATTTGCCTCGGTCATACAATCTTTTGGGGGAAAATTTTTGCCGCCTACCCCTCTGCTTTACTTGACAAAAGCGAACAAGCGCCATGCTGCCACAGTGTAAAATTCTCTACCTTACCCTATTATTGAGGAGCAAATACATAGATTTGAATCTTGACTGTCGTCAGACTAGTATTGACTGGTTACAATGCAATGGGGTATAATCCCACAACTGGTATACTGACAAGACCGGAGGTTTTATATGTTCAATAATAAATTACTCATGGCGTTGTTGAGCATTTTTAGCGCCGTTTCTTTCCAGGCGAACGGCCTCGCAGTCAACGCCGACAAGGGCTGGGAAGCCTCGCCCGAGCTGGCCGAGGCCCTTACCAAACGCCGACCCGAGATCAATTATTACGAGCAGGCAGTCCCGAAATACACCTTGCCCGATCCTCTTGTAATGTCCGATGGGAGGATTGTAACCGACGCCAGAATGTGGCGGAGCAAACGCAGGCCGGAAATACTCGAGCTTTTCCGCACCCATGTTTATGGCCGCTCGCCCATCGACAAGCCGAAGAACATGACACTCAACGTCTTTGACCTCGACCGAAAAGCACTGGCCGGCCTGGCCACCCGCAAGCAGGTAGAGGTAAACTTTACAGGCAAAAAAGACGGACCGAAGATGGACATCCTTATTTACCTGCCCAACGCCGCCAAAACGCCCGTTCCCACTTTCGTCATCTTGAATTTTGGCGGCAACCATACCATTCACTCCGACCCGGCCATCAAGCTCTCGACAAGCTGGATGCGCCCGGGGCTTGAAGGGGTGGTGAAAAATCGCGCGACAGAGCAGTCGCGCGGCCGCAGCTCTTTGAGCTATCCGGTCGAAAAGATTCTCGAACGCGGCTACGCTCTGGCAACGATTTACTATGGTGACCTCGACCCAGACTTTCACGATGGTTTTAAAAATGGCGTACACCCGGCCTTTGACGAGCTTCTCGGAGGCCAGCGCCCGCCCGACGCCTGGGGCGCCATTGGCGCTTGGGCGTGGGGCTTAAGCAGGGCCATGGACTACTTCGAGACCGACGGTGACATCAATCACAAGCGAGTGGTCGTGCTGGGGCACTCGCGTCTGGGCAAGACCGCCCTATGGGCCGGGGCTCAGGACGAGCGCTTTGCCATCGTCATTTCCAATAACTCCGGCTGCGGCGGCGCAGCCCTGAGCCGGCGGCGCTTCGGCGAAACCGTGGGCAGTATAAATCAGCACTTTCCGCACTGGTTCTGCGAGAATTTCAAGAAATACAACGATAAGGAAGACGACCTGCCGGTCGATCAGCACATGCTTATAGCTCTGGTTGCCCCGCGCCCGGTGTACGTGACAAGTGCCGATGAGGATTTATGGGCCGACCCGCGAGGTGAGTTCCTGTCATGCAAACACGCTGACCGTGTCTATCGCCTGCTGGGCGTCGATGGACTGGGCGTCGTAGAGATGCCGGCTCTTGACCGACCTGTACAGCAAGGCGCGATTGGTTACCATATCCGTTCCGGCAGTCACGCCCTCAGCGAGTACGATTGGCAGCGGTTCATGGACTTTGCTGATATGCACTTTGCAGGCCCGCAGCAAAAATAATCGCATTATATTATTGGGCCCTATGTTAACCTGCTCCCCTTCCTCCGGTCTATTTGCGATTGTCGAATGACAATTGAAAATTGAAAATTGGAAATCGAAAATCGAAACAGGATTACAATAATTTTCCTTCGATTTGTCTTAGAACTCTCATCGACTCTTCGGCAATTCTCTTGCCACCGGGAGAAAAATCAAATACCTCCAGAGATATCCATTTATCATAATTTAAATCTTTGAGCGTTTGAAACGCCTTCACATAATCATTGACCGCGTTTCCTGTGCCAAGGTGCTTACCACCAATTTCCTGGACATGAACGTGATGGATATGGTTGAAGTATTTTCGCAGCAGGACATCATATGGCTGCGTTTCATCGACCGTATTATTGAAGTCAAACATGATATGGATAGCTGGATGATTGATTCGATTAGCCAGCTCCAACGCTTCTGCTAAAGTATTAACGACATCTGTTGTTCTTTTCCCTAAGGCTTCGATGAGTATTTTGACGCCGCGCTGCTGAGCATGGTCGGCGACGCTCGCAAGGCCTTGGGCAAAATATTTTTTCGCCTCTTCAACGGAGATTCCCATTGTATTACGCTGGTTTGGAGACCCAAAAATCATATAAGGGCCGCCGAGGTCGCTGCAAAAATCGATAAGCTCATCGAGATAAGCGATGCTTCTTTCCCGAACAGCCGCATCAGGTGTTGTAAAGTGCAATCCTTTTGGCGGCGGCGCCAGAAGCCAATGCAGTCCGGCGCATTCAATGCCGGCGTTTTTCATAGTTGAAACCATCTCTCTACGCTCAGCAGGGCTTATCTCCTGCACACCTTCTTTAACAAGGGTAAACGCCGCAACTTCGATTCCTTTATATCCTGCATTACCGACAATTGTGCACTGTTCAGCCCAGCTTAATTGGGACCCCCCATAGGGGTCCGCAGTCTTATGGACTCCTTTCGGAGGCCGCCTTACGGCTGAGCCACCAGCCATGCTCTCGTTACACATAGCATATTTGAAGCCTGCCCGCCGCTTGCCCTCCGTTCGTCTGGCGAGATGGCAGCCAACTCGCCGTGCTGCGCAACTGGCGCAGCACGACGTCAATCCACCTAATGCGCCGGCGCCCAAAATACTGCACGAGGTTTTAATAAACTCTCTCCGGCTACAGTTTGCCATAATCTTCTCCTTCCTGCGATGGAAAATTGAATATAGAATATCGAACAAAGAATATCGAATTTCGAGGTTTATCTTTCATTATTCAATATTGGATATTCGATATTCTATAGATTCAAACCATTTACCATTACCATTTAACCAATTACCATCGGCTCTGCCATGGAGCAACAAACGAAGCAGCCTCCTCTCCGCACACCTGCGAAACCTGCAGGCCGCTGCCCTGCGACGTGTAGAAAATTCGGCCGTTTGACACGACCCCGCCAACGCACTCCCGCACGTCCACACACGGCCCGGAAGATACCACCTTATTGCCGTCCGACGAATCAATCATGTCCATATTGGCACCGATTAAGTAAGGCTCCGACAATGTGAACCGCGTACATGCATAGCCTTTATCAAAGACCGACAGGATTTTCCCTGTCCCTTTGTCTATCACATAGCTGGGCTTGCCGGTAGAAGCATGCACAAAGACAAATCGCTCGCCCACCGTCACCACATTAACGGCCTTTGCGACCGGCTCGGACCGCCATATCAGCGAACCGTCCCGGGCGTCCAGGCACCAAACGTAGCGGTCATCTGTCTTCTCGTTGGGTGCGTTGTACCCGCCGAGGTACACGCGCCCATCCTCTGCAGAGATGGTGCTGCCGGCGGTAACATAGTACTCGGTTGTCAGCCAGATAACTCGGCCGGTCACCGGCTCGATAGCCGCCGTCAGCCCCTTTGCCCCTGGAAGGTCTTTTCCAGTTCTTGCCGCATAACCAAAAAAGCAGGAATAATAAAGCGTACCGTCCATCAGACACAAACCGGCATCATTGCCCCCGTAGCCGAATTGCGAAAAATCTATCGTCCAGACCTCCTTACCCGTATAGGCGTCCCATGCCCGCACCATAGGTTTCTGGTCTTTCGGGTAATAAGGGTTGTCATGGGTGTAAATCCAGCTCATTATCTCAACTCCCTCCCCTGCTTTTACAGGCGTACCCTTGTGAACGTAAGCCTTTTCCGTTCCCTGCGCTGCATACTTACCCGTGCCGAATATATAGAGGGCCAGCCCAGCACTAATTGGCTTATCTTCAGAAGGGCAAACTGATTCTATAGATTTACCAATTAGTGCTGGGTCATAAATAATCGGAGGCTGTTGTCGGCTCCAGCTCGGTGACCCCGTGAAAGGAGCTTCCCACAGCAGCTCTCCCGTCGCCGCATCTAAGCAGCGCATCTGCGATTCCTTCATACCCGCCTGCGGGACCAACAAACGGCCGTTTACGTAAATCGGACACGTAAACGATATATGGACTCCAGGCCAATATCGCCGCCACAAAAGCCGCCCCGTCTCCTGCTCGACAGCGAATATCTGGCCCTCAGCGGTATGAGTGTACATCCGCCCCCCGCCGCATACAGGTATATGCTTGAACGTACCCTCGTACCGGCGAATCCACTTAATCTTGAATGGCGGCTTTATACCCTGATTGTTCGCATTAGTACTCGCCAGATTGCCGAAGTTGGTAAACCAGTCGTATTTAGAATCAGCCAATTTGCCGGTCAGCGGGCTTCGAATCTTCCACAATTCAAGGTCTTTTGACGGAAGCTGTGCTTTACCGCCCGGCCCAAGAACATACAGATACCCATCTTCGCAGCCGAAGTAAATCCGTCCGTCGCAGACGGCAACCGGAGCCGAGATTGCCTTACCGAACGCCGTCTTAAACGACCACCCCGCACTAATTGGCTTATCTTCAGAAGGGCAAACTGATTCTATAGTTTTACCAATTAGTGCGGGGCCCGCCAGCGGCACAACGTAAAGTTTTCCGTCCAGGCCGCCATATACTCCCGTTTCACGAAGAAGAATCGGCGACGCAATCGACGGATAGCCACCGAGATACGCAGCCCGCTCGTAGTCGTTCGCCGGAACGGCGGTCTGACTATCGCCGCCGCTGCCGGCTGGATGCCTGCAGAACCCAAAACCTTCTTCCGGCCGGCACCGGTAAACATCCTGACCGCGTACGCTCACCGAACAAAAACTTATCAGGCTGGGTCGATTTATCTCGGTTTGCGTTCCGGGGACATAGTCCGTCTTCGCCTTGCTGTCACCGAGCGGAAGTATCTCCACTCGGCCCGTATTGTCTCGCCGGTGCCACTGCAGATAGACCGCCCCGTCTTCGCCTATGCTTATCCCGAACGTCGCCGGCTTCTCTGAGCCGGCATACGCCGGCACCTGGGCCATCTCACGAAGCTCGGCAGCACCGCCTACATCCTCCAGACAGATAGTCGACCCTCCCGCTGGAACAACGAGCATCCCGCGATACATCGCTATGTCCTGCGAACAGCAGAACTGGTCTCGCCACGTTACCCTTCCTTCTCTTTTCTTGCACCAATCTTCTCCGCTCCAGCGATCGCCGGTGAAATTAAGAGTCTCCTTGACGAAATCCCACACCCAGCAAACTGTGCCGTCGGCCTCAAGGGCATAAACCTTCGAGCCGAGTGTGGCAAAATAGACCCGGCCGGACGGGCCTACTACGGGCGCACTGAGGATAGGCTCACCGCAGGCAATTTCCTTGACTACTTTTCCGCCGGCCGCATCCAGCACATAGTAGGACCCCGCCATCGTACCGAAGTGAAGGTACCGTCCTGCAACGGCTGGTGAGGATACATTGTTGCAATTAGCTTTACCGCCACGGCTCTCGAACTTCCATAGAACGCGCAGCGTATCGGCATCGATACCAAAGGCCACACCCGCTCCATCCACCACATAAACGCGCCCGTCCGCCACCACCGGCGCCGTGAAGACCGCATCCGTCAATGGAACGGCCCCGACCAATCCAAGCGGCGTAGTCACGCTTCTATCGGGCACATTACCCGAACGTCGACAATCATATTTGAGCTGCAGCCAGTCCTCCGCCCCCATTCCTGCTTTCGTAGAAAACACGGGGGCTACAGTCGTCAACACCATCAGAAAAAGAGCCGCCGACAGCCCGCTCCGGCGGAGGCCTGCCCGCCGTACGAGACTCTGGGCAGGCGGGCCTTCGCCGAGCCTGAGACTAATCTTTGCCTGCACCCACATATCCTGCCCGCCGGACAAGCCTCTGGGTAGGCGGGCCTGCCCGCCAGACGGTCGGCTGGCAGGAAGCAATCGCCTTTGCGCATATTCGGCTATTTGCAGTAACCTGAACATACTTTGTCCTCCCATTCTGAAATCACACCTGCCGAGACGTGCCGTCTCTGGCACGGCTGGAATTACCAACGTTTCCCAACGTTCAAACAAACTGGAATTTACTCAACTGTGCATCTTTTAACATTTCCGGTGACGTCCGTCAAGGCGTTTTTTCAACATCAATAGTGCCCAGCACTAATTGTACAGACCGAACAATTATGGTTTTCGTTACCGAATGGAGAATTAAGACTGAGTTACACCAATCCAACTAAATAAATGCGCTTTTTGGTAGACTACCACTCACTATGTCATGCCTGCGAAAGCAGGCATCCAGTACATATAAACCTATGGATTCCCGCTTTCGCGGGAATGACAGGGCGCAAGAATTAACTCCAATTGGTATTACTACTCAAGTAACAAACTATCATTGCGAGCTATTTTCGATTTAGGATATTTGCATTTTCAAAACAGATTTGATACACTTACTTACTGCTCTTTTGCGTGATTTAAGGGAAAATAAGGAGAGAACAGTTATGAAACGCCTTACACGTCGTCGATTCATGAAAAGTTCGTTGGCCGGGTGTGTCGCCCTGACTTTTGCACCCTACTCTCGCGTACTCGGTGCCAATGATGATGTTCGCGTTGCCGTGGTAGGTTTTCGCAGCCAGGGCAGCCATCATATTGAATGGTTTGGCAAAATCCCCGGCGTCCGGGTCGTGGCGTTGTGCGACGTAGACCAAGAGTTCATCGACCGCGAAGTCAAAAAAATCGAGCAGCGCAATGAAAAGGTCGATACTTACATCGACGTTCGCAAACTTCTGGACGACAAAAACATCGACGCCATTATCACCGCCACTCCTAATCACTGGCACTGCCTTGTCACCGTCTGGGCCTGCCAGGCCGGCAAGGACGTGTACGTCGAAAAGCCGGTCTCGCACAATATCTGGGAAGGCCGCAAGATGGTCGAAGCGGCCCGGAAATATAACCGCATCGTACAGGCAGGCACCCAGCGCCGCTCCGACGAAGGCCTCGCAGCGGCCTTTGAGTACATCCGGCAGGGCCATCTCGGCAAGGTTCTCAGGGGGCGTTGCTATTACTTCGACCAGCGAGACAGTATTGGCAAAGTCGACGGCCCTCAGCCCATACCCCAGACGGTCGACTATGACCTGTGGACCGGCCCCGCGCCTCTGGCACCGCTGTTGCGCAAAAGGCTGCATTATGACTGGCACTGGCAGTGGCCCTACGGCAATGGCGACCTGGGCAATAACGGCATACATTTTATTGACGCCTGCCGTTGGGCTTTGGGCTACAAGGCACTTGCCCCACGCGTGATGAGTTTCGGAGGAAAGTTTCTCTGGGACGATGACAGACAAACGCCGAACACCCAGGTTGTTTTTCTGGACTACGAGCCGGCCCCCATCATCTTTGAGATGCGTAACCTGACGCGAAAGAAAGGTGACCCCGCCATGGACCCAACCTACCGTGACATTCGCACCAGCCTGGTGATTGAATGCGAGAATGGTTACTTCGGCGGCGGCTGGGCCTACGACAATTCCGGGAAAAAAATCAAGCAGTTTGAGGTCAGCGGCGGCGGCAGTCACCACGCAAACTTTATCAAGGCGGTGCGCAGTCGCAAAGTCAGCGACCTCAACGCCGACATCCTCGAAGGCCATCTTTCCACCGCCGCCTGTCACATGGGAAATATCTCATACAGGCTCGGCCAGGCCGCCTCACGCGATGAAATCGTACAAGCGGCCAAATCAAACAAAGAATTGCTGGACGCCTTCGAACGCTTTCAGGAGCACCTGTTACTCAACGTCGTCGACGTACAGAACACACCCCGGATTCTTGGACCCTGGCTGACGATGGATTCCGACACCGAAAGATTCGTCGGCCAATTCAGTGACCAAGCTAATCAGTATCTCTCGCGCAACTACAGGGACCCTTTCATCGTGCCCGAACAGGTATGATTATGCTCATCCTCGCCGTCATCCCTTCTCAGGGCCTGAGCTGGCCCATATCGCTTTGATATTGTCCTTGACTCGCTCGCCGCGGCACATCCTCATAAAACATCGTTGAATTTTCAATCCGCTCGACTCAGCGACTTTCACGGCCTCTTTATTATCGAGAGGTATGTCAACAAATATCGGCTTTCCCGCACAACGGTTTAAAGCGTCGGACAATAGAGCATGACCTGCGCTCATCGCCGCTTCCCATCCCGCCGTCCCTGGTTCATCTGGCCAGCCCGTAGCCTGCCCGCCGTACCATCCTTCGTATGTTCCTTCTCCTGCATTGGATACTCTGGGCAGGCGGGCCTGCCCGCTCGTCCCTCGTCTCTCGTCCTTCGTCCCTCGTCCCTCGTTCTTCAACGGTAGGCGGGCTATGCACGGACCTATTTGGATGGCATTTGCTCCCGGACGCATGGTAACAAATCCTTCTAATCTGTCACCCCGGCAGCAAACACGTACATTCTCCGGAAATTCCTCGAACAGTTTACTGAGCATTTTCCCACGATTTGTACCGGTCATCAGCTCGTCAAACTCAATTATATCCGCAAAATCCTCCCGTGTAGCTTTGGTTACAGGGCTTGTCGCTCGTCCCTCGTCCCTCGTCCCTCGTCTATCGTCTATCGGCGCACAGGGCTGCCCCTCGAACCGGGCCAATTTGTATTCCGGCTCAAACCCCAACTTCTCATAGATAGGTTGTCCCGCAGGGGTCGCATCAAGACGAATAGTGATTTGCGATTTACGGTTTGCCATCTGCGATTCGAGATAATCGAGGCAATATTTCAACAATGTCGTACCCACGCCTTTGTGGCGTGCATTCACCTCGACCAGGACCATGGCTATCCACGCTACTTGACCAAAGATGCACGTGGTCGTGGTCCCCACCGAATGTCCATCCAGCTCAGCTACAAAACAGCCTTCAGGTTCCAGACTCATAAAGCGCAGCCAATCCGATTCGGTCTGATTCCATCCCGCCTGCCGCGCCAATCTCAACCCAAGCTCAAGGTCATCGATTGTCATTGGTCGAATTTCTATCATTTCCACGGATTCTATCAAATTTCCTCTTAGTAGAATAGTTTTTCTTGAAAAGTACTGAGGACATGTTATAATGCTCGTATATAATATGGACCACAAAAAATATATATTTCCTCAAAACAGAGCCGCGACCGCCTGCCCGTCGTAGCCTTGGCGTAGTCGGGTAAGGAAGCGGTAACTACCCTTATGGTTATATAGTTGCTTACAACCGGATGCCCTCGATTTTTGTGCTCGGTCTTATAGCCTTTCTGGAGGAGAAGCCCAAATAGCATTCAATCAACAGTATTATATTAGGAGGCAGTAAAATCAAAATGGTGGCTGTGTTAAATTTGGAGGTGTGCAAAATGTACTCTTTTTGTTCTGCAAGGAAAGTTAATTTGTTCAAAGATTTTATGTTGGCTGTGTTTCTGTCGGTCGTGTGTCACCTGCTCGCGGCCGTGCCGGTCGCTTATGCCGTCGATAACTACGCACTTGCGTTTGATGGGACGGATGATTATGTTGAAACCCCCATATCAGACGTTCCTGCGGACGGAACGGTTGAGGCCTGGGTTAAGACCACAAGCAATGCGCGCCAGGCCCGCCTGCCCAGAGTATCCAATGCAGGAGAAGGAACATACGCAGGATGGTACGGCGGGCAGGCCCGCCTGCCCAGAGTATCCAATGCAGGAGAAGGAACATCCGAAGGATGGTACGACGGGCAGGCCCGCCTGCCCAGAGTATCCAATGCAGGAGAAGGAACATCCGAAGGATGGTACGACGGGCAGGCCGTAATCTCGTCGCACGGCGGCACTCAGGAGTTCCGATTGCACCTTAACTATCAACCTGGTAAGGCAGGCAACTCCCCAGGAGTCCTGGGATTAAACGTGCGATTTCGCACCTTAACCGCCTATACGGATATAGGGGCCGAGATGTATGACGGCTCCTGGCATCACGTTGCTTTTGTCTGGGAGGGTGCAAGCCCCGGCAACATCAGGGCCTTTTGGGATGGTCAGGAGAAACCCGTAACCTACAGAGACCACAACCCCTGGGAGGGTAACTACAATAGGACCGTTGTGCACGTCATCGGCCGGGAGTGCCTGACCAACAACCTGTATTATTTCACCGGAACGATTGACGAGGTACGCTTCTGGTATAATAAAACCCGCACCCAGTCCGAAATCCAGGAATATATGAACCGGGAGCTCATGGGAGATGAAGAAGGGCTTAAGGGCTATTGGAAATTCAATGAGGCAGAAGGAACGACGGCCTATGATAGTTCGCCTAACAAAAACCACGGGACCATAGCAGGTGCTTCTTGGACGATGGATGCTGCGCCTGTCAAGAGCACCCTTACAGAGGCCTTCACATTTGTGCAAGTCTGCGACCCGCAACTGGGCTGGGGGGCGGGCTATCAGAACGACGTAAACTCATTCAAGCAGGCCGTAAGATGCATTAACTCCTTGAACCCGGACCTTGTAGTCATCTGCGGTGACCTGGTCGACAACTTCAACGACAGTTCCATTGCCGATTTCCTCCAAATCAGAAGTGGGCTGACCATGCCTTCTTACTGCGCCCCGGGAAATCACGATGTCGGCAATTCACCAACCCTCTCGCGCTTGGAGCGCTATCGCCAGGCCATAGGCAATGACTATTTCTCTTTCGAGCACAAAGGCTACACATTCGTAATCACCAACACATCGCTTTGGAAAGCACCCCTTGCAGGCGAATCAGAAAAACAGGATACCTGGCTCAAGCAGACACTCGAAGCTGCTCGTGATAAAAATAGTCCCGTCTTTGTGGTGCAACATTATCCTTTGTATTTGAAAAGTCCTGACGAGGCCGAGGAATACTACAATCTTCCTTCAGCTAAGAGAAGCGAGTTGTTGGCCCTATTTGAGAACTGTGGAGTTGTTGCCGTCCTTGGCGGTCACAGGCACGAGCTAATCATCAACGATTACAAGGGCATTCAACTGGTAAATGGCGAAGCTACGTCCAGGAATACCGACGGACGTCCTCTGGGTTTTAGACTTTGGCATGTCGATTCACCAACGTCGATAAGACATGAATTTGTTCCTTTGATACCGCCGATTGACTTTAACGGCGACCAAAAGATGGATTGGGAAGATTTATCCACGCTCGCTCAGCACTGGCTCCAGGACGAACCATACGTTGACATTACGCCGAAGCCTTATGGTGACAATATAGTGAATTTTAAAGACCTGGCTGTCCTCGCTCAATACTGGCTCAAAGACTTCCGCCTGCTGGCGCACTGGAGGCTGGACGAAACCGAAGGCTCCGTTGCCAAAGATAGGGCCGGCACCAATCATGGCACCCTTCATGGAGACCCCCTCTGGCAGCCTGCCGGTGGTCAGGTAGATGGCGCACTGCAATTCGATGGGATAGACGATTATGTCAGCACACCTTTTATTCTGGACCCAGCCAATGCACCCTTCAGCGTCTTTGCCTGGATAAAAGGAGGTAGACCAGGGCAGGTTTTCATCTCTCAGACACAGAATGGAGTGAATTGGCTTTGGGCCGATCCGGTAGAGGGCAAACTAATGACGAACCTGAAAACAGCCGGCCGCAGCTCCGCCCCTTTAAGCTCACAGGCTGCTATCACCAACGCCGAATGGCACTGTGTCGGTTTTGTCTGGGACGGCTCGAACAGAATCCTTTATGCCGACGATGTCGAAGTTGCCAAAGATTCGCTGGCCGCTTTGGCAGGCGCTTACGGCGGCTTGCACCTTGGTGCCGGCAACACTCTTGATGCAGCCAGCTTTTTCGCCGGCCTGATTGATGATGTTCGCATCTACGACCGCGCTATAATCCCCTAAGGCAAACCAAGCGATGGGTGAGGAAGTTACGCTGATAATTTGGTATGCTCGATACTCGCAGAATGGTGAACGAGAATCTCCACAGGATGCCTTACGTCGGAGTATCGAGAATCGAGAAGAGTGGGTTACTTGCCTTTATATTTAGCCCTGGGTTTTACCCAGGGTTTTGACTCAAAATAAATTCACGTCTGTCCTTATTATCCTCCCCTCAAGCCACAGCTCATACCTCTTCGGCAAAAGCTAATAGTTCTTTTAGTAACGCAGCCGCCACCTTCCTCTGCTCCGATTCATAGTCTGTTTGGGCAGAGGCGAATTGATAATCCTGTGCGTGCTTTGCGTTCGCCTTAAAGTACCTCTTATAGATAGACCAAGCCTCGTCGAATTTCTTCCTATTTTGGTCTGGAAGATGCTCGCGAAATCTATGATAGGCTTCCTCATGGTCACTAAAGGTTTGTCCGAGAATATGGGCAACCGTATGCTGGGCAATAGATAAATTCAACAAGGCTTCATTAAAGGCAATCTTGAACTCCGATGACGCCGCATTTCGCTTGACTACTCTGCGTTCTCTGCCCGCCCTAATCTTAGCGAATAAATGGTTTACGAGTTGAGTAATCACAATCCCAAGCACCGCCCCTGCAGTAATCTCGCCCCAATGAAGTTCCATTAATATCTTTCCTTCTCAACGTATGACGGAAAACTCCTTATGCAGCCGCTCGCACCTGCACTTACCCCAGTGCAGGTGTTCCATCCCTCCAGTCTCTCGTCAAGCAGGACATCAGGTTAGTTCTTCGACCTGCTCTTTCTTAGATTCACTCTTGGCAGCTATGATTTTTATTGGTGCTGGTTTGCTGGCTATCTTCCCCGTGACTTCGGCTTCCTGTAAGGAAAGACCCTTACGACTCTGGATTTTGTCAATTATGGCATAACTTTCGACTATGGCCAGCAGGCTTAACAGAAAGCTCAGCGTGCTTTCGGCTCCCTGGTTGGTATTGACTCCGTCACGCAAAAGACCATCGTTACATCCCTTTGTTCTAAAATCATAAAGCGGAATGTGCAAGTCGTTTTGCCCGAGGAACCAATCAAAGGCTTTTCTTTGAAGGGTCAAGTATCTGTCGTTTTGTGTAGCGTCATAAGCAGCCCTTAGCATCATGACCGTACTTGCAGCTTCTATAGGTTGTTGGTCGAATGCAGCCCGTGTCCCTCTGCGTTCATACCATCCGTCGTTGCCGACGAAGCTAAACAGCTCGCCGTTGAATGTATTTGCCAAGAGGAATCCAGCGGTTTTTTCTGCAAGTTCGATGTATCTCTTGTTATCGAAAGTCAGGCCGGCAACGAATAGCGCATGTGGCAAAACGGCATTCTCGTAAGTCAACGCCTCCTCAAACCACGGCCAGTCAGGGTAACTACTTTCTTCGTACTGAGTTACAAGGCCGTCTGCAGTTATTTCCATTTGACGTTTTATGTCACTGGCTCCGGGGAACTGCTTGAGATAATCGCTCATGCCAAGTATCGAACAGGCCATACCCCTTGGCAGTTGCCTGGCCACATGTTCCACCGATATATCGAAGCAATCTTTGACAATCGATAAGTATGCCGGCGTTGGCGGGTTTGCCATAACCGCTCCGAACGCCCACAATACTCTGCCAAGGGCATCATTTACAGGTTCGTTCTTCCGCCAGGTCCTGTCAAAATTCATAAAGTTTTTGATTGTGCCGTCGCTGTTCTGTGAATGCATGATAAAAGACAAATATGTATTGAGAAGCTCGATGGCTTGCGGCTCAGGATACTGCGCATAATATTTCGTCATTGCAATTACGCCCCTTGCGTTGTCGTCTGTGCAGTAGCCAAATTCGCGATTTGGTATCGTAAATTTAGCGTGCTGGTACAGGGCGGTGTCGTCGGTTAGCTTCCTTATGTGGTCTAACGACGGCTCAGGCACCTCAATACTTGATATTGTTTCTGCTGCTGACAGCGTGGTTCTGGCAGCAATGCGCAGCGGCAATCGTTTTATACTGAATAATTTCCAGTAAGCCTGGCCAATCTTCGGCCAGGTCCTGGTCCTGCCGTAGTCGTATGCCTGTCTTCGCAGCGAATAAAACAGCGAATCATTTTGAAGCACCTCCACGATTGCTTCAGCCATTTGTTTCGAATCGTTGAAGGGCACTAACTTGCCTCGGCCATCGGCTAAAAGCTCCATAGCGGCCCAATAAGGCGTGGAGACAACCGCCTTGCCTGTGCCGACCGCGAATGATAACGTCCCGCTTGTCAACTGTTCCTTGTTCAGATATGGCGTGACATAAACATCGGCTGCGCATAAAAAGTTGTGCAGCTCCTCTTCTTTCACGAACCTGTTGTGAAAGATTACGTGTTCCTGCAGACCTAAGTCTTTTACTATTTGTTGGAGGCTGAATCTATATGATTCGCCCTCGTATTTCAGCACTGATGGATGCGTCATACCCAGGACTATGTACATAACAGACGGTTCCGCCTGGATTATTGCCGTCATCGCCCCGAGCATCACCTCTATACCTTTGTTCTTATTGATCAGGCCGAACGTCAAAATAGTCCTTCGGCCCTCCAGACCGAACTTGTGCTTGTAGTAGTTGCTGTCAACGAAAGGCAAATCCGGCACGCCGTGTGCAATCAATTTTATTTTCTTGGCAGGTATTCCGTAAATGTCGCGCAGCATAATGACGCCGCGCTTGTTCATAGTTACTACTCTGTAAGAGGCGTTGCAGACCTCCTCCAATGATTTGCGGCAAGCCGGGCTCGGCTCATCAGTCACTGTATGAAGGGTCGTTATTATGGGGGCCTTTAGTCGGTTGAGCAACAGACTCAGATATGCGCCGTCTTCGCCGCCAAAAAGCCCGAATTCGTGCTGTATAGAGACTACGTCAACATGGCTGAAATTGATATAATCGGCGGCACAAATATAATCACTTTTCACATCTTGCCGGACCTCGAACTTGACCGGGTCACTATATTTTAAGTCATTATCGGACCGTATTGCAACTACCAGTGGTTCGAATTCTCCCCTGGCCGCTGCTGCTGTACTTTTTACAAGGTCAGATGTAAAAGTCGCAATTCCACATTTTCTTGGGGGGAAAGAAGAAATTAGCACCACTTTTTTCGGCGAGTCTTTTGCCATTCGCAGTACCCCGTTTGGAATAGCTGTAATAAGCATCATCAATTTTAGGAAAACCCCATCGCTCTGTCAAGCGAATTGACCGTTGAACGGGTATAAAATATATTTTTTCCAGGCTGGCAATTCTTGATTAGAAGCTAAAAAGAGGGCGTTGGGCAAAAAAACTCTTAAATTCTGCATAATTTTTCAATTTTTTTGCACCAAAACCGGATATATCCGTATAATATACTACTAATTTAGTAGGAATAATAGGAGACCAACTATGAAGCTTTCAACCCGAACCAGATACGGCATGAGGGCCATAATAGAACTCGCTGAAAGCAACCGGAAGGGTCCTTTGCAGCTTAAAATCATCGCCCAGCATCAGGATATATCCGCCAAATATCTGGAACAACTGATGGTCGTGCTCAAATCGGCAGGATTTGTCAGAAGTATCAGAGGCTCCAGAGGCGGATATGTTCTTGCCAAAGCTCCAAATCAAATTAAACTAAGCGACGTTTTCCACTGCTTGGAAGGTCATGTCATTACAGTGGAATGTGTTGAAAACAAGGATTACTGCCAGCGTGCCGCTGACTGTGCAGCCAGGCAAGTCTGGACTCAAGTGCAGCACGCAATTGAAGGCGTCCTGCAATCTATAACCCTGCAGGATGCCGTTAACATGGCCAAAGGCAGTAAAGCGTTGGATTATCAAATATAGTAACAGTACAGGAGAACCTATGAGTGCGATATTCCAGGACATGACCGCTGCGGTTGGTCGTACGCCGTTAGTGAAAATCAACAAGCTCGGCTCCGGCAAAACAACCATTTTAGCCAAGCTTGAATCATACAATCCCTGCGGCAGTGTAAAGGACAGAATCGCAAAGTCAATGATAGAAGCAGCCGAAAAAGAGGGGCTGATAAAACCGGACACTGTTATAATAGAACCGACCAGCGGCAATACCGGAATAGGACTTGCCTTTATTTGTGCCGTAAAGGGATATCGATTAATGTTGACTATGCCGGAATCGATGAGCATGGAGAGAAGAAAGCTGCTAAAGTTGTTTGGTGCCGAAATCGTGCTTACCCCGGCTGAGCGCGGTATGACCGGCGCTATACAGGAGGCCGAACAGCTCTTGGCGCAGAATCCCAATTCCTTTATGCCGCAGCAATTTAACAACCCCGCCAATCCGCAGGTCCACAGAGAAACCACCGCTGAAGAGATTTGGAGCGATACTGAAGGCAGGGTTGATATTTTTGTTGCCGGTATCGGGACAGGCGGCACCTTGACCGGATGCGCCGAAGTGCTAAAACAGCACAACAAGAACCTAAAGGCCGTCGCGGTCGAGCCGAAAGACTCGCCCGTACTTTCCGGCGGCAAACCCGGTCCGCATAAGATACAAGGCATAGGGGCCGGGTTTGTCCCGCAGGTCTTGAATGTTGACCTGATTGATGAGATTATTCAGGTCTCCAATGACGATGCTATGGAAACGACCCGACAATTGGCGGCAAAAGAGGGAATATTAGCCGGCATAAGTTCAGGGGCTGCAATGTGGGCGGCAGCGCAGATTTCAAAACGACCGCAAAACCAGGGCAAAACAATAATCGTGATTTTACCCGACACCGGTGAAAGATATATCTCCACCGAAATGTTCGGGTAACCGTAAAAAAATTCTGTCATTGCGAGAGGGTCTGACAATGCGAAAAACAAAGTTGACCGACAAAAAAATCGAAGTTCTGGTTGGCCAAATCGCCCGGACGTATCGGGACGATACCGGAATAAATTTCATCGATGCTTCTAATCTGCCGGTTAGAGGCGAGATTCTGAATATTCTCGATTTACTCTTTGAGCTGCTTTTCCCGGGCTATACCGGCAAAAGGACAGTTACACGGTCAAACATCAACTTCATCGTTGGCGATATTCTCTGCCAGGTCTATACCGAACTTTCAAAGCAAATAGAGCAAGCTTATCAGTACCAGTGTAGAATAAAAAAATGTGACGGCTGTGACTGCCGTACAATGGCGGAGAATGTAACCAGACATTTGTTGACTCGGCTGCCCGAGATAAGAGAGTTGCTAAAAGGTGACGTCATCGCAGCCTTTGACGGCGACCCCGCTGCAAAGTCTTACGAGGAGATTGTGATAAGTTACCCCTGCATCATAGCAATTGCGACGTATCGCATTGCCCACGAGCTGTATCTAAAACAGGTGCCGCTAATTCCACGAATAATGAGCGAATATGCGCACACAAAAACCGGTATTGACATCCATCCGGGGGCAACAATAGGCAGAAACTTCTTCATTGACCACGGCACCGGCGTTGTAATAGGCGAAACAACCATCATTGGTGACAATGTCAAAATCTATCAAGGCGCCACGCTCGGAGCTTTGAGTTTCCCCAAGGATGAGAGAGGAAGGGTAATAAAAGGCGGCAAAAGACATCCGACAATTGAGGACAATGTAACAATCTATGCTGAGGCAACGATATTGGGCAACGTTGTCATCGGAAAAGATGCGGTAATCGGCGGCAACGTCTGGATAAAGGAGTCTGTGCCGCCCGGCGTTACCGTTGCCACGCCGCATCCCGACCTGATTTACACAAAGCACTCAGAGAAAAATCAGAGCCCCGAACGTTACCTTGTGTCTTACGGTGATTGAATAGATAAGTATAGTTGCAGAAACACATAAAACTGATTATAACATTTTACCATTTAAGCACTTAGATGCAAAACGCATGATAACTCAACATCCTTTAGCATTGGGTGTAAGGATAAAAACTGGTATGGATATGGCCAAAACAGCACGCTATAAAACCTCAATCTTTTTAGCTGAAACAGTAAAAAGCCACATTAGGGTCTGCAACAGGCTTTTTCAAACATCCCAGTCTTTCAATTGTCATAAGACACAAGGGAACGTTAGTGAGGGGCATTAAATCAGAGCCCCGAACGTAAGTGAGGGGTATTAAATCAGAGCCCCGAACGCAAGTGAGGGGTATAAAATCAGAGCCCCGAACGTAAGTGAGGGGTATAAACCTACAATGAATAATAAACTCATAGAAAAAATCAAGCAGCTAAAACAAGACCGCAGGGCCGTCATACTTGCCCACAATTATCAGCCCGGCGAGATACAAGACTTAGCTGATTTTCGCGGCGATTCTCTGGGACTGAGCATAAAGGCGGCCCAGACCGATGCAGAGGTAATCGTATTTTGCGGCGTGCATTTTATGGCTGAAACCGCCGCTATTCTCTCCCCGGAAAAGACCGTCCTTTTGCCGGACAAAGCTGCCGGCTGTCCAATGGCTGATATGATTACCGCAAAGCAGTTACGTCAGCTAAAACAAGAGCATCCCCATGCGCAGGTCGTCTGTTACGTAAACAGCTCCGCAGAAGTAAAGGCCGAGAGCGATTATTGCTGCACCAGTGCCAATGCCATTGAAGTCGTCGAATCATTGCCCCACGACGGGGAAATTATCTTTGTGCCGGACAAGTACCTCGGTCAGCATGTTGCCAGCAAAACCGGCTCTAAAATTGTGCTCTGGCCCGGCTATTGCCCGACACACATGTTGATAACCGACGAAGATATAATAGATGCAAAGGCAAAATACCCCGATGCGGTTGTGATGGTACATCCGGAATGTACCAAGCAGGTAAGAGAGATTGCCGATGAAGTGCTCAGTACCGGCCAAATGCTCAAGTATGCCGCTAAGAGCACCGCAAAGCGCTTTATCATCGGCACCGAGGTTGGTATTATTCACACCTTGAAGAGACAAAATCCCAACAAAGAATTTTTCCCGGCCACTGAAAGAGCGATTTGTCCAAACATGAAGTTGATGACCCTGGAAAAAATCGCCTGGTCGTTAGAGGATATGCAATACAAAATCACCGTCCCGCAGGACATAAGAATAAGGGCTAAAAAGGCGCTTGATAGGATGGTGGAAATAAAAAGTAAAAAGTAAAAAGCTACGCGTTAAAGAAAGGTTCCAGAAAAGTGGAAGAAGAGACTAAATATCATTTGGAGACACTGGCCTTGCATGCCGGCCAGAAACCGGATTCAGATACGCTCAGCCGGGCCGTGCCTGTTTATCAAACCACCAGCTATTGTTTCAAGAACACCGAGCATGCAGCGAATCTGTTTGCCCTCAAAGAGTTTGGAAACATTTATACTCGGCTGATGAATCCTACAAACGACGTACTGGAAAAGCGGCTGGCTGCGCTCGAGGGCGGCGTAGGCGGCCTGGCCTTGAGCTCAGGTCAGTCGGCCATCTATGTCAGCATCTTTAATATTTGCGGCGCTGCAGGCCACATCGTATCTTCAAATTCTCTCTACGGAGGGACAGTTACCCTGTTTAGTCAAACCTTCCGAAAGCTCGGCATCGAAGTAACCTTCGTTGACCCAAAGGACCCCGAGAATTTTACCAGGGCCATCAAGGATAATACCCGCCTGATTTATATAGAAAGCATCGGCAATCCCAAAAATGACATCCTGCAATATGAGAAAATAGCTGACATTGCCCACAGAAATGGTATGCCGGTAATTTGCGATAATACCGTTACCACGCCCATTCTTTTTAGGCCCTTTGAATACGGCATCGACATCGTAGTTCATAGCTGCACGAAGTTCATCGGCGGACACGGCACAAGCATCGGCGGCGCCATCGTTGATTCGGGCAAATTCGACTGGACAAATGGCCGCTATCCTGAGCTTACCGAGCCCGACCCCAGTTATCATGGTGTCAAATATGTCGAGTCCTTCGGCAAGCTGGCCTACATCATAAAGGCCAGGACCCAATTCCTGCGGGACATGGGCTCCTGCATGTCACCCTTCAACGCTTTTTTGTTTTTACAGGGACTGGAGACACTGCATCTGCGGATGCCCAGGCATTCTGAAAATGCGCTCAAACTTGCACAATGGCTTGAAAAGCAGCCGCAGGTTAATTGGGTTAATTATCCAGGCCTGAAATCCCATCCGGACAATGCACTCGCCAAAAAATATCTGCCGAAAGGACAGGGTGCCATTTTGGGCTTTGGAATTGCCGGCGGCAGGCAGGCGGGCATTAAGTTTATCAACAGTGTCAAATTAGCAAGTCACCTTGCCAACGTCGGAGACAGCAAAACTCTGGTAATCCACCCCGCCAGCACAACCCATCAGCAATTGACCGAAGCCGAGCAGCTTGCTGCTGGCGTAACGGATGATTATATCCGTGTCTCGGTTGGCACCGAGCACATTGATGATATAATAGCCGATTTCAAACAGGCACTAAAAAATAGGTAACCGTTCACAGTAATTCAGGATAACAGGTATTAGTCCAGTGAGCAACCAGTGTATGATGGATAAACTTAAAGATATTACGGTTTTGCTTTTTGCAGGTGGCCAACGCCGTCCAGATACGTTCGCACCAACGCATGCCGGCACATCCGCGAGTTCCCTGTGTTATCCTTCGGTCAATTACCACCGGCCGAATCTGTCTTTCAGTTCCATTATTTGTCGGCTCAAGTTTCGGCTCAGTCAGAAATCTGAAATAATCCTCGGCTGCCTTGCCCCTAAACCGCCTGGCCAACTTCTTGGCCAGTTTATGTTCCGGCGGTCGCCGAACCAGAGTCAAAAAACCGTTCTTGATCTGTTCCATCGAACGAAGATAACCTTTGGCAGTCATCTTGTTACGGCGATGCAGGGTCTTAAACAACTTCTTGAGCCATTCGAGCAAACCATCTGCCCAGCGGGCCAGTTTTTTAACGCTGTGTTCGGCAAGGAAACGAATCTCCCGGATAAGATGAGCCATACAATACTGCATACAAGCATCAAACAAACGGGCATATTTACGGTAGGCGCCCCAATAGTCCGCACAAACAATACCGTTAAAATCTTTGCCAAGCATCCTTTCCAGTACACCACTGCCGCGAGATTCATCGATTCGGAACAGACTGTAACCCGGAGCGTCAAAACACCACGTCCAGTACAGTCTGCCCTCATCGTGATGCCCTGTTTCATCAACGCCAACCTGCGATTCATGCGGCAGGCGTTCGGCCAACTGCTCATAAGCAGGCTGCAACGACTGCGAGACCTTCTGCGTAGCCTTGCACAGCATACCCCGCGATACGTCCAATTCAAACAGTTCCTTGAAAAACTGCTGAATTGTCGTATAGGACATATGACAGGAGCCTTTCATAAACGCAACCGCTGCGGTAATGTCGGCGCCGAACAGGCCGCCTTTGCGAACCTCCTCCGGTATAGGGGCGATGAGTATCTTGCCCGTGACAGGGTCAAGATATTTTCTGGCACGATGCTCGACTACCCTGTACATTTTTTCCGGCAGTTCTATCTGCTGAATTACAAACCATTCATCCAGAGGCTTAAGACCGACAGCGTCTTTATCTTTAAGCTCGTATTCGATGACTTCATCAACCTCGTGCTGTTCAAAAGGCTGACGCGAAAACTTTGGGTGTCCGTACTGACCGCCGCGATTATGTTTTTTGCTGGGTTTTCGAAGTATCTTGAGCGGCTTTACTATATCGCTGGAAGGCGGTTTAGACGAATTGGAGGAGTTTCTTTCCAGTTGAGCGATTTTTTCTTCGAGCTTGGTTTTGTATTCTTCAAGCAACCGAATTTTTTCTTCCAACAGTTTTGTATGCTTTCGCAGGAGTTTGTTTTCTTCGATAAGTTTTTCGATAATAGCGTCTTTGTCCATGAATCTTTTATCGGACAAAAACAGAGTTTTACTTCAATTACTCAAAAAACCGTGAACGGTTACCAAAAAAGTAATTGATTCCTCTATGATGAATATACCGTCCCGCTCGGCTTGCGGCGGCCATGTTCCGACGAGCTTTTTAATTGCCCATTCTCACTCGGCCGCCGGTCCGAGCGAGACTTTGCCACATTCGCCGGCATATTGCAGATATCGTGATGAATTTAGCTTGCAGTCTATATTGAGAAATAGTATAAGAAAAATACATTCATTAACCGGGTGATTTTGAAAGCGCCCATACCTGGGTGGATTTGAAGCGCCCCGTGACAACTGTTTTGAGAATGGGGTTTTGTAAAGCTGTATAAGTATATGCATATATACTTATAGACTTCTTTATGAATCGTGGTTTTGAGAACGGGAGTTCGCAGATGTATATAAGTATATGCGTATATACTTATGGACTATATCAGGAATCACTGTTTTGAGAATGGGGTTTTGTAAAGCTGTATAAGTATATGCGTATATACTTATAGACTTTTTTATGAATCATGGTTTTGAGAATGGGAGTTCGCAGATATATATAAGTATATGCGTATATACTTATAGACTTCTTTATGAATCATGGTTTTGAGAATGGGAGTTCGCAGATATATATAAGTATATGCGTATATACTTATGAACTTTTTTATGAATCATGGTTTCGAGAATGGGGATTCATAGATTTATATAAGTATATGCATATATACTTATGAAGAGTTTCAAGAACCATGGATTTGAGAAAGAGAGAAGGAGCAGTTGCTCGCTTGCTTACGGTCGCCGCTCTGTGTATATCCACCCCGATATCAATCGTGAATAATTAATGCGCTTATTCGCGTCATTTCGAGCGAGCCGTCCCCGCTCTCGTCACGGCGGAGCGTGCCGTAGCCGGGTCGCCAAAGCCTGCCTGCCGTACGAGACCTACCCGCCGTACGAGGCTCTCTGGCTCGGCGAAGGCCTACGCCGAAGCAGGCTGGGCAGGCGGGCTACGCCTGCTGCGCCGGTGCGCAGCACGGCGAGCGGCGGCGAGAGGCGAGTCGAGAAATCTATTTGAACAGATTTAGCTACCGCCACTTCGTGTCTCCACTCCGCCCCCGCTCCCCTAAGGGGAAGACGCGGGGGCTTCGGTCCCCGCTTCGCCAAAGCCTACCCGCCGTACGAAACTCTCTGGCTCGGCGAAGGCCTACGCCGAAGCAGGCTGGGCAGGCGGGCTTCGCGGCGGCTAGAGGCGAGTCGAGAAATCTATTTGAACAGATTTCTCCGCTACGCCCCCGCTCCCCTAAGGGGAAGACGCGGGGGCTTCGGTCCCCGCTTCGCCAAAGCCTACCCGCCGTACGAAACTCTCTGGCTCGGCGAAGGCCTACGCCGAAGCAGGCTGGGCAGGCGGGCTACGCGGCGGCGAGCGAAATGACATAAGCGCAAATTTTAATCACAATTGGTATGATATCCTGATTCCTGGTACCTCCACAGTCCTATGGACTCCTTACGGAGGACACCTTACGGTGCTACACCCTGATTCCCTGATATTCTGATGTCCTAATAGCGGTCCGCAAAGCGCATATATTTTTTCGGCTCCGTATTACCAGTCGGTGCCGACAAGGTCGATATCGCCGGCTGGAAATCGCTTTGCCTTTAGAGGATAAAACATAGTGATGTTCTTAGCCGGTATCAACGTTTTACCCGCCAGATGTACGGCGGGTTTACCTTCCTTGTCGTCAGCCATATAAACAGCAGCATCAAGCTTGCTCCAGCCCATTCGGCCGTAAACCGTCTTGAGCTGGTCTAAGCAAAACAAAAGCCCAGCATCAAAGCCGCGTCTTTTCGCCTCGGCCATCGCAACGGACATCATCTTATCTGAAAGGCCAGTGCCTCGATAGTCCGGCAGAACGCAACAACTCTGTATCCCCGCGACGCGCAGCTTTACCCGCCTACCCAGAGGCTTGTCCGTCGGGCAGGCCCGCCTGTTTTTTGGCGGCTTTGATAAGTCCGGACCGACGATTACAGTCCGCTCCACCACCGCCACATGTGCCACTACAGAACCTTCGTCATCCCTGCCAAAAACCCGATATATAGGGACGCAGTGCCACCAGCTTTGACGCCCGAAGTACTCACGGTCGGCAGGAAAACAAACAACTAACGTTTCACGAATGGCCCTATCCAGCTCCGGTGAAATGTCTTGCTCATTGATAACACATAGCGCTATGTCGTTATGTCTTGTCGGCATTTTCACTCCTGACTGGTAACTGGTTAAATGGTAACTGGTTAAATGGATGGAATCTATTCCAATTACCAATTACCAGTTACCAATCACCAATTACCAGTTACCAATCACCAATTACCATCGCCGAGAGGTTAGTCCTTAAAACGCTTCATCCATCCCGGCCAGACCGGCGAAGGGTCGTTTATTCTGTAGCCTCGGTGCCACTTCAGCTTCCATAGCTCCTTAAGCCCAATCTTTCGGACGGAAAAATCCACAAAAGCACCGTTCACAATCCCGTCGTGCCTGTTAATGCAGAAGCGCTTCATCTCATCAACGTTGGGCGACTCTATCACATCGCCATCGTATGCCGGAGGCTCATCGGTTTGGCTCGGCCAGGCATCATCCCAGCAGCAGTCCAAAAACAGCGGTATGTTACCTGCATCTTTAAGATTGAGAGTTCTCCAGTTATGTTCGGTCGTACGTCCGTGTAATGTTTTCATTTCTACCGGCGGATTACAAAGCCACCCGTTAGGAGAATAGCTGCCGCTGTGACCTCTATTAGTAATCCATGCCCCAAATGGGGGCCGACCTCCCTGAGTGTAAGGCTTCGTGGCCATCGGGCACAAACGTATCTTTCCTTCCCGGTAATAAGACTGCAGCGGAACAATCCACCAGTACTTACCGGCATCATTACTGCTTCCGTCAATAAGACCGCTCAGAAAAAAGCCGTCATTTTCATCGGCATACATTAAAAAGATAGCGCCCCATTGTTTCAGATTTGACTGGCAGGCAACCACTTTTGCCTGTTTCTTTATCCGCTGCAGCGCCGGCATCAATATCGCCATCAACAGCGCAATGATAGCAACTACGACCAAAAGTTCTACTAACGTAAAACCTCTCCGTGTATCCATAATGGTACTGCTATTTTTTTATACGCAGAGTTCAAGACCCGGAAAATAATCATACCCTTTTGAGGCTGAGAATCAAGAGAAATGTCCCAGTCTCGGCGCTCGTCTCGGCGACCCCACTCCGCAAAGACTTCGTCATAAGGTTGCGGTTGGCGGCTCGTATTCTTTGTCTCCTGAACCCATCGTATTTGTTACTCGCCTGGGCACCAACGGAGGATAAATATCATCGATTCTCACGATTAGTAGATACTGCGGATTTTACTACTGAGTACGTTTCTTTATCTCATTGCATATAGTCACGACCAGCTCGGCTTGGTTTTTTTCAAATTCGCTCTTAATTTCTTCTACATTTTTTCCCTTTTCAAGCAACGCCTTAACCTTTTCCTGCAGCTTTTTCATCTGGTCAATATGATTGCTTACTCCGTCGCGGTTTGTCATTTCACTATGACCGCTGCAGAATTTTTCAGCATCTATTGTTTGAAGCATTTTAGCCAGCGTCCTGACATGCTCAAAAGAATTACCCCCTTTATAAGAATGGATGAGCTGAGGTCTTTTCAGAAATATCTGGTCTCCGATAAAGGCCGTTTTTTCCTCGGGAAAATAAACGACAGCGTCTCCGGTGGTATGCCCAACGCCGAAATACCATAACTCGGCCTTCTTCGAGCCCAGATAAACATCCATTTTATCTCTAAACGTCAATGAAGGAATAAAAGGCGATAATTCGGGTTTGCTCCATTCTGACGGCGTCCCATCTCTTGTTGGATGGAAAAACTCTTGCCGGCAATTCTCATGCGCAACAAAAGTTACCGTTTCAGGAAAATATCGATTTCCCGTCACATGGTCACCATCACTGTGAGTATTCACAAGATACCGTATTGGTTTGTCGGTAATCTTCCTGAGCTTTTCGATTACCTGCTCTACCGATTTCTTATCCATTTTCGCATCAATCACGAGAACCCCGTTATCACCGATATATGCTCCACCTTGCGCGCCTTGTCCGCCTGAAATTTCAAACAGCCTGTCGGATATCTTCTTGAATTCGACAGGCTGAGCCGCTCTGGGCTGACCAAATGAATTCGATGAAATCAGAAGAAGCAGCAGAAAAAGAAACCGTATGAAAATGATTTTACTATTATTTTTCATCTCTAAATCTCCCATCTTCGACTTAAAAAAGTGTTTCTCGGTTGTTTTTCGAGGCTTCAAGCCTGCACAATAAATACTGCCGAGATTATCTTACATCCCAGAGTCTAAAATACAAGTAGTTTGGTTATTTTGATCCTCGATTCCTGCCCTGCTCGTCCTTAACAGGCTTGGGTTTGCCGAGCATCGAGCATCCAGCATCGAGCATCCAGCATCGAGCATCGAGAATACCCGATTTTTTTTGTTTGATAAAGGACGCAAACTCGTTTATCGTGCTCAGTTTGAGCTGACAGTACCGGTTCTGAGAAGGGTTTATTTTGGCGCGTTAGTTTATTAAAAAGGCGTTTAGCGTCTTGAGAAAGACGGTTTGCCTTGAGCGAATAAACCACCTGAGTATGCAAAGGCGAGTCGTAGATTCCAATTTTTTAGGGAAAGGAGCGTTAATTATGGAATTAAAAGGAAGTCAGACCGAAAAGAATTTATTGACGGCGTTTGCGGGTGAATCACAGGCGAGGAACCGTTACACGTATTTTGCCAGCCAGGGGAGAAAAGAAGGCTACGAACAAATAGCTGCAATCTTCGAAGAAACCGCCAACCAGGAAAAAGAACACGCAAAGCGCGAATTCAAATTCCTCCAGGGCGGTGAGGTGGAAATTACCGCAGCATTTCCAGCCGGCGTCATCGGCAACACGCTGGAGAACTTAAAAGCAGCAGCGGCAGGTGAACATTACGAGTATAACGAAATGTATCCGAGCTTCGCCAAGACTGCGGACAAAGAAGGGTTCGCCGAAATCGCCGGAGTTTTCAGAAGTATCGCCATTGCCGAAAAACGTCACGAACAGCGATACCTCGCCCTGGCGAAGAATATAACCGAAGGCTTCGTGTTCAAACGCAAAAAGCCCGTTCGCTGGGTCTGCAGAAACTGCGGTTATGTGCATGAAGGCACCGAGGCTCCCGAAATATGTCCTGCCTGCGCACATCCACGGGCCCACTATGAGCTGGAAGCCGTCAACTACTAAAAAGAAGTCCGCCTCACATCTGGCGGGCAAGTCCGCCTCACCTCTGGCGGACAAGGAGATTAAACATGACCAAAACAGTCGAAAAAAAATCGGTGTTATACGGCGGTATTTTCCTCTCGGCGGTTGTTTTCGCCGCGATGGCGTATTCGCACTGCCAGATACCCTGCGGTATTTACAACGACCAGATGCGATTTGATATGATTGCCGAGCACATCACAACGATTGAAAAATCAATGAAGCTGATAACGGAACTCTCCAGCCAGGATAAGCCGAATATGAATCAGATTGTCCGCTGGGTTAACAACAAAGATAACCATGCAGACGAAATGAGCCATATAATAACCTATTACTTCATGGCTCAACGAGTGAATCTGCCCCCGCAGGGCGATGTCGAGGCGTATAATGAATATGTTAGGAAACTGGTTATCCTCCACGAGATGCTTGTCTATACAATGAAGACAAAGCAAACCGCCGACCTTGCGGACGTCGAAAAACTCAGGTCTTCTCTGGGGAAATTTCAGCAAGCATATTTCGGCAAGACCGGCGACAGCGGACATAAACTCTAACAACGATGAGGTAAAATCACGCAGAAGAAAAAAGCTGTTGTAACGATGAAGGGCACAGTTCGGCGATGCATTCGGCATTTTAATAAAAGAATTGCGACTCCTTGCCAGGGCCGTATTTGTCGTGAACAAAGATGGCTTTATTAAATATATACAGATAGTGGACGAACTGACTCGTCGTGCGTGATGCGTCGTGCGTGATGCGTCGTGCGAAAAAAGAACGCAATACGCAGTACGCAATACGCAATGCGATTCAAGATTGATTCTTCTGCGTACGTGATTACGTTGAAAATATGAAAGGTGGCAAGATGAGGCAAATCAGGCCAAATGTATATGCCGTGGGAGCGATTGATTTCGATGCCAGGCTGTTTGACAGGCTTATACCCCTGCCGGATGGTACCAGTTACAATTCCTACCTGATAAAAGGCAGTGAAAAAACAGCATTGCTTGATACAGTCGATCCAGCCAAGACGGAGGTTTTGTTAAGCAATCTCGTTAAACTTGGCCTTGACAATATCGACTATGTTATTGCGCATCATGCAGAGCAGGACCACTCCGGCTCTCTGCCGGATGTTCTGCTGAAGTATCCGGACACGAAAGTGGTAACAAATCCGAAGTGCATGGACATGCTGATAGATTTGCTCGGCATCGAACACGATAAGTTCATCACGATTAAAGATGGAGCAACCCTTCCGCTGGGGGGCAAGACCCTGCAATTTATTTATCTGCCGTGGGTACACTGGCCGGAAACTATGGGCACATATCTGAAAGAGGACAAAATACTGTTTTCGTGTGATTTTTTCGGCGCCCACCTTGCGACAAGCAGCCTTTTTGTTGACGACGAAGCTGTGGTTTATGAATCGGCCAAACGATATTATGCAGAGATTATGATGCCGTTCAGGCGGCAGATAAACGCCAACCTGACAAAGCTCGACGGGATGGAAATCGACATAATTGCTCCCAGCCACGGCCCGGTGTATAATCGGCCTGAATTTATCGTTGGTGCTTACAAGGATTGGGCTTCTGACACAGTTAAAAACGAGGTTGTTGTACCTTACGTCTCAATGCACGGCAGCACGGCCAGGATGGTGTCGCATTTTGTCGATGCCCTGATTAACAGGGGTATTACGGTAAAGCAGTTCGAGCTTTCGACACTCGATATTGGCAAGCTTGCGATGGCACTGGTGGATGCTGCCACGGTAGTAATAGGCTCGCCTACGGTCTTGACCGGACCCCATCCGCGTGCGGCTTATGCAACTTTTTTAGCCAACGCCCTGAGACCTAAGACCAAATTTGCATCCGTCATTGGCTCTTACGGCTGGGGTGGTAAAATGGTCGAGCAGTTGACGGGCATGATACCAAATCTCAAGGTCGAGGTCATCGAGCCGGTTGTGTCGAGAGGCCGGCCGACAGAGGCCGATTTTGCCGCGCTGGACAGGCTGGCAGACGATATACTGGCAAGGCATAAGGGTATTGGAATTGTAAGTTAAAGCTTTAATTCTGAAAGGGAAAGATTATGGCTGAGAAACTTCAAGTTTACAAATGTATGGTGTGCGGCAATATCGTAGAAGTCCTGCACGGCGGTGTCGGCGAGCTGGTCTGCTGTGGTAAGCCGATGAAGCTTCTGGACGAAAAAACCGCCGACCAGGGCAAAGAAAAGCATGTCCCTGTAGTCGAAAAAATCGATGGCGGCTACAGGGTCAAGGTAGGCTCTGTCCCGCATCCGATGCAAAAGGAACATTTCATCGAATGGATTGAGCTGCTGGCCGATGGAAAGGCATACAGGCAGTTCCTTGAGCCTGGTGGTAAGCCCGAAGCGATATTTAACGTAAAGGCTGATTCCGTCGGCGCAAGAGAGTATTGCAATGTTCATGGATTGTGGAAAGGATGAGAGATGGTTTCTAAAAAGATGGAAAAGGCGCTGAACGGGCAGTTAAACGCCGAGCTGTATTCGGCTTATTTATATCTGTCAATGGCCGCTTATTTCGAATCGGTGGCCTTAGCCGGTTTTGCAAACTGGATGCGCGTCCAGAACGCCGAAGAGCAGCTTCACGCAATGAAATTTTATGACTACATCATTGGGCGCGGCGGCAGAGTGATTTTGCAACAGATAGAGGCTCCACCACCTGATTGGGATTCGCCGCTTGCAGTCTTCGAGGCGACCCTCACGCACGAACAGAAAGTTACAGGCCTGATTAACGACCTGGTGGCTCTGGCACGTGCCCAAAAAGATAACGCCTCGGAAATCTTCCTGCAGTGGTTTGTAAACGAACAGGTTGAGGAAGAGAATAATGTCAGCAAGGTGCTGGGACAACTGAAGCTTATCAAGGATAGCCCCCAGGCTTTGTATATGATGGACAAGGAAATGGGACAGCGCGTCTTCACGCCGCCAGCAGCAGCAGAAGGAGGTGCATAATGAGTATTACTTTTAATGCCTTTGAAATCTTTGAAATCGCAGAACAGATTGAAAGAAACGGCGTAAAATTCTACCGCAAAGCAGCCAAGGGCATCTCCGACAAGCAATTGCGCCAAACGCTGCTGGAGCTGGCCGATATGGAAGCCGAGCATGAGAAAACCTTTGCCGATATGAGAAAACAGCTCTCAAAATCGGATAAAGACTGGCAATTAAGGGTCTTCGACCCCGAAAACGAGATTTCTTTGTACCTGCAGGCGATGGCCAACGGCCATGTCTTCGACCTCAGAAAAGACCCAAGCAAGCAACTGCGAGGCACCCAAACAGTAGAGGACATCCTGAAACTGGCCATCGACGCAGAAAAAGATTCTATTGTCTTCTATCTTGGCCTGAAGGATTTTGTTCCCGTCAGAGCCGGCCAGGATAAAGTCGAGGAAATTATAAAGGAAGAAATGAGCCACATCGCTGTCTTGAATCGAAAATTTCCAGCTTCGAAATAGTGCTATAAATACAACTACCCTTTTGCTTTGGCCTGCCCCTGCCGTTTTGCTTCGCAAAAGCCAAGCAGCGGCGGCAAGCAAGAATGCAAGGGGAACTGGCAAAAGTTGATTTTGCTTGGGGTATGCAAGTGTTGGATTTAGAATCGCTTTTTAACCTAAGCTATGGGATGTGCATAGTCAGCTCGAAAATCGATGGCGAATTCAACGGCTGTATTGTCAACACTGTCTTCCAGGTAACGCCCGAGCCGCCAATGATTGCAGTCAGTATTAACAAACAGAATTTAACTCATGAATATATTACCCAGAGCAAGGTTTTCGCTGTATCTATCCTTGCCGAAGGTGCGCCTTTGGAATTTATACGCAGTTTCGGTTTCAGGACCGGCAGAAATACAGATAAATTCCAGCAGGTTAACTACAGGACAGGCGCAGCCGGTGTTCCGATTGTTCTGGATAATACAGTGGCTTTTATCGAAGCCGAAGTTACCGACGCGATTGATGTCGAAACACACACGCTTTTTATCGGCAAAATTACGGCCTGTCAGACAATCGACAGTAACAAAATACCAATGACATACGGATACTACCGCGATGTTAAAGGCGGCAGAACACCGCGGACGGCGGCAACTTACATAAAGCTGAAACCGAAAGTCAAATCAGAACAAGGAGACAAAAAGATGAAAAAATACAAGTGTCTTATGTGCGGATATATTTACGACCCTGCCGAGGGCGACCCCGATAACGATATCGAACCTGGTACCGCCTTTGAAGATTTGCCGGATTATTGGGTATGCCCCGACTGCGGCGCAGGTAAAGACGAGTTTGAGCCGCTCGACGAGTAACGCAATGACTTGCGTCGAAGGTTATGACGAATAACCTCCGGTGAAACGAAGTATATGAGCAAATAGTATCATATTGAGGAAGAAATAGACAATGGCTAAATTATCCCGCAAGAGAAAAAATAGTTTTAGTGGCAAGTCCTTATCTACCAGAGCGATACATGCCGGTGAGCCGAGGAAAAAATACGCCGATTCATTGACAACCCCCATTATTCAGACGTCCACATTTACATTTGCCAACAGCAAAGCAATCGAAGATTACACCAAGAAGGGCAAGGAACGCTTTGAATACGGCAGATATGGCAATCCTACCGCAAAAATTGCGGAAAATCGCCTTGCTGACCTCGAAGGTGCCCAAGACTGTGTCGTTTTTTCCTCTGGAATGAGCGCCATAACCACGACCATTCTTTCTTTAGTTCGGACAGGCGACCATATCGTCATCACCGACGACAGCTACAAGAAGACACTTGAATTTTGTAAATCATACCTGAAGCAATTCGGCATTGAGTGTACTATTGTTCCATTCGGAGATTATGTAGCTCTTGAGAAAGCGGTCAAGCCAAACACGCGTTTTATATTTTCAGAATCACCGACAAATCCGTATTTGAATGTTTTTGATCTCGTCAAAATCAAAAAGATAGCAGATAGACATAATGTTCTAACGCTCATAGATAGTACATTCAGCACGCCTTTTAACCAGAGACCTATAGAGTTCGGGATGGACCTTGTTCTCCACAGTGGGACAAAGTATCTTGGAGGACACAATGACATCTTAGCCGGTGCCGTGCTTGGCAAAGCAAACCTGATTGAGACCATACGGAACCTGCATAAGTCAATGGGCGGAACGATTGACCCTCATTGCTGCTATCTTCTTTTGCGGGGGCTTAAAACTTTCCCTTTGCGGGTCAAGAAACAAAACGAATCTGCCTTAAAAATTGCAGAATTTCTTGAAAATCATCCCCGCATCAAGAGAGTCTATTATCCTTTCCTTAAAAGTCATCCTCACTACAAAATAGCAAAGGAACAGATGACCGGTGGCGGGGGGGTCGTTACATTTGAGACAAAGGGCAATCTCAGCACCGCTAAACGATTCCTGGATGCTCTGAAACTGTGCTATATTGGGCCAAGCCTGGGCGGTGTGGAAACATTGATAACGCATCCTGCGTTGGTAACTTATTATGACTATACAAGAAAAGAGCGTTACCAGTTAGGAATCACCGATACCCTTTTCAGGCTTGCCGTTGGAATTGAGGATGTGGAAGACTTGATCGAGGACTTAGACAGGGCCTTGAGATAGTAGAACCCTTGGGACGAGTGGCGCAACCGATAAACGAATCGTCATAGGGTTGCGGTTGCGAAGCTCGTTTCGGTTACGTGGAACGTTTGACGATAGACGAAACCCAGCACCAATTGTGCAGGCCGACCGATTATGAATTTCCGTACCGAAGGTACAATTAGTGCTGGGCAACCGATAAACGAATCGTCATAGGGTTGCGGTTGCGCGGCTCGTTCCGGAGGATAAGCCCATTGAAGAATAGACATCGCGGAAGAAAAATCGATATAGAATTTTTGACATGATAACATGATAATCTTGTTAATCCTGTCTAATACCAATCCAACTAAATAAATGCGCTTTTTGGTAGACTACCAATCACTGTGTCATGCCTGCGAAAGCAGGCATCCAGTACATATAAACCTATGGATTCCCGCTTTCGCGGGAATGACAGGGCGCAAGAATTAACTCCAATTGGTATAATATTGAAAATAGAGCCGGTAGTTCTTATGCAGAACATTAGACCATCCATAGCCGATGAAGATATTGCCTGCGCCGAAACAGCCGCCCCACCAAGTGCGATGATTGTCTTCGGGGCATCCGGCGACCTGGCCAAAAGAAAACTGTTCGTAAGTCTATTTCAGCTTTTCAATCGCGGTCTGCTCAGCGAGTATTTCTATCTGCTGGGAGCAGGAAGAAAAGAGCTTTCAGATGAAAAATTTCGCCGCAGCGCGCAGCAGGCGATACAAAAAGCCTCAGACAGCCTACCATTAAAAGAAATAGAGACTTTTATCAACAAATTCTATTACGTAAGTGGCGATTACGGCGACACCTCTTTCTACGAAAATATCAAGGCCCGACTCATCAAGTTAGACAAAAAGTATAAAATTGACGGCAGCGACCTCGCTTCGCGGCAAGCCGGTCATATTTTTTATCTGGCGGTTCCGCCTTTTCTTTACGCTACGATAGTTGAACATCTCGGCTTGGCAGGATTATCTTGCCCGCTTAAGCCCGCTCCAAGCCAGCAGCCGAGACTGGTGGTCGAAAAACCATTTGGCAGAGACCTCCAAAGTGCTACGGATTTGAATGATAAAATACACCAATGTTTTAACGAGTCACAGATTTATCGTATCGACCATTACCTCGGCAAAGAGACCGTTCAGAATATCTTAATGTTTCGCTTCGCCAATGCAATTTTTGAACCGGTCTGGAACCGCAATTATATCGACCATGTTCAGATTACGATAGCTGAATCGCTCGGCGTTGAGCATCGCGGCAGCTATTATGATAAAGTCGGCGCTCTTCGCGATATGTTCCAAAACCACATGCTTCAAATGCTCGCCTTAGCTGCGATGGAGCCGCCGACATCGTTTGAAGCAGACAGCATTCGGGACGAAAAGGTCAAGCTCCTGCGGTCAATTCGCCCGTTGCGACTTGAGCCAGGCTCAACGAGCATTGTCCGGGGCCAGTATGCCCCCGGCGTGATTAACGGCAAAGAGGTCCTCGGCTATCGCTCCGAAACCAATGTAGAACCCAACTCCAAAACCGAAACATTCGTTGCTGCCAAGTTGTTTATTGATAACTGGCGGTGGAAGGACGTGCCATTCTATCTACGAACCGGCAAAAGGCTCGCCTGCAAGGATACCGAGGTCGCTATCATTTTCAAAAAAGTCCCGCATTCTATGTTTGTTTCATCAGGCCTGGCAGGCCCGCCCAATGTCCTTGTATTGCAGATACAGCCCGAGGAAGGGATTTCGCTGAGCTTCCAGGCCAAAAGGCCCGGCTCAAAGATTTGCATGAGCACGCTAAATATGCACTTTGATTACCGCAGTGTTTTCGCAGTCAATACGCCCGAGGCGTATCAGAGATTACTTCTGGACTGTATGGCTGGTGACCAGACTCTTTTTACAAGAGCCGATGATGTCAAAGTGACATGGCAATTGTTGACGCCGATACTGCAGGCCTGGGAAGGCGATGATTCCGCCCCACATGAATATCCGGCTGGTTCCGAGAGTTTTCCCGCTGCTGACCATCTCATAGAATCTGATGGCCGAAAGTGGAGAAAATTATCAATAACACAATAATGAATCAATTTTTTTACGAAATTAGTTTGCCGAGGGATAGCAAAGATGAAGTCATATATGCTGCCAATTTTGACCGGAATAATCCTTTCTGCGTTTGCTTTTAGTGAATGTGCTTTAGCTGCTCAAAATAACAAGGCCGATGCCCCGACAATCATCGTAACTGCGCTGGAGATCACCGACAAGACCCTTACGTTACGCTACGAGATCAAGAACAGCTCTGAGAACGATATCTGGATTTGTGAGGATATCGCTGTTTTCCAACATGATTTTGATTTTGAGGTATTCCTCACCGAAGATGACCAAACTCTTCTAATACGCAGGCGGCTTGATATCTCGCCCCGGACTGGGATTACAGCGCCAAGCGGCCGATATATGCGTTTGAAAACAGGCCAAACCCGGACCGAATCTTTGCTGCTGCCTCTGCCCATTCAATTACGCTATTTGTTTGAGAGCGGCGCAATCACACAGGGTATTGTATACCCCAAACGTCTGTCCATCGAGATTGGCTACTATGTTGGGGATTTTCCGGACATTATTTGTGAGATTCTTGAAAAAGCAGATGAGATGGGTCTCAGCAACGCCCATTTATATCTTATTAATCGATGGTTTGGAGGGTTTTGGGGCTTCATAGCGAGTAATTCACAGGTTAGGGACAAGAATGAAGAGGTCGTTATTCCGCATACAGATAGGGCCTTTATGAGGGAGGAGGTATCACGGGTTACGATCGAAGGTCTACAAATTCCATACGGACGCAAGCTATCTACACGAGGGGAATTATCACCCCCTGATTTAGCCAATTGCACTCGCATGGAGATCCGATATCAACCTTCAATGCTCGAATATTTCTTTCCATACGAAGCTCAACAGAGCCTTTTGTGTCCCGACGAGATACAATATTTACAGTCTCTAAAGGACCTCAATGTCAACAATCCTGAGAAACTAAAAGCCCTTGCCGATGAATTAAAGGAGAGATTTAGCTGTGGCGGAATTATCACTGAGCGAAGCATTGCTCATGTAGTTTGCTATCGTGACGATGAGCATCTAACATCCTTTACCATATACGATGATACATCTGTCGTAACCGAGGAAAAACAGCGGCTCAGGTACAAATTAGGGTTACGAACCCTGAAGGAGCTAACGCCGCAGATACAGCCATTTCAGTTGCGATTAGAGTGTGCAGACAATCTGAGGGACTTATGGTTGCTGCTGCGGTTTTTATACGGAAGCAGGAACGCATACCCAGCATCTAAATGGTGTACTACCATTATACAGGACCGTCGAGCTGGCGATATCTCGGAGGAATACAGAATGGGGAAGTTCAAGTGTCCGGCTGCGGGCGAAGGCAAATGCCACTACGCGATGAACCCAAACTGCGAACTGAACTCCACGCCGGATACTGTACTTTTATTCGAGACAAAAGGCGGCTGGAATCAGCACGGCGGGCCTGAGCTGTTTACTTTCGATAACCACGACCCAAAAGGCGGATGCGTTATCTTAAACGACGGCACTGTGAAATTCATCCGCACCAAAGAAGAGCTCCAGCAACTTCAATGGAAGTAGCACGGTAATGTGCGCTCTACACTCTCCCAAGCAGCTTTGGCAATGCAGCACGAGTGCACACCATAGAAAAAATTGTCGAGGGTAATGTGTAATGTTACATTAAGTTTTATTGGAATTTAAAGAATTTAAGGCAGCGGTGATTGATGACTAAAAAAGCAGCTCAGATAAAGGATGCATTAGAAAAACTGTACGGCAGGTATAACCATCGTAAACTCATAAAGCCCGACCCTTTACAATTCGTATATCATTATTCCACACGGCCTGATATGGAAATCGCCGCGTTTCTGGCCTCCGCCCTTGCTTACGGCAGAGTGCAGCAAATCGAAAAAAGCTTAGCCGAGCTGTTTGGACGTATGGGAGATAGTCCTTTTGAATTTGTCGTAAACTTTGACGGCAAGCAAAGGGAAAAGCTAAAGAGTTTTAAGCATCGCTTTACCAGCGGTGATTGTTTATCAGATTTGATGGCGTTACTAAAAAAGATTATACTCGAAAATGGCTGCCTCGAAAATTTCTTCCTACGCGGTTACAGAAAAACTGACCGCAGTATTATTCCTGCGCTATCGAATTTTTGTGATTCGCTTCTTAATATCTATGCTGAAAGTCATAACGGTCAAACCAAACGCGGCCTGAAGTACCTGCTTGCCAGTCCCACCGCAGGCAGTGCTTGCAAAAGGCTCAATCTTTTTTTGCGGTGGATGGTGCGTGACGATGATGTGGATACGGGGCTCTGGAAGTCAGTCGACAAAGCCAAGCTGATTGTGCCGGTCGATGTGCATATGGGTAGACTATGCAGGATTTTAAAATTTCACACCCACAAGACGGTCTCATTGTCGACGGCGTTAAAAATTACCGATAGCTTAAGCCAAATTGCCCCAGCCGACCCCGTAAAATATGATTTTGCATTGAGCAGGATTGGAATCATAGAAAACTGCACCGGCAACTTCGGCCCGAAATGCCGGAGCTGTGAGCTGTTCAGCCTTTGTTGCGACAGCCGATTCGATAATTCAACATTAAGCGGCTATGTCAGAAACTAAAGACAAAATAAAGGTTCTGTTTCTTTGCATGGGTAACTCGTGCCGCAGCCAGATGGCCGAGGGCTGGGCCAAGCATTTAAAGAGCGACATTATCGAGGCGTTCTCCGCCGGGATTCGTCCAATCGCTGTCAGTCAGTGGGCTATAAAAGTGATGGCCGAAGCAGGCGTCGACATCTCAACGCATCACTCCAAACATATCGATGACTACTGCGAAATCGATTTTGATTATGTGGTTACATTATGCGACAACGCTGCTGAAAATTGTCCCGTATTTAGCGGCAAAGCTAAGGTCGTTCATCGGCCATTTAACGACCCGTATTTTGCAACCGGCAGTGAGGAACAGATTATGGCGGTGTTTAGAAAAGTGCGGGATGATATAAAAGCGTTCGTTGAGACTATGCCAGAGAGCCTGGAAAAACCAGCGTAAACAGCTTAAAAAACCGGTTTTTCAATTTTTTCTAAATTTTTTGAAAAAAAAGCGAATTTCTTATTGAACAAATTATCAAATAGGACTATATTAGTCCTATATAATTCCATGTTAATTTTAAGAGTTGATTGAAAATGGATGTGTTGCGAAGAAATACAGATTATGGATTGCGCATGATGGTCAATCTGGCTGAGCATTCTAATAATAGCGAATTGATGTCGGCCAGACAACTTGCCAGTGACGGTCATTTCTCATTTCAGCTTGGATGCAAGTTACTTCAAAAACTTCATAAGGCAGAATTGGTCAAAAGTGTCATGGGGCCGAAAGGTGGTTTTAAGTTAGGCAGGAAACCGTCAGAGATAACCTTGATGGACGTCATAAATGTTCTGCAGGGCGACGTCCGAATAAATAGATGCCTGACGGGCGACCAGGGTTGTGAATTCCAATCTGACTGTAAAGTTAATACCAAGCTGTCTTGTCTTCAACTGTATATCGAGGGTTACTTGGGGGCGATTACCCTTGATGAAATAATGCAAAGCCGGAGCAAAAGAAAATAAGAGGGACCCCCCTAAGGGGGAACCCAAAACAGGTGCGTTATGGTCAAATGTCCAGGACAAGACCAGAGATTTTGGAAGCCCGGCGATATTTTTGAAGTGAAGTGTCCCCGTTGCGGCGCGCCGATAGAATTTTTCAAGGACGAGCCGAAGCTGAAATGCCGCAAGTGCGGCCGCGTGGTGGTCAATCCGAAGATAGAACTCGGCTGTGCCCAGTGGTGCCAATATGCACAACAGTGTTTAGGTGTTTCCACTGTAAGAAACATAAGTATTATTCGTGATAAGCTGATAGCCGAGATGAAAAAGATTTTTGGGCAGGACCAAAATCGGATTGAGCACGCGCTTGCTGTTTTGGATTATGCCGAACAGATACAGTCAGACGAAGGAGGCGACCCTCTGGTCGTTAAGGCAGCGGCGCTCCTGCATGACATCGGTATTCACCTGGCCGAACGTAAATACGGCTCGACTGCGGCTAAATATCAGGAGATTGAAGGTCCGCCGATTGCCGCGGAGATTTTGAAAAAATATGACATTACAGACCAGACAATCCAGCATATATGCAGGATAATCGCAAATCACCACAGCGCCAGGGACATCGATACCCTTGAGTTCAGGATTGTTTGGGACGCGGATTGGCTGGTGAATTTTCCGGAAGTGTTTGAAAATAAACTTCAGTATGAGATACAGCGCATCATCGAAAGGACATTCAGAACACAAAAAGGACGTGAGATGGCGATAGCGTTATTCCTTAATTGTGAGGATAGTTGACATAGAAAGAAAAACAGGCAAAAAGGAGTTCAATTATTATGAGCATGTTTTGTTACCAGTGTGAGCAAACAGCCAAGCCTGCAGGATGTACCTCAAACGGTGTGTGCGGGAAAGACCCGGAGACGTCGGCCCTGCAAGACTTGCTAATTTATGCGGTGAAGGATATTTCACGATATGCTCACAGGGCCTATGAATTGGGCGCCAGCGACCGTAAAGTCGATGTCTTCACCGTCAAAGCACTTTTCAGCACACTTACGAATGTCAATTTCGACCCGAGCAGATTCGTCCAGCTCATCAAGCAGGCTGCAAACATGAAGGAAAAGGCCCGGAAGCTGTACGAAGATGTCCGGAAAAAAGCTGGCCGGACACCGGAAGTACTAAGCTGCCCCGTTAACTGGTGGAAGGAAACCAGGAATATCGACGAGCTGGTCCGTAAGGGCCGGGCTGTTACAATTCAAAACCGCCTCGACGAGCTTGGCCAGGACGTAACAGGCCTCCAGGAGCTGATTACTTACGGCCTTAAAGGCGCAGCGGCGTACGTAGACCACGCCCAGATTTTAGGCAGACAGAATAAAGCTCTCTATGCCCTCTTTCACCAGATGCTAAACTACCTGAGCGAGGGCCCGGCTGAGGCCGATGAACTATTGCAAAAAGCCCTTAAATGCGGCGAAATCAACCTGAAAGCTATGGCATTATTGGACTTAGCCAATACGGACGCCTATGGCAGTCCGGAGCCGACTAAAGTGCGGATTACCCCTATCAAGGGCAAATCTATAGTCGTCTCGGGCCACGACCTGAAGGACCTTGAGGAGATACTAAAGCAGACTGACGGAAAACAAATCAACGTTTACACTCATGGCGAGATGCTGTCTTGTAATGCCTATCCGGGTCTGAAAAAATATAAACACCTCGTTGGCAACTACGGCGGCCCCTGGCAGTACCAGCGAAAAGAGTTTGACGAATTCCCCGGCGCAATCCTTATGACAACTAATTGCCTGCAGAAGCCCAGAGATAGTTACAGCCACCGCATTTTTACCTCGGGCCTCGTTGGCTGGCCCGGTATAGTACATATCGCGGACTGCGATTTTACTCCGGTGCTCGAAGCTGCACTGGCTGAGCCCGGATTTACCGAAGACGCCCCTGAGAAATTTATAACGGTAGGTTTCGCCCGTAACACCGTGCTCGCTGTTGCAGACAAGGTTGTGCAACTGGTCAAAGACGGAAAAATCAGGCACTTCTTCCTTATCGGCGGTTGCGACGGGGCAAAACCGGGAAGAAATTATTATACCGAGTTTGCTCAGAAGCTGCCGCATGATTGTGTTATTCTGACGTTGGCCTGCGGAAAATATCGATTTAACAAACTTGAATTCGGCGAAATTGATGGAATTCCCAGACTGCTCGACTGCGGCCAGTGCAACGACGCATATTCGGCAATTCAGATTGCCCTCGGCCTGGCAAACGCATTTAATTGTGGCGTCAATGATTTGCCGCTTTCGCTGGTACTTTCCTGGTTCGAACAAAAAGCGGTAGCGATACTGCTGACATTGCTGCACCTCGGCATCAGAGACATTCGGCTTGGGCCGAGCTTGCCGGCATTTGTTAGTCCAAATGTGCTGAATATACTTGCCGAGAAGTTCAACATTAAGCCGCTCAGCAATGTTGATGAAGATTTGGCGGAAATACTAAGCTCTTAACTCGTAAAGATAATCCACAAGCTCGGAATGGTGACAATGAGGAAGAAAATGGTTCTGCGAAACATTGTAAAAATAGATGAGGAAAAGTGCAACGGCTGCGGCCAATGCGTCGCTGCCTGTGCCGAAGGTGCCATAGAAATAATTGATGGCAAGGCAAAGCTCGTCAGCGACGTTTACTGTGACGGCTTGGGAGCATGTATCGGCCACTGTCCCCAGGACGCCATAACGGTAGAGCAGCGAGAAGCTGCTGAATTCGATGAAGAAGCGGCCAAGGTCCATCTTGCCAAGAAAAAAAGTACGCATGAGCACGCCGATTTTGTATGTCCGGGAACGATGTCAAAACAATTGCGCCCAAATGCAAAGCCGACCGAGGCCCCGGCCGTGTCAGTGACATCGCAGCTAAGTCATTGGCCGGTTCAGTTAAAGCTCGTCTCGCCCCACGCTCCATATTTTGCCAATGCCGCTCTGCTTTTGGTTGCAGATTGTGTTCCGTTTGCGATGGGAAATTTTCATAATGAGTTTTTGAAAGACCATAGTATCGTGGTAGGCTGTCCGAAGCTGGACGATAGCGAGTTCTATATTGAGAAACTCGCACAGATATTCAAAGCCGGCAAGCCAAAAAGTCTAACGGTGATTCACATGGAGGTCCCTTGCTGTTTCGGTTTGACTCAAATTGCCAAAAAAGCCATCGCCCTGGCCAAGATTAATCTGGCTTTCGAGGATGTTACTGTGGCTCTGGATGGCAGCATCAGCAAAACAGATACTATCCATGCTTAGGGCTGTCTTTGGCAGGTATTCGAGGCATTTTTATAAAATGAGAACAGCATACGTTACTTGTTTTTGAAATTCGGATTTTGAACATTTGATATTGTTTAGAATTTATAGCTCTTTGAATATTAAATAGAACATTGCTGTACAAACAAAGAAAAGCTGTCATTCCCGCGAAAGCGGGAATCCAGTCATTTTATCAGCTTTTCCTGGACTCCTGCTTGCGCAGGAGTGACACTGTGGTTGTTCCATTATTTATTCAAACATCAATAGGATTTAGTGCTTAGGATTTTTTGATGTAGAATTATTTTTTCGTTATTAAATTGCGCTGTAGTATTAAAATCTGTTGAAAAAGGTGTGTAATGAGCGATTTTGTCAAATCGATAATAATTGATTTTTGGGCCACCATAGCCGAAATGTCACCATATCTGCTGTTCGGCTTTTTCGTGGCGGGGATTCTTTCTGTGCTTATATCGCAGCGGCTTGTAGAAAGACATCTCGGCGGTAAAGGGATATGGCCACTGGTTAAAGCATCGCTTTTCGGCGTCCCGCTTCCTTTGTGTTCGTGTGGCGTTATTCCGGTTTCAATGTCACTGCATAAGCACGGTGCGAGCAAGGCAGCGACGATATCGTTCTTGCTTTCGACGCCTCAAACCGGTGCCGATAGCATCCTTGTGACCTTAAGTCTTCTCGGCCCGCTTTTCGCCGTCTTCAGACCGCTGGCAGCCTTCGTAACGGGCATCGTCGGCGGCATACTGGTCAATGTATTCGACAAAAACCAGCAAGACAAAGAGCCTAAGCCGCAAAAGTGTACGGACCAATCCTGCTGCGGCAGCCAGAATAAAAAAATCCTCAGAGGATTAAAACATGGTTTTGTCACACTGCCGCGGGACATCGGCAAAGCGATGCTGATAGGGCTTATTGTCGCAGCCTTCATCTCCGCATTAGTACCCGATGGCTTCTTCGCGGAAAAACTCGGTACAGGGATTTTCGCGATGGTCGTGATGATGTTTTTGGGCATACCGGTTTACGTCTGTGCGACGGCCTCGGTACCTGTAGCGGCAGCACTGATAATGAAAGGCTTAACGCCGGGAGCTGCGATTGTCTTTCTTATGACCGGCCCAGCCACCAATGCCGCATCATTCCTGACCATTTGGAAAACGTTAGGTTCCAGAACCGCCATCGCCTATTTGCTCGCCGTAGCAGGCTGTGCTCTTTTAAGCGGCATCTTGCTCGATTATATTGCCGTCGGCGTTAATTTTGATATAGCCACCCATCACGGCTGGATGCTGCCTGATGCGATTAAATATCCCTCGGCAATCGTGCTCATCGTCGTGCTGGCGGTTGGGGCAATAAGCAAAAAGAGGGACCCCCCATAGGGGTCCGCAGGAAGCCTATCGGCAGAACCCAAAGAATAGAAAATTAAGAGGCTGTAACAAAATGAACTCTGAAATTGCTCGATGGGTCTGGATTCCCGCTTTCGCGGGAATGACAGATGGGCAAAGTTCTTTTTGTTAGATGTTCTAAGTACGATGGTACTTCAAAACGTTCTAATACCATTTGCCTTGACTTTATTTGCTGGCCTGTCAACCGGTTTCGGCAGCGCCTTAGCTTTTTTTGCCAGACGCACTAACACAAAGCTGCTTTCTGCAGCTCTTGGTTTCTCCGCCGGTGTAATGCTCTATGTTTCATTTGTCGAGATATTCCCGAAGGCAAAAGACAGCCTAAGTGCCGATTTAGGCCGAGCCGTTGGATATTGGGCCGCCGTCTTTGCCTTTTTTGCCGGCATTATTTTTATCGGCATAATAGACAAGCTCGTACCGGCGTTTGAAAATCCCCATGAAGCTCACAGGATAGAGGAGATGGACGCGCAGGCCCCCGCTGACAAATTCAAAAAGCTATATAGAATGGGTCTATTTACGGCATTAGCAATTGCGATTCACAACTTCCCCGAGGGCCTTGCAACTTTCGTAAGCGCTCTGAAAGATACCAAACTCGGCATAGCGATAGCCATCGCCGTTGCAATTCATAATGTCCCTGAGGGTGTCGCTGTTTCAATTCCCATATTTTATGCGACAGGCAACAGAAAAAAGTCTTTTGTTTATTCGTTTCTTTCAGGACTGGCTGAACCTGCAGGGGGGCTAATCGGTTATGTTATTATTTTTTCGTTCTTTAACGAAGCGGTATTCGGCTTAGTCTTTGCCTCGGTAGCTGGAATAATGGTATTTATCTCGCTCGATGAGCTTCTGCCAGCCGCCAGAGAATACGGCCAGCATCATCTGGTAGCTTATGGATTAGTTGCGGGAATGGCGGTTATGGCGCTGAGTTTGCTTTTGTTTTCTTAATTATTGGTCTTATTAGACAGGATTAACAAGATTATCCTGTTATCATGTCAAAAATTTTTTCTTACAGCAATTTTTTTCAGCCGCCGTTTGCAAACAGGTGCTCAAAAAGAATTTTTGCCCCTATGCAGAGCAAAACAATTCCACCGGCTATTTCTATCTTGTTTTCGAAAAAATGGCCGGCACTTTTTCCAATATAGAAACCTGCGTATGAAAAAACGAAGGTTACAGCTCCTATTATTATTACAGCTACAACAAGCGAGCCGGCCAGAAGAAATGAGAAGGTTATACCGACCGCAAGTGCGTCGATGCTCGTAGCTATGGCCAATATCAAAAGCACGGCAGCGCTTAGCCGGTCAGAACGCTCCTGAACTTGTTTAATCTTAAAAGATTCGTATATCATTTTGGCGCCTATAAAAACTAAAAGAACAAACGCCACCCAGTGGTCGTAATCTCTGATAAAATTTCTCACCGTCAGACCCACAAGCCAGCCTGTAACCGGCATTATCGCCTGGAAACTCCCGAAAGCCAAAGCTATCCTGAAGGCCTGCCCGCCGGACAAGCCCCTTGGTAGGCGGGCCTGCCCGCCGGACAAGCCCCCTGGTAGGCGGGCGTGATTTGTTCCCGGCTCTTTATACGTTGCTCCGGTCGCTATCGAGACTGCAAACGCGTCCATCGCCAGCCCAACGGCTATAACTGTAACTGTTGTTAAGTTCATCAGTCTTTAATCAGGTACGGTTGTTCCGGCAGCTCGCGTATCCAGATGTTGCGAAAGCGCATGGGGTTGCCGTGGTCCTGGAGGCTGAGCGGTAATTTGTCGTCGTGAGGGCTGTACTTTGCCTTTACCTTATGTGCCGTGGCACCCTTGATTTCAACATTATTTTGGACAACAACACCATTATGAAACACGCTGACGCGGGCCGGACGAATACATTTGCCGTCTTTGCCGAATATCGGACGCAGGAAACTGACATCGTAACTCTGCCACTGGCCGGGCTTGCGGCAGACATTAACCAGCGGCGGATACTGTCCGTATATCGACCCAGCCTGACCATCTGCATAAGTCTCGTTCTCATACGAGTCAAGCATTTGCAGCTCGTATCTGCTCATAAGGAACACGCCGCTGTTGCCTCGCTTCTGACCGGTTTCCTTAGGGGATACCTCTGCCGGCGTAGCCCACTCGATGTGTAACTGGCAGTTGCCGAACGCTTTTTTTGTTCGTATGCCGCCTGTCTTCTTTACGACCTCCATATAGCCGTTCTCGACCTTCCACTCGGCTGGCCCGCCACTTTTTTCACCGACCCATTCGGAAAGGCCCGTCCCATCGAACAGCACAATCGCATCAGCCGGCGGCTGACCGAATTGTTCCGGTGCCGTTATAACCGGCGGATGGGCTCGTGTTAAATCGTGCACCTCGTACTTTATCACCTCTTTCGCAGCGCAGCTTACGCCCAGACCAATCGCCACCACAAGTAAGCACACGATACCCTTGGTCACTCTTGCTCTTTCTTTCATAATTAGCTCCTATGATTCTAATAACTAAGCACTGAAAACTATCAGCCCGGCCCACCGAGCTTGCGAATTCGATATAATATCCGAATCGGACGGCAAATGCCAATTCAGAAAACAAATTTATGAAGAACAATGGCCTATCGACCATTTTACCTTCCCTGCTGAGCGCAGTAGATAGCGCAAAAGGAACGGAACACGTCTCGGCGATTGAAACAGCATCAGGCCGGCAGTGCAGGCATTATTAGACAAGCTTTTTAAGATGTTCGATACTTCGCTGGGCCTGTTCAACAGTACCACATTCGACGCTTAGCACAATGTCACGCCGTGCACCTTTGCATATCTTGACGACTTTTTTCCAGTCTATAACGCCTTCACCGCAGGCACAACCAGCCGGAGTGCCGGTAACCTTACCGCGCTCGTCTTTCGATTGCTGCATCGATATGTCTTTCGCGTGCACGTGGACCAACCTATCCTTGACGCGCTGCAGCCACGTTATAGGGTCCTGACCGCTCAGGTAAGCGTTGCCGGTATCGAAGTTGATTCCGATAGCCTCAGAATCGACCAGCCCATAAATCTTATCCAGACCATCTGGATGCTTGCTGTATTGCTGGTGCGGCTCAAGCCCTATCAAAATACCGTGACTTTCGGCTACCGCCGCCGCTTCTTTCAGAACATACCGCATCAAGACATGGTCTTCAGCTTCGGTGGTCCAGGCAGGCTTCGGTCCTTCGTCAGTATTGACTACGGGCGCGCCGCATTCCGCTGCGAAACGTATCGCCTGCTTGAGGTAGTTGCCACTAATGTCAGGCCTGCACAGCGGAGTATGGCAGGATAGACCCGAAAGCCTGACGCCGACTTTTTCGCAGGCACGTCTGACCCGATACGGGTCGTCCAGCATCGAAACACTCATGTAGTAGCCGGCTTCACTCATTAACTCGCGGCCCCAATGGACCCACGGCTCGACATATTCATAGCCCAGCTCCGCCGCTTTTTCCACACCCCACTCAAACGGCTTGTCGGCGTGCCGCACAAACTCCATATTAACGCCGATGTAAACATTTGACATTTTTCAATCTCCTTCCCAGCCGGTAGTTTTCCTGATAAATTTTCAATTTTCGATTTTCAATCGGCAATTGGAAATCGGCAATCGCAATTTTCGTAAGCGACTGGGCTGGTCTATTTTTCAAATCTCCACATATCTATGGTCATATCATTAGCAGCCAACCATTCGACATGCCAGTCAAGAAACAGGGCATGGCAGCCGTTTCTATGCCGGGCCCGTGCCACCCGTCTGCCTTTGCTCGGATCCTGACTGTCGGAGCGGGGTAGATGACCCGGATGCCATACGTCGCATCGAGTGTCTCCAGGGTCGCCCTCCTTTCGGATAATGTATCGCCACGGACCATCCTCATTATCGGCAAGATAAATGGTATATGCCCGATGGGTACATTCGCTCAGCTTGGACGGTTTTAATATCTTTGTCCCTACCATGTCATTTTTATTTTTAAAGTCCCAGCCGTTGACAACGTAGCAAACGGTTTGTTCTTTGTCGGGATACCGTGGACAGCGATATATCTCTACTGTGCGGTAATCGTTCCCGACCGGCTTCTGCGATAGAAAGGGCATAAAAAGCTGGTACCAGGCCTTTTGCGAGCTACCCGACGCCCCGCGCGGAACGAATAAATCATTCTCTTCGGCATATAAATTGCCGCCGACACCTATCTGACGCATATTACTTTTGCAGATGACATCCTTAGCCTGTTTCCTCACCCGCTGAAGTGCCGGCATCAATATCGCCATCAATAGCGCGATAATGGCGATTACTACCAAAAGCTCTATTAATGTGAACCCTTTTCTTGGCATTTCCAATTTTCAATTTTCAATTGTCAATTGTCATTCGACAATCGTAAATCTGACTTCTGACCTCTGACTTCTGTGGTTCACGTTATAATTCGGCCTTCACCGAATTCGGTTCCTCAGCTTCTACGGCCTTGGGAGCCTGCGGTTTTTCTGTTTCTTCGGGCTTCTCCTGCGACCCTGCTTCGCCCTCTTTTTGCAAAACGTCGGCCTTTATATCTTCGACCAGGTCCGAAAGCTCCTTCGTCATATTCTTCGCCTTCCACTCAGCGACCTCATAAACCCAGCCCGCGTGTTTCGCCGTGAATTCTTTTGCCTTGTCTCTGGCGAGCAGCTTAGCTTCTTTCTGCTTTAACTGTTCTTCCAACTCGACCTCGTCGCCTTTCATTACAACAGGTGCTTTATCCATAAAATCCGCTTCGCAGCTAACATACGTCTTATCATCCTTTTGAGCTATCTTTACGGTATAAACAGTCGAATCCTTCAGTCTGCAAACGAATTGCCTATCGAAGGTCGGGTCGCCTGATTTTTTGGATTCCCGCAAAGCGGGGGCCCTCTTAACGTTATCGAATCTAAGACTCGTCAAAGCTGTGAAAACGCTCTGGCTATCACTGCTTTTTAACTTCTTGTCGGCGGGCATATTTTCCAGCACTATCTGTTTATTCTCTTCTGTTGCTTGTGGCTCTTGCCCTGCGGCAGCCCTCAGTGTATATTCGCCATTCGCAGAGCTGACCGTCACCGACTCGATATCTTCGCGTTTTACCGAGATAAGCTCCTGCTTAATATAATCCATCGCCCTCGTTCTAATCCAGGGTGCATTTAGCGCCGCGTAAACCTTGTCGCCCGCAAGCAATCTTATGTAGGCGCCCTGCCCCAGCTCTTTATCTTTTCCCACAGCAAAACCGACCAGCAGTGACGAATCCGGCTTCAAAAATTTAACAACACTGCGAGCTTTTTCCTCCGTTACCTCAAGTGCCTCATGATTCGCCGCGTCATCGGTAATAAAGTGCACCGTCTGAATTTCCAGACACTTCGAAAGCAGACTATTTATTTCGCTTGTCTCGGCAGGATAATTGTCGTTATTAACAACGACAAAGCCTTTTGCCTGACGCTTCAGTGTTACTGCACTTTTACCAGCCCCCAAAACGATGCTGTCTATGTCAGCGGGGTCAAGTCCCTGGATAAGATACGCTGGTGTATCCGGGCTGGTTCTCGGCTTGTTCGAAACGCCCGACTGGACTACGGCCCATACGACCATAAATACTGCAACAATGCCCAATATCGCAAGTTTTTTATCGCTCATCTATAAACTCCTAATATTTTGTGACCCGTCGCTGGGCCGTTAGGCGTCCTGCGGAGTGGCTCGTCGCTCGAAAAACGAGTCACCAGGCACCACTCACGAGTGACGATTAAGCGTCGCTGGCATGACTGATATAATGTCTCTTTCGGACACTGCGACGGGCACCCAACACTACCGCAATGACCAGTATCACTATCGGAGCAGCAAGCATATTTACCTGGCGCAGCGCATTGCCCAAATATTCGATTCGCTCGCGCCTCTTCAATCTCACCTCATTCAATTGACGCTGCGCCTGATGTATCTTCAATTCAACGTCCTTTTTCTTCTGCACTATCGAGCTGCCGATGACCTCTTCCTGCCCTTCTTTCGCCGAGGCTAAAATAGATTGTAACTCGCCCTGGAAGCCCGCAATTTGCGCGTTAATCTTCGCAACTTCCTCGGCTGTTTCAGCATCCGCCTGTCTCTCGATTTCGTCAACCACAACGAACGGCCGCTTAAAATTCCCCCGGGACCTGATTGAGACCAGGTCGCTCGACCCGCTCAAATCATCAATCGCGTTCAGCATTAAAGCACTATTATCACCAACGACAAGCTTGCCGAAGAATGAATCCTGATATGCCAGCCCGTCACTGATAAAATCAACATCCGCAAAAACCACCACTGCACAATTCTGCTCGGCTTCTTTGCGGCCTGTAATCAGCTTCTTGATTTTCTTATTCTCATTTGGGTCTTTCGGCTTCTCTGAAGATTCGTTTCCGCTCGATTCGACCTCAACCTCAATACCATCGGGAAAACTGCTCTTAAAACGGCCGGTAACGAGATAACCCATCGTCACAGGCTTGGACCCATCGACAAATTTGCTCATAAGATTCGACGGGTCCAGCATCATCAGTTCGAACGGACTGCTTACCGACCAGCTATTGCCCCTGCCGGTCGTCATAAGAAGTGGAATCCGCTCAATCTCAGCACCGCTTTCTACCTCATTTGAATCTTTAACTTCCCGCAGCACACCGGCGAACAGAATGTTTACCTGGTTAAGCTCGGCTGTAATAACGTTGTCTTTATTGAAGCATGGCGGCATCAGGCGAAGGTAGCCAATGACCTTCTCCGGCCTCTGGTCGCGGGAAATTGTAGCTAACATTGCCAGCGCCCTGTCCCCCGCCAGTGTATTCGCCGGCATCTCAAGGCCCCAGGTCTTGAGAAGCTCATTCAACTCCGAACTCTGCGAGTACTGCATCGCCATCTGCATTGTCATTCCAGGCGGCCTATCCGCAAAGCAGTAAGGGTCGACGCACAAAATCATCTTGCCGCCTTTCAGCACATACTGATCTATCGCAAACAACGTCTCTTTCGGCAGCTCCTTAGGGTGAATAACCAGCAGAATATCAACGTCCTTAATGTCATTGACATCTGTGGCTACCTCTTTGACTTCGTACTTCCTTCGAAGCTGCTCAACGATTGTCCACGCCGGCCTCGGCCTTTGACCCTGCCTCATCATCATCTCAGCCATATACCCGCTCACGTCGTCGCCCATTACCGGCAGTGAGCTTATTATCCCCACTCTCTTCTTTTGACGGGTAATGGCACTATCTATCAGATAGCTTATATCGTATTCAACAAAGTTCTCTCGGTCCGGCGAAAAAAACGGTATGGCCTTGTCAACCCCAAACTCCGTCTGCACCACCAAACCAAAGAAGAAGCTCTCCTCTTGAGTTATGGCAAACCGCGTCAAGCCATACTGCAACGCCTGGGCCTCGTCATCGGAGAAAGGCCTCGGGTCGATGACTTCCAGCTCGACCATGCCACCGGACGCCGCAACGTATTCTTCCAATAGCGCCTTTACGAACTGGTAATAGTTGTTGAAATACTGGATCTGGTCCGGCCCTTTTAATGCAGCGGTCTTTGCGTAGTAAAGCCTGGCCTTTATCGGCTGATGAAGCTTAGCCAAAATCGCTTTTGTTCCCTCAGAAAGGGTATAAAGCCTCTGGTCGGTAATATCGACCTTCAACGCCTTTCCAACATTCTGGCAAACGCTTATTGCCGAGAAAGTAACCACCAAAACCAGTACCGCACCGATGATAGCTCGTATCGTTCGGTTCACCCCCTTAGAGGGGCCGCGTTTCGATGAAGCCGAAATTTGCTGCTTTTTTGCCATATTATTACAAATCTCCTTAACACCCCACCTGATTTCCCTAATCCTAAATTGTACCCTCCGAAGCATTTAGATATCAAAATGCAAAAAAAACAAAATTGTGGAGTCCGCCTTCGTCGGACGACTTCCTTAATTTTACATTTTGCACTTTGATTTTTGATTTTCCTAATCTTAGCCCCCCTTGTTTTCTTCCAGAACAATACCGCAGGCAGCAATCCATCCCACAATCAACAGCACAAAGTAAGAAATGTCCCTGAACTTGAGCACGCCCCTTTGGATTGACTCAAAGTGAGTCTGAAAGCTCATACTCTCTATCGCAGAGACAAAACCGGCAGGTAAGAACGTCGAAGCGAAATTGAGCGTCGTCGGCATTCCCGCAAAGACAAGCACCGCACAGGCAACCACCGACAGGACAAAACTTATCACCTGGTTCTTGCTGACCGCCGAAAAGAAACAGCCGATGGCCAGGAACCCCCCCGCCATCAACAGGCTCCCGATGTAACCGGTGATTATAAGGCCGACATCAGGGTCGCCAAGGTAACTGACTGTAACGACCATAGGGAAAGTCAGCGCCAGCGCAATCGCAAGGAAAAGCCACGCTGCAAAGAACTTGCCCAGCACCGCCTGTGTTATTGTAATCGGCAGAGTAAAAAGCAGCTCAATCGAACCGACCTTGCGCTCTTCGGCCCACAATCGCATCGCCGTCGACGGCACCATAAAAACAAACAGCAGCGGCAAATTCATAAAAAACGCACGCATATCTGCCTGCCGCATTTCATAAAAGCCGTCCTTGAACGTCAGATACCCAGAGAAAAACAAAAAAATTACCAGAAACACATACGCAAGTGGGGTCGTGAAATAACTCTTTAGCTCTCTTTTGAACACCGCCAGAAAACTCTGCATTTTTTGCACTCCTCGTCGGGTTAATTCGCAACTTTCAATTATTTAACCAATTCACACTACAGCGCAACTTATGCTTAAAAAATGCTTTTAAGACAATAAAATCAAAGTTCAAAAATCAAAATGTAAAACCACAAATCAAAATTCAAAAAGAGCTATTCCCGAGATAAAAAAACCAGCAGATATGCCATAAGACAGGAGTATAGATTTTCCGGTGAATATGCTCAATTGTTGACATCTTTGATTTTTGCATTGTATTTTTGATATTTACTTTTTGATTTTTAATATAAGTCCCTTTATATCAAGATATTATCTTAACTACCCAATGTATAACCTGCGCTGTAGTATTAACTAATTCACTAATCCACCAATTCACTAATCCACTAATTTACTAATTCCCACTCCTTGTAATCTTACGAAAAACCGCATCGAGACCGCACTGATACTCCTGCTTCAACTGCTCAGGCGTTGAATCTGCAAGTATCCGCCCTCTGGAAATGATTATTGTCCTCGAGCAGACAGCCTCTACCTCTTCCAGAATGTGCGTCGAGACAATAATGCACTTGTCTTTCGACATCTTACTTATAAGCCGTCTGACTTCATGTTTTTGATTGGGGTCCAGCCCATCGGTTGGTTCATCGAGGATAAGCACATCCGGGTCGTGAATTAGCGATTGTGCCAGTCCCACACGCCGTTTATATCCCTTTGACAGTGTTTCAACCGTCTGATGATATACGGATTCGATAGAACACATTGGGACAATCCGGTCGAGCGCCCCCTTGCGCTCACTGCCTTTAATCCCTCTGGCATCGCAGACAAAGTTCAAAAATCCCCCAACCGTCATCTCGTTATATGCCGGCGAATTCTCCGCCAAGTATCCCAGTGACCGCCTGACTTCGACGGGTTGGCGCAGAATATCGTACCCACATATCGAAGCCGTCCCGCTGTCGGGCCGCAGAAAACACGCCAGCATCCTCATCGCCGTGGTTTTGCCAGCCCCATTAGGCCCGATAAGGCCCAGCACCTCTCCCTTTTCGACACCGAATGATATGCCGTCAACAGCAATGACCGGGCCGAAACTACGCCGAAGGTCTTTTACCTCTATCATATTCACCCCGTTAAAAATACAATTTTGAAATACCGTTTTTTTAACTCCCATAAATACGTGCCTAAAGTGTAAAGTGCCTAAAGTTACAGATTATTTTTCTACTTTAGCTCACTCCCATAAGGGATGGCCAAGCCATTTAGGCATTTTAGCTCACTCCCGTAAGGGATGGCCAAGCCATTTAGCTCACTTGTAACTTCGTCCGCCTGCCGGCGGATTCGTATAAATTTACTCAAAATTCCTTGACAGTCAACCCTGTTAGAGACTATTTTTCAGAGTTCATACATTGGCCTTAACCGACCCGTTTTAAACATAACCTTTAATATGGCAAGGGTCTTTAACGTCGTCAAGGTCTACAAACAGATTATTTTTGTTCGGTACTTTTGACTGTTTCATAGTTTGCCAGTTATGAGCCAGGTCGCTAAGGTAAAGTTTATAGATTACAAAAGCAGCATTGCCACAGCCCTTGACCTCATCGGCGCCGCAGCCCGGCTGCCACAGAAAGGCCTTATCATTATCAAGCCGAATCTCACAAATTCCTCGCCCCCGCCCGTTACAACAAGCGTTACCGCAGTCGAAGCCGTGTATAACTACTGCAAACTTCACACAAAGGTTCAAATTATAATAGGTGAAGGCTGTGGCAGCGGCACGACGCCAGAGGTGTTTGCTGCGCTCGGATACGCTGAGCTGGCGAAAAGCTACGGCATAAAACTGATTGACTTCAACCAGGCCGAAACCATCCTGCTCAAAAATGATAATGCCCTGCAGCTAAAGCAGTTTCACATGCCCAAAATTGTCCGCGAGGCGTTTGTGATTTCGCTGCCGGTGCTTAAGGACCACAGCTTCACTAAGACCACCATTGCGATGAAGAATATGTTCGGCATCGCCCCGGGCAGATTTTACGCCGGCTCGTGGAACAAATCAAAGCTGCACAGCCCCTCGACGGACAAGTCCGTTGTGGATGTGTGCTTGTATAAAAAGCCTGATTTATCGGTAGTAGATGCCTCGGTAGCATTGAAGGGAACGCACCTGGCCGGTAAGCAAAAGACTTTAGATTTTATTCTCGCCGGCTTCGACCCCGTTGCGGTCGATGCTATCGGCAGCGAACTGCTCGGCCATAATCCGAAACATCTGGAGTATCTAACGCTGGCCAACAGCCTGCTCGGAAGTATGGACAATATCGAAATAGTGAAGGGCTAAGCTGTTGTTACAAAATTCTTAGACAGTCTTCCCTCCTGTCATTCCCGCGCAAGCGGGAATCCAGGAATAAAACGGTCTGAGGCGCATCCTCAATCAAATCATTGTCTAAAAACTTATTCCAGGTAGCTTAGTCACCGGACCACTCACAATATATTGCCGCTTCAATTGGCTTATGGCTATGGAGCCAACCGATACAGCCGAGCGTCGTCAAAGCACAATTTTCCGCTGGCGCCATTGCCGTCAATCCCGACAGCAAGCTTAGTGACCCTCTGCAGGTTCACGCCCAACGTTGAAAGAGCAATATTCCACTGTTTCCACTGCGGTTTCGCTATGTCATCAGCGGCACCGCCATAGACAACCTTGGAGCCATTAACCTTCACATACAACTGTCCGGTATTCCCAGCAACGCCCTGGAAGTACAGCACCAATGTCTGGCTGCCGGCTTTGGTCCAATCCTGCACAACGGCAAAAGTCCGCTCCGCCTCCGAATATGTTTTGCCGGCGGTATTGCTGTAGATGAAAGGCATCGACTGCTTGCCACCATGAACAATAGTCCGCTCAGCAAAGGGAGGATTCTCATAACCAACGATAGAGCCGTTTGTCGCCGTGCCGTATCCATCTATCCAAGCGTTGAATATCCTGTTGCTTTTCGGGTCGGTAGTATCAAGGTCATTGTAGCTCTCAAAATCGTCCACGACAAAATATTCTTGTGTCGTAAAGTTCCAGATGTCGCCTTGCCACGTTGCAGGTGTCTGGGCTTCATTGACCTCATCTACCCGCCAGTAATAGGTCTTGGCTAAATCGAGCGATAATGGACCATAGCTGGCCTTGGTCACGGTAGCGACGGGTGCCGTACCGCCTATCACAGTCTGCTGGTCGGCGCTAAAGTATATGTTGTGCTTGGCTGCATCTCTTCCGGCTCTGAAGCTAAGGGTCACATCAACAGGCGCATCTATTGTGCCAATAGACACACCTTTTGCCCCGGAAGCTGGATTGGGCTCTTTTGCATGCATAGGTATGTGGAAGAAACGAACCTCACTGAGACCATATTGGTTCAGGATGCCTCCCCAGTTACTATTAACAGTGAGTCTGACATACTTTGCCGCTACTTCACCCAAATCAACAGTTGTATTGTGTGCATAGCCGGATTCGCCGGGCGCGCGGCCAAACTGGTGAGTTGTTCCCAATGTCGTATAGTCGATGCCATTAGCCGAATATTCAATGGAAACATCTTTTAACCCGAAACCGAGCACCGGCTCGAGACCGTCATTAGAGTTCCATACCCACAGCTCATGCAGCTTATAAACCTTGTCAAACTCATATCGAATCCAGGTCGGCTGCGGCCCTGCAGGCGCGCTCAGCCACATATTTTTGTCGCCTTCTTTACCGTGCAATAAACCGCTCGCATCCAGTCCTGAGCCGTTGATGGTATTCTCGGGACCACGATTGACTGCCTGGCTGGATGCTGTGGCCGTTACATTCCCGATAGGATAAGCAATTAGCTCGGTCGTAAAACTCCAGACATCACCTTTGTAAACCGTATAGTCCGGCGGGCCGTTGACCTCATCGACTCGCCAGTAATAGGTCTGGCCAAAGTCGAAAAGGCCGGGGGCATCATACGTGCTGGTGTCCTGGCCCTGGCTTGCCAGTACGCCCAGCGGATTGTTTCTGTTGCCGTTGTTTACATTGTCGCGAACGGTTCCAAAGTACACATCATGTGTGTTAGCGAACTCTCCCGGCGTCCAGCTAAGGGTCACATCTCTCGGCACATCTGCTGCTTCATGATCTGGCTGCGGGTTAGAGGCAAACTTGGATACCCTCGGCTTCGGTGTTGAAATACTAAGTGTATCGTGTCCCGGCGCCGTTATTCGCACACCCTGCACCGGCACGTCTGTCGTGAAAACCACACCGAAAGCATTCTGACCATTGACGTTAACTCCCGTGTTGGCATAAACACTCGCGGCGCTGAAAGCAACCGGCGCTCCCAAGGAACCATCCGCACGAATTGCCTGCCACGTACCTGTATCGTTGCCGCCTCGCTCGAACAAAAAGAAAGTATCCGTCAGAAACGGAAAAATCGTCTGCTGGAAGTTGATACCATCGATTGATGAAATGTCAGTGGCACCGTTTAGCCGAAAAAGGAAGTTGTCAGCCTTGGCACCAATGTCGCCAACCTTAGGGTTGGAAGCCCCGCTGACGGTAGGACAACCGGCCGGGATAGGGTCTCCGTCGGGCCAAAGATATTCTACGCCGCCGATGACATACCACCGCGTCGTTGTACCCAGCACCAGATCCCCATTGGCGACAACATACTCGGTCCCTGCATACCGAAGGCTGACGATCGCATCGTTAACTACGGTAACATCCGCCAATCCGCTGAGTTTGTCGGCATGGGCGGACGTAGTCACAAGCGTCAGCACACAAAAGATCAAACAAATTAATCTTCTACACATAATAATCCTCCTTTTCAAAAGTTTTGAGTTTTTAGTTTTCAGTTTTGAATTCCACTTGATTTGACTCTGCCTCCTTCCTTCAGAAATCTAATTTAAAATATCTTGATTCTGCGGCACAAGCTTCAACAAGCCTGGAAAATATCATGGAATTCGCCGCTCCTGTCTTCGCAGATGCAAACCTGCCCTTGCCCCTGCTTTCGCAGGGCAAACTTGTCCCTGTGAAAATAGGGAGCAGAGGCAAAGCCTTTCATCTATATATTTATACCAAATTAGACGCTCTCTCGTCAAGTAAAACTCCTTAGAACTGATTACCTTATTACATGTCTTTTTTGACACAATTGCAAAAAGAACAATAGTAGGGTCTTTACTTACAAGCTCTTACAAGCACTTTTCGGAAAGGTTTATCTATGCACTTGCCTTGCAGAACCCGCTTTTTTTCATTCTTTCAACGCCTAATAGCAGTAAAAAAGCCCATTCTGGGCTAATTTGCCTGTTATTTTTTTAAAATTTAATATTGCAGAAAAAACCGATTTAAGGTATAATATTTTTGTTGAAGTGGCACTAAGATAATGGGAAAATACCCAGCTAAGAGAACAGAAAGTCTAAATAGTGCATCATAATTCAATGGTAAAACTAAAACTTCGAAAGAAGGAGGTATTTATTATGGCCAAATCAAAGGCTTTTACACTAATAGAACTTCTGGTCGTAATCGCCATCATTGCGCTATTAATGGCGATACTGATGCCGGCCCTGAACCGCGTAAAGAAACAGGCAAGGTCGGCTGCCTGTCGCGTGAACCTCCACGGATGGGGCCAAATCTGGTCGATGTATTGCCAGGATAACGACGGCTATTTCTGTACGGAAACCGACATTGGCTGGCAGCGAGGAAATTGGATTGAGGCGCTGCGGCATATGTACAGGACGAAAGCAGGTCTACTTATATGCCCGATGGCCACAAAACGGCTGGCCTCAGGAACAGACCACGGCAGTACGTTCCAGACCTACATCATGGGCACTGGAGGATTAGAGAACCGGCGGGAAGAAGGAAGCTACGGGGCAAATTGCTGGATTTATAGAGCGGAGTCGGGGCAGAAATTAATTCAACAGCGCCCCACTGAATGGAATTGGCAGACTGTCGATGTCAAAGGCTCAAACTATATACCCGTTTTTGCCGATACTATGTGGAGGGGTGGTGGGCCCTTCTATCAGAATAACAACCCCCAATCCGAGCGCATTATTCCTCCTCAATTTGATGGTCAGTGGATAGCCGCTAAAAATGAAATGATGCACTTCTGCATCAACCGCCACAACGGCTCTGTAAATTGCCTGTTCTTGGATTGGTCTGTTAGAGATGTGGACCTTAAGGAGTTGTGGAAGCTCAAATGGCATCGAACGTTCGACATCAACGGCTTTTGGACCCTCGCAGGCGGGGTTCAGCGAAGTAACTGGCCGTACTGGATGAGAAATTTCAAAGACTATTAGTGAAATAGGCGAGCCTACTTCCATTTGCATTCGCGATTGGCCAGGCGATGGTCACCGTGACAATCGGTACAATAACAGGCCGATGCCCCGGACAATATTAAGCCGGCCTTCGCCTGCTCCTCGACAGCGCCCTCAAACAGCGGCTTGTGCTTCTCAGTGTCGATTTTGTCCCTCGGGTGACAGCCCATACAGAATGGATTAATCTCCGGCCGGCGATACATAATACCAGGCGGCGTCCCCTTACCGCCCCACGCCCAGGATTCATCGGCAATGTGTGCGTCACAGTTGCCATGGCAGTCCGCGCAGCCGACCTTGGCCCGCGCATGAATAACAGTGATATCCTCCTGCATATAGTTCATGTGGCAAACGTAGCAGCGACTGTTATCGGCTACGGCTCCTACCGGCAGGTTAGCATCCGGGCCATTATCGAGCCGCAAAGGTTCATCATCGAGCAGCAGCGGCTCTTTTTCTGTTACACATTCCCTCCTGCTCTTCGATTCTGTGCCTGCCTTGGAATTCTGTTCAACATTTATTTGCTCACAGCCCATTTCAGCAGCCGCCGCCGCTAAAATAAACATCAAGAAACAATATCTCATACCTTCTACCCTGGTATTATTTTAATCGGCGAGTGCAGCATCAAAAACAGTCCCGCCAAAAGACTTCGGCAAGTTCAATCGAGCGCAGTGCCTATCTCGGCTTAGCCGAGCCCTGACGTGCCGGCCTCGGCCGTTTTGCGCCGCACGATTAGACGTATTCCCAGTCCTTGAGCCACTGATAATCCGCTGGCAATTTTGCCCGCATTTCTTTGGTAGCGACTTTCAGCTCGGCTCCCTCTTCAAGGTCGAGTTCGCGCCTTTCCTTGACCGCCTTGACCGTGTTATCCACCTCGCTAATGCTGTTCAGGCCCGGAATCGGTATTACAGTATTGCTGTGCAAAATATACCGGATGGCCAGCCGCGCTCGCCGGTTGTCTTCTTCCACGTTGCCCCTGAATAGCGAGGCCTTCGCAAATGGCTTAATGCCGAAAGCGCCAACGTCACATTTCTTCAGAGCCGCAAACAAACTGTCTTTCGGAGCGGCCTTGCTCATCGTCGTAAAAGGAAAACAGACAACATCAATCTGCGGGAAGTACTCTATCATGAACTTTATCCACCGCCGGTCGTGTGATGAGAACCCGATGAAACGGGCTTTGCCCTGCTGTTTGGCTTTCTCAAGTGCCTCGACTATCTCACAGGACGTGTCGAACGTATGTCTGCCGCCCGGCTCGTAACAGGTGATACGCCACAAATCAGTATATTCCTGATTCGACTCCTTCAGCAAACCATCGAGCACAGAAAGCAGCTTCTCAGCCGTGCGGTAATCAGGGTTGCGCACCTCGTTGCCGCAATGGGATAAGGCTAAGTACATCTTATCGCGCCGACCCTTAAGTGCCTTGGAGTCTCGGAGCACCTCACTTTGGGTGCAGGCATCAATGTAATTTATGCCCGCCTCGATGCACCGGCTGACTATCTCGTAGCGCTCCTTGTCGTTGCTCTTTGAGTGGCCGCCTAAGCACACCGCCGAGACCATCAGATTCGTCCTGCCCTGTCGGCGGTATTCCATATCCGGGTTGTAATTAAGAATCTTGGATGTATCGACCGGCGCACCACCGGCAGCACCGGCGCTTCGGCCAACGGCGCCGAGCCCTACGGCCGCACCCGCCGCGACCATCGCACTATCACGAATAAACTTCCGCCGAGTCACCCGTTCATTTTCCATTGTCCATCTCCTTTCGCAATCGTTCAGACCTTAACCGGCCGGGATATTTTCGTCCCAATTTTATTCAAGCTTCAGCTTATCATCCGGTCTTGGATTTCGATAATGGCCGACCCCTTAGGGGCATAAATAGGGCCTTTATCTCCTCCTCCGACAGAGCGCGGTCGTAGATACGGACGTCATCGATTAGGCCCTTAAATCCCCTGCATATCCTGACATCCAGCTCGCTGCCGGTCTCGATTGGCCAGAGGTCTAAAAGACCTATGTCGTGGATTTCCGCTATGTTGCCGTCCTTATAGAGCGTAACATCATCGTGGAGGTTCGGCAGCTCGGCTTCTTTCACCACCGCTGCGACATGATGCCACTTGTCGTCGTGTATCGCATCGTTAATATAGAGATACCCGCCGTCGGGCGTCACGCCTATACGCTTACGTCCCTCGATGAAGCAGAATATCCACATCTTGCCGTAATCATTTGCGCCCCAGGACATAATTTCCCCTTCGCAGCTTGTCGTCTTGACCCAGGCCGCCACCGTTCGAGGCCGCGTGCCGGTAACGCCCTTATATCCGGTTATCTCTATGTAATCATCGTCGCCGTCGAGCTTGAGCGCTTTGTTTACTCGGCCAGAGACCGAATCTTTCTCAAACGACAAGCCGCCCTTGAGCGCACCGTTACGGCGATGACTCGAAGAATCCTCCGCGGTTTTGCCGGAAGCCTCATCAAACTTCCACCACCCGACAAGATTAGGTTCCGTATCGAGGGTTCTCGGCTTGTCTTCTTTCGCCGAAGTGCATTCTGTTGCCGTCATCTCTGCTCTATTACTGACCAGACCCAGCAACAAGACAACAGAGAATAAATAGCACAAACCTTGGCCGGTGGCAGGCAAGCTTCTACGCATAATACTTCTCCTAATACTCTTTACTCAAACTTTCCTCCCTTTTTCCATACAAATACTAACCCCCTTACCGGCCCTTGTCAATCGCCGAAACCACCTATTAGTCTTTCAAAATTGTTTTTTATGACCTGTCATTCCCGCGAAAGCGGGAATCCAGATCTATTAACAAACTGGATTCCGCATCAAGCCTGCCCTGAGCGCAGCCGAATGGGTGCGGAATGACAAACCACATAATCGAATTTGAAAGAATACTATGTTTTCCTTACCGCGAGGGTGTAAATTGTTCTTTGGTCCTTGAGGTATCTGCGTTCAAAATTCGTGCCGACCCACTCGCCCTGGTCGGCCCCGGCGGCGGGGAAAAATTTAATCTCTTCAAACCCCGGCCAGGCACATCGGCCCGCCCCCACCGTCAAGACCTGCCGTATCTGTTCAAAATAACCAGCGTGGTCGGTCGCGATTCTCAACTGGCCGTCTTTCTTTAAGCATCGCAGCATCTCTTCTAAATTGGCGGCGCAAAAGAAACGGCGTTTGTGATGACGCTTCTTCGGCCAGGGGTCGGGGAAATAAATATGGAAGCAGCTCACGGAATTATCCGGCACAAAATCAGCCAAAAAAGCGGCGGCCTCGGCGCGGATAATTCGCACGTTTGTCAGCCCCCATCGCCCGACCCGGTCGACCGCGTAGCGGTAGTATCTGCTGGCCCATTCGATGCCGAGGAAATCGTCGTCAGGCTGGGTCTTGGCCTGGTTGAGCAGGAACGCGGCCTTGCCGCTGCCGATTTCGATGTGGACCGGCCCACAACGTCCGAAAATCCGGACGAAATCGATTTTGCCGTCCTCCGTAAGCAGTCCCAAGGACAAATCTTCAGCTCTCAGCGAGACTCCGGGATAGTCATTTAAAATTCTGGCCATTGGTTCGCTCAGGTCTTAAAAGCATACGTTAATCCGCCGATACTTGTGGCGGATTAAAACGATAAACAAGCATTCAGCAGCATTCATTATTATACAAGACAACCGCCATTTAGGCGAAGATTGAAATTGACTTTCCGTCTATCCTTTGCCTTCGCTGTGTCATGCTCGTCCCAATGACCCGTGGCTCCGCCAAAGGCCTGCCCCCCTCCGCTCGGGGACGCCTTACGGCGGTACACTCTGGGCAGGCGGGCTTCGCCTGCTGCGACAGCCCCTTGGGGGGCGAGCCGGAGGCAAGAGGCCCGAGCCGAAGCCGGGAAGGCTCAAGCCGAAGGTGGGAAGCGGACATCCGACATGGCAATTAAAGTGACTTCAAAAACTGTTCGATAAGAGAAACTGAACCGGTTGCTTGCTGATGCATATCGGTTATAGGACGCAAAAGCACAGGCCAGACAGAATTGGCTGGCCCGCTGCCCCGACTTGCCCCCATTTCTGCTTTCGCAGAAAGCATGGGGGCAGGGGCTGGCCCAGGGAAACCTGAAAAATGATTCTACAGTTGCTAAGAACTCAGCGTAAGCAGATTCTAATCGACATCGATACTCAAGAAGACTTTCTATTAGCGGCCGGCAAGGCTTGTATAAGAAACCACAGAAGGGTATTGGCGCATATCCGCAGAGTCATGGCCTGGGCGAGATATAAAGATGTCCCGATAATCTCGACTGCTGAGATTCGCCCCAACGGCGACGACGCGGCCAACCATTGCATTGACGGCACAGAGGGGCAAAAAAAAATACGCTATACACTCTGCAACAACAGGGTAATTTTTGAAGCAGACGGCAACACCGATTTGCCCAGAGATATGCTACGGCGGCACAGGCAGGTCATCCTTCACAAGCGCTGCGTCGACCCCTTTGAGGAGCCGCGGATAGACAGGCTCCTGAGCGAATTGCGAGCCAGCGAGTTTATTCTCGTCGGTACAAGTATCGAAGGCGCTGTCAAAGCGACGGCACTGGGTTTACTCCAGCGAGGCAAGAGGGTTGTTATTATTTCTGATGCAGTCGGCTCACACAATAAAAAAGAGGCCAAGCTCGCACTTCGCAAGATGGAGGCCAAAGGTGCCAAGTTTATCGACACTAAGAAGCTTGCCGGCACGTCACATCTAAGGCAAGTTGGTATATGCAATTGTCAGAGCTGCCGGGGCCGGCGCCGCAAAACGTCCGTCATCGCCGACGAGACAGATTAGCATCCCACCTTTCAATTCTTTATAAATTCCGATTCAGGTCAACATGCAGTTTTTTTAGCTAAGAAAAGGCTTGACTGTAAGCCTCAAGATATGCTATGGATTTGTCCGTTTTTATCTCTATTTTTATGAAGGAATATACCCTGCTTCTTTTTTGGGCAGGACGCAAAGAACGAAAATAATAGAGGAGTACGAACCATGAGGCACGCAATGCGAGATTTTCACGCCGTTTTAAAATGCATGGTGCTGGTGCTTTTGGCCGTCTCTGCGGCGGCGCCAACGTTAGCACAAGCCCAGAATCTGGCGGAATTCGAAAAGCGGATGACAGAATTTACGCTGGACAACGGCCTCAAATTCCTTGTCCTTGAGCGGCACGAGGCACCGGTGGTCTCATTCCACACCTACGCCGACGTCGGTGCCGTAGATGAGGTCAAGGGAATCACCGGCCTGGCTCATCTATTTGAACACATGGCATTTAAGGGCACCAGGACCATCGGCACCACGGATTACCAGGCCGAGGCCAAAGCTATGGCCCAGATGGATGAGCTGTTTGACGCGATTAAGGCAGAAAAAAGAAAAGGCGACAAGGCGGACAACGAAAAGCTAAAAAAGCTCCACGAGCAGTTCGAGCAAGCGCAGCAGGAGGCTCAAAAATACATCGTTCACGACGAATATGAGGAGGTCCTCAGCCGCGAAGGGGCCGAAGGTTTCAACGCCTACACAAGCGAGGATGCCACTCAATACATCGTGAGTCTCCCATCCAACAAAGTCGAGCTATGGATGATGCTCGAATCGGACCGGTTCGCCAATCCCGTGCTGCGGGAATTTTATAAGGAGAGAGACGTCGTGATGGAAGAAAGGCGAATGATGGAGAATTCCCCTGGTGGACGTTTGGGCGAAGAATTCACGGCTCTTGCCTACCTGGCACATCCCTACGGCGAGCCCGTCATCGGTCACATGAGCGACCTGCAGACACTTACCCGCCGCGAGGCCGAAGCCTTTTTCAAAGAATACTACTGCCCGAGCAACCTGACTATCGCGATAGTCGGCGACGTGAACCCGCAGCAGATAAAGGCCCTTGCAGAAAAATATTTCGCCGGCATTCCCAGCGGCCCCAAGCCCGAGCCGGTAGAAACCCAAGAGCCGCCGCAGCGCGGTGAACGCCGCGTCGCCGTGGAAGACCCCGCCCAGCCGCAGCTCCGTATCGCCTATCATCAGCCAAACGTAAACCATCCCGACAGCGCCGTCTTCGAGGCCATCGATGATATTATGGGTACCGGCCGGACGTCCCGCCTGTACAAAAGCATGGTGAAGGAAAAGAAAATCGCTGTCTCTGTATCAGCTCAGCGGGGCTGGGATAAGTTTCCAGGTTTATTTACTTTTTCAGCGGTTCCTGCTAAAGGCCACACCAACAAGGAGTGCGAAGAGGCCATTTATGCCCAGATTGAGAAGCTAAAAACTGAGCCGGTCGCACCGGAAGAGCTGCAAAAGGCCAAGACCCGCGCCCGTGCCGGTCTTATTCGGCAGCTTGATTCTAACAACGGTCTTGCCGCTGAACTGACCTTCTACGAAGTCATCACCGGCGATTGGCGTAATTTGTTCAGGCAGCTCGATAAAATCGAAAAGGTCACCGCAGACGATATTATCCGCGTCGCCACGGAGTATTTCATCAGCAAGAATCGTACAGTGGGTGTCATCGAAACTCAAAACTAAAAACTCAAAACTGATTTCAATTTTTTGACATGATAACAGGATTATCCTGTAAATCCTGTCAACTTTCAATAGGAGCGCAAAAATGAAAAATTATAGCTCGCCTGCAATCAGAGCCGTCATTTTGTTGGCCATTCTGCTGTCCTTTTTGGCCTCCAGTTGCTCGCAGAAGTATGCCGCAGATGCTACTTTGCGAAGCGGCGATTCGCTGCGCAGCACAAGTTACAAACAGTTAAAGTATCCCAAATTGGGCCAGGTCGAGATTCCCGATGTCAGGCGGGTGACTCTTGACAACGGCATACAGCTATTCCTGCTTGAGGACCATGAGCTGCCGCTGATAAACTCCTCCGCCCTGATTCGGACTGGTTCGGTTTACGAGCCTGCCGACAAAATCGGCCTGGCCGCCATCACCGGCACCGTGATGCGCACCGGCGGCACTACAAGTAAAACCGGCGACCAGATCGACGAGCAGTTGGAGCAAATCGCCGCCTCGGTAGAGACCGGCATCGGCACTAATGTCGCTGGGGCGTCTATGTCCGTTCTGAAAGAGGACGTCGATACCGGTCTTTCTATCCTGGCCGACGTCCTGATGAATCCCGCCTTTCCTGAGGATAAAATCGAACTGGCCAAAATCACCCATCGTAGCTCCATCGCAAGGCGGAACGATTTCCCCTTTAGCATAGCCTTCCGGGAGTATACAAAGCTCGTATACGGCCCCGAAAGTATTTATGCCCGCCACACCGAGTACGCCACCATTGACAACATCTCCCGCGATGACCTTGTCGCCTTCCATAAGAAATTCTTCCACCCCAACAACACAATCATTGCCGTCTGGGGCGATTTCCAAACCGACCAGATGATTAAAAAAATTGAAAGGGCATTCAATGGCTGGCACAAAGTTGATGTGCAACTGCCGACCGTCCCGCAAGTCCAGTATGAATTTCGGCCAACCGTCAACGTCATCCAGAAGCAGGACATGAATCAGAGTTGTATTTGCCTGGGGCACATCGGCGGCATGATGAACGACCCCGATTATTTTTCGCTGCTGGTGATGAACGAGATTCTGGGCAGCAGCTTCACCGGGCGGCTATTCAAAAACGTGCGCTCCCGTATGGGACTGGCCTACACTGTATTCGGCGTCTATTCAGCCGACTACGACCATCCAGGCGTCTTCTACGTCGGCTGCCAGACTAAGTCCCAGAGCACCGTACATGCCATTCGTGCCATGACCGATGAGGTTAAAAAAATCACCGAAAGCGAAGTCACCGATGAAGAGCTGGCCTTAGCCAAAGAAAGCTACCTAAATTCGTTCGTCTTCAACTTCGATAGTACCGGCGAAATCGTAAGACGCCTGATGATTTATCAGTACTTTGGCTATCCCGAAGATTTCCTGCAAAAGACCAAAGCCAATGTTGAAAAGGTCAACAAGGCCGATGTGCTGCAAGTTGCCCGCAAGCACTTGCAGCCCGATAAGCTGCAGATATTATCTGTCGGTCGCCCGCAGGATTTCGATGAGCCGCTGTCGGTGTTGGGGCCCTTGCGCGAAATTGACATCGCTATTCCGCCGCCCGCAGAGTAATCGCTGGAGCTTTTATTGGATAAAATTTTTAATTTCGATTGTATCAAGTTTTTGCTCTGTTGAAACCGTTGAAATTGTCATTTCGAGCGAAGCCCCCGTTCTTGCTTTCGTAAGAAAGCACGGAGGCGGAGTCGAGAAATCTATTAAAAACAGATTTCTCCACTTCGTTCGTCCCGATTTGTCGGGACTAACTACGGTCGAAATGACATCTTTTCAAAAAAACATCAGGTTTTGGGAATGAATAAGGAAAGCTTTATGGATAAACATACCAGAAGAGAGTTTCTTAGGATGACGGGTTTAGCAGCCGCCTCGACGGCTGTCTCTTCGCTTTTGCCGAGCTGTGCCGGCACTGAGCAGATTGTCGATTCGTCGGCTCTTAAAATAAACCTCACCGCAGACCAGCCGAACATTATCTTCATTTTAGCCGATGACCTCGGCTATGGTGACCTCGGCTGCTACGGGCAGCAGAAAATTGCCACACCGAATTTAGACAAGATGTCAGCAGAGGGGATGCGCTTTACCGACCATTATGCCGGCAGCACGGTTTGTGCGCCCTCGCGCTGCGCACTAATGACCGGCCAGCACACCGGTCACTGCCTTATCCGCGGCAATGCCCAGGTGCCGCTGAGGCCCTCGGACTTCACCGTCGCCGAACTGCTCAAACAAGCCGGCTACGCCACCGGCATCATCGGAAAGTGGGGACTCGGCGAGGCCGACAGCACCGGCATCCCAAACAAGCAGGGCTTCGACTATTGGTTCGGCTATCTCAACCAGAGACACGCCCACAATTACTACCCCGATTACCTCTGGCGAAACCAACAGAAGGTCCCCTTCAAAAACGTAGTCGAGCCGGTCAATCCCCCTGGCGGTGTTGCCACCGAGCGGGTCGAGTACTCGCACGACCTGTTCACCGAAGAAGCTCTTACTTTCGTTGAGCGAAACAAAGACAAACATTTCTTCCTGTACTTAGCTTATACGATTCCGCACGCTAACAATGAGGCCAAGGCCTTGAATCGACACGGAATGGAGGTCCCCGACTATGGCATTTACGCAGACAAAGACTGGCCTGAGCCGCAGAAGGGTCACGCCGCCATGATAACGCGGATGGATAGTGACATTGGCAAGCTGCTTGCCAAGCTCAAAGCCCTCGGCCTTGACGAGAATACGTTAGTGTTGTTCTCCAGCGACAACGGCCCGCACCGCGAGGGCGAAAACAATCCGGACTTCAACGATAGCAACGGTCCTTTGCGCGGCATAAAGCGCGACCTGTATGAAGGCGGCATTCGCGTCCCGATGATTGCCCACTGGCCGGGCAGGATAAAAGCAGGCTCGCTCAGTAACCATATCTCGGCGTTCTGGGATTTCCTGCCGACCTGTGCCGAGCTAATCGGCGTAAAATCTCCGGAAGATATTGACGGCCTCTCTATGGTCCCAACGCTTCTGGGCCGACCTGCCGAGCAAAAGGAGCACGAGTTCCTTTACTGGGAATTTCACGAGCAGGGCAAAAAGCAGGCCGTGCGCGCAGGCGACTGGAAGGGTGTTCGGCTGAACGTTGCCAAGGACCCCAACGGCCCGATAGAGCTTTACAATCTGAAGGACGATATTGGCGAAGAGCACAATGTAGCCAACCGGCATCCTGAAATTGTTGCAAGGATTGAAGAATATATGAAGTCTGCGAGGGCGCCTTCGGAGCATTGGCCTCTGCCGGGTCAATAATGTCTCGTTCCTGCCCAAAAACTGCTCGTCATTCCAAGCGCAGTCGAGGAATCTTTTCAAAAATTGTCATCACCAACAGGATTTATTTACAGAGCCCCGACCGTAAGGGAGGGGTTGTTTACAGAGCCCCGACCGCCTGCCCGTCGTAGCCTTGGCGTAGTCGGGTAAGGGAGGGGTTGTTTACAGAGCCCCGACCGGTAAGGGAGGGGTTGTTTACAGAGCCCCGACCATAAGGGAGGGGTTGTTTATTTATTTAGCCCCAAGTTTTACTGGGGGTTTTCTTTCTCACCATTTATGGCGGTACTAAACAATTCACTAATATCTAATCAACTTATTTCACCGCCGCTTGTGCAGCCGCCAATCTTGCAATCGGCACGCGATACGGAGAGCAGCTTACGTAGTTCATTCCTACCTTGTGGCAGAACTCGATGGACTTAGGGTCGCCGCCATGCTCCCCGCAGATACCCACTTTCAATCCGGGCCGACTTCTCCTTCCGCGCTGGATGCCCATCTCAACCAACTGACCTACACCCTCCTGGTCAAGCGTTTGGAACGGTTCTGCAGGGAGAATCTTCTGTCCAAGATAATATGGTAAGAACTTTCCGGCGTCGTCACGGCTGTATCCGAATGTCATTTGCGTCAGGTCATTGGTCCCGAAAGAGAAGAACTCGGCGACCTCGGCAATCTGGTCTGCCATAATGGCTGCTCTCGGGATTTCAATCATCGTGCCGATAAGGTAATTGACGCGGACGCCGGCTTTGGCCATAACTTTTTCGGCGGTATCGACCGCCAGTTTTCGCTGGTTCTCCAGCTCTGCCTTAGTTCCCACAAGTGGAATCATAATTTCGGGCTGGACCTTCACGCCCTGTTTTGCCACATGGCAGGCCGCCTCAATAATCGCCTGTACCTGCACAGCGGTAATTTCGGGGTATGTAATGCCCAGACGACAGCCCCTGTGACCTAACATAGGATTGGCCTCGTGCAGAGATTGGACCTTGGCCTTGATTGCTTCTACGGAAACGCCCATCTGCTCGGCCATCTCGCTCTGACTGGCCAGGTCGTTGGGCAAGAACTCGTGCAGCGGCGGGTCCAGCGTGCGAATGGTAACCGGCAGTCCGTTCATGACCTTGAAGATGCCGATGAAGTCTTTTCTCTGGAGCGGAAGCAATTTTTTCAGGGCTTTTTTCCGGCCGGCCTCGTCGCCTGCGAGAATCATCTCCCGCATGGCTGTAATGCGGTCCGGGCCAAAGAACATGTGCTCGGTCCTGCATAGGCCGATACCCTCGGCCCCGAAATTCCTGGCCATCGTTGCGTCATGCGGCGTATCCGCGTTGGTTCGAATACCCAGCTTGCGGAGCTTGTCGGCCCACGTCATCAGTTTTTTGTAGTGCACATTCTTTTCCGGGTCGGCAGGCAAAAGACCGACTTTGCCCTTATAAACAACGCCTTTGGTGCCGTTTAGAGAAATCCAGTCGCCCTCAAGCAGCTCCTTTCCATCGACCGACAGAAATTTTTGGGCGGCATTTATGTGCAATGCCCCGCAGCCGACGATACAGCACTTGCCCCAGCCTCTGGCAACCAAAGCTGCGTGACTGGTCATACCGCCCATAGCCGTCAAAATCGCCTGAGCGGCCTTCATACCGTGCACGTCCTCGGCACTTGTTTCAGGCCGAACAAGAACTACCTTTTTGCCCTCCTTGGCCCAGGCTTCGGCGTCATCAGCGGTGAAAACGACTTGGCCAACCGCACCGCCCGGCCCTGCCGGCAGGCCGCCAGCGAGCTTTTCGGCGGTCTTCTCGGACTTGGGGTCCAGCATCGGATGTAGAAGCTCGTCGAGCTGGTCCGGCTTAACCCTCATGACCGCCTCTTCTTTGGTGATGAGGCCCTCCTCACACATCTCCACCGCCATTGCCACGGCGGCTGTGCCGTTGCGTTTGCCCACGCGCGTCTGGAGCATGAAGAGTTTGCCATCCTGGATAGTGAATTCGATGTCCTGCATATCGCGGTAATGGTTTTCCAGTCTCGTGCGGATTTTGGCCAACTGCTTATAGAGGCTGGGCATCAGCTCCTCAAGAGAGGGAAGATGCTTGGAGGCCTCTGTTTTTGAGACGGCGTTGATTGCCTGGGGTGTGCGGATGCCCGCCACGACGTCTTCTCCCTGGGCGTTTACGAGAAATTCGCCGTAGAATTTATTCTCTCCGGTAGCGGGGTCGCGAGTGAACGCGACGCCCGTGGCGGAGTCACTGCCCATGTTGCCGAAAACCATCGCCTGAACGTTTACTGCGGTCCCCCAGTGGGCGGGAATGTTTTCGATTCTGCGATATGCCATAGCCCTTTTGCCGTTCCAGGATTGAAAAACGGCTGAGATGGCACCCCAGAGCTGGTCGTAAGGGTCGTCGGGAAAATCTTTTTTAAGGACTCCCTTGACCTTTTTCTTGAAGATATCCACCAATTTTTTCAGGTCATCGACGTCCAGGTCTGTATCATCCTTTACGCCTTTATCTTGTTTCATTTTTCGCATTTCTTTTTCGAGCTGATGTCGGATACCCAAGCCTTCTTTTGGCTCAATCCCTGCTGCTTTTTCCATAACCACGTCTGAGTACATCATGATAAGGCGTCTGTACGCATCGTAGACGAATCGTTCGCCGCCGAAGGCTGGCCTGTTCCTGTCTATGGCTTCGCCCCGGCTGGCCTTGGCGACCAGTCCGGCAATTGTGTCGGAATTCAAACCGATGTTCAGAACAGTCTCCATCATCCCGGGCATCGATGCCCGAGCTCCGGAGCGTACGGAGAAAAGCAGCGGATTTTGAGGGTCGCCGAAACGCGCGTCCATTATCTTCTCGACTTTTTTTAGAGCAGTTTCGACTTCTGCTTTGAGCTTTTTTGGGTATTTGCCACCGGTATTCATGAAGTAAGTACAGACTTCGGTCGTAATGGTGAAGCCTGGAGGAACGCGAATGCCGAGTGCGGACATCTCAGCCAGGTTAGCACCCTTGCCGCCCAGAAGCTCTTTCATTTTTGCATTGCCATCAGCTTTGCCGTCGCCGAAAAAATACACCATTTTCGCAGACGTCTCGGAAGCTTTCGATTTCTCTGCCATTCGAAAATCTCCTTCCAAACTAAATTACATATTCGCTGAACCTAAAAAACTTTGGATGATGCTAATCCTTTTAGCACATCGCTCCGTCAACTGATGCTACGCAACGAGCACCTCGCAGAGTAGCAATACTGCTTGAGATTTATAATATATTAGGCCGAGTTAACTATGTCAACGATTAAAAAACAAGAGCAGATTTAAACCAGATGTTGTTGTAAGCGGGATAGTTAATTGGTGAATGGTAAATTGTAATTGTTGATTGTTGATTGGTTAGTAGTGACCTAAAGTGCACTGAAGTTGAATGACGGATAATAAAAAACAGAGCCCCGACCGCCCGCCCGACATAGCCCGCCTACCCAGAGGCTTGTCCGTCGGGCAGGCCTTTGCGTAGTCGGGTCAGGGAGCGGTTGTTTTTTTAGCCCCCAGTTTTACTCGGGGTTTCCTCTTTCCTTTAATTTATTGGCGAGGTTTTTTTATTTATTTAGCCCCCAGGCTTGTCCGCCATCTTTTTGGCGGATTACTGGAAGGGTTTCGTCTTGTCATTCCTGCACAAGGTTGTCACCCCTACGAAAGTTGGTAGGGTGTGCAATGCACACCGTGATATGGTAAAGTAACAAAGAAGTATATGAAAAATGAGGAGCGCTAAATATGAACGACCTTATTTTTCATTTTTTCTCTAATGAAAATAACTGACATCATAAGAGTGCGATGCGTTCCATAGGAACACTTCACGTTTTTCTATGCCTTTTTTCCCCTGTGCTTTGTGAACTTAAACTCTTTTTTGTTTGGCTTTTTGCCCTTTTTTCTTGCTTTTTCTGGTAATAACGAACATAATATTAAAGACAGCGGATTGAAAAAGATATGAAGAGAGGTACAATTAGATAGTCATCCTTTGAATCCATAACAGGATATTACAGCAGGAGTCTTAAAGAATACTGAAATACAAGAAATCGAAATATCTTTGACAATCTCTCTCGCTAATTTAAAATGACAAGAGTTTTAGTCCTTATTCAAGGGAGATATCTCGTCATGTGAATTCATTGTGTGTTGGATTAGAAATAAAAGACATTTTCAGAATTAACCTTTTAACATCGAGAAAGTATACTATATACTATCTATGTATGCTAAGAAATATCTAAAGAAAGAGTTATAGATATGGATCCGGAAAAAGAGAAAAAAAAAGAAAAATTCGTGCCTTGTACGGAAAATGAGGTGCAATTCGACAGAGTCTTGTATGCCCTCTCTGAGTGGGTTAAAACTGGCATCGTAGATATTGACATGGATTTAGATGGGGACATTGATATAAATTTACCAGATGAGTCGGGAGAGTTATTGGGCTCTCAATTAGTCAAAGACCTTCCCAGAGAAAACGTGGTTGGAATCATCGAGTATGAGATTCCTGCTTTGCTCTCTGCGGGTTTGTCGGATGATGCAAAAGATTGGTTGATCAAAAGTCTCCCAGACAAAATACTTAAGAATATCGATGCAATTGCCGAAAGAAGCAAGAAGGTATTGAAAACATTAGGGTCTGAGGAGCTAAAGCATAGATCCTTATTAAGGAAGATTACGTCGGGCTATGTGGTCCAGAGTATTTCTTGCAAGCATAGTACTTATCATCATCGAAAGAAAACCAGGGAAAGAATTGACATACCGTATGTGACGTTGGAAATTACGTTTTCGAAACCTCACTCAAAAATGATGATTAGCTTTGATCCAGAGCGTCGTGTTATGGTTGGAAGGCGAAGCGAGGAGATAATAATAACGTTAGATCTTCACAAGAGAGAGTTGGAAAATCTGGTAAAGAGATTTAAGACGATATTGGAAAATGAATATGAATGATCTTTTTCGAAGAGCCGTAAATATCTTTAAAGCCCTAAAAGCGAAAGAGATACCGTCAAAACAATCTCAGGTTGAATATTCTAAACGTGACTATAGGTACATTGTGAGTACGAGATATTATCCCAGTCGCTTTTTTGTGCGTGGGATTGTGGGAAACATCACGGAGAGGGGCTATCTACTTAAGAATAAGGAACTTGCAGAAACCATCCACTTTCATGGAACGCGCGAAATAGAAGCATGGGAATTATATGAGCAATGGCTGCAATTGAAAGAAGTTTTGTCTCCACCCATGCTAAAGGAAGCTAGAATACGATATGGGCAGAAATATAACGAGAAGTTGGTGGATCTTGATCGAAGAATGATAGCCCTTGAGCAAGGAAGAGAGGTTGATAAGAAAATACGCTTGTCCCAAACTAGAAAATTGGAATATCTTGAGGCTGATGTAGAATCGCTAAAGATAAAAGAAAAGGGACAATCGTACCAAGCTGATAAAGTTCAATTTACCGTGGTCTTCCAACATCTTTTAGAAAATGTTGATATAATGGAGGAAATGCGCAATGAACCCATAGAATTTGAACAGGCACGTGCTTCGTTTCTTTCGCAACTCCGAGGTCTCGAGGCTCTAAAACCGACTCAAGATCCATATTTTATTGACCTTTTGACAATTATTGATGTTGGGGTCACGTATACGGACGGAACAGAACTCACAGAGGAGTCTTTTAATGTATTGAGAGATGCTGTGCGAAGTATGTCACGTGAGGTCACAATTTCAACACTTAAGGAACTGCGCAAGAGATTTCGCGAAAGTGGTATTAATATCCTCAAACCACTTGATCTGCGTGCTAATGTTGGCGAACTCTTGAAAGAGATATTCGAATGAACTTACAGCTTGATACAACTGTTAGCTTTCACAAGATACTCCAACGTTTTGATGACCCAATACTCGTGATTTATGAGCAGTTGAGGAAAGACGCAAGTTCAGTCCATGCGAGTACCTTTACGAAGAAGGAGTTTGCATTCAGTTTAATTAGCGACTTGTGCGGTCTCCAAGCTCACCTTTTTAGCAATGGTTCATTTGTAGAAGCCTATAGATGGATAGACAAGTATGGCTGGTTCAGGAAAAGATTTGGTATCAAAATACATGAGATGTTGGCCTATTTCACTCTGGAACACTATGGTAGTGAGTTATTGGATTGTGACCTTGCGACCAAAGATAAGATTCTGGCCAATAGATTATTGAATTATCTACATTTGTCTATCCCCGAGTTCTGGGAACGTTTCGATGTAAACATAGACCTTCCACTCGATGACCTTACAAAATGCCCTTTTGCAGCAATAGGTCCTGAGGAAGAGAATCAAATATTCAAAATAAAGAGAAAAACAACTAGGCATCCCTGCGATGGCTCGGAAGGATGCGCAATTACAGCTATACTGAGTAACGAGAATATCAAACAGAAAGGAATATCACTTCTGAAAGTACTTCAGCATATGTCTGACAATGATCCAGATAAAACAGATGAATTGAAGAAAATCGAAACCTTCCTTAGCACATTCTACGACAAGGGCAAAGAATCTATTTGTTACGAAATGTGCAACGCAGGAATAGGGGATATTATAATTGCGATGGAGACTGTTCCAACAAGAATCCTTATCACTACAAACTCCAAGGAGTTTGCTCTGATTTGCCCAGTAATTCATCCAGAATGGAAGCTCCTCATGCTGTAAATCGAGGAATTAAAGGCATCCGTTATCTTTTACGATATGTTTTCTGGTTCTTAATTTGTGTTAGTGATCATAGACATAATTAGAGGGGCCGGTTCCGATGAAGCTTCGCCGAGCTAAACAAACCGCCACCCTAAGCGTTCACGATTCACGAACTACGATTCCCCAATCACGATTCAACATTCACGATTCACCATTCACTATTCACCGTCCCTCTGTGCTTTCAGTGTCCAAATTCTTTTGCGCATTTTTATTTCTAAAATAGCCGTGTTAATCCGTGTTAATCTTTGTCAAAATTTTTCGTATCTTTGTGTCTTCGTGGCTGTTTTTATTTCTGTTCTCTGTGGCTGGTTTCTTTAAATTTTGGTAAGCGTTCACCCAATTTTGAGTAATTGAAGTAAATTTTAGCAAACACTTGTTTTTGTCCGATAACGATTTTATGGACAAGGACACATATATAAAACAACTGGAAAAGGAAAACGCGGAATTG
>Ga0315312_1000158_pt1 | contig 105885 bp, 95 predicted proteins | sample TDP7_MG_FD_203629 | JGI IMG/M metagenome (GOLD analysis project Ga0315312, IMG submission 203629) | Freshwater sediment microbial communities from Lake Towuti, South Sulawesi, Indonesia - TDP7 | ecosystem: Environmental > Aquatic > Freshwater > Lake > Sediment | place: Indonesia: South Sulawesi...
GGCCTCTCGAACCAAAAGCCGATCAGTAGGTAAGAACAGAGCCCCATGATCTCCCAGGAGATGAAGGCCAAGATCAAGTTATCGGCGATGACCAACCCCAGCATCCCGGTGGCGAAAAGGGATATATAGGCGAAGAAGCGGGAATAAAGCCGGTCGCCATGCATATACCCCTGAGAGTAGATGAAGATCATGAGGCAGACGGTGGTGACCATAGCCAGCATAGTCGCCGTCAAGGGGTCGACCATGAAGCCTACTTCGAGAGCCGTCTTCCCTGTGGGGAACCAGGAGAAGGCGCTCCGGTAGGGCTCTTCGGCCAGCCCCTCTATCCCCAAGGCGCTGAAGAAGACCCCCATAGCCAAGAGGAAAGAGAGGAAGATAGCCCCTACAGCCAAACGGGCGCTGAGGTCCTTATTCCTATTGGTGAAGAAGAGTATGAGCGCGAAGGAGAGGAGAGGGAAGACGGGTATCAGCCAGGCATATGGCAACATCTTTTCACCATTTCATAAGGTCGATCTCTTCGATATTTATGGTTTGACGGTGGCGGTAGATGGCGATGATCAAAGCCAACCCGATCGCCGCCTCCGCCGCGGCCACGGTGATGACGAAGATGGCGAAGACCTGCCCGATGAACTCCGGGGGAGTGATATACCGCCAGAAGGCGACCAGGTTTATGTTCACCGCGTTGAGCATCAGTTCTATGCCCATAAGGATGGCGATGGCGTTCCGCCTGGCCAAGGCTCCGTAGAGCCCTAAAGAGAAGAGGATAGCGGCCACGGTCAAATACCAACTAAGGGGGATCATCTCTCCTCCTCTCTAGCGATGATTATGGCCCCCACCAAGGCCATGAGAAGGAGAAGAGATGCCACCTCAAAGGGGAGGACATAGGTGGTCAATAAGGCCCTTCCTAGATCCGCAATCGGGTCGCCCCCAATTTCCGCGGAGGTGACCGGCCACTCGACGGCTCCCACTAGGAAGATGAGGAAGGCGGCCAGAAGCGCCGAGGCCACAAGCACCACCCACCACTGTTCGTTGGCCAGGCGCTCTTGTCTCATCAAGCGCTCGGTGAGCATGATGGCAAAGATGATGAGGACGGCGATGGCTCCTACATAAATGAGGATCTGGACGGCGGCCAAGAAAGTGGCCTCCAAGAGGACGTAAAGGGCAGCCACCCCCAAGAAGGCGAGGATGAGGGCCAGAGCGTTACGCAATATATTCCTGCCCACCACTACCCCCAAGGCGGCCAGGATGGTTACCGCTGCGACCATAAGGAAAGCGATCTGCGGGAGGGTCATTTCTCTTTCTCCACCGGGGGAACCCCGTCAGGCGCGTACTCCTGGCCCCAGGCCAAAAGCCTATCTAGGTCGTATATAAGTTCACCCATCTTGCGGCCATAGCTGCTCAACTCATATTCTGGGGTATGATGAAGAGCCCCAAAGGGACAGGACTCCACGCAAAGCCCGCAGAAGAGGCAAGAGGAGAGATCCCAGGTGTAACTCTGGGGGACATACTGGCCACCCCTCTTCTCCTCGGCCCGCACCACCTCGATCACCCCCACGGGGCAGGAGCGAGCACAGATGCCACAGCCGGTACACTTGGGTATGGCTGTCTCGGGGTTGACAAGTTGCATCAACGCTCCTCGAAAGCGGGGGAACATCTCCAGCCTCTCCTCGGGGTATTGGACGGTGAAGATGCCCCTCTCGGTAGGATGAAGCCTCCTGGCTCGACCCTGTGGCGCGTACCGGCGAGGGAAGCGCCTGAGATCGCTCAGGTAGGTATCCACGAGATGGCGGAGCGTCACCGATAAGCCTTTCAGTATCCCCAGTCCCAGCATCTAAGTAGCAACCCTCATCGTTTTTCTTCGCCATTTGGCAAAGCCATAGATTGTGACCACGGCGGCCACGATGAGGCCGTTAGCCACCAAGGAGGCAAGCACCAAAGTGATTAACCCCCTTCCCTGGGTTAGGGTCATCACCAGGCCCATGACCAAGAGGTTTACCAAGGCCAAAGGCACGAGGAACTTCCAGGCCAGCCCCATCAGTTGGTCGATGCGTAGGCGAGGCAGGGTAAAGCGCAACCACATGAGGAGGAAGTAGATACCATAGGCCTTGAGGATGAACCAGAGGTAGGGAGGGAGCAACGGCCCTTGCCAGCCTCCCAGGAATAGGGTGGCGGCGATGGAGGAGACGATGAAAGCGTTTATATATTCGGCCAGGAGGAACATGGCGTATTTCATACCGCTGTACTCGGTATGGTAGCCGGCGATGATCTCCGACTCCGCCTCGGGGAGGTCGAAGGGGGCCCGGTTCACCTCGGCTACGGCGCTGATGAAGTAGATTAGGAAGCCCAGGGGTTGCAGGAGGATGAAGGGCACCCTGCTCTGTCCTTCCACTATAGAGACCAGAGAGAGGGAACCGGTGAGCATGATAACTCCCAGGGCCGAGAGCACCATGGGAACCTCGTAACTTATCATCTGGGCTACCACCCGCATCCCCCCTAGAAGCGAGTATTTGTTGCGGGAGCCCCAGCCGGCCAAGAGGATGGCTATGGTAGTCAGAGAGGAGACAGCCACGATGTAAAGGAAGCCGATATTGAGGTCGGCGGCCACCATCCCCCTGCCGAAGGGAAGGACGGCTAGGACCAGGAAGGTGGGGACGACGACTATGACGGGGGCCAGGTTGAAGATGGCCCGGTCGGCGTTGGCGGGGGTTATATCCTCCTTGGTGAACATCTTTATCGCATCGGCCACGAACTGTAATATCCCCAGGGGCCCCACCCGGTTCGGCCCGTACCGGTCCTGGAACCGCCCCACCGTCTTCCGCTCCAGCCAGTTGATGAACATGATAGTGACGAGGACGAAGATGATTAGAGAGACGATGGTGAGGAGCATCATAATCAATTCGACGGCCCAAGTAGGGAGGAATTGGGCTAGAAAAGAAGATAGCCACTTACTTAGATTGACGAAGAGGTCGTTGAGGAAGGCCATTATCTGTCGACCTCGCCCAGCACTATATCTATGCTCCCCAGGATGGCTACCACATCAGCCACCTTATGTCCTTTGCACAGTTCCGGTAGGACGGTGAGGTTGATGAAGGTGGGGGAGCGGATCTTATAGCGATAGGGGTTAGTGCTCCCATCGCTTACCAGATAGAAGCCCAACTCCCCCTTGGGGGACTCGATGCGGTGATAAACATCCCCCTCCGGGGGCTTGAAGACCCGGGGCAATTTGACGGAGATCTCGCCCTCGGGGATCCCTTCAATGGCCTGCTCCAAGATCCTCAAGGATTGCCGCATCTCCCCTATACGCACTAGATACCGGTCATAGACATCGCCATTTCTCCCCAAGGGCACGTCGAAGTCGAACCTTTCGTAGATGGAGTAGGAGTCGACTTTGCGGATATCGTAGTCCACTCCGGAGGCACGCAAGAGGGGGCCGGTGCAACTGTAGGCTATCGCCTTCTCAGGGGGCAAGACGCCGACGCCTCGACAACGGACTAAGACTATCTCGTTCTCGGTGAGGAGCCTCTCGAACTCGTCGATGAAGGCGGGGAGGGCGGCCACGACGCTCTTCAACTCGGCCATGAAACTGGGAGGGAGGTCGTACCTTACCCCCCCGAAGCGCATATAGTTGCACATCATCCGCGATCCAGAGGCCATCTCGAAGAGATCTAAGATCCGCTCCCTTTCCCGGAGGCCGTAGAGCATGGGGGTGAAGAAACAACCCAGATCGTTGAGGAGGGCCCCTATAGCCAGCATATGGTTAACGATGCGGGTCAACTCCACCATGATGATCCGAATATACTCCGCTCGCTCAGGCACCTCGATCTGGGCTAACTTCTCCACGGCCATCACATAGGCCATATTATTGGACATGGAGCAGATGTAATCGAGGCGGTCGGTGTAGGGGATATTTTGGAGGTAGGTATTCCTTTCCCCTATCTTCTCCTGACAGCGGTGGAGGTAGCCCATCACCGGCTCCAGGTCGACGATGGTCTCTCCATCCAGAGTGACGATCATGCGGAAGACCCCATGGGTGCTGGGGTGCTGGGGCCCCATGTTGACGGTTATGGTCTCGGTCCTTAGTCCGGTCTCCATCCTTTGCATTTGGCTAAGAAGGCTCCTCTTGGCCGATGGCCCGGTGCCCTTCGATGGGGAAATCCTTGCGTAAGGGGTGGCCTTCATACCCTTCCCAGAGAAGGATCCGCGTAAGTTTGGGGTGGCCAGCGAAGCGTATCCCCACAAGATCATAGACCTCCCTCTCCTGGAAGTTTGCTCCGGGCCATATGGGAGTCACTGATGCCACCTCTGGTTCCTCTTTCGAGGCCGACACTTTGAGGATTAGAGGCTCCTTTCTTTCCCTCATAGAGTAGAGGTGATAGACCACCTCGAAGCGGTCGGGGTAATCGACCCCGGTGACGGCCGACAGATAGTCGTATCCCTCCTTCTCTTTTAGGTGGAGAGCCATCTCAAAGAGGTCATCGGCGTTGACTGAAATCGCCGGATCCTTCCCCTCTAGATAGTCAAGAGAACTCTCGGGGAACTCTTTGGCTAACCGTTCGTAGATCTCTTTACTCATCTTCTCCTGGGAGCACCAACCCCTTTGGTCCGAGGGTGGGAACCGGCATCTCCCGCTCTGCCTCTTTTCGGTACCAAGGGGAAGTGAGGATCGTTTGCCCTTCTATCAATTGGTGCAATTTGATGAACCCTTCTATGAGGGCTTCAGGTCGCGGGGGACAGCCGGGCACATAGACGTCCACGGGTATATAGGTATCTATGCCGTTGACCACGTTGTAGGTGTCCTTGAAGGGGCCGCCGGAGATGGCACAGGCCCCCATAGCCAAGACATACTTGGGCTCCGGCATCTGGTCGTAGAGCCGCACCACCTGGGGGGCCATCTTATTGCTCACCGTACCGGCTACGATCATCAAGTCGGCCTGGCGGGGGGTAGGGCGCATCATCTCCATTCCGAAGCGGGCGAAATCGAAGCGGGAGGCGGCAGCGCAGATCATCTCGATGGCGCAGCAGGCTAGTCCGAAACCCATAGGCCAGACCGAGGAGCGGCGCCCCCAATTATATATCTTATCGATAGTGGTGATGATGACGTTGCGTCTGACCTGTTCAGCTATATACTCTTCTTCGGTCATCTTAGAACCATTCTAGGACGCCCTTTCGCCAGGCGTAAAGGAGTCCCCCTACCAGGATCCCCAAGAAGATGAACATCTCCACTAAGGCGAAGAGTCCCAACTGTCTATAGGCCACCGCCCAAGGGTACAAGAAGACGGTCTCGATATCGAAGATGACGAAGACTAGGGCGTAGATGTAGTATTGAACTCGAAAGCGAACCCACGTCTCGCCTATGGTCTCCAGGCCGCACTCATAGGTGGACTTCTTAATCGGGTTGGGCTTCTTAGGACGTATGAGGAAGGCCATGAAGATCGCCGCAAGGGGGAAGAGGGTGGCAGCGATGAAGAGCAAGCCAAGGAAAGCGTAGTTTGATAGCAACAATTCCTCCTGTTTCCCTTGCTAGTCTATGGCTTTCGGGAAACCTTGCGAATTATATCACAAACTCGTGGCAAAATCAACCATTTTTGTAGAAGGGGCCTTGAAGCCTATCGCCCCGAGGAAAAAACAGCCACAGTATAAGGGGCGAAAAGTCGAATGTCAAACTCTTGTAGCCCCTTGGTGGTGCGCAGTGGGTCTCCAGTTCTAGATGAAGGGAGGAGTCGAATCTGGTATAATGGGGAAGGAGGCTTTCTGGAAGATGAGCTTCCTCAAGACAAAAGACGAGGAGCGATGGAACGCTTTCCTCCTCAAGAAAGGGGGACATCTCCTCCAATCCTATGAGTGGGGAGAGTTCAAGAGCCGCTTCGGCTGGCGGGTTAGCCGTGTGGCTTTGGAGGAAGGAGGAGAGATCATCGCCGGAGCCCAGGCCCTTATCCGCAATCTGCCCCTAGGAAGTCTGGCCTATGTCCCCCGGGGGCCGGTGGTCGATCCTCAAGAGGGGGGAACCTTTGGGGAACTATGGGCTCAACTTCACACCCTCGCTCGCCAAGAGGGTGCAGTTTTCTTGCGTCTGGAACCGGATTGGGAGGGTGGTGAGAGGGCCCATTTATTGGCAAGGGAGGGGTTCCATCGAGCCCCGGAGAGCATCCAGCCTCAGAGCACCTTGGCTGTAGATATAGAGGGGGATCTGAAATCTATCCTGAACCAGATGAAACCCAAAACAAGGTACAATATCCGCCTGGCGGAGCGAAAAGGGGTGGTGGTGAGGGAGGGAAGGGAAGAGGATCTGGGTGCTTTCTATGAGTTGCTCCGCATCACGGGGCGTCGAGATCGCTTCTTTGTACACAGTGATCGATATTACCTTGAGGCTTGGCGGACCTTCGCCCCTCAGGGGATGGGGAGGCTCTTTTTGGCCTTCTATGGCCACCAGATGTTGGCCGGGCTGATGGCTTTCGCCTTCGGCCATCGAGCCTACTATCTCTACGGCGCCTCCTCCGATGAGCATCGCGATCTCATGCCCAACTACCTTTTGCAGTGGGAGGCGATCCGGTGGGCTAAGGAGAGCGGGTGTCTAGTCTATGACCTTTGGGGCATCCCCGATGAAGTGGGGAGGGAGGGGGAGCCCTCCGACTTTGCCAAGCGGAAAGGAGGGTTATGGGGGGTCTACCGTTTTAAGCGTGGTTTCGGAGGAAGGGTGGTGCGCACTGTGGGAGCCTTCGACTACGTTTACTCCTCTCCCCTATACCGGCTCGTGATGGGGGCGGAAAGAGTGCGCTCCACTATCTCAAGGTTGTAAATACGCTGGCGGATGCTCGGTTAAGAGGTGTTGGCTGAGGTGTTATCATGGCGGTGAGGAGGCTTCATCAGGGCACAATTATCATAGCCATCTTGTTCTTATCGGCATTGTTGTCTAGCGACACGCCTCTGCGAAAGCCGATAGTGATAGTGGCCTTAGGAGATAGCGTGACCCAAGGAGCGTGTGTGGAGGCGGAAAACGGTTATGTCTCCAAACTTCAGCGTATGCTGGGAGATGGCTACCAAGTGATAAACGAGGGGGTGCCGGGGGAGAGGTCGTGGGACGCTCTATCTCGCTTGGACGCAATTTTGGCGCATCAGCCAGATATACTCATCATCTTCTACGGCACTAATGACGTCAAATATGTTAGGAGGGAGCATAACACCTGGAAGGATTTCAAAGAGGCGATCGCTTCCCTCGCCTCCTCCGCGCCAGAGGCGATATTGGTCACCCCCCATCGGGGTATAGAGAATCCACGTCGCAATTATTTCCTAAAGGATGTGGACTATGCCGCCCGATTGATCCGGGAGATGAGATACCCGGTAGCCGATGTAAACGCCCTCTGTTGTAGGCCAGATCAGATGTGTGACTATGATCATCCCAACGAGGAGGGGCACCAGGTGATCGCCCAGGCTATCTTTAGAGCCTTTATCGATGCTGGTCTTGACAAATAGTAGAGCTGTGGTATTATTTAATTGAGGTTTGCAACTCCTTCATCTCCCGGAAGGTCCTTCTGTCCTGACCGCTGAGGTCGGAACCACGGCCTTAGCGGTCGCTTTTAGGGGAAGCAGGTGGCTGCTTCGGATGGGGTGAGGCCAGGGAGGTCGAGGGAGGGCCAAGCCAAGGATTTAGAACGAAAGGAGGTGCGGTCCTTGAGCGAGGAGCGGTACACGGGCACGGTGAAGTGGTTCAGCCCGGCCAAGGGGTACGGCTTCATCACTCCTGATGGAGAGGGGGGTGAAGATATCTTCGTCCATTACTCGGCTATCGAGGGTTCGGGCTTCAGGAGTCTGGAGGAGAACCAAAGGGTAGAGTTCGGGATCGAAGATACGCCAAAGGGCCCCCAGGCGATCAACGTAGTGAAACTCTCTTAGGCTGTTAGGAGCCTCCTTATGGAGGCTCTTTTCTTTCGGGTTCTCTCGCCTTCTATGCTATAATTAGAAGCGATTCTCATGAACTAGGGGGGAGCCCTGGAACCCGGAGGGTTAGCACGGGAGGTGATGGAAGCCATCTCCAACAAGAAAGGTTGGGATATCGTGATGCTCGATATCCGGCCCGTCTCGCTCTTGGCTGACTACTTCGTCATCGCCACCGGGGCCAACGAAAGGCAGGTGAAAGCCATCTTGGATGAGGTTTTGATTAAGACGGGAGAGGCGGAGGAGAAGCCGCTATATGTAGAGGGGACCCCGGAGTCGGGCTGGGTGATCGTCGACTACGGAAGCGTGATAGTCCACCTCTTCATCCCTTCACAGCGGGAATATTACGATCTAGAGGGGCTCTGGAGCGATGCCCCCTTGGTGGTGAGGATACAGTAAGAGACCGCAAATAATAGCGTCGGCCCGTCCTGGCTGAAGTGGGCCAGGGCCTTAAGGCCGACGCTGCTTTTCAGGCTCTAGATGCTCGCCAAATTAAAACTTCCCCCATGGATAAGAGTCGCCTGGCTTGTCACTCCCTTATCCAAACAAGCCTGGCACGAGCACGGGCAGGAACCACCCAAGCAGCACCAAGACGTAGATCGCTACGACAGCGCCTCCGGCCTTGCCGCTGGACAGCCGCTCGCCATGCCGATCCACCCAATGAGGGCGTGCAGCGAGCCCCATCCAGCACCGCCTAAGTGCGGGAACAACACCGGTGAGATGACATAGATGACAACGGACACCACGGCAGTCAGGATCATAGGCGTGGCGGCGTAGCCCATCAAGGCGAGCAAGTTGCGATAAGTCCCGGTGCCGCCCAGCGCGCGGCCGATAAGGTGGAGGAGAGCTGTCAGGCTCACCCAGGCCATGATGATGCCGATTGCAGCGCGAGCAATAGCGAATCCGGCGATGCTTCCTCCTTCGGTGTAGGCAACTTCCAGCATTGCCCTGATTCCGGCTGTCACGATGAGCACCGCCACGACTAGAACGCCTTCGCCCAGGTTGGGCGCCAGGGCGGCCATCGTTTGGTTGGGTTGAATCAACATACCGCGAAGTTTATCTGCCAGTGGGGTAGGAACGCGCTGCTTCCCCATTTTGTCCTCTTTGAAAAGGGGCAGGCGAATTTCGCTTAACGTTCTCTGGAAACCCGAAAAGTGTTGAGCAAAGGCGGACTTTTTTGGAAACAAAGCGCGAGGATGTTGCGGAAGACAGCCCCATTCACGCTGGCTGCTAGAACATCACCTCTTCCGCCGTGCTCTTATATTCGCAGAACTCCCCCTCTGGGAACCAGTAGGCTATCTCCTTAGCGGCCTCTTCGGGGTCGCCAGCGGCGTGGATGAGGTTCCTCACCGCCCTTTTGAGTTCATTGGCAACGATCGGCGAGGTAGTGGAGAAATCGCCCCGGATGGTTCCTGGGTCGGCGTCGGCCGGAAGGGTGAAGCCGCATAGTTTCCTCACCACGCTTATAGCGTGGGCCCCCTCTATGACGCAGGCCACGATAGGCCCAGAGGTGAGATAGTTCACGTTCCACCCCTTGATCATCTCCCCGATCTCCATGGGGTCGTCGGTGCCTATCTCCTGGATGGGGTCCTTGCCATGCTCTTGATAACTTTTGAGCGTCTTCTCCCCCATCCCCCTTATCCATTCCGGGGTGTTAGGGTAATGGTTCTCGGCGAACCCCCGGGATATCTTTACCATCTTGAGGGCTACGATCTTGAGCCCGGCCTCCTCGAACCTGGCGAGGATCTTTCCCACGAGCCCCCTTTTGACCGCGTCGGGCTTCAGAAGGACCAGGGTTCTCTCATAGAAACCGGACATATCCTCGCCCTTTCTCCTCAGATTTTCACTCTTTGCCGGAGCCAGCGGTACTTCTCCAGAGCCTCGTCGAGGCAGCCACTTTTCAGGTAGGCATCTCCCAGGAGTTGTTGGGTAGGCAAGTGTTCCGGATCCTCCTGGGTTGTGGCCACCAGATCCCCGATCACCTCTCCGATGAGCGTTGCCTCATAGTGGATGATGGTTCGGTAATGAGTTAGGGCTTCCTCACGCTCCCCCTGGGCCAGATAGAGCCGGGCCAGCCCCAGCCGAGCCCCGTGATCTTGCGGCTCGGCAGCCAGGCGATTGAGGTACCCCTCTATGGTGGGCAGGGCCTCTTCCATGACCTCAGTAGGGGTCTCCTCTACTATCTCTTCCACGATAGGCGGGGCCTCTTCGATGGTCACTTCCTCTTCTATCGGTTGGGCGGGAAGGGCTTCTCTTAACTCCACCTCTTCTTCGGCAAGGGGCAGCGCTTCCTCCCATTCTGCCTCCTCGGCTACCTCTTCCGGGAGTTCTTTCAACTCTCGCAGCCAGTCGGGTATCTCCTCGGGTGGTGTGGGTGGCGCTACCTCCTCTTCTACTTCCTCTACGAGTGGAGGGGTTAGCCTCTCCAACCAATAGGGTATCTCTTCGGGTGGCAAAACCTCCTCCGGGAGTTCTTTCAACTCTCGCAACCAGTCAGGCACTTCCTCCGGGGGAGGGGCAGCCTCGGGGACCTCTTCCGTCGGGAGTTTCTCCTCGATCTCGGGCAGCAACCCTTCGGCCTCTACCTCCTCGGCTGTGACCTCGTGCAGCCTCCGCAGCCACTCGGGCATCTCCTCCTCTGCCATTTCCTCTACTACCTCTTCAGCCTCAGGTGGAGGGGCCATCTCCGTTGGTAGGGCTACCTCCTCCACCTCTGGCACTGGTGGTGGGGCGGGGATCTCCTCCAAGCGAGGGATGAGGATTTTCTCTGGCGGTAAAGGCGAGGCTTCGCCGAAAAGTTCCTGAGCCACTCGGTTCTCAGGGTCTAAGGCTTGGGCCTGGGCGAGGAGGGTCTCCCCTTCCTCCTCTTGGCCACTCTCCTTCCAGATGAGCCCCAGGATAAGGTTGGCCTTTAAGCAGTTGGGGAGGAGTTCTAGGATCTCTTGACAACTCTCGGCGGCCTCGCGGCGACGGCCCTCCCGCCACAGCGCCTCGGCCAGAGCCACTTTCAGATCGACGCGGTCGGGGTCCTCTTTGAGAAGAGGTCTCAGTTCGGTGATAGCGCGATCGTAGAGGCCCTCTCTTAAGTAGAGGCGAGCGAGGGCTGCAGGGGTAAGTTTAACTCTAGGTGGCTCCACGCCCTCCCGTTCGCCATATAGCCGTTTCAGTTCCTGGCGTATCTCCGTATTTCCAGGGGCCAGCTCAAAGGCCCGTTCCAGATGCCAGATCGCCTCCTCCAGTTCCTTTTTCTCATCATGCACCACCGCTAGCCCCACGTGGGCGATCACATCCTCTGGATTTGCGCTCAAGACCCTGGTGAAAAGGCTAGCCGCCTCCTCATACTCCTCCCTCTCCAGGGCAGCCTCTCCCAGTAGCCGATAGGGCATGATGTACTTGGGAAAGCGCTCCAGGATATGGCGAGAGATGGCTATAGCCGCATCCAGGGATTGGGCTTTGATTAACTCCTTTACCTCGTCACAATATTCACCTATTCCTATTTCAGCCATTTTCTTACCCCCCACTCTTAAAGCCGGGCTTTTACTTATTATGAGGCCCCTTAGCCCAAATGTCAACATCTAGGTAAGGTGATGGGCACCTTTCATATTTTGGAGGAGATCGTCTATGGAGGGGGATCTACCAGGCGCAGGGCCCAAAGGGTCTTCGACCTCCTCTCTCCTGAGAGCGGCGAAGGTAGCCAAAACGGAGTGGCTCAAGGCATCTAAATCATACCCCCCTTCTAGGGTTAGAACTAAGCGGCCTTGGCAGAGTTCCTCCGCCAGGGAGAGCAGAATGGTAATGAGGCGATAGAACCCGGCGGTGGAGAGGCGCATGCCGGCCAAGGGGTCGGCCCAATGGGCATCGTAGCCGGCGGAGACGAGGATCAGGTCCGGTTTGTACCGGCGAGCCAGAGGCTGGAGTATCTCCTCGAAGGCCTGAGCGTATCCCTCATCGCCAACCCCATAGGGCAGAGGAACGTTGACGGTGTAGCCTTCCCCTCTCCCTTTGCCCTTTTCCTTCCAATGGCCAGTGCCGGGGTAATGAGGGTATTGATGGGTAGAGAAATAAAGGACATCATCTCTTTCGTAGAAGGCGTCTTGGGTACCATTGCCATGATGGACGTCGAAGTCGACGATGAGTATTCTAGTTAAACCGCATTTCTCGATGGCGTATTGAGCCGCTAAAGCCACATTGTTGAAGAGGCAAAAGCCCATCCCCTGATCTCGAAGGGCGTGATGGCCTGGGGGGCGGACAAGAGCGAAGGCGTTATCCACCCAGCGCGAGAGCACCGCCTCCAGGGCGTTGATTAGACCTCCTGCGGCCATCAAGGCAGCCTCGTAGGAGTAAGCGTTGAGGTATGTATCAGGGTCTAGCATCCCTCCGCCAGATTCGGCGACCCTTTCTACCCGCTTGATGTAGTTTAGGTCGTGCATGGTGGAGAGTAGTTCTAGGGCGAGAGGGGTGGCTTCTATGGAGATCAGTCGGGCCAGGGTTCCCGAACTCTCCAGAGATCCCATTACCCTTTGCAACCTCTCTTTGCGCTCCGGATGGCCGGGGATGTTGTGTTCGAGATATAGGGGGTGGAAAACGTAGCCGGTGGTCATCGGCCAGTTCCCCTTTTCGCTACAACGTAGAGGAGGCGGAAGTTGGCGGGGATGCCTTCTCTTGTAGCCAACTCTTGAATATGGGAGAGGAAAGCGTCGATGAACTCTTGACGTCTGTCCTCTGGTAACTGTTCCAGCATCACCTCTATGGGCCCTACGGAGAGGGTAAACTCCCAGACCTCCGAGGCCTCTCGGAAGGGGAGGTCGTACCGCTCTTCGACGATCTCGATCTCGGAGAAGCCCGCTGAGGTGAGGAGGGCTTCTATATCCTCAGCCCTCCAGGCGATGGGGTTGGGTATAACGGGCCGGAGGCCGTACTCCTTTATCATATCCCCTAAGAGGGGCCACTGGGGGACGATGGCTCCTTTCCCCCAAACCGATAGGCCCAATTTCCCTCCAGGCACAAGGACGCGGCGCATCTCCGCCAGGGCCTTTTTCATGTCGGGGAAGAAGAAGAGGGCGAAGGCGCAAGTGACGGCGTCGAAGGAGTTATCGGGGAAATCAAGGCTCTGGGCGTCCATGCAGGCGAAGAACAAGTTAGAGAGGCCGGAGGCTTTGGCTTCCCTCGCCGCTTCGGCAACCATGCAAGGGGAGTAATCGGTGGCTGTCACCTGCCCGGAGGGGCCTACTTTTTTGGCGGCGGGGATAGCCACCGCTCCGGTGCCGCAGGCCACATCTAGGAGTCTATCTCCTGGCTCCAGGCTCAATAATCCCAAAAGCGGCTGAGCAGCAATAGAGAAGATGGGTGGCCCTGCTTGGCCGTACTTAGGTGCCGTGCGGTTCCAACAGGCTAAGACGCTCTTTTGAATCTCATGCCACTCTCTTTGTGACATCTACATGCTTGGGTGTGAACCGAGATGTCGTAGCGACCCCAGTATAGCAAAAGAGGGCCGAGGTATCAACGCCTCGGCCCTTGTCGCTCACTGTGTGCATTATTCTTCGCTCCTAGATGAACTGCCCGAAGAGGAGGCCATCGCTGGCTCCTCCGTTATCAAAGGCCGGGCCTCCTTCTTGCTATACTGAATGGCCCCCGCCACTATGGCCAAAAGCACCAAAACGCCCCCGTAGATATAGGGCTTTATGGCTGCGTTCCTCGAGGTGGTCACTATTAGAGGGGCGATGATGACCGAGACCAGATTGATGACCTTGATCATGGGGTTAAGGGCTGGCCCGGAGGTATCCTTCAGGGGGTCGCCCACTGTGTCGCCCACCACCCCGGCCTTATGGGCCTCGGAGCCCTTGCCTCCGTAGAGGCCGTCCTCGATACTCTTTTTGGCGTTATCCCAAGCCCCTCCGGCGTTAGCCATGAAGACGGCCAGAAGTTGGCCGCTCAGGATCGTTCCCGCCAAGAAGGCCCCCAAAGCCATCTCCTCGAGCAAGAAGCCTACGATGATGGGCGAGAGCACGGCTAGAAGCCCCAGGCTGAGGAGTTCCTTCTGGGCGGCGGCTGTGCAGATGGTCACCGCCTGGGCGTAGTCAGGCTTAACCATCCCCTCCAAGACGCCAGGGATCTTGAACTGGCGGCGCACCTCTTGGATGATAAGGGAAGCAGCCCTCCCTACAGCCCGAATGGTCAAGGAACTGAAGAGGAAGGGGATCGCTCCGCCGATGAGCAGGCCCACGAAGACCCTGGGATCGACGACATTGATGACGAAGACCCCCATGCCTGTCTCCTCGGCAAAGGAGCCGAAGAGGCAGACAGCGGCGATGACCGCGGAGCCGATGGCTATCCCCTTGGTGATGGCCTTGGTTGTGTTGCCCACGGCGTCCAGTTGGGCCACTATCTCTCGGGCCTTAGGCTCCATATTGGCCATCTCGGCGATGCCTTGGGCGTTATCGGAGATGGGGCCGAAGGCGTCCATGGAGATATTATTGCCGGTCAGGGTCAGCATCCCTATCCCGGTGAGGGCCACCCCATAGAAGACCAGGGCCGGCTCCCCAGCGAATATTATGACCGAGGTCATGATCGATATGCCGATGACCAGGATGGCCCAGACGGTGCTCTCGTAGCCCGCGGCCAGGCCATGGAGGATGGTGGTAGCCGATCCGGTCTGGGTGGCGCGGGTGATCTCTTGCACTGGGGCTCGCTCCTTGCTGGTGAAATACTCCGTCAGTTTATTTATGACTACCGCTAGGACGATGCCGCTCAAGGTAGCCCAGAAGAAGCGCAAGTCCTGGGCGTAGAACCAGGAAAGGAGGAAGAAACCTATGATGGAGGTGGCTGCTGAGACGTTGAAACCGAGGAGTATGGCCCCCATGGCATCTTGCTTTCCGCCCCGACTGCGCACGGCGTAGGTGCCGATGATAGAGGAAAGCACCCCCATGGCTCGCACTAGGAGGGGGAAGACTATCCAACGATAGTCGTGCATATCTTCCACCACATATTTCATGACTCCGATGCCCAGGATCATGGCTGAGACGATGGTCACCTCGTACGATTCGAAGATGTCGGCGGCCATCCCCGCGCAGTCGCCCACGTTGTCCCCCACCTGGTCCGCAATTACAGCCGCGTTGCGAGGGTCATCTTCAGGGATGCCCGCCTCCACCTTGCCCACTAAGTCGGCCCCCACATCGGCGGCCTTGGTATAGATGCCACCGCCGACGCGCATGAAGAGGGCCAAGAGCGTCCCACCGAAGCCAAAGCCCAGAAGCACCTCTTTAGCCTCCACGCCGTAAAGGAGGAAGATGATGGTGCCTCCCAGGAGGCCTAACCCATCGGTGAGCATGCCGGTGATGGTTCCTGAGCGGTAGGCGATGCGGAGAGCGTCAGGGAAACTGTATCTGGCCGCCGCGGCGACGCGAATGTTGCCTTGGACTGCCATATTCATCCCGATGTATCCCACAGCGGCGGAGAAGGTGGCTCCCATCAAGAAGGCCCCTGCGCGGCCTAAGGAGATAGCCAGGCGAGCCTCGGCCAGGGCGGCACTGGCGAAGAGGGCCAGGGCCAGAATCCCGATCAGGGCTACAATGGTCCTGAACTGCCGATCGAGATAGGCGTTGGCCCCGGTGCGAATGGCCTCGGCTATCTCCTGCATCTTTCTCGTTCCCTTGTCCTCGCGCAGGATCTGGCGGACCAAGAAGAGGGCGTAGAGCAACCCGGCGATAGCCGTACTCAGGACGCCCCAAATGCCTAGCCGTTCAAAGAGGCTGGCTCCTTCTAACAATTTAAAGCCTCCTCTTCGGCATCTAAGAGCCCAAAGATGTCAGTGAAAGCCCTGGGATCTCCAAGGTAATTTATTCTAGCATAGATGGGGGCGAGCAGCAAGGGTTTAACCTTGACAAGGGGTAGGAAAGATGATATATTCTAGCAACCTGTAAAGAGAAGGTCATTGCCCCCGGCGACTCAAAAGAACTACACCCTGAGATGAAGGTGTAGTTCTTTATTTTGGGATTAGGCTACTCCTTCAGTTTTTGCTTGATTATCTCTACCTTTGCCTTGCCGTAGTAGGAGCAGCCTCCCCTCACCAGATCCGGCTCTAACCCCTTTTCTTTTATGATCCTTTTCACCTCTTTGGGAGAGGCATCTAATTCCTTGGCTATATTGCCCGTGGAGAGCATTTCCTCCTTGGCCACTCTGTTCCTCCCTTCTATACAGAGCCTCTGTGGGTCACCTTGAGCCGTTCTGTAGCAAAAGAAGCGCTGTGTTTTCCAGATGGAGAATAGTTTGCGGCGATTCTCCTCCCAGATCTCAGCGCAGAGTTGCAAGGCCACCCCTTCGGGTGTTCTGGTATCCATGAGGCGAACGCCTCCCGCGAGAGTTGAAGGGAGGGATTCCGTCTTTACACATCTAGATTCCTCACCTGCTTAGCGTGGGTCTGGATGAACCGCTTGCGGGGTGGCACCTCGGCCCCCATGAGCATATTGAAGGTCCGATCCGCCTTGGCCGCATCCTCTATAGTGACCTGCAAGATGGTTCTCCCCTCGGGGTTCATAGTCGTCTCCCAGAGTTGCTCGGGGTTCATCTCACCCAGGCCTTTGTACCGCTGCAGTGTCGCCTTTTGGCCGTCCCATTTCTTGAGCAACCTCTCCTTCTCCTCCTCGCTGTAGACGTAGGTATGCTTCGACAGGGCCTCGATCCGGTAGAGGGGAGGCTGGGCGATGTAGAGGTGGCCGCTCGTGATCAACGGCTCCATGTAGCGGAAGAAGAAAGTGAGAAGCAACGTCCGTATGTGAGAGCCGTCCACATCAGCATCGGTCATGATGATGATACGGTGGTATCGCAGGTTCGTGATATCGAATTGGTCGTCGATCCCCGTGCCCAGAGCGGTGATGAGGGCCTGGATCTCTTTATTGCTCAGGATCTTATTGAGGCCCGCCTTCTCCACGTTCAGGATCTTCCCCCGCAAGGGGAGGATGGCTTGGAAGCGGCGGTCGCGGCCCTGTTTGGCGGAGCCCCCCGCCGAATCCCCCTCTACGATGTATAGTTCAGACCTCTTGGGGTCTCTCTCTGAACAATCGGCTAGTTTCCCCGGGAGGGTTGCGCTCTCCAACGCGCTCCTGCGGATTACCAGATCACGGGCCTGGCGAGCCGCAGCCCGAGCGCGTGCGGCCATTAAACACTTTTCCACGATCGCCTTAGCCGCTCTGGGGTCCTCTTCCAAGAAGGTGGAAAGCCTCTCCAAGACCACCGATTCCACTAGACCTTTCACCTCGGCATTGCCCAGTTTGGCCTTGGTTTGGCTCTCGAACTGGGGATCTTTCAATTTCACGCTTATGACCGCGGTCAACCCCTCGCGGACATCCTCCCCCGCGAACCCTGGGTCGGTATCCTTAAGGATGTTATTACGCCTGGCGTAGTCGTTTATCGTCCGCGTTAGGGCGGAGCGGAAGCCTGTCAGGTGAGTGCCGCCATCGACGGTGTTGATATTGTTGGCGAAGGCGTAGACCGATTCGGCATAGCCATCGGTATACTGCATAGCCATCTCGATGATGGCGCTATCCACCGTCCGCTCTGTATAGATAGACTCGGCGTGCAGCACCTTACGGTTGCGGTTAAGGTAGCGGACGAACGATTGTATCCCGCCTTCGAAATAAAAGGATTGTTCTCGCTCCTCCCTTTCGTCTCTGAGGGTGATCTTCAGGCCCCGGGTGAGGAAGGCCATCTCCCGAAACCTCTGGGCTAGGGAGTTGAAGTTATAGTCTAGGGTGCGGACGATCTCCCTATCGGGCAGGAAGGTGGTCTTGGTACCCGTATCTTTCGCCTGGCCGATCGGTTGCACCTCGGTGGTGGGCACCCCTCTTTCGTATCGCTGTCGGTAGATCTTGCCGTTCCGTTTGACCTCCACCTCCAGCCACTCGGAGAGGGCGTTGACCGCGGAGACCCCCACACCGTGGAGGCCGCTAGCCACCTTGTACCCTCCCCCGCCGAACTTGGCCCCGGCGTGCAAGACGGTATGGACTATCTCCAGGGCGGACTTGTTCATCTGGGGATGGGTATCCACTGGGATGCCACGGCCGTTATCGACCACGGTCACCGTATTGTCGGGGTGGATAGTGACCTCTATCTTATCGCAAGCCCCGGCCAGGGCCTCATCGACGGAGTTATCGACCACTTCGAAGACCAGGTGATGGAGCCCTCGCTCATCGGTGCTCCCGATATACATCCCCGGCCGCCGCCGCACCGCCTCTCGGCCCTCCAGGATCTCGATATCTATGGCCTCGTATCTATCTACTGCCACTCCTTTCCTCCAACCAACTGGTATATCTATCTCGGTAGAAGATAAGACTGGCGGCCGCCAGCCCACTGCCTACATAGGCGTTCCCCAAGATCCCCAGGGCTAACCCCCAAGGGTTGCGACCCAAGGCCCGCCAGACGAAAGATAGCCCCATACCGATAACGTTAATGAGGATGATCAAGCCTAGAGAGGACCAGAGGTTACGTCGCACCACATTGATGCTATTCCAGATGGCCGAGAGCGGCCCTACATCGCTGATGACGATGGCGTCGATGGCGAAAAAGAGGTAGAACCATATCCATAGAAGAAGCGCGAGAAGCAAGGTAGAGAGGATAACTGTCAGGCTTTCGTTTAAGAGGGAGGCCAAAGTCAGGCCCATGGCCAGGGGAAACCCAAGAAGCATAGCGCCCCCTATAAAGATGAGCAAAAGGAAGATAACCCGCAGCCAGTAGCCCCAGATCCGATGGAGAAGAGCATGGTAGGGCTTCTGGCGGACATTTTGGGCGATAAGGCCCAGATATAGGCAACCCAAGAGGAGACCTAGGGGGAGGAGGACGAGAACCCAACCCAGGAATGGGAGGCCGTCATCTATCTCGATGACCATCTGGCCCAGGGGCGAAGCGGCGGCCACCCCGGCCATGAGGCTGGGAACCCCCAAGATGGCCGAATCGAGGAGGGAGAAGAGGTTGAAGCCCCCTAAAAGTTCTTGCCACGGGATAGTAGGCTCAGCCGGGGGCAGGTAAAGAGAGACACGTTTGATGAGAGGGAGGGGGGAGAGCCTAGGCCCTAGCCATAGGTAGAGGTCTAAAGCCACGGGGATAGCCAGGACCCACAACTGCTGAGTTATAAGGCTGAAGCCTAAAGAGAGCGTATCGATGACGCCTGGACGCTTTTTCACGGTATAGATTGTATCACATTTGAGGGAAACTTAAAAATCTCTAGGCCGTTGCGTAATACTATGTCGAGTAATCACCCCAGTCAGAGCCGCAACAAAGGGTCGCACTTGCGGCCTTGAATAGATGCTGGTCGATCTCTGGCTTACTTCCTGCGTTTTCGCCCTTTATGCTTGATCTTAGCACAGGTTAGAAAGCCATCGTAGTCTAGATTAGCGAGTTTCAAGATATTATCGAAAGTGCCCTTAGGGATTTCCTTTTCCCCTAAGGGCACTACCGTTACGTCGTGAGTTCCGTCCGGTCGTTGCCTTTCTAGTGATTGATGACCCCGCCTTGACTTCTGAGCCAATTTAAAGCCACAGCGCAACAGAGCATTGATAATCTCATCGCTTGAGAATAGACGTTGCTTGCTCATGCGCACGTGGCGTGCAAGGGCATTACGGTGGGCTGGATAATGCTGCCTGCCGGGAATTTGGCTCTTCGCACTTCCAGCTCAGCAGGTTCATAGGAATATACTCGTACTCCTTTCTCCTTCAATACCAGGCGACATTCGCCCAAATCCTCAAGGGTATTGATATATACCTCTGTCGCATCCATCAGATTTTCAACTGCCTCTTCCCTGTCATGGCCAAAACTTGCCGTCCCCAATTCCAGGCACTTTGACACGTAGTACTCTCCCTCGCGTTCAACCACAAACGTCACAATTATATACTCCATCTCTCTCCCCCTTTCTTCTCCTCCTCACATATATTATATGCCAAAAGGGCTATAACCAATCTTAAAATTTACAACAAGTGATATTAGACATTGTTATCTAACTTGAAAGAGATAACAAGATGTGTTATACTCTAATTGTGGAGGTGGAAAATGAACACAAGTGACGCTATCGATTATCTTCAAAAGAAGATACGTTCTTACGAGGCCAAGATTAGTGAACTTCAAGCCCAACGAGATACCCTGGAAGCCGCTATCAGGGAGACTCAAGCACTGTTGAACTCAGCCCAAGTCCTATTGAAGGACGAGCTCCAAGCCACCAGGAAGGCAAGTGGTGTCGAGGTATCATCTCTTCCACTCGCTGCGAGACTAGCGAATCTCAATCTCACTGAATCGATCTTCGAGATTGTAAACTCAAGTCCAGGTCCCATTCATGCCGATCAGGTATTGAAGAAACTGCGCGAGGCTGGAAAGGCTCCCAAGGGCAAGACGCCCAAGAACTCCGTTGTTAGTATTCTGCACCGGGCGGTCAAGCAAGGTATGTACGACAGAGTCGGACCGAATCTCTTTGCCCCTATCAGAGAGCGAGAAGAAGCGCCATGAGAATTGTATGGGCCTTTCATGGCACTTCTTTATAGCCGCAGATTTGTATGGCCAATAGCAGGAATGTGTAACCCTGTAGAGAGAGGGGGCAAATCCCCCTGGGGCTTGCAAAGAGGCGTGAAATATGGTATTATGAAGCCACCAGGTTGAGAGGAGGTTTTTCCAACCGCACAGCGGATAATAAGAGACCCGGTGTAGAGGTGACCCTGACCGAAAGGCTGGGCTGAAAAGGGGAAGTCCGGTGCAAGGCCGGCGCTGTCCCGCAACTGTGATGGGGCGTTCTCCCTAAGCCAGGATACCTGCCTCCACCGAGTTCCAAGAACCTTCGCGAGAAAGGGGGCGGGAATATGTTGGCCAGAGAAATTTAGCCCCCTTGTCTAAGCAAGGGGGCTCTAATTTTATAGGAAATCTTGTACGGTCTTGGCCATGGAGGAAAGAATGAAAATTAGGGTTTTCACCCTAGGGTTGATGATAGTTCTAGCGTTGGCTGTGGGTTGTGCTCAGGCCACACCCACTCCTACTGAAATGCCGACCATTACGGTGGTAGATGACGCCCAGAGGACGGTGGAGATCACAGGGGTGCCGGAGCGGATCATATCTTTGGCTCCCAGCAATACGGAGATCCTCTTCGCCCTTGGTCTAGGGGATAAGGTGGTGGGGGTCAGCGATTTCTGCGACTACCCAGAAGCGGCCCAAAAGATAGAAAAGGTGGGGTACGTCGAGCCTAACATGGAGAAAATCGTCGATTTGGAGCCGGATTTGATCCTCTACATAGGGGGCGCAGCCCAACTAGAGAAGGTCCAAACGATGGAGGATCTGGGCTTGACCGTCTTGGTCTTGGCTCCTTCGGATATCGAGGCCATCTTGGCCGACTTCGAGTTGGTGGGGCGCGCCACAGGGAGCGAGGATGAGGCCGCTCTCCTGGTGAGCCAATTGAGGGCTCGGATGGATGAGGTGCTTTCACGGGTGGCCCAGGCGGAGAGAAAACCTCTAGTCTTCTATGAACTGGATGCCACAGATCTCGGAGGGCCTTGGACCGCTGGCCCGGGCTCCTTCATCGACACTCTAATAACCATGGCTGGCGGCCTCAACCTTGGAGCAAGCGCGGAGATGGAATGGGCCCAGTTCAGCACCGAGGAGATCATCGCCCAGGATCCGCAGATCATCATCCTTGGGGACGCCAATTATGGGGTGACCGTGGAATCGGTGGGAGAGCGTCCTGGTTGGGAGGTGATCACCGCGGTAAAGGAGGGAGCGATCTACCCCATCGACGATAATCTAGTCAGCCGCCCGGGCCCTCGCATCATCGATGGCTTAGAGGCATTAGCCAGGATAATACACCCCGAGATTTTCGAGTGATCTTTCAGGCTAGGGGGCCTTTGGCCCCTTAGCCCAGGAGAGAGGCATTGGTAAAGAGATCGCTGACCGTCCTTCCCTTTCTCAGCGGGCTTCTCATCGTAGGCGTGGTATTGGCGGCCTCTCTGGGGGCGGTGGTAGTGCCCTTCGATCAGGTAGTGCGGCTTCTTCTCAGCCGCCTGCCAGGAGTTGACATCTCGCCCACCTGGTCAGAGGGGGCAGAGGCTATCATCTTACAGATCCGTCTGCCCCGGGTGGTGGCTGCCGTGGTGGTAGGTTTCGCCCTGGCGGCGGCGGGGGTGATCTTCCAAGGGCTTTTGCGGAACCCCATGGCCGACCCTTATATCATCGGCACCTCCGGAGGAGCCGCCCTAGGGGCCACCGTGGCTCTCCTCTTGCCGGTGCAGATCGTCTGGTACGGCTTCACTTTGGTGCCTTTGGCCGCTTTTGTAGGGGCTCTAACGGCGGTGGTGGTGGTCTACAATCTGGCTCGGGTGGGACCCCGAACGCCGGTGACCACTCTGCTTCTGGCCGGATTCGCCGTCAGTTCCATGTTGGCGGCAGTGATGTCCTTTCTAATGATATTGAGCGGCGCGGGGCTGCGGCGGATAATCCTCTGGACCATGGGTGGGTTAGGAGGGGGGCGATGGGAACAACTGATGATCGTCACTCCCTTGATCCTTGTGGGGATGGGCTGGAGTTACCTCTGCGCTGGTGACCTGAACGCCTTCGCCTTAGGGGAGGAGCAAGCGGCCTATGTGGGGGTGCCGGTTGAACGACGGAAAGTGACCCTCCTGATCCTGGGCTCCCTCCTTACGGCCACAGCCGTCTCCGTAAGTGGATTGGTGGGCTTTGTGGGGTTAGTGATCCCCCATGCGGGGCGGCTAATCTTAGGCCCGGATCATCGTCTGCTCCTACCTGCCGCCGCCCTTCTGGGAGGGCTCTTCTTAGTCCTATCAGACCTTTTGGCTCGGCTCCTTCTCGCACCTGCGGAGTTGCCAGTAGGGATCATCACCGCCCTTGTGGGTGCTCCCTTTTTCATCTATCTTTTGCGGCGCACAAAGAGGGAGTATGGTTTCTGAGGAGGAGGTATGGGGAGGCTGATTCTGATCCTGGGTGGTGCCAGGAGTGGGAAAAGCGCTTATGCCCAAGAGATAGCGAAGAGGCTTAGTCAAGGGGAGCGAGAGGTGATCTACATAGCCACCGCGGTGGCCAAAAATGAGGAGATGGAGGAGAGGATCGCTAGACACCGAGCAGCACGTCCTCCCTCTTGGAAAACAGTTGAAGTGCCCAAGAAGGCAGCGAGGGTCATTGAGGAGATAGGGGAAGAGGGTCAGGTCATAATCCTCGATTGCCTTACCCTTCTAATCAGCAACCTGATGCTTGACAAGGTAGATGGCGAAACCACGGTTAGGGAGGAGGATATCCTAGACGAGGTTGAGAGCCTAATCCAAGCGGCCAAGGGGGTTAAATCCGAGGTGATTGTAGTCTCAAATGAGGTGGGCTTGGGGGTAGTGCCGACGACGAAAGTAGGGTGCCTCTTCCGCGACATAGCGGGAAGAGCCAATCAGTTGGTGGCTAGGGGGGCGGATGAGGTGTATCTTATGTGGGCGGGCATAGCGACGAGGGTAAAAGGGTCATGAGAAAGTTGTGGGAAATGGTACGGATAGTTGAACCCCTCGATGAGAAGGCTATGCAAGAGGCTCGCTTACGACAAGAAGTTCTGACTAAGCCCCAAGGCAGCCTGGGCGTTCTAGAGTCGCTCTCTATCCAGGTAGCCGGGATCAAAGGTACAGCCTCGCCCCGGATCGAGAAGAAGGTAATTGTGGTCATGGTGGGAGACCATGGCGTGGTCGCCGAGGGGGTGAGCCTTTATCCGCAGGTGGTTACCTCACAGATGGTTCATAATTTCCTTCGCGGGGGAGCTGCTATTAACGTTTTGGCGAGGCATGTTGGTGCTAGGGTGGTAGTAGTCGATATGGGAGTGGCCGTTGAGTTGGAAGAATGCCCAGGGTTGATGAGGAAGAAGATCGCGCCCGGGACGAAAAACATCGTCAGAGGTCCGGCCATGAGTCGGGAGCAGGCGTTCCGTTCCCTCGATGTAGGCATCGAGGTGGTGGAGGAGGAACTGGCCAAAGGGGGAATAGATATCCTAGCCACGGGGGATATGGGGATTGGCAATACCACGCCTTCAACCGCCATCCTTTCAGCCTTCACCGGTGCGCCTGTGACTGCCGTGACTGGCAGAGGAACGGGTCTTAACGACCAACAACTTCAGAATAAGGTGAGGGTCATCGAAGAAGCGCTCTCGGTTAACGTGCCGAATGGTAAAGACCCCATAGATGTCCTGGCCAAAGTAGGGGGCTTCGAGATGGGAGGTATCGCGGGGATGATCATCGGGGCAGCCGCGAATCGGGTACCGGTGGTCATCGATGGTTTAATTTCGGGGGCTGGTGCTCTCCTGGCGGTTAAACTTCAGCCTAGAGTGAAAGGATACCTTATCACCTCTCATATCTCGGCCGAAATCGGGCACGGTGTGATGTTAGAAGAGATGGGCCTTGTTCCTCTCCTTGATCTTGGCTTACGCCTTGGCGAAGGAAGCGGGGCAGCTCTGGCCATTTCGCTCGTTGAGGCAGCGGTGAAGATACTCAACGAGATGGCTACCTTTAACGAAGCGGCTGTCTCGCAGGCTAAGGGGTAGAGATGGCCTTTCTCGATGCCCTTCGATTCCTGACCATTATCCCCATCTCGAGGAGGCACATTCCCCAGGGGACCGAACTAGCCTCTTCCATGGCCTACTTCCCTTTAGTAGGCGCAGTTCTAGGCTCTATCCTGGCTCTTGTGGATATGCTCCTGAGCCACTCTCGCTCTAACTCTTTGGTGGCCGCCTTCATTGTGGTGACCTTGGTGATTCTCACCGGTGGCCTGCATCTAGATGGCCTGGCCGATACTATAGACGGGCTATTTGGTGGGAGGAGCCGGAGGGAGAAACTGCGCATCATGGAAGGTAGAACCATTGGAACCTTTGGCGCCTTGGCCTTACTCTGCACACTCCTGCTTAAGTTCGCCTTATTGATGGAACTCCCCCCTCCTTTGAGGAGAAAAGCCCTCTTTCTTGTTCCCGTATTAGGCCGCTGGGCTATGGTCTATGCGGCCCTTTTGAGCCCGGCGGCCAAGGAAAGGGGAATGGCGTCAGTTTTTAAGGCGTGTGGTCTGGGGAAGGAGTTCGCTCTAGCCACTATCACGGCCGTAACCCTTTCCCTTCTTTTCGGGGCCTGGGGGTTAGCGCTTCTAGTTGGCATTTGGTTGGCGACGACACTCTTGAGTCGAGCCATCGCTCGCCAACTAGGGGGTTTGACTGGCGACACCTACGGAGCCCTTTGCGAAATAGACGAGGTTTTTGGTTTAGGGTTGTTCGTTCTTTTAGCCGGCTTCATATAAAAGGGTTTTCATGTGAGGGGATGACCATGAAAGAGAGTACAATCGATTGGGGTTCTGTAGCATCCTCCGAGGAGTATCTCCTTGAGGCACGAGGGGTAGATTTTTCCTATTATGATGGCCTGGTCATCAAGGGCGTGAGTCTCGGTTTGAAAAGGGGGGATATGGTGGGCCTTATCGGTCCCAACGGTTCTGGGAAGACCACCTTGCTCAGGATCCTGAGCGGCTTCTTGTCCCCCAAATCAGGAAGTGTCTACCTCTCAGGGCAGGATCTGGGAGAGATGAGCCGGCGGGATATCGCCCGCCTCATCGCCGTGGTGCCCCAGGAAGTGGAGGTGCTTTTCTCCTTCTCTGTCTGGGAGATGGTTATGATGGGGAGGACGCCCCATGTCGGTCGCCTGCTGGGAGCGGGACGACGGGATAGGGAGGTGGTAGAGCGGGTGATGGAGCGGGTAGGCATCCAGCACCTGGCACAAAGGCCCTTCCAGGAACTTTCCGGGGGCGAACGACAGAGGGTGATAGTGGCCATGGCCCTGGCCCAAGAGCCGGATATCCTCCTCTTGGACGAGCCCACGGTACACTTGGATATAAGCCATCAAGTGGAGGTCTTGGAACTCTTGAGGAGGCTCAATGGGGAGTCCGGCCTTACAGTGCTGGCCACCATGCATGATCTCAATTTGGCGGCCCTCTATTTCGATAATCTAGTGTTGCTTGACGAGGGAGAGATAGTTAGCCAGGGGACTCCTGAAGCGGTCTTGCAAGAAGCGAAGATTCGTCAGGTCTTCGAGGCTTCGGTGGAGATCCAGAAACATCCCACTCTTGGTGTTCCCCATATGGTGATCCTCCCCCCGCCCCGCTGACGCCCCTGTAAGGAACTTGACATCTCAAATCGATAGAGGTATCCTTTCTTCGACCCCCTGGGGCGGAGTTGACTTTGTTCAAGCCTATCTTGAAAGCCAGTGTACTTCTAGCGTTTCTTTTCCTAGTCGCCTGTAGCGAGACCCTTTTTGAGGGTGTGACACCGGGATGGGTGGTTACCCTGACGCCTACCAGCGCACTCAACCCTCCAACCGCGATGTCCTCTCCCACTTCGACCCCTGAAGTTCGTAAGAGTTTTATCCCTCTAGCCGTCATCTCGGAGGGGAGGGATAAGCCCCGCGGGAACCCCTCGGCCTACAGCCGGCGGGGCATGGTGCGGGCCCTGACATCCTCCCTTCCCACCCCGACCATTACGCCCACCGCGATGCGCTGTCTCCTCCCCGATGGCGTGCTACGGGAGGCCACGGTGCCCATACTCATGTACCATCATGTGGGGGAACCCCCTCCGGGAGCGGATGCCATCCGCCTGGACCTCACCGTTTTACCTAGCCAGTTCGAGGCTCAATTGGCCTACTTATCTGAGGAGGGGTACGAAACGATCCACCTGAGCGATCTAATCATGCATCTACAGATGGGGCGCCGTCTCCCCCTCAAGCCGATAGTCATCACCTTTGATGACGGATACCACGACATCTTCACCAACGCCTACCCCCTCTTGAAGGAGTATGGGTTTGTGGCTACTTTCTTCATCATCACCTCGCTTGCCGATGAAGGTCGGGAGGAGTATCTCTCCTGGGAGGAGATAAAGGCCCTTCACGCTGCGGGCATGGAGATAGGGAGCCACACCTACACCCATCCAGATCTGAGAGGGCAACCCTACGACTATGTCGTCTGGCAGATTCTGGGGTCTAAGGAGGCGATAGAGGCGCGCATCAAAGAGCCCGTGCGCCTATTCGCCCACCCTTCGGGAAGGCACGACCAGCAGGTGGTCGAGGTCCTCCAGAGCACAGGTTTCTGGGGGGCGGTCGCTATCAGCCAGGGAGCCCATCAATCTTCAGATCGCATCTTCGGGTTGCAGCGCATCCGGGTGCGGGGCAGTTACAGCCTGTGGGATTTCGCTTACTGGTTGAACTATTGGTTAGAGAATTCCGAGTAGAAGCGTGCCTCTTCTAAGTTCTCTGCTCTCTCGAGGAGTTCTTTGATAGTAAGGCCCGAGAGGGGGTGTACCAGGTCTGGGGCTATCTCCTTGAGGGGAACCAACACAAAGGCCCGCTCTGGTAGGCGGGGGTGGGGGATGGTAAGGTCTGGGGAATCGAGGATGAGGCCATCGTAGAGGAGGATATCGATATCTATAAGTCGAGGGCCGAAACGGCGACTCCGTTTCCGGCCCACTTTTCTTTCTATAGCCTTGACGAACTTCAGGAGAGCCTGAGGAGATAGGCCGGTCTCTACGGAACAGACGCAATTGAGGAACCAGGGTTGGTCTTTGTAGCCCACCGGTTCCGTCTCATAGAGAGAGGAAACCTTAAGTATCCTTGCCTTTTGCCCCACCATCTTGAGGGCCGAGACAATGTTTGCCTTTCTTTCGCTTAGGTTTGACCCCAGGCTCAGGTACGCGGTGGCCATCTGCTAGTGCGCGATGCGGTGATTTGGGAGACCACAAATGCCTCCCCTACCCAAATACCTTCTATGCTCAGTCGAGTCCTTCTCTATTGATCTTTGACCCTCTCTATCCTCGCTCCTACGGCCCTGAGTTTCTCATCTATCCTTTCGTATCCCCGGTCTATCTGGCCGATATTCTTGATGACGCTTTGCCCTTCGGCGCAGAGGCTGGCCACAACCAGGGCCATCCCCGCCCTGATATCGGGGCTCTCCATAACCTCCCCATGAAGCCTAGCCGGCCCCACGACCACTACCCGGTGAGGGTCGCAGAGGATGAGGCGGGCTCCCATGGCGATCAGCTTATCCACGAAGAACATTCGACTCTCGTAGAGTTTCTCGAAGAAGAGGACTGTTCCCTCCGCTTGGGTAGCCACCACTACAGCGATGCTCATCAGGTCAGCGGGAAAGCCAGGCCAAGGGGCATCGTCTATCTTAGGGATGGCCCCATGAGCGTCGGCCACCACTTTAAGGGAGGTGTGGCGGGGCACGAAGAGGTCGTTACCCCTAACTTCTACCTCGATGCCCAACTTTCGAAAGACGAGGAGTATCATCTTCAGATGGTCGGGCTGGCCGTTTTTAATGAGAAGTTCCCCCCCGGTGATAGCGGCGCAGGCGATGAAACTTCCCACCTCTATATGGTCGGGCTCTATCTCGTATTCGCCACCGCCCAACCTATCTACCCCCTCGACGACTAAACTATTGGACTCCAGCCCCGAGATCTTGCCCCCTAGTCGGTTGAGGAAGTGGGCCAGCTCTTGGACATGGGGCTCGGAAGCGGCGTTCCTTATAATAGTGGTCCCTTTGGCCAGACAGGCGGCCATGAGGGCGTTCTCCGTCCCCGTGACGCTGGCCTCATCTAGGAATATCTCCCCCCCTACAAGTCCCGTGGTGCTCATTTCATAACGAGAGCCTACCCCGATCTGAACGCCCAGGGATCTGAGGGCCATAAGGTGGGTATCTACCCTCCTTCTCCCGATAACATCGCCGCCGGGCGGAGGCAAACTGATGGCTCCACAACGGGCTAGAAGAGGGCCCGATACGAGGATAGAGGCACGGATCCTCCCTGTTAGTTGGGGATCGATCTCCGTACTCCTCACCTTACGGGCGCAAAGGGCCAATTCCTTGTCGCCCAATTTGTGAACCTCCACCCCCAGGGAGACCAAGATCTCCACCATCGTTTCCACGTCCTTGATCTGGGGGAGGTTACGGATGACCACCTCTTGATCGGTGAGGAGGGTGGCGGCCAGGATGGGCAAGGCAGCGTTTTTGTTACCACTGGGGGTTACTGTTCCTTTCAGCGGGTATCCACCCTCGATGATAAACCTGTCCATAATCAGCCACCCTTCGAAGGATCTAGAACGTTTACCCTTTGGGCGATACAGATGATAGAGGTGCCGAAGGGCAGGTTTAAGAGGCGAAGGAGCACCGCCTCTAGCCAGCCCAGGCTGGCAAGAAAGGCGTTCAGAAGAGGAGGGGCAGGCTCCATCTCTACCTGATAGGCCTCCTCGTCGATATGTGGCGCTTTGAGTTGGGGCCTCCTCCCCGAAAGCCGCTCCCAGAAGACCCGGAGGAAAGCCAGGGGGGAGACAAAGAAATTGTTATAGGTTGTGCGCCGGGGGGTGAAGCCCACGCTCTTCAATTTCTCATGAAGTTCACTTTTGGTATAACGGCGGTGGTGCCTATTGATCTCGTCGTTGGCGCTCCAGAGCCAGCCGAAAGCGGGGACGGTAGCCACCAAGAACCCCTTGGGAGCACAGACACGATAACATTGGCGAAGGACCAAAAGGTCGTCCTCACAATGCTCGATCACATCCAAGGCCGCTACCAGATCGAAGGCTTGATCTGGGAAGGGCATCTCCTCGGCAGAGGCGAGTCTAGCCTCATACCCCCTTTGGCGGGCGACCTTCAGAGGCTTGGGGTTATTATCGATGCCTAAAACCCGCCCATACCGGCCCAGGTGGTGGATCATGTTCCCCGCTCCGCATCCCACATCCAGGATTTCAAGGTGGCGACGAGGAAGGGTTCGGTCCAGCAGGGCGAAGAGAGCCCTAGTGCGGCTGGCGAACCACCAATGGGCATCTTCCTCCAGTTGCTTTTGGGCTAGAGGGACCGTGGCTTGGATGATCGTCCACCTCCTTCAGGCCCCATTATAATGGCAACCGTTCTAAGGTTCAAACGGTTATTCCAAGGGTGAGCAGCTCTAGACTATCTCTCCGTAGACCCCTTCCAGGATAGGGGTGATGGATCTCCAATCGTATCTTTCCGCCAGCCGACGGGCGGCCATCCCTAAAACGGTTCTCTTTTCCCTGTCTTCCCACAGTTCCAAGAGCCTTTGGGCGAACTCCTGCGGCTCATCGGCGACAGCTACCTCCTGGCTTGTGGCCCCGATCCCTTCGCACCCCAGAGAGGTAGAGACTATAGCCTTGCCCATAGCTATGGCTTCCAACACCTTGAGGCGGGTTCCTCCTCCTACCCGCAAAGGGACCACATAGAGGGTGGCTCGGGCGATATAGGGACGCACATCAGGGACGAAGCCGGTCACCTTGACTTGTGGGTCTTGGAGGAGGGGAGAGAGTCGAGGCGAAGGGTTCCTCCCTACCACTAAGAGCCGGGCTTGGGGGAGCCTACTTTTCACCAGGGGCCAAACCCGCTCGAAGAACCAAAGAACGCCATCCACATTGGGGCGGAAATCCATCTTCCCGGTGAAAACCAGGCTGCCATTGGTCTCCCCCTCCGCCGGCTGGTAATACTGAGTGTCTACACCGTTGGGGACAACACTCACTGGGAGGCCCGGAACCAGGCGGCGGAGAGCCTCTTTATCGGCCTCGGAGACCACTACCACCCGATCTGCTCGGCGACAAGCCCATGCCTCGTAGCGACAAAGTTTGCGCCACTGAATGAGGGAGTATAACGCTCCCAGCCAGCGGAGGTGTCGGAGATCTGTTTCCAAGGCCCGTTTCTGTAAGAGATACTCGGCGTTGATATCATCGAAGATCAATCGAGGGGGTCTAACATCCGATGTGTATTCGATGACCGTAGGGATGTATCTAGCCATCTCTATCGCTTCCACTTGCACCAGGTCGAACCCTTCCCTTTGAAGGAAGGCCCTTAGTTTGAGATCGAACTCCGATGAAGGGAGGCGCAGGGCCATATCGGGCAGGGGCGAGAGGGGAACGGAGAGGAGGCGTTGTAGGGTGGAACGATGGGGGGTGGGGAGGGTCTCGATTTGTGAGCAGAGGTCGAGGAGGGGACCGGCCTCGGCTAGATCGCTTTCCTTGGTAGAGAAGGAAAGAAGGTGGATCTCATGCCGGGGAGCCAGGTTCTTGATAAGGTTAAAACTCCGGATACTGGCTCCTCGGTCAGGGGGGTAGGGTAGTTCCGGGGTGAGGAAAAGGATCTTCACGCTAGGCTCCGATAGAGGGCCAAGGTCTCTCGAGCGGCTTTCTCCCAAGAAAAAAGGCGGGCTCGTTTTAACCCCTTCTCCCGGAGTTCGGCTCGCAGCGAACCATCGGTAAGGCCCCTCCAGATAGCCACGGTCCAGCCAGGCTCATCTTCGGGGTCGACGAGGAGGGTGGCATCCCCTACTACCTCGGGGAGGGAGGAGACGTTGGCCACGACAGCAGGGGTGCCGCAGGCCATCGCTTCCAGGGGCGGGAGCCCGAACCCCTCATAAAGAGCGGGGTGGACTAGGAGTTGAGCGGCGTTATAAAGGAAGAGGAGATCTTGCACAGAGACCCGGCCCAGATAGAGCACCTCCTCCTTCAGGTTCAGTTCCTCGGTGAGGGCGAGGATCTGGTCGTAAAGCCAACCCCATTCCCCTACCACGACCAACCTCACTTCGGGCTTGTATTGATCTAAGAGTCGGCGGAAAGCGCGGAGGAGGGTGGGGAGGTTTTTGCGGGGTTCGAGGGTGCTCACAAAGAGGATGAAAGGGGCAGATATCCCATACCTTTGGGCACACTCTTCCTGAATTTCCCCTTTGTCTTCCAAAGGGCGATAGGCGGGGTTAGCGGCCTCGTAGACCACGGTGATCTTGCTCGGGGGGACCCCCAGGAGGCGGATGGCGTCCTGTTTAGTGGCCTCGGAGACGGCGATTATGTGATCGGTATAACGCACCGCCTGATCGATCTGACCGTAGTAGCGGGCGCTCTCGGCGGTAAGGAAGTGGGGATACAAGAGGAAGGCCAGATCATGGATGGTGATGATCGATTTGCAGTTACGCCGGAAAGGGGGGATGAAGTCAGGGCTATGGAGGATGTCGAGGCCCAAGCGGCCGATCTCCAGGGGTAGGGTCCACTGTTCTAGGCGATGGTGGCTGGGGGTCCAGAGGGAGCGGCGGGAGAAATTCCCCCCTTCCACCAATACCGTCTTATCCTTGCGGCTTTGGAGGATGGAAAAATCGTCCTCCCTATCAAGGTGGGCTAACCCCCTGACTAGGTTCAAGATATATTGGCCGATGCCCGCTTGGCTATAATAGACCAGCCGGGCATCTATGCCGATACGCATAGGCGAATACCCTTTGAGGATCAGTAGAGACCTTATCATTATAACCCCCCCAACCTGGGGAAGCAAATCAGGATCTTAATTCTTCACCACTACGCTCGGGGTGAGCATATTGAGGTCTCTCTTTCCTTTGGAAATCGTTCTAGTTGTGGTAGAATAGCGGTACAAAGGCCGTGGGAGGTGCGCATGCCTAGAGAGACGCTAGATGAAGGGATTAAGGCGCTCCAGGATGAGCTTTTGAAGATGGCCGATCTGGTCGATGAGGCGATAGGGCGAGCGGTCAAATCCCTGGCCGAGAGGGACGAGGGTTTGGCGGGGAAGGTGATCGCTGCTGACGAGGAGATCAATAAGGCTCAACGAGAGATCGAGGAGAGATGCGTCGTCCTCATCGCTACTCAGCAGCCTCTAGCCAGCGATCTACGAGTTATCCTAGCCATCTCCGGCATCGCTACGGAATTAGAGCGCATGGCCGATCACGCCAAAGGTATCGCGGAACTCACCATACGTTTGGCCCCCCAGCCCCATCTGAAGCCTTTGATCGATATCCCTCGCATGGCAGAGAAAGGGCGATCGCTTCTTCGGGAGCAGCTAGAGGCTTTCCTAGCCCACGATGCAGAGAGGGCCAGGTCCTTAGCCAAGCAAGATGACGAGATGGACGCCCTCTACGATCAAATATACCGGGAACTCTTGATCTTCATGATGGACGATCCTCGGACCATCACTCGGGCTACCTATCTCATCTGGGTAGCCCATGACCTGGAACGGATAGGAGACCGCACCACCAATATCGGCGAGCGGGTGGTCTTCATGGCAACAGGGGAGGTGGAAGAACTCAACCCTCCGCCGCAGACGGAGAGCAAGCATGGATGAGACAAAGGAGCTTTTGGCCTGGCTTGATGAGGAGCAGCGGCGAGAGAAAGCTCTACTTAAGGAGTTGCGCAAACAGACGGAGGATCACGCGGCTCACATCGAGGATCTCGTTAGCCGCTTAGGGGAGTTAGAGGGCAGATTGGCTCGTCTCCAGGGTCAGTTAGCCCAACTCCCTAGCCTGGATGAGACCTTGTCGCGGGTGAGGGCGGAGGCGAGCCTCGTGGTCCGCGAGGCTCGAGAGGAGCGACGCCGAGCGGAGGAGCAAGCAGCGGCGTTGCGCCAGCGCGAAAGGGAGAGCGTGGCCCAGGCTCTGGAGAAAGTTCGAGAGGAGATCACCTTTCTCCTGGAGAAGAAAATGGAACCCCTTGATTTTCAAAAGTCTGAACTACGGAGGCTGTCGGAGGCTATGGGGGGCCTGAGGGAGGAGATCTCCGGCCTCCGAGAAATAAGCGTTGCTCAGGGGAGAAAGATAGGGTATCTGGAGAGCAGGGTCGATAAGGGCGCTCAAGAGATCGCAGAGTTAGGAGTTATACGGGAGGAGATAAGGAAAGATCGCGAGGGGTTCCTGGAGGATCTACGGAGGTTGAAGGACGAACGTCAGAAGGAGATAGCGGCGTTGCGCCAGGATAGAGCGGCCTGGCAGCAGGAACTATCCAAACAGGAGGAAGAAAGGCACCGTTTGGAGGAGTCGATTAAGGAAGCGACGAAACTATTGGCCGATTTACATAAGTTGGGGAAGGAACTGCGGGTGCGTCGAGACCAGTTGCTCCATCTGCAGCGGGTGGGAGAGGAGCGTCTTAGGCAGCAGATCGAGGAGTGGCGGAAAGAGAACGAGAAGCGGTGGGCCCAGAGTGCCGCAGACCGAGAAAGGCAAAGGGAGGAGGAGGCAAAGCGCCAGGAGCGCTTTCAAGCGATATGGCGGGTCCAGCGGGAGTATGCTGGCCGACAGATGGCCGAGTTGGAGCGATGGATCAAAGAGTTGGAAGAGCAGATTAAGGGATCTTCTTAAGGACAGTGGATAAAGATCTTGGGACCCGAATAATAGGTACGGCTGGCCACGTTGACCACGGCAAATCGGCCCTAGTGAAGGCCCTGACAGGCATCGATCCCGACCGGCTCAAGGAGGAGAAGGAGCGGGAGATGACCATCGATCTGGGCTTCGCTTGGTTCACCCTACCCTCAGGCTTGGTGGTGAGCGTCATCGATGTGCCGGGACATGAGGATTTCATCAAGAACATGTTGGCCGGGGTAGGGGGGATCGATGCTGCCTTGCTTGTGGTGGCTGCTGATGAAGGGGTGATGCCCCAGACGGTGGAGCATCTAGCCATCTTAGACCTTCTAGGGGTGAGACAGGGAGTAGTAGCCCTGACTAAGGTGGATCTCGTAGAGGATGAGGAGTGGCTAGAACTCATGGTTGCCGATGTGGATCTGTTGCTTAAGGGGACAACTCTGGCCGGTTCTAGGATCCTCCCCCTTTCGGCGGTGACAGGGCAAGGGCTCCCTTCTTTAATCGAGGAATTAGACGATTTGCTCTCCCAGACACCCCCTCGACGGGAGAGAGGTCGCCCCCGGCTCCCTATCGACCGAGCCTTCACCCTGGCCGGCTTTGGCACTGTGGTTACAGGAACGCTCTTAGATGGCCGATTTCGGGTGGGCCAGGAGGTAGAGATCCTGCCCCAGGGGCTTAGGAGTCGTATTCGCGGCTTGCAGACTCATAAGGAGAAGATAGAAGTGGCTCTACCTGGTAGCCGGGTGGCCATCAATCTGGTAGGGGTAGGCAAAGATCAACTCCAACGAGGGGATGTGGTGACTAGCCCCGGATGGCTCAAGCCTACGCGGCTCATAGATGGTCGCCTCCGTATGCTGGGCAGCGCCCCCAAACCCCTTCGACATAACGCCTCCGTAGATTTTTACAGCGGCGCCGCCCAGATACCAGCCAAGGCACGGGTTCTGGGAGCCAAGGCGATCGAACCGGGGGAAGAGGGGTGGGTCCAGTTGGTGATGGCCCGGCCCACGACGCTTTTGGCTCATGATCGCTTCATAATCCGCCGACCCTCTCCCAGCCTCACCGTAGGGGGCGGGACGGTGGTGGATCCTCACCCCCGTCGCCGTCATAAGAGGTCCCGCCCTCAGGTGATAGAGAGGTTAGAGGCTTTGGCTTTGGGCACGCCTCAGGAGGTGGTTCTCGCGGCCTTGGAAGAGAGCCCCCAGGAGATGGGGAGGCTGGTCAAAGATAGCCATCTCGAGCCAGAGGTGGTGGAGGAGGCGTTAGAGCACCTTCTCGAAGGTTCTCGGATTCTGGTATTAGGGGCCAGTGAAAGTCAATTTGTCGTCTCCTCGATCTGGTGGGAGGGCTTCCTGGCCCGCCTGGTTCATCTTATGGAGGAGTATCATAGTCGCTATCCCCTTCGCTTGGGGATGCCTAAAGAAGAGGTAAAGAGCAAACTGCGCTTCTCCCCCCGTCTCTTCAACGACCTCATGGGGCAGGCGATCAAAGAGGGAGCCGTGGCCGAGGTGGGGGCGGCTCTCAAATTGCCGGGCCACAAGGTGCGCTTCATTCCAGAGGATGAAGAGCGGGTAGGAAGGTTTCTTTCTAGACTTTCCCAGGAGCCCTACACTACTCCCTCAGTGGCTGAGTGCAAGGCTGCGCTAGGAGAGGAGGTGTTGAACGCCCTCTTGGAGCAGGGAAGATTGGTCCAGGTGAGCGAAAATACTCTCTTCTTGAGGAGCACCTATGAGGTGATGGTGGAGCGGGTGGTGGAACATCTGAAAAAGGAGGGGAACATCACTTTGGCTCAGGTGCGAGATCTCTTCTCCACCAGTCGCAAATACGCCCAAGCCTTCCTAGAATATCTGGATGCCCAAGGGATCACCAGAAGGGTGGGGGATGAGAGAGTGCTTAGGTAGGAGGAGCCCTTGCCCCTCAAGTTAGGCTTCATAAGTGAAGGGTTGGAGGAGATGGCTCGCGCTTTAAAAGGGGTGAAGGGTCAAGAGATAGAGCGGGCACGCTTCTTATTGAAGGAGACCGACCCCGCCAACCTGAGGGCCAAGATAGAAGAAGCCAAGACCTCTTGGCTCCTGGCTTGGCCTGAAAATACCCTTTCTCGAGCCTATCCTGCCCCAGAGCCTCCTTTGAACTTCAGCGTGGCGGCCACCGATGGCTCTTACATCAGACCAGATCGACATATTCCCGCTCGCTTCGTGGCCATCAATATAGGCTCGGCGCTCTTCACCTATGGCCACGACCCTATGGCACATTTAGATTCGAAGAGCCATTTCTATTTCCGGGAGGAGGAACTCCGCATCCCTCACCCCTTCAAGGACCTTTATCTGGAGGGAGAGTTTCTGGGGGCCAGACGAACGGTCTTAGAGTTGGAGGCTTTGGTAGAGGTTGCCATTCGGGGGATAAGACCGGCGGTAGGCCTTCAAGACGGTAGCCTCATCCTTTGGGGGCTGCCTACCACCGATGAGCCAGACGATATCTCGGTGCGCGACCATTTCTTACGCCCTTTCCTAGGAGCCCTCCAAAAGTTGAGGGTCCAGGGTATACCGGTGGCCAGTTACCTCAGTCAGCCTCAGAGCAAAGATGTGGTCAATTCACTGCGAGTTGAGATCTGCGATAACGAGCCGGTCGACTGCGATAGATGTTCTTATATAGCCCAGCGGGAGCGGCCTATATGTAGCGACTTAGCCGGTGTCTTAGACCGCCAGATCTTCGATTCCCTGGAGCTAGGGGAGCGCTCCGACCTCTTCCGGAGTTCATCCAAGATCCTCCGAGTCGGCTATGGTGAGTACTGGATATACTTCTTCTACCTCAACGTGGGAGGGGAAATCGCCCGCCTAGAGTTTCCCCAATGGGTGGCCCTCGATGAGGAGAAGTTGAACCTCCTCCACGCCTTGGTCTACGATCAATGCCAGCGAGGCCGAGGCTACCCCTCTGCCTTGCAGGAGGCCCATGAGCAGGCGGTCATCACCGGCCCCGAGAGGCGGGTGGTGGAGAGCCTGGTGGAGGAGGCGTTGGCTAAAGAAGGGGTGGCCTTCTTCAGGTCGGGGAAGGCTACCAGTAAAAGGGAACGAGGGGTATGAGGATCGGGGAGATCATCGAGACGAGTAGCACTGGGTTCGTGGCCGAGAGTTATCAGTTGCATCAGCCTCCCGCCCTGGGTAGCCTGGTCAAGGTTAAAGTGGATGACGAGCGAGAGGTCTACGCTGTGGTCTCCTATGGGGAGACGGGGGGGATCGAGCCCGGCCGTCGAGCGGTGCGTTGGAGCACCGATGAGGTCTTCGATGAGGCGATCTATGAGGAGCACCCCGAACTGAGGCGCACCCTGCGCACCGAGTTCACCGCCCTCTCTGTAGGGAGCCTGGAGGGAAGAGAGACGAGGCAGGGGTTGCCCTCTGAGCCCCCACCGATGCATTACTCGGTCTATGCTTGCACGCCTGCAGAGGTGGTTCGCTTTACCGAAGAACTCTACTACCTCCGTCTCCTTCTGGCTGGAGAAGGGCCGGTTCCCAGGGAGCAACTCCTAGTAACCCACTTGCGGGAGGTCTACCGGGCTCGGGGCAATGATGGGGAGTGGCTCTCCAAAGCGGCGCGGGAGATAGCCAGGTTGTTGAAACGGGACTACGATCGTTTGATGACCGTGCTTTTGGGCATAGAGCCACATAGTATGGATTGACTAGCGTTCTCCATAATGGAAGGCGGTTTTTCATTTTTGTTGGTGCCTTGTAATTGATAGAGGTGTTCAATGGAGCGTAGGCGCTTAGGTGTAGTAACCGACGGGACATTTGAGGCGGGGCTCACAGTGCGGCTGGACCCCGGCTGTTCCACGGAGGATCTGCGCATCGGCAGTTTCGTGGTTGTGGAGGGGCGTAGCCACAGATTCTTTTGCACCATCGCCGATATGCGGTTGCAGGTTACAGATGCGGGGCTCCTTGCCGACCCTCCCCGCGACGCCTCGCCTTTCGTTAGGAGGACTTTGGAGGGGATAAGCAGTTATGCCACGGTGCAGGTGAAGCCCCATCTCATGCTCGATATATCGAAAGGAGTGGGAGAAGAGACCCCGGTAGAGCCGGTGCGCACCATCCCCATGCATTTCGCCGAACTATACGAGGCCTCAGGAGTCGATTTTGCCACCGTCTTCGGCGAGGAAAGAGGGGCCTACTTCGCTATGGGGACTCCCATCACCATGGAACTCCCCATCTGCCTTCGGCTAGACCGGTTCGTGGAGCGTTCCAACGGCGTCTTCGGCCAGACAGGGACGGGGAAGAGTTTCTTGGCTCGCCTTCTCCTGGCGGGGATCATCAAATCCAAGGCGGCGGTGAACCTGGTCTTCGACATGCATAACGAGTACGCCTTTGGAGCCCAAAAGGAAGATGGGGGGTGGGTGAAGGGGCTCCGCGACCTCTTCGGCCCCCAAGTGCTCGTCTACTCTCTGGATGAGGCGTGGGGAGCCAGGCGGAACGTGGATGTGACCTTGAAGGTGGGGCTCAACCAGATAGAGTTGGGGGATGTCTTGCTTCTGGCTGAGGAACTAGAGTTGAGCCCTACGGCGGTCACTACGGCTGAGTTGATCTATGCCCGCTTCGGGAGTGATTGGATGAAGAGGCTAGTGGCCCTCGATAGCGGCGATAGTGAGGCGCTGAAGGGGTTTTGCGACCTCACGGGTGCCCAATCGGAGTCGCTGAAAGCACTCCAGCGTAGGGTGAAAAGGGTAGCCGGTCGAGATTATGTGCGAGAGGAGGTGGCCTTTTCCGCCATCGACGAGATGGTGGCCGCTTTGGATAAGGGGCGACATGTCGTCTTGGTTTTCGGCCGCCATGACACACCTCTCGACTATATGTTGGTAGCCAATATCGTGGCTCGAAGAGTGCGCCGACTATATCAAGAGAAGGTAAACAGGTATGAGAGGACAAGAGATGAGGCCGATAGGCCACAGCCTCTTCTCATCACCTTAGAGGAGGCCCATAAATTCTTGAGCCCCCAGGTCTCCAGACAGACCATCTTCGGCACCATCGCCCGGGAGTTGCGGAAGTTCTACGTGACCCTCATGGTCATCGACCAGAGGCCCAGCGGGATAGACCCGGAGGTGATGAGCCAACTAGGGACCCGCGTGACGGGTAAACTCACCGACCAGCGGGATATCGATAGCGTATTCACGGGGGTAGGAGGGCGGAGTTTCTTGCGCGGGGCTTTAGAGAGCCTGAATACCCGCCAAGAGATACTCATCTTGGGCCACGCCGTCCCCATGCCCATCATCCTCAGAACCCGTCAATACGACGAGGGGTTCTATGAGGCTATCAGAGGCAGGGGGGAAAAGGGTAGAGATATCGGGGAAGATATCGCCGACCTATATGGGGATTAGCGGAGGGTTTGTCTTAACCGCCTTTGCTCCCCGGGTGATGAAATGTAGCCTCCGAGCCTGCCTCGGACGCAAACGTCGCAGATGAACTGCGAAGCCACAAAAACTAGAGAGGCGGGAAGATGAATCCACTCAGAAAGATCACCGATGGTGTCACGGACGAGAATATTTACAGACGCATTGGCTGGATGTATCTTTCCTTCTTCCTGCTTTACGCATCGGTAACGATGTTAAGCCATTATCTGTTGCCAGAGGGCATCTTAAGAGGAAAACATCCTATCATTAGCCGATTAGAATTCTCTCCCAACTTATGGGTTTCGATGCTCCAGGTATTCGGATATAACCTTATTCCGACCTTCCTTATTATTGGGGCTAATCTACTGGCGCAAGAGTCTAGACTGTCCAAGGGAAGGTTTGTGCCGGTAGGATACACTGCATTTTGGGGGCTTACTGTTTTATTTGCTATTCTTGTAGGAACTTGGTCTTTTGAAGCCGCCGTCCCACCTCTCCATTACAAACTTGTGCGCATCTTTGATATTTTTCACCACGCTGGGCTGTTAGAGTTCTCTGCATACTTATTGGCAGCCGTGACATCATTCAAGTTTACACTTTGGTACTCTGATGGCAAGAAGATAGTAGCCAGCAGAAAATGGAAGGATGTCAAATTAACCAGGCCTGAAAAGACCTCCTTGATACTGGCGTTTGTCCTGTTATTGTGTGCTGCATTCGTTGAATCCCCTGGGATCATCCAATTAACTGGATGATAGACATTGCAAGATGATCGGTGACTATAGGGTATCCCTTGAGGCTGGTTTTGGGACCAGAGAAGGCTGCCCAACAAGTCCGAAGGAAGCACAGCAAAGGGCTTATCTCGTACGTGAAACGTCGCAGATAAACTGCGACGCTACGAAAACGTTGTAGACCCATCGCTTTTGGCCTCGGTAGAGGCCTTTTCTATAAACCCAGGAGGCGAAGGAGGCAACCCTCTCCCCCGGGAGAGGGGGTAACTGGGGTCAATTCTTCCAAGTAAGCGGCGTAAGCATCGGCCCGACCTGCCCCCTGGTCGTTTGGTGAGAGCCCCAAATCTATAGCGGTATCCATGAGAAGGGCCTTCAGTTGGGTGGGGGTCAACTCTGGCCTCGCTTGCAGGATAAGGGCCGCTATCCCTGAGGCGTGGGGAGTGGCCATGCTGCTCCCTGAGAGTTCGGCATAGTTTTCGCCCACTGGGTTGCCCAAATAGGTATCCTTAGCCCGACAGGAGATGATCCCCGCGCCGGGGAGAACGATATCCGGCTTGATCTGCCCATCGGCGGTAGGGCCTCGGGAGGAGAAATCGGCCACCTCATCCTGGTCGGTGGAGGCCCCCACCGTGATCACCTGCTTCGCGCAGCCTGGGGGGCCGATGGTGTAGGGTTCAGGCCCTCCGTTCCCGGCCGCTACGCAGACCACGTACCCCTTCTCCACCGCCAGGTCACAGGTCTCGGAGAGGGCATCGGTGCCATCGCAGGGGGGGTCGCCCCCTAGGGAGAGGTTAATGATGTCCACCTCTTGCTCTACGGCCCACTCGATGCCAGCCATCACATCGCTCATCAAGCCGGCCCCCTCCCGGCCTAAGACCTTGGCGATATAGAGGCTCGCCTGCGGCGACAGGCCGCGGTATCTGCCCTTTGAAGCCTGTCCGCTGCCGGCGGCTATCCCTGCCACATGGGTACCGTGACCATCCCAGTCTTGTAGCCCTTCGCCGGTGAAATCGGCCGTTGCCACAATCCGCCCCGCGAAGTCGGGGTGGTAGGGGTCTATCCCCGTGTCCAAGATGGCGATCTTTACCCCTTCCCCAGCATAGCCTGCCTCCCACACTCGGGGCGCACCGATGAGAGGGACCGATGCGTCGAGGCAGACTCGGACAGGGAGGTCCGGCCATATCCTCTCCACATCGGGATCGCGACTCAAATTCTCGATAACCTTCGGCGTGGTGGTGAGGGCCGCCGCGGGGATGATCCGGAAGGTGCGAGAGGGATGCGTGCTAGCCAGAAGGCTCTCTAGGGGGCGCTTAGGAAATTTCCCATACTTGACGATGATCGGGATCTGCGCATCCGCGGGTTTGGTTTTCATATCTTGAAACAAAGACCGAGCGATCTTCTCCATAACGCCTTTCAATATGGGATAGGGCTAGGGTAGAGCCCGCACCTCCCTATCCTCTTCCAGGGAAACGACCCACCCCTCTCGCAGGAGGGCTAGAGCAGAGAAAGCCTCACACTCGATGGCTAGAGCCTTGATGAGCGCCAGTTCTCGCTTCACCTGGATTCCCCTTCTAGCCAGGAGAGAACGGTAGATCTTAGGTTCGCCTCTCGTGCGTACGATGAGCCGAACCTTCGCCTCAGGCTCTTCCATCAATCGGCGCTTAAAAGATCTATCGATTTTCCCCAACTATCTTCCCTCTCGAATTATACGGAGAGATAATACCACCGCCTTACCTTGCCGTCAAGGAGTAGCGTACAGAGGGCTCAGGCTTTTCAAGGGGCAAGAGAGCGCTCACGAAACCTCAACCATCTATGGATGGCGAAGGAGAAGGAAAAAACGAGGCTGGGATTGGCTCTGTGGCCCTATCACGCGCCTTTAGCCTGCCGCATGCCAGGGCAGGCAGGACAGGCTGGCATCATCAGGGTAGGGAAGTTTGTGAATTGAGGGAAGGGAAAGGAGGAGCGTTCCTGGAAAAGCGTGACTAAGCGTGACGCGACCAGAGATACCGGCGCTTGACAATCTCTACCCTTTTATGGTATAATTTTAATGGATTTGGGTGGGTTGATCTCGCTCGTCTTTTGACGAGAAGATCTAACAACTGAGGAAGGGAGGTAGAAGCCAACAAAGCGCTTACAATTAGATAGGCTTTTTACCCCCGCCGCAAAGTGGCGGTTTTTGGTTCCCTCTTGACAACTTACCTCATCTGTGCTACTATCGTAGCGCAGAGGGTTGTACCTTAACAACTGAAGAGTGGTAGGAAGGCAGCGACCTTGGGCCTTAACTTTGAGAAAGTTCCATGGAGAGTTTGATCCTGGCTCAGGATAAACGCTGGCGGCGTGCCTGACACATGCAAGTCGAACGAACCGAGAGGCCGTTGATCGGGTTTCGGAAGGGTTCGTCCCGGAAGAGCCCGTGAGGTTTCTTGGTTAGTGGCGAACGGGTGAGTAACACGTAGGTGACCTGCCCCGAAGAGGGGGACAACCACTGGAAACGGTGGCTAATACCCCATGTGGTCTCGTATTCGGTTGCGAGATCAAAGGCTCTGGTGCTTCGGGAGGGGCCTGCGGCCTATCAGCTAGTTGGTAAGGTGACGGCCTACCAAGGCTATGACGGGTAGCTGGTCTGAGAGGACGGTCAGCCACACTGGCACTGAGACACGGGCCAGACTCCTACGGGAGGCAGCAGTGAGGGATATTGCGCAATGGGGGAAACCCTGACGCAGCAACGCCGCGTGGGCGAAGAAGATCTTCGGATCGTAAAGTCCTTTTCTCCCGGACGAGGAAGGACGGTACGGGAGGAATAAGTGTCGGCTAACTACGTGCCAGCAGCCGCGGTAAAACGTAGGACGCAAGCGTTATCCGGATTTATTGGGCGTAAAGGGCGTCTAGGCGGCGTCTTAAGTTGGGCGTGAAATCTTCCGGCTTAACTGGAAGGGTGCGTCCAATACTGGGACGCTTGAGGGCAGCAGGGGGAGGTGGAATTCCCGGTGTAGCGGTGGAATGCGTAGATTTCGGGAGGAACACCAGTAGCGAAGGCGGCCTCCTGGGCTGTACCTGACGCTGAAGCGCGAAAGCGTGGGGAGCAAACGGGATTAGATACCCCGGTAGTCCACGCTGTAAACGATGGATACTAGGTGTTGGTGGTATTAACTCCATCAGCGCCGCAGCCAACGCATTAAGTATCCCGCCTGGGGACTACGGCCGCAAGGCTAAAACTCAAAGGAATTGACGGGGGCCCGCACAAGCAGCGGAGCGTGTGGTTTAATTCGATGCGACACGAAGAACCTTACCAGGGTTTGACATGCACGTGGTAGGAAGCCGAAAGGGGACCGACCCTTCGGGGAGCGTGCACAGGTGCTGCATGGCTGTCGTCAGCTCGTGCCGTGAGGTGTTGGGTTAAGTCCCGTAACGAGCGCAACCCTCGTCGCTAGTTGTACTTTTCTAGCGAGACTGCCGAGAAAACTCGGAGGAAGGTGGGGATGACGTCAAGTCAGCATGGCCTTTATGTCCTGGGCTACACACACGCTACAATGGCCGGTACAACGGGTTGCCAAGCCGCGAGGCGGAGCTAATCCTAAAAAGCCGGTCTCAGTTGGGATTGGAGTCTGCAACTCGACTCCATGAACGTGGAGTTGCTAGTAACCGCAGGTCAGCCATACTGCGGTGAATACGTTCCCGGGCCTTGTACACACCGCCTGTCACGTCATGGGAGTCGGCGACACCTGAAGCCGGTGGGCTAACCCGCAAGGGAAGTAGCCGTCGAAGGTGGGGCTGGCGACTGGGACGAAGTCATAACAAGGTAGCTGTACCGGAAGGTGCGGCTGGATCACCTCCTTTCTAGGGAGAAGCGGCTCAACGCTTCGGCGAGGAGCCTATCTCTAAGGTCAATCATCCCGCTTCGGTGGGATGTCTACCCAAGGTTCACCTTCCTATCACTCCTCAGTTGTTAAGGTAAAGGAGGCCTATCTGCAAGATAGGCTTTTTTAGTCCTAACCCCGGAGGAATAAGCATGAGATATCGCGCTCTTCGCATCGTGGCCACTATCTACCGCATCATAGGCTGGCTCGTCATCGTGGTTGGTGTCCTCTCCTCCTGTGGCTTTGCTGTTTTCGCCGTAGCCGCCCCCCAATGGTTTACCGGTGCCATGGGGTATGGGTATGCTCCCCGAGCGGGGATGGCCGGAGGGGTAATCGGAGCCATCATCGCGCTGTTAATGGGGCTGGTTATGACCGCCTTCTACGGGATAACTATTTTGGCCATCGCCGAAGGGATACAGGTTTTCCTGGACATCGAGGAGAACACGAGGGAAATAGCCAAGAGGATAAGGGAACTGCCAGGGGTTGCAACACCACCTCTTGGCACGCCGGAATAAGTTCTTAGGGGCCCTTAGCTCAGTTGGTTAGAGCACGCCTCTGATAAGGGCGAGGTCCGTGGTTCGACTCCACGAGGGCCCATTTGGTAATTGTCAAAGGCTGAACGGGCAGATAAATCTGCTCGTTTGTGTTATAATAAGTACGGGGCCGTAGTTCAGCGGGAGAACGCCTCCTTTGCACGGAGGAGGTCAGGGGTTCAAATCCCCTCGGCTCCACTTTAGTGTGCATTTGTGAGCCATGTTATGAATAATGACCTGCTTCGCCAATTAGGTTTTTCACGGCATTATTTTCATTTCAAGGGGAAAAGTGCCGAAAAAGTAGTCCATGAGTTGTCCCGGAGGACTTTCCTCACGGATTGGTGTTATTTAAACCCCAAGCTTCCAAATGGCAAAGAACTGTGCGATTTGCTGGTTGTTTTTGATGACATCACTATTATTTGGCAGATCAAGGATCTAAAACTAGACACCCAAGGAAGGTATAAAAAATCAGAAGTCCAAAAGAATTTGCGACAGCTTTCCGGAGCACGCCGAGCACTGTTTAGTTTGCGAAAGCCGATAGAGCTAGAAAATCCCCGAAGAGGGAGAGAGCTATTTGATCCAGTCACGATTAAGGAGGTCTATCTAATATCAGTGCTCCTTGGCCCTGGCGAGGATGCTTTCTCGCTCCTGGAAGCTGTCAACGGTTACACGGTGCACGTGTTTACACGCGATTTCACTGAAATAATAATGACCGAATTAGACACTATTTCGGACTATACCCGTTATCTACGGGAGAAAGAAAGGTTAGCCGAGAAACTCAAGTGTTTGGTGGTCGGGGGAGGCGAGCAGGAGTTGTTGGCGTTCTATCTAATTAACAATCGTAGTTTTCAACCGCTGATGGAAGCACAGCTCATAATGCTGGAGCCGGGAGCCTGGGAGAGCCTACGGGGTCGCCCTGAATACAAGGCCAAAAAGGAGGAGGACCGAATAAGCTATGGTTGGGATAGCATTATCAATAGCGCCCACACGGGGTCTCCAGAATATGAGAGGGTTGCCAGAGAACTAGCTAGACCGAACCGCTTTGAACGGTGCTATTTGAGCAAAACATTCTTCGACGCATATGTGAAGGCTCATAATGATAACCAACATGATCTGTTCCGTAGGGTAGTTCCTATGAAAGGCGTTACTTACTGTTTTCTGTTTGCGGATGATCCAGAGCCAAGGGAAAGACGAAAAGCAATGCTGGGCATAATGTGTTACGTTGCTCGCGGCAAGTTTCCTGAAAACAAAAGGGTTGTTGGCATCGCTGTAGAAAAGAAGATAAGACCACGTGTTTCCTATGATTTTTGCGTCTTTGAACTCCCGGAATGGACGGACGACCATCAGAAGGAAATGGAAGAGATTCAGAGAAAAACTGGTGTTTTTGTGACCCCAACCTTTGAGCAAACTCATGAGGAGGAATATCCAACTGCGTCGAGGAAGTCAGGGGTTCAAATCCCCTCGTCTCCATTGAAATATCCCTAGAGGGCCAATGGTCAACCTCCTCACCCTCACCTCGACAGTCAACTTCCTAGCCCTAGCCATCTCCTTATGGCTGGGCTTCTATATCGTTACTCGCAGCCCTAGGCGTCGGGTCTCCTGGCTAGCGGCTCTAACCCTCTGGTCGATGACCTCCCTTTTCTTCAATAACCTCCTCCACCTCAATCTCGCCCCCGATGAAACCCTCCCCCTCTGGCTTACCTCCTTTCGAGGGACGATAGTCCCCGCTCCCGCTTTCTGGTTTCACCTTACTATTTTCTTCCTCCCTCCCAAGGTATCGAGGTGGCAACGTAACCTGGTGGCAGTGGCTTATCTGGCCGCCGCTTTCCTTGTGATCGCCGGAGGAGCCACAAACCAACTCCTGCCTGGGGTGACCGGGGCGGGCCGAGAACTGGCTTCTAGCCGCCAGGCTGGGATCCTCTATCCCTATTTTGTGGGCTTCACCATGGTTACCCTGGCCTTTGCCCTGGGCAACCTGACTTACGGCTGGCTTCGCGGAAGTGGTGAGCCTGCTGCCAGCCGTCAATCGGCAACCCTTTGGGCCGCCACCTTGCTGGGATCGACAGGAGCCGCCTACCTAGCCATCTCCATCTGGCAGAGCCTCCCTATTCCTACCCTGCCCGGAGAATTAAGCCTAGGGGCCGGCCTCTCTCTCCTGGGCTACGCCGTAGCCAGATATGACGCCCTGATAGAGGGGCGAGTCATGCGGCCGGATTTCCTCTACTCCCTCCTCAGTACCGCCGTGGTCACTACCTTCTTCCTCATCTTCACCTCCGCCCTCTACTTCCACTACGACCTCCCCTTTGCCGTCATCATTTTGGTCACCGTCTTAGCCATTATCTCCCACTCCCTTTACGACGGGATCAGGAGTTTCCTGGACCGGCTCTTTTATGGGCGCCGTTACCAGGCCCTCCGGGCCAACCTCCGCCTCTTGGCCCAGGAAACTGGCACCCATCGAGAACTGCCAGACCAACTCCAAGCCATCTTAACCGCCCTCTGCCGCTCCCTGGGAACGCCCAAGGGAGTGATAGCGATAAAGGAAGGGGAAACCCTCCGCGTGGAGGCGGCTTTACCTCTCAAACTGAGGGGGCAAACCCTCAAACCTTTGCCCTTTGAGGAGGTCACCCCCCTGACTTTCCAGATGGCAGACGAACTTCTAGGCATGGCTTTGCTCGTCCCCCTCCACCGAGGAGGTGAGGAGGTCGGCGCTTTGCTTCTCGGCGAGAGGGCAACGGGGGCCTACTCGACAGAAGAGGTGGATATGCTCGACGATCTATCGGTTCAGATGGGTGCCATTATCCAAGAGCGCCGCTTCCAGGAAGGGAAGATCCAAGAGATCGAGGCCCTGGTCAGTGGCTTCCGGGACCGAGAGCGAGAACTCCAGCGACGGCTCCAAGCCTTACTGGCTCAAGGAGGCCCTCCAGAGGTCTTGGAGGGGGAAAAGGAGTTCGTGGCCTTAGTGGAGGATGGGTTGCGCGGGCTCTTCGACTACTCCTATCTGGGGGAGCAGAAGTTGGCTCACTTGACCATCGTGGAAAGAGAACTCCAGTCTAGGGAAGCCCTTGTCACTCATCTCGACCGGGGAAAGGCGCTAAAAGAGGTGCTCGTGCAAGCCCTGGATAAACTTCGTCCTCCTGGCTCTCAATCCGATCCCCCTACCCTTGAGTGGCACCCCTTCCTCGTACTCCACGATGCATACCTCTTGGGCGAGTCAAATCGAGAGATAATGAGCAGACTCTACATCAGCGAGGGCACCTTCAACCGTACCCGCCGTCGTGCCATTCGAGCCCTGGCCAAAGCCCTTCTAGAGATGGAAGAGGGAGCCAGGCAAGAGACCTCCTAACCTATTCTGAAGGCGGTCGCAAAGCAGCCTCCCCTATCACCCCTCAGCGCCCATCAATTTCCAAGGTTGACACTTTTTGGCAGTTTGTGGTCTGTTATTGGCACCCCTTTTATGATTGAATAAAGGTGAACCAAAGGGGGAAAGGGGGTGAAAGATGAGTCGCAGGGTGTCGGTTTTGATAGGGGGTTGGTTTTGTCTGCCTTTATGACCCGTGGCTCCCTGGGTATGGAGCCACTGAGGGTTTCGTGAGCGAGTTCGATTATTAGAAAGGAGTGGAAAGTGACTACCAAAGATATCATTCGACCTTCTGGCCCCAACTACCTGCGCTGGGCAGGGCGGGTCTTGGCACTGGCAGTGGCGGTCTTCTGGCTCTGGTGGGGAGTTGGCTCCGCCTATGTCGAGGGCTTCAGTTGGATAAGCCTCCTGGCCCACTCTATCCCTGGGCTACTCATTCTCATCTCTACCCTAGTGGCCTGGAGGTGGGAGAGGATTGGGGGGAGTCTTCTCATCGGGGTAGCCGTTCTGGTCACAGGCTTTCTCCTCTGGGCCTTTATCTTCCGCGGAGGCCGATCAATGGTGGCCACCGTTTGGTTCACCATGGCCTTGCCGCCTCTGGTAGCAGGCCTGCTCTTTATAGCCTCTCGGCGGAGAGAATGGGGATGAATCGTGCATCGGGCACAGCCATCCGCATAGGTGAATCATGAATCGTAAGGCATTCAAGCCCAGACTCCCCGGCTATATCGCCGTGGGACTGGTGACCCTGACAACCTCCTTCTGGACGTTCTGGGGCGTGGGGGAGATGTATTACGAGGGTTGGTGGGGGGCGTGGTACAATCGGCTACCCTACCTGGTGCCCGCCGCGGTGTGTCTGGCTTTTACACTGATAGCACTCACTTGGCCCCGCTTTGGGGGCTGGTTGATCATTCTGATTGGCGGTGCCTTTACCGCATGGCGCTGGTGGCGACAGGCGTGTCTTGGCGGTCTGACCTTAAGTTGGATGCTGGGCTGGTTCCCAATTAGCGGCCTGCTGGTCGTCACCGGTGTGCTATTTCTTTTCGAGGGTCGCTACCAGCGACAGCGGCGCGCCCAAGGGTGGGCGCCGCCTGAAAGTTGGCTTCAGCGCAACCGGCGTTACATCGTGGCCCTAGCACCTCCACTATTAGTGTTTATCTCAGTAACTGCTCTCTTTGCGCCCTTGCTGCTGAACCGGGCTGATGACGGCAACCGGGGCACGCGGCTGATTGAAGGCAACGGTGTAACGCTAGCGTGGGCGCCGGCCGGGCCGGGTTGGTCTGAGGGGATAGGCCCGAGCCGAGTAGCGGGCAGGCTACTCCCCGGAGCGAACCTCTCATGGAACGACATCGCTCTTTACGGTGTGCCCCCGGTTGGCTTTGGAGACAAGCCGGGGTACGAAGACAGGGATGCTACAGAGGAAGATATGGAGACCACTGGTCTCTGCCGCTACCTGAGCGAGGATGGTACGACCTTGATGACCGAGCCGCAGGATATCTGGCGCATGCCCACCACCGACGAGATCGTCCGTTCTCTCGTTCAAGGCGGTGAGAACGCCAAATGCACCTGGGACGGCAAGTCCGAGAAGGCCGACTGTCGCAGGCAGCCCAACAAGGATACCCCGTTGTGGGCTCCGGATGAGTCGCCCATCTACTACTGGTCGGCCGACGAATACGATGAAGAGGAAGCCTGGTACGTCCCCTACACCGGTGGGGGTCGGTACGGTGGGGTGATCGGTCACCAGTCGAAGAACTGGGGAAACCCTCGCCACGGGTACCGCTGTGTGCGAGAGCCATAAAGGTGGGGCTACCTTTGAGCGAACTGAGACAGCGATGGGAGACGAGGTTGAGATGGCGGCACCGCATCGCCTAACACAGCATCTACCTTTAGGGCCTTCGCCTATCGGCGAACGGCTGCCGTACCTCAACCAGGACAGCAGTGGGCTGTTAGGCAAAATTGGCTTCAAGCAAGGTAGAAGGGAGAGGGTATTTCATGTGGCTTGAGGGTTTCTTTAGAACCCAACTCAGGAGACTATTGACCAAAGAGGACTACATTGCGCTTGAAAATAAGACTCCCTCCCTTGAGAGCAGATCCCAGGGCATAGGCGAATTTGGTCTCTATCTTCATATCCCATTCTGTCGCCAAATTTGCCCTTATTGCCCATACAATAAGGAGGTTTATCACCCCAAGTTAGCGGAAAGATACGCCGATGCTGTTAAGAAGGAGATCGATATCTATTCTGGGCTGATTGGTGACAGGCCTGTGACCTCCTTTTACATCGGTGGCGGAACGCCCACAACGATGCTCTATAGTGGCCTTGATGAGATCCTGGAGCACGTCTGCAAAGTCTTTAATATGCAGTGCGGCATACATTTGGAAAGCCATCCAGATGATTTGAGCACGGGCGATCTCAAGGCCATTATCTCCATGGGTGTAGAGCACCTAAGCATCGGAGTGGAAGCCCTGCAAGACCATCACTTAAAGGCCCTCCACAGACCGTATACTGTTGAACAGGTAAAGGCCGCAGTAGAAGGGGCCCTCAGCAAGGGCTTCAAATGCGTCAATGCGGACATCATTTTCGCATTGCCGAATCAGACCTACAGCGAGATACAGCAAGCGGGCCATCTCCTTGTGGAGATGGGAGTCGATCAGATCGCAGCCTACCCTCTATTCAAGTTTCCTTATACTAACTGGGCACTGATGGCTAAAGAAAAGAACTATAAAGGCGCTAGCATCTTCAAGAGAAGAAAGATGCTTGCCATCCTAGAGAGGCTCTTTTATGAAGCAGGCTTTGAAAGGACCTCTGTTTGGGCCTTCACTAGGCCAGGGGTTCCAAAGTATTGTTCTGTGACAGTGCCTCTCTACGTTGGTCTTGGCGCAAGCGGAGGGTCTTACCTCAAGGATATTTTTTATCTCAATACCTTCAATGTTCAAGAGTATATCAGAGCCCTCGAAAATGGAAGGATGCCCATTGCCCTATCACTTGATCTGACAGAAGAGATGCAAATGGCGGGATGGCTTTACTGGAGGGTTTATGAGACAAGGTTCAAAAGAAGCGATTTCAAGAAGAGGTTCGGAAAAGAATTTGATAAAGTCTACGGGAAATATATGAAGCCATTATCTCTCGTTGGATTCTTGAAGGATGATGGGGAGGAGATAGTTCTTTCTGATAACGGAACCTATTGGCTGCATCTGTTACAGGACTTCTTCTCAATAGAATACGTTAGCAGGCTCTGGGGAACTTCCAAGCAAGAGCCCTGGCCTAAAAAGGTGGTTCTATAAGAGCGATTTGTTGTAGGGATGAGTAGGAAGAGCAGAAGTTAAGCAACTGACGAGCGGATGGGGCTTTCTCATCCGCTCGTTTGTGCTATAATGAAGAGGTCTAACTGGAGAGAGGAGGTGGGCGATGGAACTGGTGATAGTGATCTTGTTGGCGGTGATTCTATTAGTGCTTCTCTGGGTGTGGTTACAGAGCAACAGTCGTCTCAGCCGCCTTGAGGAACGGGGGCTTAGCCAGGAGCAGTTGGACGCTCTTGCCCAGCGACTCTTGGACTCAGATCAACGCATCCTAGCCACCACTACTCAGACCTTTGGGGAGTTGCAATCCAATCTAGGTAAACTCTCTCAGGCCACTCAACAGATGATGGAGGTGGGCAAAGATATCGCTAGCCTAGAAGATCTCCTTAAACCGCCCAAATTGCGGGGCGGCATGGGTGAGACGCTCTTGGAGATGCTTCTGGCCGAGATTTTCCGAGGGGAGAGGTTTTACGAGTTACAATATCGCTTTCACAGCGGCGAGTCTGTGGATGCGGTCATCAAACTAGGAGAAAATCTCGTTCCCGTGGACGCCAAATTCCCCCTCGAGAGTTTTAGGCGCATTCTGGAAAGCGAGGACGAGGCGCAGCGGCGAGCGGCCCGCCGGGATTTCATCAGGGTGGTAAAGGATCACATCGATAATATCGCCAAGAAATATATCTTGCCTGATGAGGGGACCTTTGATTTCGCCCTCATGTATATCCCTGCCGAGAATGTCTACTACGAGACTATTATCAAAGGCGAGGGAGAGGAAGGTATCTTCCCCTATGCCCTGGAGAGACGGGTCATCCCTGTCTCCCCCAACTCTTTCTACGCCTACTTGCAGGTTATCGTGCGCGGGTTAAGGGGGTTACAGATAGAGGAACGTGCCCAGGAGATAATGGCCCACCTAGGACGGTTACAGGGAGATTTCGCTCGCTTTCATCAAGATTTTGAGACCTTGGGCACCCATATCCAACACGCCCGGAGCAAGTATGAGGAAGCCGACCGCAAATTGGAGCGGCTTGGCGATAAGTTGGCTACCATCGGGGAGGCTGAACGGGCGGAGTTGCCACCACCAAAGGTGGATCAACTAGAACAGGGGCAAGAGTTGTAAGGGCGGAGACCTTCAGGGAGGTTCACAACGACTATTCGACGAGGAGAGGAAGGCGTAAGATAGGTCTTCCTCTCTTAGCAGGACAGGCTCATACTGGCAGCCCCTTATGTGGCCTTCGTGGCCCGAGCGATGAAAATGGTGATGGAGACCTCTTCTCCTTTAGGGGAGTCGGTGCAACAAGAAGTGGGGGCACACTCTATAGCGACTTTCTCGACCCCGGCCTCCCTGAGCCAACTCTCTATCTCTGTCCGATCGAAGCCCAGCCAAAGATCGGCCATCTCCTCCCGCATCCATTCTTGATCGTGCTTGTCGAGATCGGTGAGGATGAGTTTTCCATCCTTCTTCAGGAGACGAGCCATCTCCTTGAGAGCCAAGGGTGGCTCTGAGATATGGTGCAGGTACATATTAGCGAAGATGGCGTCCAGGCTGCCATCTTCTAAAGGTAAGGATAGCCCATAGCCGGGCACAACTCCACATTATCAAAGCCTTGTAAGTTTCTGGCCGCCACCTTTACCATCTCCGCCGAGGCGTCGAAACCGTAGACCTTTCTCACCAAGGGAGCCAGCCCCTGGATCATGAAACCGGTCCCCGTGCCCACATCGGCCACTATCATCTCGGCAGAGAGCCCGGCCTGCTCTATGGCTGCCTCCCTCACCCTCTCATCGAAATATCCGGCGCGGAGATCGTCCCACTCTTCAGCAACTTTGTCAAAGTAGTCCATCCTCACCCCTTTAGGCGAGTTAGATATTCTCCCGTGCGGGTATCCACCCGCACGATATCGCCCTCTTCTACAAAGAGAGGCACTTCCACTATCAGTCCTGTTTCCAGGGTGGCTTTCTTGGTGGCCCCGGTAGCGGTATCCCCTTTGATCCCGGGCTCGGTTCGTGTGACCCCCAGGTCCACAGTGACGGGGAGTTCCACCTCCACAGGCTGCCCCTCGTACATGGAGATGTGGAGGGTCAGCCCTTCTTTAAGGTAATAGGCCTTCTCTCCCAAGGCCTCGGCCCCAAGCGCCGGCTGCTCATAGGTCTCCGTGTCCATGAAGTAGTAGAGATCGCCATCGGTGTAGAGGTATTGCACCTCTCGCAGTTCGAGGCGCACATCCTCGAACCTATCATCGGCGAAGAAGACCCGCTCGATGGTAGCCCCGGTTTGCAGGTTCTTAATGGTAACCCTCACCCTGGCGCTACCCCGTCCCAGGTAGGTGTGTTGATAATCGGTCACGCGATAGAGTTCGCCATCCAAGATGAAGGTCACCCCTTTCCTCAGGTCGCTGGCCAAGATCATAGACTATTCCTCCATAACAGAATACAGATAACAAGTGCAACTGCCAAAAGCAACGCCATAACGATCTGGGTAGCCACATAAACGTGCTTCGATGGAACTAAAATGGCAATAAGCCATGCCAGAGGGTTATGTTGTTTATAGTGACATCCGTGGCAAAGAACCACTAGGTTTGCTGATTGACTACTTCCTCCTGCACTCACGGGAACCTTGTGATGAGTGTTAAGGGTTGTGTCTGTGGCTCCGCATTCCTCGCACCGGTTGCCCCGCATCTTCTTCACAATAGTAGAAACCTGCGTCCATCTCTCTTTTTCCCACCCTGGATAGACATAGTGAGACTTACAACGCGGACAAAATGCCCTGCGTATTCGCTCTTTGTTTGGTATTCCATCCCACACATATCCACAATCCAAACATTCCCACTTGACGGACATGGCTTACCCTGCCTACGAATTACAAGAGCCTCTTGATCCATTCTGCCGCCACTTTGGGCAACTCTTCTACTGAGCCCCTTTGGATGGTGCATTCAGGCAAAGAATCGATGAAGACACCTCCATAATATTTGGTGAGGAGCCTTTTGTCCAGCACTACCACTATCCCCCGGTCGCTCTTGGAGCGGATAAGGCGGCCGAACCCTTGGCGGAAGCGGAGAATGGTCTGGGGAACGGCATACTGGCCGAAGGGGTCGTCGTAGGCCTCGCTCCGGGCAGCGATGATGGGGTCGTCGGGAACGGGGAAGGGAAGCCGGACGATCACTAGACAACTCAAAGCCTCGCCCATCACATCTATCCCCTCCCAAAAACTCCGCGTCCCCAAAAGGACGCTTTGGGGTTGATGGCGGAAGTTTTCCAAAATATGGTGTCGGGAACCATCGATCCCTTGGCCATAGACCTGGATCCCCCTCTCTTCCAACGGCCGGGCCAGGGCCTTATGGGCTTCCAAGAGATGGGCCTTGGAGGTGAAGAGGGCCAATGTCTTGCCCCCCACCGCCAGGCAGAGATGAAAGAGGGCCTCATTCGCAGCCTTAAGGTAGCCGGGCGTGTCGGGCTCTGGGATATCGGTGGGTATGAATACGAGGGTGGAGGTTTCATAATCAAAGGGGGAGCCCAGGGTTAGTTCTGCTGCATCTTCGAGCCCCAGGCGCTCCTGAATGTAACCGAACTCTCCCCCCGTGCGAAGGGTGGCTGAGGTGAGGAGCAGGGTCTCCAGGGGGGCGAAGAGGTTCTCCCTGAGGATATCGCCTAGGTGAAGGGGTGCGTCGTGGAGGGATATGTACTCTTCACCTGCGGCGATGGTCGCCCAGTAGATCCGTCCTGGCTGGGGTTGGGCTATGATGGCCTCCATCTCCTGGCGGAGGGTATGGAGTTCGCCTTCCCTCTCCATGAGTTCGAAGAGGAGATCTTCATACTCTTCCCCCAGGCCCAGGAGGCCTCGATGGACCAATTTTAAGCCCTCAGCCAGCCTGGCTAAACCTTGGGATAGAGGCTCCCAGGCCATCTCCACCTGAACCCAGTCGGGCTGGGCTCGGAGGGCAGAGGTGAGGCGTATCCGCTCATCGTACTGCTCGTTGCCCCGGCGGTGGCGCGCCAGAAAGTGGGAGAGGGCCTCTAGGAAGGTGCGTAAACTCTCCCTACTATTGACCACTTGTTGACGCACCACTTCTATATGTCCATCCACCTCGTGCCTGAGGGCGGAGGCTGCTCCTCTCTCCTTCAGAGAGGCGGATAGGCGGTTGAGCAAGCCGTAGGCTTTACCTCGGGGATCGATCCTCTCTAAGAGGGCATAGACCCAGCGCTGGTCGACCTCCACGCTCAATTGCTCCGTGGCTCGATCCTCTAAATGGTGGGCCTCATCTATGATAAGATGGCCATATTCGGGGAGGGCTCGGTTCTCGATCATCATGTCTGAGAGGAGAAGGGCGTGGTTCACCACGATTATATGAGCCCCCTCCGCTCTACGACGGGCAAGGTAGAAGTAACATTCTCTCAGGAAGGGGCATTTCTCTGGCTCGCAGGGCTCCTCGGCAGAGAGCCTAGCCCAGACCTGTTCCTCCCCCTCCAGGAGGTTCAATTCCAGCCTATCGCCGGTCATGGTCGTGGGAAGCCAAACCAGGATCTTGGCCAGGACGCCGATCTCTAGGGCGGTTAGCCCCTCTCGACGCTTCAAATAAGAGAATTTTCGCCGACAGAGGTAGTTACTCCGCCCCTTGAGGAGAGCGGCCTCGAACGGTAGGATCTCTTGCAGGTCGGGGATATCTTTCTTGAAGAGTTGATCCTGGAGGTTGATGGTATTGGTGGAGATGATCACGTGGCGGCCGTTCTCCACGGCGAAATGGATCGCTGGTATAAGGTAGGCTAGGGATTTTCCAATGCCGGTACCCGCCTCGATGAGGCGATGCTCCCCCTCGTTGAAAGCCCTGGCCACGGCTTTTAGCATCTCCACCTGCTGGGGGCGATACTCATAATTAGGCAGGTATCCTTCTAGGGAACCGCCTTCCTCCAAGGTGGCGCTCAAGGCCTCGACGTCAAGGGGCTTAGGGGTGGGGGTGGGCTTGAGTCGTTTCGATTCAACCGTTAGAGAGAAGAGAGGGGTGAGGAGCGCTTCCTGGCCTCTCTTGGCTACCAACTGCTCCCTTAGGCTGGCCCCAAAGGTTGCGGCCTTCTCCCTCTCCAAATCGAGGAAGAAGTGGCGTAACGGCCAATCGCTCCCCATAGCCAGCCGGTTTATCTCCTGTATGGTTTTGAGATCCAACCGCAAGGCCCTCTCCCAGAGGGCCAGGAAAACCTCCTTGGTCGTCAGCGCGTCGGCCAGGGCACGATGTGCCTCTTTTTGAGGGACCTCTAGGGCTTGGGCTAGGGCCCCTAAACTGTGGCTAGGCACATAAAGGACGAGGCTGCTTGCCAATAAGAAAGTGTCCAAGGCTTGATGGGTGGGAAAGAGGCCGTGCTTCCCTAGGAAGGCCAGGTCGAAGGCTATATTGTGGCCCACGAGGGGGTGATGGCCTACGAAGCGGGAGAGGGGTCCCAGGAGAGAGGAGAGAGTAGGAGCGGAGTCGACCTCCCATTGACTTATGCCCGTGAGGCGCTTGATATTATAAGGGAGGGGGCGGTTGGAGTTAACCAGGCTAGACCAGGTATCCAGGACTTCCCCCTGGCGGAACTTCACCGCTCCGATCTCGATGATACTATCCCGCTCTGGATCAAGCCCCGTGGTCTCGATGTCCAGGGCTACGTATATACGTGGCATATCTCCCTTTTTACATTATACAATAGACTGCCCAAAAGATAGTAAAGCCCGCCCCACATCATTGGGCGGGCTTAAAGAGGAGCGTCGTCGGCCTATCCGCTGACCTTCTTCCAGTCGGCCAGGAACCGCTCCACCCCTAGATCGGTGAGGGGGTGTTTTATCATCTGTTGAAGCACAGGATAAGGGACGGTGGCGATGTGGGCCCCGGCCAAGGCGGCTTGAGTGACATGGAGGGGGTGGCGGATGCTGGCGGCGATGACCAGGGCATCGAGGTCGTAATATTCTAATATCTCCACTATATCGGCCAGCACTTCCATGCCATCGTGGCCGATATCATCGAGGCGGCCGACAAAGGGGGAGACGAAGGTGGCTCCTGCCTGGGCGGCCAGAAGGGCCTGATTGGGAGAGAAGACCAGGGTGGCGTTGGTGCGGATGCCTTGAGCGGTCACCAGACGCCAAGCGGTCTCTTTATCTGTTTTGCACTCACCTTCCCAGGCGCAACCTGCGCAGACCGTCTCTGGTTCCTTCTTCCGTTGAGAGAAGGTGTATATCGCCTTGAGCCCCTCCTTGGTGATCGGCACCTTGATGACCACATGGGGGGACCAGCAAGCTATCTTCTCTGCCTCGGCGACCATCCCCTCCGCCTCCTCGCTCGTCACCTCGGCGCTGACAGGGCCTTGTACCAGATAGCATATCTCTTGGGCTACCTGGCGGTAGTCGCTCCGCCCCGCTATCATCATCAGCGATGGGTTGGTGGTCACCCCCCTGATGACGCCTAACTTTACCGCCTCCTTTATCTCCTCGATCTTTGCTGTGTCTAGGTAGATCTCCATGAGATCACAAACCTCCATCCATTAAGATCTTGGGTGAGCCCGATGGCAACATCTGAGAGTTTCAACCGTCCGAGATAAACTCGGAGGCTACATCGGCCCGAAGGGCTTCTTTCTCTGCCTCCTTGACCGCGCCGATGAAGTCGCGGAAAAGGGGGTGAGGCCGGTTGGGTCGGGACTTGAACTCCGGATGGAACTGAGTCCCTACCATCCAGGGGTGATCCTTGAGTTCTGCGATCTCTACCAGCCGGCCATCGGGAGAGGTGCCGCTTATGATGAAGCCCGCTTCCTGGAGCAACTCTCTGTAGTCGTTGTTCACCTCGAAGCGGTGCCTTCGCCTCTCCGAGATCAACTCCTGACCATAGGCCTTGAAGGCTAGAGTGCCGGGCAGGAGCCGACAGGGGTAAGCCCCCAACCGCATGGTGCCTCCCATCTCCGATATGCCCCTCTGCTCTGGCAAAAGGTCGATGACCGCGTATCTGGTTTGGGGATCGAACTCCGTGCTGTTGGGCTCCTCGCTCCCTAGAGCGTGACGGGCTAACTCTATGACCATCACCTGCATCCCCAGACAGAGGCCGAGATAGGGCATCTTCTTCTCCCTTGCATAGCGACAGGCTTTGACCTTCCCCTCTATCCCCCGCACATCGAACCCTCCAGGGATGACGATCCCCCCCACAGCGTCCAAACGCTCCCAGCCTCTTCCCTTCTCAAGGTCCTCGGCGTCGATCCAGTCTATCTTCGCCTCTCTATCGTGGTAGAGGGCAGCGTGGCGCAGCGCCTCTCGCACGCTGATGTAGGCATCCGGCAGGGTAACGTATTTCCCCACCACACCAATGGGAAGTCGTTCTTTCGGCTCCTTTATCCTCTTTACCATCTCTCGCCAGGCGGAGAGATCCTTCTGTCGTCTTGGCAATTCCAGCCGCTCCATAATGAAATCTCCAAGTCCCGCCTCCTCTAAGAGAAGAGGGACTTCGTAGATGGTGGGCACGGTGATGAGGGGGATGACAGCCCGGACTTCCACGTCGCAGAAGAGGGCTATCTTCTCCTTCAGTTTATCATCCACGGGGTAATCGGAACGGCAGACGATGACATCGGGCTGGATGCCGATGCTCCGGAGTTCCTTCACGCTGTGTTGGGTGGGCTTAGTTTTGAGTTCGCTGGTGGAGGAGATATAGGGGAGGAGGGTGAGATGGACGTAGAGGACATTCTCTCGACCCATATCTTTGCGCATCTGGCGGAGGGCCTCCAGGAAGGGGAGCCCCTCGATGTCGCCCACGGTGCCTCCCACCTCGGTGATCACCACCTCCGCTCCTGTCTCCCGGGCCACCCTTATGATGCTCTCCTTTATCTCATCGGTGATATGGGGTATCACTTGGATGGTCCCCCCCAAATAATCTCCCTTCCTCTCCTTGGCGATGACCGCTTGGTAGATCTGGCCGGTGGTCACATTGGAAGAGCGGGTGAGGTTCTCGTCGATAAACCGCTCATAATGGCCCAGATCCAAATCCGTCTCCGCCCCATCCTCTAAGACGTAGACCTCCCCATGCTGGTAGGGGGACATGGTCCCCGGATCGATGTTAATATAAGGATCCAGTTTTTGGATGGAGACGGCGATACCCCGGCTCTTTAGGAGGCGACCGATGGAAGCGGCGGTGACCCCCTTGCCTACGGAAGAGACTACACCCCCAGTGCAGAAGATGAACTTAGCCATCTCTACCTATGGAGAGAGCACGAAACCTCGCTCCGTGCTCTCAAAACCCTTACAAATATCACACTTGAACTCTCTTCTGACACCTGTACACTCTTTTAGGAGGTCCCAAACTATAAAAATCATATCATAACTCGATTCCCCTGTCAACGAGCGCTCTCGACTTCATGGCTAACCAGGCCTGCTTCATCCTCTCCAGTTCTTCTGGCGAAGGGGAGACCCCGCCATACCGCACCCGGATGTAACTCTCCGTCATGTAAGATAACTGCTTCTGGCTCTCAGGCCAGTTCTGACTTAGAGTGAGCAGATACTCGTAAGGAGTCTCCCCCGGCCGGCGAGGGAAACCTAGGTTTGCAGCGAACCTGAGCATGGTGGCGTAGATCCCCCTGATGGAGGAGAGCTCCTCGCGCCAAGGGCGGAGGCGATCCTTCAACCCCAGGAGCCCCTCATCTCCGGTAAGCCTTTCCCAAGCCCCTTGGAGAAAAGAGGCCAGATCTTGCGCCAGAAAGGCCGGGGAGAGTATCGACTTCCTGACCTCCCTACTTCCACTCCTCGGCATCTCTTGCCATCGGCGCAGGGATCTGGCCGTGAACCAGATGACGACCAAGAAAAGGATGATGGGCACGACCACCACAAAGATATTCATGAAATTGATTGCAAAACTGGTGATTTGTTCCAGAAATGGGTTGGCTACCGTAGTGGAAGGCTCTTCTGATAGGGGCGGGGTCAACTGAGCAAACTGTAGGGAAAGGCGAGAGAAGAGGTTCGATATGATCTGGGCTAGGAAGGCAAAAGGCAGAAGGAGGTAGTAGAGTAAGAGGGGCAAGATCTTCCCCACCCAAAACCTCAAGGGCCCCACCGTCTTAAGAGATAGAAGGTAACTGGCCACCGTCCCCAAAAGGAGAAGGGTGAGGATGGCCGAGCCAGGCACCGCCAGCCAATAGATGTGGAAAGGCGAGGGGCTCTCCCTTTGCTCCTGGGCCTTCTCCACCCGGGCCAGAGCCATGGCTAGAAGGGCGGAGAGGAAGTAGAGGAGGACAAAAGGCGCCATATCGAAGGGGAGGAGGATCATGCCCAAAACTACCGCCCCGGTGAGGGCCACCATGCCCAGCCTGAAGAGATGGCTCACAAAGTAGGGCCCTAACGATTCCCGACCCAGGTTGATGCCTCGCCACCAGAGGTAGAGGGTGGCTATAAGGGCCATGATCCCTGGGGTGATGAGCTCACCGGCGAGGATATTACCCAATCTCAAAAGTTCGCTCACCCATTGAAAATCGAGGAAAGCGTACTTTGGAAAAAGATCCGATTTGATGATTACCATGCTGGTGAGAAGGGCGGCTATAACCATCGCCAGTTGAGAATAGGGGGGACGCATCTTCGCCAAGAAGCGAGAAAGGTATATGGCTATTAGGAGGAGGGAGAAGGCGCTAAAGAGGGAGAGAAATCGGGGCCCTATCGCGCCTCCCAAGATGAGCAGGAAGGGGTAAGCCCAGCCTACCTCCATAGCCGCCACCGCGATGGTCAAGAGTTCCTTACGCCAGGCTAGGCGAGGCAGGCTCATACCTCTCCTTTCTGGCCATGGCCGCAGCGATATCCCTCTCCTCTAGATAATGGACGGTGATGCCCCTGAGTTCCCTTTCTATTCTCTTGTCCAACGAGATGAGGCAGAGGCGGCGACCCGCATCGCGCAGCCTTTCCAGTGCGTCGAGAAGGGGCTCGGTGACGATGGGGGTCACACAGATTAAGGTGGCCCCCCAGAAGAGATGGCGACTCTCCCTAGCCAGAAACTCCTCCATAGGCATGAGGGGGAAGGGGGTGACCGCAGCCAAGGCTTCCAGTATGCGGGTGATTTGGTGAGGTGCCCGCCCAGGCATCACCTTGATCGCCTGGTCAGAGAGTGGCCAACTGGAGTTGGCCAAAAAGCCCGTGGCGTACCGGTACTCCAGCGCGTGATGGGCTATAGAGGCGGCTACGGTGACCGCCTTCTCCAAAAGGGGGGCGTTCACCCCTTCCCAATGGCGGGCAAAGGTGGCCACATTTAGCATCACTACCACCTGCGGAGTGGTAGTCGGCTCATAGACCTTCACCTGGAGTCGGCGGTGGCGAGCCGTCGCTTTCCAGTGGATCCGTTTGAAGGCATCCCTAGGGCGGTAATCACGCACCCCGATGGTGCGGCTAGGGTCCTCGAAGATCCGCTGTTCAGCCTTCACCTCCCCAAAGGGCTCTTTGGAGGGCAACCCCAACTCCTCTAGGGGGATGATATGAGGGTAGACGATGAGCCGGTCGATGGTGGGCGCTTTCTTGCGGCTCTCGTAGAAGCCAAAGATGTCGCCTGAACTGAGACGCGCAGGGCCAAAGTAATGGATCCCTCGGTGGTCACATCGCAACCGATAGCCCCAGTTCACCTCCTCGTACCAGCGCATAGAGAGGAGGTTGACGAGATAACCCACCTTGGGCTTAGAGGAGGAAGTCACCCCTCCCTCCAAAAGGGTTACTTTCAAAGGGAACTGGTCCTCGATACGTAACCAGGCCAAAGGTAGGGGCTTCCGGTTGGTGACCCGAACCGTTAGTTCCACCACCTCGCCGGGGAAGGCTCTCCTCTCGCCAAGGAGGCGCACATACTCCACTCGCCGCAGCGAGTATCTATTCCACAGCCAGGCTAGGGGGGTTACGGTCAAGGTGAGGGTAGCCAAGAGGGTGAGCGCTGGCTGTTGCAAAAGGAGCCCCAAGAGGAGCCCCACTAGAGCCAGGCCTGCCCAGCCGCGCTCGAACATCTATACCTCCTCCACCGGGACCGGCACCTCTTCCACGATCTCTCGCAGGATATCCTCCACCGAACGGCCACGCAGACGAGTCTGGGGGCTGACGATGAGGCGATGGCCAAGGACGTAGGGAGCTAGGTATTTAACATCGTCAGGGATCACGTAGTCGCGACCTCTTAAGGCGGCCAGGGCTTGGGAGGTGCGATAGAGGAAGAGGGTACCTCGGGGGCTGGCTCCTAGTTCCAGAAAGTCGCAGCCTCGCGTGGCCCGAGGGATAGTGACTATGTACCGGCGCACCGAATCTTCAACCCTGATCTGACGCGCCTGGGCTATCACCTCCAGGAGATCCCCACTTGAGACGACCGGTTCTAAGGCCTCTAGAGGATCCTCCGTCCGAAAGCGAAGGAGGATCTCCTCTTCCTCCTCCTCTGTGGGATAGCCAAGTTTGATCTTGAGAAGGAAGCGGTCTACCTGAGCCTCTGGTAGAGGGAAGGTTCCCTCTAGTTCGATGGGGTTCTGGGTGGCCAAGACGAGAAAGGGGCGAGGGAGGAGCCGGGTTACCCCATCGACCGTGACCTGTCGTTCTTGCATCGCTTCCAGGAGCGCCGATTGGGTACGGGGGGTGGCTCGGTTTATCTCATCGGCTAAGAGCATCTGGGCCATAAGGGGACCGGGACGGAACTCGAAATCTTCCCTCTTCTGGTTGAAGAAAGATACCCCGGTGAGATCGGAAGGTAGAAGGTCGGGAGTAAACTGGATGCGCTGGAAAGTGCAATCTAGAGATCTAGCCACGGCCTTAGCCAGGGTGGTCTTCCCTATCCCCGGCACATCCTCAATGAGGACGTGGCCCTCGCAGAGGAGAGCCACCAGCACCAGTTCTATCACCTCCTCCTTGCCCACGATAACCTTTCCCACGTTCTCCTTGACGCGCTCCGCCATCCGGTGGATCATCTTCGCTCCTTTCATAACTCCCTGTCTATATCACCCAGCCCCAAGGGCTGAGGTTCAGCTCCCTTGCTCCCCCGGAGGAGTTAGTATAGAATTCCTCGGCTAAGGAGGAGTTCCCGTGGTCCATCACCGGCCTGAATCGGCACCCACCCCAGCCATCTGGAGGTTCACCCCTTTCGCCGAACTCAGCCGAGACAACCGACTGATCGCCCTCTCCATGTTCCTATGGGGAGCCTCTGAAGGGTTGTGGTTCTATATTTACCCTCTCTATATCAAAAGCCTGGGCGCAGACCCAGAAGAGATAGGCTTCGTCATCTCCGTAGCCATGATGGGGATGGCAGCGACCTTCATCCCCGCTGGGCTCTTAGCCGACCGTTATAGCCGGAAGAAGATCATGCTGGCCGGCTATCTACTGGGCCTTTTCTCCATAATCTTGGTAGCCATAGCCCCAGATTGGCGCGGTTTGCTTCCCGGTTTTCTCCTCTATTATATGTCGGCCTTTATCGGGCCAGCCGAGAACAGTTATATCGCCAATGCTAGCGAGGGACAAGATCTAAATCGAGCCTTTACTATGATGACCGCCGCTTACTCAGCGGGCTTCATCTTCTCTCCGGCCTTAGGAGGCTGGTTAGGAGAAGGGGTGGGGATGCGAAACGTCTTCCTTCTCTCCGCCTCCCTTATCCTCCTCTCTACCTTGGCCATTTTGCCCATTAAAGAACAACCGATATCTTATCGGTCAGCGGCTTTGGGGATAAAACCCCTCTTGAGGCACCGTCTATTTTGGGGGTTGAGTTTGGTGGTGGCTTTCTTCTACTTGGTGATCTATCTGGGCTGGCCTTTGACCCCCAATTTCCTAGAGGAGGTGCGAGGCCTAGACCTTTCCCTTATCGGCACCTTAGCCACCGCCCAATCATTAGGTGCGGTCTTCCTCGCCATGATGTTAGGCAGGCTCTCCCGGGGTGAGTGGGGGATGGTGGCCGCGGCACTACTCATTTGGGCTTCTTATGGTATATTGCTTCTCTTTCCCTTCCCCTTTGCTGTAGCCTGTGCCTATTTTCTGCGAGGCTCCTTCTCTGCCTTAGCCTCCCTCTCCTCGGCCCAGGTGGGGAAGATCTTAGAAAGCCCCTCCATGGGGCTGGGTTTTGGCCTCTTCGCTACCCTGCGTAGCCTAGCCTTGGTGCCAGGGCCCTACATCGCTGGTTACCTCTACGCTATACGTCCCGACCTCCCCTTTTTCGCCTCGATAGCCTCCATACCCGCGGTGGTGTTACTAACGACGATGGTTCTGAGAAAATCACGGTAGAAGTCTCTTACTCATCCCTACCCGTTCCTCTCGGTACTCCCTCTTCCCGTATAATCTTCTGGCCACGACGTTATGAGCCACTACCGGTAGGACAACGAACCGCTACCCCATCTTTCAGCCAGTTCAAGGAACGTCGCTCCGACCGTTTTTACGCTCTTTCTCCTTCACATAGAGGTCCAGAACTAAGGCCGTTTTGGGCCTACTAACCCCTTCTCTAACCCTTCGCATCGTTGGGCAATAGGTCTCGCCAGAAGGTCTCTTTTCTCCCCTCGATGATGAGGGGCCAATCGCTCTCCGTGGTGCCTACGATATGGAATCCCGTCTCTCCTCCGAAGAGAGGCCGGCCCCTTGCCGCCTCTAGATGCTCCCCAGTTCCTTTCCTACCTTCTCGAAGATGGAAAGCCCTTTATCTAAATCTTCCCGGCCGTGGGAGGCGGAGTTCATCACCCGAATGCGGGCCAGGCCTCGGGGGACGGTGGGGTAGCCGATAGCCATAGCGAAGACCCCCTCCTCGAAGAGACGCCGGGAGAACTCTTGGGCAAGGGATGCCTCTCCCAACATCACCGGGGTGATGGGGGTCTCGCTCTTGCCGGTGTCGAACCCCAGGCTTTTCATCCCCTCTTTGAAATAGCGGGTGTTCTCCCACAGTTTGTCCACTAGTTCGGTGGAGGAGTCCAAAAGATCGACGGCCGCGATGCAGGCAGCGGTATCGGCGGGGGTGACGGCGCTGGAGAAGATGAAGGGGCGTCCCCTTTGCCTCAGCCACTCCACGATTTTCTTTCTCCCGGCTATATACCCGCCGACGACGCCGAAGGCCTTGGATAAGGTCCCCATTTCGATATCCACTCTCCCGTGGAGGCCGAAATGGTCAACCACGCCTCGGCCGCCACGCCCCAAGACCCCTTCACCATGGGCGTCATCTACCATGAGAAGCAGGTTATGCTCTTCTGCTACCTCTACCAGATCCGGCAGGGGGGCGATATCGCCATCCATAGAGAAGACACCATCGGTGACGATTAAGCCGCGGCGGTAGTCCCTCTCCGCTTCCACGACCTCCCTCAGGCTCTGGGCATCCCGATGGGCGAAGCGGATGATCTTGGCTCGAGATAGGCGGCAGCCGTCGATGATGCTGGCGTGGTTAAGTTCATCGGAGAAGATGACATCTTCTCTATCCACTAAAGCAGGGATGGTGGCTAGGTTGGCGCAGAAGCCCGATTGCAAAGAGATGGCTGCCTCCACCCCTTTGAATTCGGCCAGCCTCTTCTCCAACTCCAGGTGGAGGGTCATTGTCCCAGCGATGCTCCGCACCGCCCCAGGCCCCACGCCATACTTCTCCAAGGCCTTTTGGGCGGCCTCCTTGAGTTGGGGGTGGTTGCAGAGGCCTAGGTAGTTATTGGCGCAAAAATTGAGCACCCGCTTCCCATCGACAGTGATCCACGCCCCCTGGGGCGACTCGATAGTCCGGATCACATTATAGAGCCCTTGCTCTTTCAACTCCTCTATCTGCTCGTCGAGGAAGGCGAGTTTATCCTTGGCCACCTTATCTCCTTTCTAGGGGAATAACACCACCTTTCCGCACTGGCCCGATCGCATCAGTTCCATCCCCTTCTCGAAATCCTCCAGGAGCAGCCTGTGGGTGATGATAGGGCTCACATCCACAGCGCCAGAGGCGAGAAGAGCCCGAGTACGGTACCAGGTCTCCCAGATCAACCGGCCGACTACGCCGTAGAGCGTTACCCCCTTGAAGATGATCTCCTCGGCTAGGTCTACCTCTAAAGGCCGGGAAGGTATGCCTAGAAGGACAACATAGCCGCCGTTTCTTAACGCCTTCAGCCCTTGATGGATGGCCGAGGGGTGCCCAGACATCTCTAGGAGAATATCCACCCCCTCGCCATCGGTGGCAGCCCACACCTCCTCTGCTACATCGACCTTAGTGGCGTCGAAGACCAGGTCTGCCTTCATAAGGCGTGCTAGGTCTAAGCGAAAGGGGATAACTTCACTGGCATAAACAGCGGCTGCACCGGCGGCCTTGGCGATGCCGATGGCCATTAAGCCGATGGGCCCACAACCAGTTATAAGCACCCTCTGGCCCGCAAGAGGGTGGGAGAAGGCAGCATGGACAGCATTGCCAAAGGGTTCCTGGATGGAGGCTACCTCCCAAGGGAGATCAGGGGGGTTGAGCCAGGCGTTTTCTGCCGGAAAGGCTACATATTCGGCAAAACTTCCAGGCCTATCTACACCGATGATGGAGTAATTTCGGCAGACATGCGACTGGCCGGTGCGGCACTGGTAACAGAGGCCGCAGACGATGTGAGTCTCGGCGGAGACCGGATCTCCTACCATGAGAGTGTCCACCTCTTCCCCTAAGGCCACTACCTCGCCCGCGAATTCGTGCCCCATGATAAGGGGAGGTCTAACCCTACCCTCTGCCCAGGGGTCCCAATTGTAGATATGGAGGTCGGAGCCACATATAGAGGTGGCTCTGACCCTAACTAGCACATCTTTGGGCCCTATCCGAGGGACCTCTGCGGTGATCAATGCCGCCCCTGGCCCGGACTCGGTCTTGACCACCGCCCTCATCTTCTCTGGCATCTTCGCCCTTTTGTCTACGATTTCACAACCGTCATATTAGCACCGTGTACAACTGCCGTCAACCCACTTGATATGTGGAAAGGAAAGCAATAGAATAGAGAGTGATAGATATGGATGGCGAAGCGGGGCTATGGGGGTGATGAGGGATGAGAAGGAAGGTAGTTATCGTTTTGGCCTTGGGGCTCCTTTTGGCCGTTTTGGGCCTGTACTTGACTAGGGGAAGGGGCGAGGTGAAAGAGGAAGAGGTAGCGGTTTTTCCCTCCCCATCGCCCTCGCCAACGGCGACGGAAATCCCACCGGAGCCCGCACCCACCCTAGAGCGGGACCCCTTCGCTCCCTATCGAGAGTATATGGTGCGCACCCACATCCAGAGACGCGGCATCGGCGATAAAAGGGTGATTAAGGCCATGCTCACCGTCCCCCGCCACGAGTTCGTGCCTCCGGAGTATCAAGAACACGCCTACGCCGACCGGCCTTTGCCTATCGGCTATGGCCAGACCATCTCTCAGCCCTATATCGTGGCCCTCATGACTACGCTTCTGGATTTAGAAGAGGGCGATAGGGTACTGGAGATAGGTACAGGCTCGGGGTACCAGGCGGCCGTTCTAGCGGAGATCGTAGATGAAGTCTACACTGTGGAGATCATCCCTGAGTTGGCGGAGTCAGCGGCGAAAAGGCTCAAACGGTTGGGATATGCCCAGGTGCAGGCGGCGAATCTAGACGGCTATTACGGCTGGGAAGAGCACGCACCCTACGATGGTATCGTCGTCACCTGTGCCCCAGATCACATACCTCCGCCCCTCCTCGAGCAACTGAGGGATGGGGGCCTTATGGTTATCCCCGTAGGCCCTCCTGGTGCCTACCAGACCCTCTGGCTGGTCAAAAGAGAGGGTGACGAATTCCGTTACGAGAACTGGGGCGGTGTCGCCTTCGTGCCCCTCACCGGGGAACATTAACTATTTGCCCCTTTTGTGCCCCTAATCAAAGGATAGAATACCGCTAGCCCAACTATATAAGCCCCCCCGGCGCAAGCCAGAACCCAGGAGAAGCCGAAGGTGAGCGCTCCCATGGAGGCCAAAATAGAGGAGAGGACTGAGGCGCAGCCGTTGATCCCCCAGGCCCAGGGGATGAGGCCGGGCGCTAAGCGGCTAGTTACCGCTATCCCCTTGGGGAAGGGGAGCCCCATGAGAAAGCCTAAGGGGGCCAAGATGAGGATAGAAGATAGAAGGCGGAGCCCTAGCCCTAGCCCCAGGAGCGATCTGAAGAGAAGGGGCAGAAGAAAGGGGTAGAGAAAGATCATCGCCCCCAGAAGGAGGACCCCTCGGCCCAGAGGGAGCCTGGGGGAGGAGAAGCTGCCCAGGCCGGAAAAGGTGAGGAGGGCGAAGAGCACAGCGCCCAAGGCGTAGACGGGGTGGCCGAGGAAGAGGATGAACCTCTGGATCAGGGGGATCTCCACGAAGAGATAGCCTATGCCCAAGAGGAAGAAGTAAAGAAATATCCGGCCCTTTATCCTTCCACCTCCTATCCCCCTCAGAAAAAAGAGGGGGAGGATTATCATGAGTAACGACGCTATAAGGGCTAGGATGAGGAGCGCCAAGAGGACGAGATATCCGCTCCCTCCAAAGGGCTGCCATATCTTCCCCAGGCTCTCTAAGATGGCCGGAACCTGTTTCCAGGTGAAAAAGTGGAAGAAGAAAGGCCTATCATCGGAAGGAGGGGAGATATCGAAGGGGTAAGCGCGATAGAACTCGGCTTTATCTCGGGCTCTCAGGATATCTTGAAAAGCGAGGTAATATTCCGGCCTCTCTAAGAGATATATCTTGTTCGCCTCCTCGATGGGCATGCCCGGGTAGTAGACTAGGTCGAGTTGCCTTTCCGAGGCGAACTCTCTTATCTTCTCGATCTCCTCAGGGGTAAATTGGCTCCGCTTCACCAGAAGAAGCATAGTGGAGAAGGAGCGCAAAGCGGCTATATGCTGACCGGGGTCTATTCCTGCCCTCTCCAAGGCTGTAACCGCCAGGGTCAGGGCGCGTAGCTCCTCCGAGGGGGGCATCTGGAGCCAGCGGTGGGCCAATAGTATCCCCTGGGGCGAGAGATGCTCCCAATATTCCACGAACGCTTCTTGAGTGTAGGTGTAATTCTCCTGGAGGCTATAGGCCCCTGAGGTCACGGGTCGAAAACTATCAGACAAAGATAGTTGAATAAGGTCAAACTGGGCATCAGTGCGCTTGAGATAACTTCTTCCGATCTCGTTCACTACTGCCACCCGCTGGTCTTGAAATATCCCCCCCGCGAAATCGCCGTAGAGCTCTCTTACCACGTAGGTTACAAGGGGGTTCGCTTCCACAGCCACCACCTTTTGGGCGCCCTTTCGCAAAGCGACTAAGAGATCTAAACCCCCTCCAGGCTCCAGTATGAGAACCTGGGGCTCGGACACAAGTTCGTAAGGGAGGGAAACGGGCAGATAATCTAGGAAGGAAAGGTCAGTTTCCGGTGTGGCGGAGGTAAGAGGCCACAGATTATCCCCATCAGTGGTGATACCAAACTGGGAGGGGAGCGGGCCAAAGTAGGAGGGGGTGAGCCCCGGCGCAGCGTGAATCCCGGGGCTCTTGACCACATCCACCCGCGAAAAGGCGTTCCAACGGCGGAAGAGGAGTTCCGCTCCCTTGTACCGCAAAGAGTTGCTGAGAGGCTTATAGAGGGACATCCTAATAGTGAAATAGTCTGGCAACAAGAGGAGAATCGAGAGCCATACAATCAGCACTGCCATGGAAGCGGCTATTCTCCTTGGCGAGCGACCATAAGCCAAGAGGAGGGTGGCCAGAGCGCCCCCCAAAGAGGCCAGGACCACCGTTCCCTCCCCGCCCCATAGAGAGAGCGAAACCAAGGCCACGATGCACCCCAAGCCCGAGCCCGCCAGGTTAAAGAAGTATATACGGCTCTCCTGGCCCACCAGGAGGGCCAGAGGGGCCCCGATCGTTAGCCCAGCCAAGAAGAAAGGAAGGACCAAGGAGAGGTAATATATAGCCAGATATAAGATCTGGCGGCGGTCCCAGGCGATCAGATAGGAATCGAAAGGTATGTAGTTACTGATAAAGTAGCAAGCCGGGAGGCCGAGAGAGAAGAGAAAGGAGTATATGAAGAGGGAAGAGGGGAGATCCCGGCGTAGGAGTCTGGGGAAGACAGCCAAGGCGCTCCCTGAGGCTCCAAAGCCCAAAAGCGCAAGGCTCACAGCCATGAAGGCGAAATGGTACCCTTGGGCCACGGAGAAGATGCGGGTGAGGGCGATCTCGAAGGTGAGGGTGGCTGTGGAGACAAAGAATATAGCCCAATAGATGGGGGACATATAACCTTCTCCCAGGACCGACCCAATTAGGGAATAGTCCCAGTCAAGAATATAACAGAGCCCGATGGCCGGGTCAAGAAAGGCCCCGTTGACAGCCTGAAATGGGACTTGTTATAATGGACAAGAGCGATGAGGAGGAAGGAACGATGATCAAATTCGCCACCGATGAGTGGGCTAAGGCCCTTAGGGAGAAGATTAACGAAAGCGAGGCCTATACCCAGGCGGCTCGCAACTGGGAGGGAGATTTTTACTTCATCGTTGACGCAGGCGACGGGGTTGAGGAGCCGATCTACGTCTACATGGATCTCTGGCACGGCAAATGTCGGGAGGCGTTCGCCACCACCGACCCCAGCGCCAAGGAGCCCGTCTTCAGGATGAGCGGCCCTTTAAGCAAGTGGCGCCAGGTGATCGAGAAGAAACTAGATCCCATTCAGGGGCTTTTAACCCGGCAGTTCAAATTGAAGGGCGATATGGTGATGATCATGAAGAACGTGAAGGCAGCCCAAGAATTGGTGAACTGCACCACCCTGGTACCTACTGAATTCCCGGAGTAGGTTTTTGAGGAGGTAAGCGATGGCTCGATTTATGGTTGTCCACTCTACAGCCGCATTGAGCGATCAAGAGCAAGCGGTGGCTGGGGCGAGGGAGATGATCGCCTCTCTCCCACCTGGTGTCAAATGGCTTAGTAGTTGGCTCGCTTTGAAGGCGCCTAAGATGTTCTGTGAATGGGAGGGGCCCGATATGGATGCCATCTTGGCCGCCCTGAGTCCGGTGCTGGAGCAGATGCCAGTGGAGGCTCTCTACGAGGTGGCCCACGTAGATCCCCGTTGGTACGAAGAGTAGAACCCCCTTGGGTTTATCCCGGGCCGCGGCTCTACCTCACTGAATAAGGTGCCATATGGTTATTCTTTGATATCCGGGGAGCGAAAGATGTGGTATTTTAATAGTCCAGAGATCGTCTTCGGTGAGGGGGCCCTCGCCCATCTGGAAGAGATAGAGGGGCGACGGGCCTTCATCGTCAGCGATGAGAACCTGGTGGCCCTAGGCTTCGTCGAGAAAGTACAGGGTCGTCTAGCCAAGGCGGGCATGGAGAGCGGTCTTTTCTCTCGGGTGGAGCCCGACCCCTCCTTGGAGACAGTGTCTCGCGGGGCCCAGGCTATGGCTGATTACCAGCCTGACTGGATAGTTGGCCTGGGAGGTGGTTCTTGTATCGATGCTGCCAAAGCGATGTGGGTCCTTTACGAGCGCCCCGATATCAAGCCGGAGGCGATAAACCCGGTCGAGAGGCTAGGCTTGCGACGAAAAGCGCGCCTTATAACCATTCCCACCACCGCTGGAACGGGGGCCGAAGTCACCTGGGCGATAGTCCTCACCGACACCAAAGAGGAGAGGAAACTAGGCTTGGGCTCTCGGGAGAACCTGGCCGATATAGCGATTGTGGACCCCACTCTATCGAAGAGTATGCCCCTCCGCCTCACTGCTGACACGGGCTTGGATGCCCTCACCCATGCCCTGGAGGGTTATGCCTCCGCCTGGGCCAACGATTTCAGCGATGGGCTGTGCCTCAAGGCGATAGAGTTGATCTTTCGCTACCTCCCTCGGGCCTATGAGGACGGAAGTGACGAAGAAGCGCGAGAGAGGATGGCCAACGCCGCCACCCTGGCTGGGCTGGGGTTCGGCAACTCCATGGCTGGTCTGGCCCACAGCATGGGACACGCCTTGGGCGGGGTCTTCCACACCCCTCATGGGAGAGCGGTGGGCCTTTTCCTGCCCTATACCATCGAATATGCCGCCCGCCTAAAGCCCGGCCGTTACGCCCAGATCGCGCACCACCTTAGCCTTCCAGTCCAAACGGAAACCGAAGGGGCAAAAAGCCTGGTCCAATCCATAAGGGAACTCCTGGAGCACCTAGAGCAACCTATGAGCCTAAGAGAGGCGGAGATCGAGCGAGGGGCTCTGCAGGAGCGCATCGATAAGCTCATCGAGAACGCAGAGAACGAGGCCACTACAGTGGTGCACCCACGTATCCCCACCACCGAGGAAATGAAACGCCTCTTCCTCTACGCCTACGAGGGGAAAGAGATCGATTTCTAAAGTCGGTTTGTTGTGAAGAGCCTGCGAGGTGGAGAGACGCTGGCATGGATCTATTCAAGGGAAAAAGGGTTACTTGGCTGGACGGGTGTTATTTAGGCGGTTTAGCCTTCATTTGTGCAATCCTAACCTTCAACCTCTTATTGAATTCCCTTCTTCTAATCTATTTGGCTATCCTTTTGGTTCTTGCTTTCCTCTTTTATGCCACCAGACGGCGAGATGTGCCACCCCACTTGAGATGCTTATGGCTTATGGGGCTGCTTTCCCTCTTTCCCTACCCTTTCGTCGATTACCTCTTTGAGGCTAGGCTCAGATTGGTTACCTACCTCACCAACGACCTCAGGGTAGTAGCCACCCCTCCCTATATAGTTCTTTATTGGCTCTTGGGGGTGACTCTATTTGGCTATTGCTACTATCGAGTCCTGGGCGTGACGGGAAGGAGATGGGTAGCAGGGCTTACGACCGGCCTCTTCGCCGCTGGCAGTACCACTGTAGTAGAGAACCTCTTTAACCTCATGGGGTTCTATCGGAATACCAGTAGTTATTTCCTGATCGGTTATATCCCCCTTTTCATACCTTTGGGCTACCTACTTACCTTCTCGCTTATGCCCCTCTACTTGCGCTATAGGTATCTGGCTGGCCTCCTGCTTTACCCTTTCGCCGGGGCTAGTTGGTGGATATTCTACCGACTCATCTCCTGGGTGGCTTCCACCTGTGGGTGAGAGGTGTTTTATGAAGGAGGGTCATGAACGGCTACCTGGGAAAACTCCTCCTCGTCGATCTGACAAGCGGCGAGATCAGAGATGAACCCCTAAATGCCGAATATTGTCAAAAGTTTATCGGGGGAAGCGGCCTGGCTTGCCGTTACCTCTACGACTTTATCGATAGCCATAGCGACCCTCTGGGCCTGGAGAACACCCTCATCTTTATGACCGGGCCCCTGGTGGGGACACGAGCCCCCTCCTGTGGCAGATATGTGATTTGTGCCCGTTCCCCTCAGACGGGGATCTGGGGGGAGAGCAATATCGGGGGCTTTCTGGGCCCTGAGATCCGCTTTGCGGGCTACGATGGGGTAATGATCCGAGGCCAGGCCCCAATGCCGACCTATCTTTTCATCAAGGATGGCAAAGCCGAACTCCTTTCGGCTTCCCATCTCTGGGGGCAGGATAGTTACAAGACGCAGGAGGCGATTAAGGAGGAATCAAGAGATAAGCGGCTGCGAGTGGCTTGCATCGGGGAGGCAGGAGAGAACTTAGTCAAATACGCTGCAGTGATGGGGGATGGGGGACGAGCGGCTGGGCGCACCGGGATGGGAGCGGTGATGGGAGCCAAAAGGCTCAAGGCTGTGGCCTGCCGAGGGAGGGAACTCATCCCCTTGGCCAAGAGAGAGACTTTCCACGAGATAGCCCGAGCAGCCCTCCTTGAGATGAAAGACGATGTAACTACCCAGATCCTTCATCAGACGGGCACTGCCGGTAGCGCGGACTATTTCTCCCTCTTGGGGAATATGCCCAACAGATATTTTTCCCAAGGGGGTTTCCCCGGAGTGGAGGAGATCAGCGGCAGCGTCATGGCGGAGAGGATCCTCAAAGGCACGAGCGGCTGCTTCGCCTGCCCGGCCCAATGTGGCCGCCTGGTGGAGATCAAGAGATATGAATTAGAGAAGACCGTCGGCCCGGAATATGAGACCGTAGCAGCCCTGGGCTCCCTCCTTCTCATAAGCGACCTGGAGGCTGTCTCCTACCTTGGCTACCTTTGTAACGCCTATGGCCTGGACACCATTACCACCGGCGTGACTATCGCCTTGGCCTATTATCTCTATCAGGAAGGGATCATCGATGAAGAGGAGACAGGCGGTCTCAAACTCCGCTGGGGTGACCCTGAGCCTGTCATCCAACTGGTGAAAACGATCGCTCAGCGGCAAGGCTTTGGCGACCTTTTGGCTGAGGGAGCAGAGGCCGTGGCCAACCATTACGGGGTGGAAGATCTGGCGGCCCAAGTGCAGGGGCTGGAGGTGGCGATGCATGACCCTCGGGCCAGTGCTGGGGTGACTCTTTCCTATCTGACCTCCCCGCGAGGTGCCTGCCACAATAAGAGCGATATGTACTGGGTCGATGTAGGGCGGATCATCGAGGAGGTAGGTGTTGGAGCCATGGATCGCTTCCAGGAAGAGGGGAAGGCGGAGGTTGTAGCCCGCCACCAGAACTGGCGAAGCGTTTGCGACGCCCTCATTACCTGTACTCTCATGAACGTCCCGGTAAAGGGGTTAGTCGATATGTTGAATGCGGCCACCGGCTGGGAGGTCGACCTAGAAGAGATGATGACTGTAGGGGAACGGATCTTTAACTTGAAACGGGCCCTCAACCTTAAGTTGGGCTGGAGGCTGGAGGGAGAGAGGCTGCCCTCTCTTCTCCGGCGGCCCTTGGAGGAGGGGGGCACGGGAGGGTATGTGCCTGATGTGGAGAGGTTGTTGCACGATTACTATCTAATCCGAGGCTGGGAGAGGGAGACGGGGAAGCCCTCGCAAGAGAGGCTCTTATCCCTCGATTTGGCTGAGGTGGCTCTGGAGTTGTGGGGAGGGGTGAGATGAGGGTCCAGAGACAAAGATGCACCGGCTGTGGATATTGTCTCCTCACCTGTCCGGAGGAGGCCATCTCCTCCGACGGTTGGGCGAACATCGATGAGGCCAAATGTACCGACTGCAATCTCTGCTTCTTTGTCTGTCCTAATGACGCCTTGGTGACCGATACGCCGCTGGAGGTACCAAAGCCTCAACTCCGTGGGCGGTACGATGCGGTTATCGTCGGGGCAGGGATAGGGGGACTCATGGTTGGGGCGGCTCTGGCTAAAGAGGGGTGGAGGGTAGCCCTCTTTGAGAAGCTCTCCTTTCTAGGTGGCTGCTATACCGAGTTAGACTATCGGGGCTATAGGGTTACCACCGCCGCTTGGACCTCCCTGGGGGAAAAGTGTAATATCGGTCGCTTCCTCGAAGAGTTGGGGGCCTCGGTGAGGTATATCAGCCTCAGGGATAGAGGAGGTGCCCAGCAGTCCACTATCCGCTTCCGCGACGGGAGAGACTACCCTAGCCTGGAGGCTATACTCCCTCCCCACGAACGCCGTGCGTTCTTGAGGGCCATAGCCGAAGGGAGGAAGAAGGATCTACGATGTATCAATACCTATGACCACATGAAAAGATACATACAGAACGAGGAATTTTTGGCCGCTATTGACTCCCTAGTGAGCACCGCCTCTGGGGTGAAGATCGAGGCCTTCCCAGCCAGCGAATTCATCCAGATTATGGTAGATGTTATCGCTGCGGGCTCAGAGTTCGCTTTTCCCGTGGGCGGGACACGCTCTCTCATCGAGGCCCTAGTCCGGATCATCCAGGAGAACGAGGGGGAGATCTATTACCCGGCAGAGGTAAGCGAGATCTTGATAGAGAATGGAAAGGCGGTGGGGGTGGCTTTGAAAGGGGACAAGGAAGTCCGTGCTGGGGTAGTAGTTCACAACGCTGGGGCGAGAAGGTTAGCGAGGCTTGTCGGCCGAGATAGGCTTCCTCCTGGCTATGTTGAGCGTATTGAGGGGTTATTACCTATGGATTGTGGGGCTCTCATCCTGGGGACGAAGGAGCCCCTCTACACTCAGGCTCCCATGTTGTTGACGCCGGGATGCGACCGGGTGGTGGGGATCTTCGCCCCTACCTTCTTCGACCCCTCCGTGGCACCCCTGGGTAAGCATATGGTAGATGTCTTCTTCCCCACTTATTCTACTGATCGGAGGAAGGAACTAGAGTTGGCGTGGGGCGACCTCCATGCCCTCTTTCCCCACCTCAAAGAGGTTCTGGATATAGCCATCCCCATGTTATTCATCGGCGGTTGGACCGGCGCGGAGAGCGCCCAAACTTTCGGCCAGGTGGGAGAAGAGCGGCTGGACCCTCGGACCCCGGTGGAGAACCTTTATCTCGTGGGTATGGATGCGATAGGCTCGGGGGCGGCCGGCGATCTCATCCCCATGGGGGTGAGAAGGCTTCTTGATTATCTCGTTTGAGAGGAGGAGTGATGAAGGAGAGCAAAATCCAAAGTTCCACCGTCAGCCGGGGCTTATACTTCGAGGATTTCGAGGTCGGCTGGGAGGTAACCAGCCCCGGGCGCACAGTAACGGAAACGGATATTATCCTCTTCGCTGGCCTTTCTGGCGACTATAATCAACTCCACACCGATGCCGAGTTCGCCAAGGGGACGATTTTCGGCCAGCGGGTGGCCCACGGGCTTTTGGGCTTGACTATGGCCTCCGGTTTGACTAGCCGCTTGGGTTTCATCGAAGGGACCGCGGAAGCGTTCTTGGGTCTCACCTGGAAGTTCAAGGCCCCCATCTTCATCGGCGATACCATCTCCCTCAAGGCCAAGGTGACCCGCAAGAAGGCCCTTGGCCGCCTGGGTGGGGGGATAATAGTATTGGATGTGGTCTTGGTCAACCAGAAGGGGGAGAAGGTACAAGAAGGGGAATGGAGGGCCTTGATCAAGGGGTACCAGGGATAACCAGAAGATAGGCTAGGATGCACCTCCTTCCCCACCGCGCTAGGCGCAGGCCTCCTTCCCAACATTCCTCTCGGAAGCATTTGCCCCTGTGGCCTCCCCGTGCTATACTTTTTTTGTTTTTAGAAAATCCCCTCCCTTGTGGAGAGCAGATAGAAAGGAAGCATGGGCAAAAACATGGAAGATGAGATAACCATTACCCTGGAGAAGCCAGAGTCGGAGATGACATTGGATGAAAAGATAGAGAAGTCCAAGGAGATCATCAAGAAAGCCATCGAGCATTGGAAGCCCCATATCGGGCTGGCCTTCAGCGGCGGCAAGGACTCCACTGTTATCCTTAGCCTTATCCGGGAGATTTACGGCCGAGTCCCCATCCCGGTCATGACCAACGACACGGGGGTGAAGTTCCAGGAGACCTACGAGTTTAGAAGTCGGCTGAAAGAGGAGTGGGGCCTGGAAATGATAGTAGCCCGCCCCCGAAAAAGTTATGAGGAGGTCAAAGGGGAGCGGGAGAGGTGTTGCTATTGGTTGAAGATCGAGCCCGCAGAGCGGACGATGGTGGAGCAGGGGTGGAAGGCTTGCTTCGTGGGCATCCGACACGATGAGCATGCGGCCCGCTCTCGGGAGGAGTACATAAGCGAGAGGGAGAATGGCATCTATCGAGTCCATCCCCTCTTGCACTGGAAGGAGGATGACATCTGGGCCTACATCCGTAGCCACAACCTTCCCTATAACCCCCTCTATGACAAGGGGTACCGGAGCATCGGCTGCAAGCCCTGTACGGTTCCCACGCCTGAGGAGGGGGTGGAGAGGTCAGGAAGGGACCAGGACAAAGAAGAGATCATGGAGAGGTTGCGGGGATGGGGTTATTGGTAGTGGGCTTTCCATGAGGGAGGAAGGGTTTTGAGGAGGGTTCTCATCACCGGAGGGGCTGGGTTCATCGGCTGCAACCTGGCCCATCGTCTTCTATCCCAAGGAGGGGGGGTTACCATCTATGATAACCTCTCTCGGAAGGGGACGGAGAGGAACGTCGCCTGGCTTCATGAGAATCATGGAGAGGCTTTTCAACTGATAAGGGGCGACGTCAGGGATGCAGAGAGGCTAGAGAAGGTGGTAGGTAAGGCAGATCTCATCTACCATCTCGCTGCCCAAGTGGCGGTCACCACTTCAGTCCTCGACCCCAGAGAGGATTTCGAAATCAACGCCTTGGGCACCCTCAACGTCCTGGAGGCAGCGAGGAGGTGCAAAAACGAACCGATCGTTGTCTTCACCTCCACCAATAAGGTGTACGGTGCTCTAGAGGGTATAGAGGTCGTGGACAAGGGCAGTCGGTACGACTTCGCCGATCTCCCCCAAGGTATTTCTGAATCCCATCCTTTAGATTTTCACTCCCCGTACGGCTGTTCCAAGGGGGCGGCTGATCAATACGTCAGAGATTATGCTCGCATCTATGGCTTTCCTACCGTCGTCTTCCGCATGTCTTGCATCTACGGCCCTCGCCAGTTCGGCAACGAAGATCAGGGTTGGCTGGCTCACTTCTTGATCTCCTCCCTTCTGGGACGCCCCATCACTATCTATGGCGACGGCAAGCAGGTAAGGGATATCCTCTATATCGATGATCTCCTAGACGCTTTTGAGGCAGCGGTAGAGAGAATCGAGGTGGCAAAGGGCCAGGTCTATAACATCGGGGGAGGACGAGAGAACACCATATCCGTATGGGTGGAGTTCAAGGAGATATTGGCCGAACTCCTGGGACGCTCAGTTGAGGCGGAGTTCAGCGACTGGCGGCCGGGCGATCAGCCGGTCTATATCAGCGACATAAGCAAGGCTCACCGGGAGTTGGTTTGGAGCCCTCAGGTGTCGGTGAGAGAGGGCACAAGAAGGCTGTTCGATTGGGTCAAGAGCCACAAGGACCTTTTTGAGTGACCTTAGCCCTCTCTTTAGTACGGCTTTCCTATTGTCCCTCTTCTTATCTCCTGATAAAATGGGGTCGTGAGCCACCTAGTTCCCCCCAACCTTTTGACCTCTCGGGGAAAAGGAAGGTTTTTTCTCCTTTTCTGGGGCGTCTTTTTGCTTTTCTCCTCTTTGACTTCCTCCCAGCCTTCTCACGCCTTGCCCCGCCCCCACCTGGGCTACGGGGCTTTTGTGGCCAACCTGGGCAATTTGAATATGGTCAATGACCTGGGCTTCGGCTGGTTCGCCCACCCTCTCTCCTGGGCGGGTGCTGAGCCCATAAATAACAGTTACCAGCCAGACGACCTCGATAACATCGTGGACGCCGCGCAAAGCAACAACCTAAAACTCATCCTCCGAGTGAGCGATGCCCCGGATTGGGCTTGGGGTATGGGTGATCCCTCCCAATGGGCCAATGAATTCGGCGATTTCATGGTCTGGGTAGCAGGGCGCGTGAAGAGCCGTGCCCCAAACCTGGAGGTAGCCTATGTCATCTGGAACGAGCCGAACTTGCCTAATGAGTGGGAAGGGAGAGCATCCCAACCGTCATGGATGGTCAACTTGCTCCAGGCCGCCTACCCCCGCATTAAGGCGGTTGACCCGGAGGCTGTGGTGGTAGCCCCGGGTATGGCCACTACCGGGGGGTCCTTCTCTGGATGCGGAGTGAATATCAGCACCACCGCGGTGGGCATGAACGCCACTTACACCCAAAGACTCCTGGCTACATTGGCGATGAACGATTTAGAGTTCATCTGCGCCATCTACCAAAATGGAGGCCAGGGTTACTTCGATGTTTTGGGGACCCATCCCTATGGTTTCGCCTACGAACCGGAGAGAAACCCTTCTTCGGTCAATGGCCTGGCCTTCCGCCGGGCCGAGCAGCAGCGGGCGATCATGGAGGCACAGGGGGATGGCGATAAACAGATGTGGGCCATTGAATTCGGCTGGTTTGTGAATAACTGCCCCGGCGAAGATTGCAGCGGCCCCTGGGAAAGCCGCGTCTGGCAGATCGTCTCCGAGAGCAACCAGGCCGATTACTTAGTGCGCGCCTACGACTACGCCTTCGAAAACTGGCCCTGGATGGGAGTGATGACCTTCTTCAACCTGGATTTCAACATCGTATCTTGGTATCAGTGCTGCGATCCCATTCGGGGATACGGCATCGCCAACAACCCGGCCTATAACGCCCTTAAAAACATGCCCAAACAGATCTCTGGCTCCCTTAGAGGCACGGTGCACGACAATCGAGGCACCCCTTTCATGGGGGCAACGGTAGAACTAGTGGGCTCTCAGACCACAACCAGCGACATCAACGGCAACTACGCCTTCTCCACCGTTCTCCCTGGCACCCATGACCTTCGGGTGAGCGCCAACACCTATGGCACCTTGGATCCTATGCGAAGTGTGGTATTGAACGATGGGGAAGCGCTGACCGATTTGAACTTCTACCTGCCGCCACCAGATAACTTGGTGGGCAACTGGGGGTTCGAAAGCGGCCTGGCCCAATGGGCTACAGGTGGGGTGAACACTTCGGCTATAAGCACGAGTGCTCATACCGGCTATCAGTCCACCCAGTTGGGCGGTGCAGCGGCTGGCGACTCCTGGATAGAGCAGATGGTAGAGATCCCTGATGATATGTATAGCCCCACCCTCTCATTCCTCTATAAATACCCTTCCCAAGATGCTGACGAGGTGGCGCAGGTCATAGTTGGGGAGATTACCGAAACCATCTCTGTCTCCTCAGAGTGGACTCAGCATTGGATAGACCTCGATGGATATCAGGGAGAAGCGGTTACCATCCGCTTCACGGTCAGTGAGAACGGGAACAGCCCCTCCTATCTCTACCTCGATGAGGTGAGCCTGGGAAGGGCCTCTGGGGGCCCTTATAAGGGGTATTTGCCCCTTATCCACAAAGGCTCTTAGCCTCTTTGTCTCCTCCCAACTACTGTGATAAGATAGCGACATCGAAAGGGGCGTCGCTATCTCCATGTCTACGGAGCCAGAAAAGAAAGCCATCTGCGGCCCACACGTAGCCATCTTCCTACTCATGGTCCTCATAGGTTTCGCCCTTCGCCTCTACCGACTCGGTTATCAAAGCCTTTGGTACGATGAGACGGTGAGCGTCCTTCTAGCCCGAAAGAGCCTTCCCGCCCTCACAGCCCATACGGCAGGAGATATCCACCCTCCCCTCTACTACTACCTCCTACACTTCTGGATCCGCCTGACAGGCTCCAGCGAGTTTTCCTTAGCCTTCTTATCCCTTGTCTTCGGCCTCCTCCTCATCCCTCTCTTATTCTACCTGGGTCGAAGACTCTACGGGGTAAAGATCGGCCTTCTGGGAGCGCTCCTTTTGGCCCTCTCCCCCTTCAACCTCTGGTACTCCCAGGAGGTGAGGATGTACACCCTAGGGGCGTCTTTAGGCCTCATCTCCCTTCTCTTCTTGCTGCGCCTCATGAAAAGCCAGCCACGGCTCCCGAGGAGGCATTGGGTAGGCTATATCTTGGCCTCAGCCTTGGGCCTATACACCCTCTACTATTATGCCTTCCTTCTGCTGGCCCAGAACCTGATGGTCATCGGCTGGTGGCTTTCCAGGCGGATTAAGGGAAGGGAGAGGTTCTCTCTTCTGCCCTGGCTCTCTTCTCAGATCGCTATCCTTCTTCTCTACCTTCCTTGGCTGCCTATCGCTTTCCGCCAGGCTACTAACCCCCCGGTTCCCCCTTGGCGAACTTTTGCCGGCTTCGCTCAGGTGGCGGCAGAATCGTGGGCGGCCCTATCTTTCGGCCAATCGGTGGATCAAAAGACAATTTGGCCTCTTCTCTTTCTGACCCTTGCCCTTTTTGTTCTGGGGCTATTCGCTCTCCTCCGCGCTCAGGCGTCCGATTCCTGGTTCGTGCCCCTCTCTCTTGCCGGCCACACGCTCCTCTCCACCCTCCTCATCTATCTCTTCTCCTTGATCGTCCCCCTCTTCCACATACGGTACGTTTTCACCTACTCGCCGCCTTTCTACCTCCTCTTGGCGGTTGGTTTGGCCAGGCTGCCGAGAAAACACTTGGCCATATTGAGCCTGCTTTTCATCCTTGGCGGTTCGGCCTACTCCATCTACAACTTCCATGTTGACCCCCATTACGCCTCCGATGATCACCGAGGGGCAGTGGAATATTTGGAGGAAAGGTTGCGGCTGGGAGATGCGGTTCTCATCAACGCCGGATACGCTTACCCCGCCATCCTCTACTACTATGAGGGGCCCATCGCCTGGCGGGGGAGGCTGGTCAACTATCAAGATGTGGTCGATAGGGGAGAGGGGACAGCAGTTCTTCAAACCGGCTCCATAGGCGGCCAAGCGACGCTAGGCTGGGGGAATCCAAACTCCGACTTCTACGCCACCACCGAAGAGGAGACAGCCCGCTCCTTAGAGGAGCTCTTCTCCCGCCACCCACGACTCTGGGTTTTCCGCATCTATGACACGGTGACGGACCCCCAGGGCTTCATCCGCAAATGGCTAGAGGTGCATGGTCGGAAGTTCGAAGACCAACTTTTCGCCGGGCAGAGTTTTATGCGAGTACAGGGCTTTCTCGCTCACCCTGGCCCCATCTATGAGGTGCCAGATCTGCCCCATCCAGTGGGCGTGGAGTTGGGAGGACGGATGAGGCTGGAGGGGTACGAGGATGGAGCGGCTCCCGTAAGAGCCGGTGAGGCCCTTGACCTAGCCCTCTACTGGCGGCCTATTAAGCGGCTGGATATCGATTACCATGTCGTCCTCTACCTGGTAGATTCTAAGGGGGAGGTTGTCACACAGGTAGATGAGATGCCTCTAGGTTCCCTATATCTTACCTCCCGCTGGAAAGAGGGTGAGGTTTTGCGAGAGCCTATCCGTTTGGAGGTCCCTAAGGGTACGCCGGGGGGAGAGTATGCGCTTCAGGTAGGCGTCTATGATTTGGTCACGGGGCGGTTTTTAGCGGTGGAAGAGGAACGGTGGCGGGCAGAGGGGGAGCGGGTGCGATTAGGATCGGTGGTTATCGAGCCTTTCTAGCACCCTCTAGGTAGACCAGGAGCACGGAGATATCGGCCGGGTTAACCCCCTGAATGCGGGAGGCCTGTCCCACCGTAGCCGGGCGGAAGCGCTTCAGTTTCTCCTGGGCTTCCTTCCGCATCCCCACGATGGCCCCATAGTCAAAATTATCGGGGATCCTTCGTTCTTCTAACCTCTTGGCTCGCTCCACTTCCCGGTATTGTCTCTCGATGTAGCCCGCATATTTGGCCACGATAGCCACCTCTTGTATCGCCTCAGGGGACAAGGGTTGAGGGCTGGGGACCAAGGCCTCGATCATAGCATATGTGGTCTCGGGGCGGCGCAGGAACTGTAGGGCGTTTACCCCCTCCTGTAAGGGGTCTAGACCCCATTGAGAGAGCCTATCGTTGGTCTTCTCAGAAGGTTTGAGCCAACTATCTTCCAGCCTCTCCAGCTCTTCTTCGATTGCCTTTCTCTTCTTTTTCACGGCCTCGTATCTCGCCCGGTCCAGGAGCCCCACTTTATAGCCCAGCGGGGAGAGGCGGAGGTCAGCGTTATCCTGGCGCAAAAGCAGCCGGTACTCAGCCCGGGAGGTCATGAGGCGGTACGGCTCGTTGATCTCCTTGGTCACCAGGTCATCGATGAGGATACCGATATAGGCTTGATCGCGCCGTAAGATGAGCGCTCCTTCGCCCCGCACGGCAAGCGCAGCGTTGATACCGGCTACGATCCCCTGGGCGGCCGCCTCCTCGTAGCCAGAGGTGCCATTGATCTGCCCGGCTAGGAAAAGCCCCTTTATAAGTTTTGTCTCCAAGGAGGCCTTTATCTGGCTGGGGGGCACGTAGTCATATTCCACGGCGTACCCCACCCGGGTCATCTCCACTCCCTTTAAAGCGGGGATGCTCCTAAGCATAGCCACCTGCACATCTTCGGGAAGGCTGGTGTTCCCCCCTTGGACATACACCTCCATTGTATGCCAACCCTCTGGCTCCAAGAAGAGTTGGTGCGACTCCTTATGGGCGAAGCGAACCACCTTGTCTTCGATGCTGGGGCAGTAACGAGGGCCAATCCCCTTGATAAGGCCGGTATAGAGGGGGGAGCGGTCCAGGTTTGACCTAATGATCTCGTGGGTCTTCTCATTGGTATGGACGAGGTAGCAGGGAAGTTGCGGTCGCCAATCGGTATCTTTAGGCCGGGGGTAGATAGGGTTCGGCTCCTCATGAATCAAAGGTTTCGGGCGGAGGATCCCCTCTTCAGGGTAGGAGAAAGTGAAATAAAGCGGGGTGTCGCTCCCCATCTGCACCTCTGTCTTGGAGAAGTCGATAGTCCGAGCGTCGATGCGGGGAGGGGTCCCGGTTTTGAGCCGTCCCAAGGTGAAGCCCAGGTCAGCGAGGGAGTTGGAGAGGCCAACCGCTGGGCCCTCCCCTGCCCTTCCGCCGGGTCGAGTCTGAAGGCCGGTGATGAGCCTTCCGTTGAGGAAGGTGCCGGTGGTGAGGACTACCGCCTGGCCAAAATATCGCCAGCCGATGCTCGTCTCCACCCCTATCGCCTTCTCCCCCTTTACCAGGATCCGCTCTACATTGGCCTCTTTCAAATCGAGGTGTGGAGTGCTCTCCAGGGTGTGTTTCATAGTCAGAGAGTAGAGCCTTTTATCGGCTTGGGCCCTAAGAGCCTGGACCGCTGGCCCTTTGCTGATGTTGAGCAGCCTTATTTGGATGAGGGTGCGATCGATATTTCGGGCCATCTCTCCACCTAAGGCCGCTATCTCCCGAACCAGGTGTCCCTTGGCTGGCCCCCCTATGCTGGGGTTACAAGGCATCTGGGCCAAAAGATCCAGGTTAGTGGTGAGAAGGAGTGTACGACACCCCATCCGTGCCGCCGCCAAAGCGGCTTCGCACCCTGCGTGGCCGGCCCCTACTACGATAACTTCGTACCGAGAATGGCTGGCTTTCTCCAAATCAGCCCCCTAAATATCAGTATAATCCACACCTCCCAGCCGCGCAATGTCTCTTGGATACCCCTCTGGACCCGACGAAGGAGTTGTTGTCCTCTGCTTTCCCTTTCCCGATATAGAGATGGATGGAGAGGGGCTATTATATTTTGACAAATGGCCAATTGAAGGCTATAATATTTCAAATCTCCCGTTTTCCCCTCCTGGGAGATCCTAGAGGTCATAGCCTGTATCTAAAGGGATAAAACCCCTTTGGGGCAAAGTCAGACGGACTATGCTTTGTTAGTGGCGGGGATAGGTCTGGCGTTCCTTTCGATACTCCTTTTCTTTGGCCACTGGTTGGATGATCTCTATCGATGGATAGTGAATCAACTACTCCTTTAAGGCCAGGCCATGACAGTTGAACTGTCATGCCGAGCCTTCCCTAAGGCGGCGTTTCGGACACCATATACTCCATGCTGCAATATCGGTATGGGGTCTTGATACAAAGCACCTTCAAGGGCGAAGGAGGCGGAAATGGAACTCGACCAACTGAACCAACTGATTAGAGTGGCGCACGGCGAAGAGAAGGCTGACCTGCTTTTCAGGAATGCCCAACTGGTGAACGTCCTCTCTGGGGAGATCCATGAGGCTGATGTGGCCCTCTTCGGTAGTTGGATCGTGGGCCTGGGGGCCTACGAGGCCCGGGAGGTAATAGACCTGGAGGGCGATTACCTCTCTCCTGGCCTCATCGACGGCCATGTCCATATCGAGAGCGCCATGGTCCGCGTCCCCGAGTTCGCTAGAGCGGTGGTGCCCCATGGGACTACCACGGTGGTGATCGACCCCCATGAGATCGCCAACGTCATGGGCCTGGACGGCATAAGATATATGCTGGAATCGAGCAAGTATAACCCCTTAAGCGTTTATGTGATGGTGCCCTCCTGTGTCCCCTCTACGGAGATGGAGACGGCGGGGTCTCACCTCACGGCCTATGACATATCCCCTCTCTTGAGCGATGAATGGGTTTTGGGGGTGGCGGAGATGATGAACTACCCCGGCGTGTTGGAGAGAGATCCAGATGTCTTGGAGAAGATAAGGATCGCTCAACATAGTCGTATAGACGGACACGCTCCGCGCCTCACCGGTCAGGATCTGAACGCCTATGTAGCGGCTGGTATCTCCTCCGATCACGAATCTACCACCCTGGAGGAAGCGCGGGAGAAGTTACGCCTGGGGATGCATATCATGATCCGAGAGGGGAGCGAGGCCAGGAATTTGGAGGCCCTACTCCCCTTAGTGACGCCGAAAAACGCTCGACAGTTCATCTTTGTGAGCGATGACCTCCTCCCCGCGGACCTTTTGGACCATGGACATATCGATCATATAATCCGCAAGGCAGTCGTTTTGGGGCTTGACCCCCTCTTGGCCATTCAGTTAGCCACTATAAACACCGCTCGCTACTTCGGCTTGAAAGATCGGGGAGCCGTCTCTCCGGGCTATAGGGCCGATCTGGTGGTCTTCGACAACTTCGAAGACCTCAATATCAAGAAGGTTTTCCGCGGCGGACAACTAGTAGCCCAAGATGGGCAACTCATCCCCGGACTCTTTACCCCTCGGGAGGTGTCCCTGCGGAGTTCGATCAACGTGGCCAGGATCTACCTTGAGGATTTTCAGATAAAGGCGGTGGGCAAGCGGGTTAGAGTTATAGGGCTTACACCCCAACAGGTGGTGACCCAGAGGTTGGTGGAGGAGGTTAAGATAGAGGATGGCCTGGCGGTGGCCGATGTGGAGCGAGACATCCTCAAGTTAGCGGTCATCGAAAGGCATCAAGCCTCGGGGAATATAGGGTTGGGCTTTGTCAAGGGGTTCGCGCTTAAGCGAGGGGCCCTAGCCTCCTCCGTGGCTCACGACTCCCATAATATCATAGCCGTAGGGACCAACGATGGTGATATGCTCAAGGCCGCGGTGGAGATCGTGAAGATGCGCGGGGGGTTAGTCGTAGCGGCTGACGGCGAAATACAAGCCGCCCTCTCTTTGCCTATCGCCGGGCTTATGTCTGACAAGTCGATAGAGGAGACGAGAGCCGAACTGGACGAATTGGAGGCTGTGGCCCAGGGCCTAGGCTGTGAGGTCGATAACCCCTTCATGGCCATGTCGTTCTTGGCCCTTCCCGTCATCCCAGAACTCAAGTTGACCGACAAGGGGCTGGTGGATGTAACCCAGTTCAAGATTGTGCCCCTCTTCGAAGAGCCATAGTATCCTTCGGGGGTAGGGGTGCACCATGGGTAAAAGGTTAACCGCAGCATTGGTGATCGCCACCTTAGTGCTTGCCACCTTGGCTTGTGACCTGGGGGGCATAGCCGGCCCTACTCCACATCCAATCTATACTCCATACCCCACATACACCCCTATCCCTACGCCAACCCCGGCCTTCACGTCCACACCCATGCCAACGCCAACTCCGACCCCGGCGCCGACCAATACCCCGGAGGGCCTCGCTATCATCGAACCTCAAAATGCAGCGAGCCTCCGCCAATTGGCGGTAGTCGATAAATGGGGTGAATTGGTCTTTTCGCCAGATTCGACATCATTTGCCCTGGGCACTCAAGAAGGCATATACCTCTATCAAGTGGCCACACTGGAACAGATCGGTTTTCTCCAAACCATTGATGGATGGTATGGTTCTCCTTTTGGCTTTTCGCCAGATGGGCAACTGCTGGCCTGGAAGCCGCAAAATGGCGTGGTGAAAGTGTGGGGAGTGACCAGCCGCACTGAACGGAACGAACTGAGTGGGTTTACAGACGGATGCTGTGGCAAAATCGCCTTCTCGCCCGATGGGCAACTCTTGGCGATTTTGGACGGACACGTGGCCAGGCTGTGGGATGTTGCCCACGGGCGGGAAGTTTATCTCCGGGATGAGGCCCAAGATTTCTTCTTCTCCCCCGATGGCAAAATGCTGGCATTCGTATCCTCAAGTGAAATCGAAGTCACCCTGTGGGAAATAGCGAGTGAACGGGAGGTGCGCACCCTGAGCGGTTTCTCAACGGCAGCTCCGTATTACGGGGCGCTATTTTCACCTGACTGGCGGACCATGGCTTGGATATCAAGGGGATGTCTTCAGCTTATGGATATGGCCAGCGGTCAGATAGGGCCAGACCTCCAACTCATGACCGTGTCCTTTTCGCCTGACGGGCGCATCCTGGCGGCCGCAGATCAGGGGTGGTATGGTGATACTTACCAAGGAGAGGTGAGGCTATTCAATGTAGTTAGTGGCGATGTACTCGCCATTTTGACCCATGAGGATTTTATTCCAGATATGACCTTCTCCCCCGACGGCCGCATATTGGCCGCAGCAGACAAGGACACAGTAACATTGTGGGATGTGGCAAACGGCCAGAAACTCACTCGTCTCACCGGGCACACCGCCACTGTTTGGAGCGCGACCTTCTCCCCCGATGGGCGTCTCTTGGCTTCGGTTGGAGAAGATGGCAGCGTAAGGTTGTGGGGTATCCCCGAGTGAGACGCGAATCTCGCGGTTCGGATGTAAGTTCTGCGGGCTTCGCTATGCGTCAAAAAACGGTCTTTCCTACCGCCCAGGGCGCGCTCACCTTACCTTGCTCAAGATCGTCCCTCTATTTGAGGGTTAGCCAAGGTTATCTACATTTCAAATTATAGTTACTGGGCAGTCATAGCCCGTGAACTCTATGCAGGCCTCTATGGGGGTCGCAGGTGGGTTTACTCCCGCCCTCTTTAAGGCTCTATATAGGTGGCACAAAGGCAGCCCCATGACGTTGGCGTAGCACCCCTCGACTTTAGCCGCCGGTCGAAACTCTTTGTCTTGTATGGCGTAACTTCCTGCTTTATCGAAAGGCTTTCCTCGCCCTATGTAGCGCGCTATCTCCTCCCCGGAATAGCCTCTCATCCATACTTGGGTATCGGCCACTTCTTCTGTCTTCTCCCCTGCGGCGACATCGAGAACTACAACAGCGCTGATAACCCGGTGCTTCTTTCCCCGCAGCGCCTCTAAGATGGCGACCGCCTCGTCTCTATCCCTGGGCTTCCCCAGGATCTTATCCCCTAGTATGACCAGGGTATCGGCGGCCACGATGATAGCCCCTCGGTGGCTCATAGCCGCCTCTTGAGCCTTGGCGGAGGCCAGACGCAAGGCGGTGCCCCTTGGGTTCTCCCCCTCCAAGGGGCTCTCATCTACTTTGGGATCGACTGCTTGGAAAAGCAAGCCCAAGAGGGCGAAGAGTTCCCTTCGCCGGGGCGAACTGGAGGCTAGGACAAGGGGTTTATCGACCATATCTTTCATTGTATCTCTTTTTAGTATTTGCACAAAGGATGGTATACTTGAGGTTGTCATATGGCCAACTCTCTCTTGAAGGAGAAAAACGATCTCGATTTCGGCTCCTTGGAGCCAGGTGATCTCTTGTTAGTGGCCAACCCTACCGACCTTTGGTACGTCAGATATTCCCTCTTCTGGTCCCATGTGGGGATAGTGACCCCCGAGGGGGTGATCGACGCTATCCGAGACCCCAGGGGCGACCATGTCGAACTCCAGAAGTGGGGGACAGTGCAATGTGCCCCCTTCAAGGTCTACGCCGCCAACCACGATATCCTAGCCCTCCGGGTGAAGTGCAGCCCTGAGGTGAGGCGGGCTGCTGTCGATTATGCCCAGGGGAAGATCGGGCTCCCCTACTCGCCGAACGTCCGCAAGATCCTCTTCAACCGCCGGGCTACTGACCACTATTCTTGTGGCTCTTTAGCCTGGCAAGCCTATAGAGAGCAAGGGATCGACTTGGCCCCCTCACCTTTTGAAATCCTCGTCCTTCCTGCCGTGCTCCTTGGGAGTCCCCATATCGAGATCGTGGCTTATGGGACTCGCTACGAACCTGTCAAGCGTGGTTGGCGCCACCTCGGCCCTCTCTTGGAACGGCTATGGTTCAGATGTATATCAGGGACCAAAATCATCGTATAGGTAGGAGGCTTATATGCCGGTCATAGATTTTCACCTTCATCCAGTGAAATACGAGAGCTACCAGCCTGGGGCTAAGAGTTATCTGGAGTCGGTTATCGGCGAGGATATGGAAGGGTATATCGCCCAGATGGCCCCCCCTGAGGCAGTAGTGGAGATGTTGGAGGAGAGCGGGGTGGATTACGCCGTAGTCCTGGCGGAACTGAGCCCCATCACCACAGGCATGATGAGCAATGAAGTGGTAGCGGAGTTCTGCCAGGCCTCGGAACGGCTAATCCCCTTCGCCAACATCAACCCCTATCTGGTGAAAAGCCCGGCAGAGGAACTAGAACGGTATGTGAAGGGATTTGGCTTCCGGGGGCTGAAACTCTACCCCACCTATCAGCATTTCTACCCTAACGAGAGCGCGATATACCCTCTTTATGCCAAGGCTGAGGAACTGGGGATACCAGTGATGATCCACACCGGCTCCTCTGCCTTCCGCGGCTCGCGGCTAAAATATGGCGATCCCCTCTTCATAGACGACCTGGCCGTGGATTTCCCTAACCTAGTGCTCATCCAGGTGCACAGCGGCAGAGGCTTCTGGTACGACCGAGCCTTCTTTCTGGCTAGGCTCCATGAAAAAGTCTATATGGAGATTGCCGGACTGCCACCCCAGAAACTTTTAACTTACTTCCCCGATTTGGAGAGGAACTCCGCAAAAGTGCTCTTCGGCTCCGACTGGCCGGGGGTGAGAAGCATCAAAGCCAATATCGAGGCCCTGAAGGGTTTGCCCATAAGCGAGGAGGCAAAGAGAAAGATACTGGGGGAAAACGCGGCTCGCATTCTGGGAGTTGAGTAGGTTTCTACTCGATTCGGATGGTGGCCAAGACGACCCTGTCTCCCTCCAGCCGGTTCCCCTCCTCATCGAAGGCGGGAAGGCGGGCCCCCGTTTCGGCTTGGTACATCCCTACCTCTAGGAGGTAGGAGCCCAAAGGGGCATCGGGGGAGATGGGGATCTCGTATTCGTCTCGTACCACTTCCCCTTCCACCCAGCCGGTGGTGGGATATTTGCCTTCCTGTGGGGGGTTATCTTTCTGGCCCCAGATTCGCCCTTCCTCGTCTAGAAGGTGGGTGAAGACGGTATAACTGGTCTTCATCTCCCTCTGGGCTTGCCAGTAAAGGACTAAGTGCAACACCCCTCCGGGCTTAGCCCCCTCGCTCTCTAGGTCGTATCCCAGGAAGGTCACCTCTTCTCCCAGATTGACCGTTAAGGGGTATTCTGGTGAGGGGAAGGCGAACTCCCTAAGCCGCTCCAAGACGCGAAGGCGACTGAGGGCGATTGCGTTCCCTGAATCTCCAACTAGAGGAAGATACTCCCCCGTTTCCATATCGAAGACCTGAAGCGAGAGGCGATATACCCCCGGGGGGTTTTCGGGCGGGATACGGTAGTCGAAACGGTCGCGGACGACCTCCCCGGCCTTCCAGCGACTGGTAGGGTAGTCCCCATCTAAAGGTTGGCGACGAATCTCCCCGAACCTATTTCCTTCTTCGTCAGTGAGGAAGACCGAGAAGGCGTAATCCCTCTCCGGTTGGCCCTGCGCTTGCCACCAGAGGGAAAGGTGTATCCTCTCCCCAGGGCTTGCCTGGCGACGGTTAATTCCCCACCCCAAGAAGGTCAATTTATGGCCCAAGTTCTCCTGGCGAGGTTGGGGTATCTCCAAGGCCTCAAGAGTAACGGAGATCGCCTTGGCTACGAGAATGGGTTCGGAGGAGAGAAAGTCTAGGTAGGGTTCTTCGGCTATTTTGACCCTCTTTCCCGTAGCCCGGTCGTAGAAGCCCACCTGAAGGCGATACTCTCGTGGCGGTGTGTCGGGGGGGATAGAGAGGGTGAACCACTCTGCCACTAGGTCGCCCTCTTGCCAACTGGAGGGGGGATAGCCTAAGGAGTCGGCTTGGGCCCAAAGATAGCCTCGCAGATCCACCAGATGGAGGAAGAAAGAGTAATCTATATCCCCTCTTGCTCTGCTGAGGACGCGCCAGTAGAGGACGACCTCTAAGGGCTCCCCTGCCCGAGGCGGAGAGGCGATATCATACCCCAAGATCTCGATCTTATTATCGAGGTTGGCCGAAAGGTGATAGCGGGGTTGGACCCTTCGCCGGCTAGCCAAATCTCCTGAATCCAAGCGGTAAGCCTGAAAGGCTGGTTCGCCCTGGGGGTCGAGGACGCTATTCGCTACGGGCAGGTTAGAGAAATATTTGCCTTTCCATTCCTCTCGCAAGGGGCCCGTGGCCGGGAAGATATAGGTCGCCTCCTCGCTGGCCGGGAAGACGACAGATCTCTCTCCGTTGAACCATCTCATGAAGCGGGGCTTTCCCAACATATAATTTACGACTTGTTGGTCTAAATCGGCGGCGAACTCCGCTGAGATGCAGATGGTACCCCCCTCCAACTGCCGCAAGTAGTTGGCTACCTCTGTCAGATCGGCGCGATAGATCTTCCGCACCTCAGGGTTTGGGGCCCAGAGGAGAAAATAATCGCGGTAGGTGAAAGAAGTGGTGGCCAAGAAAAGGGCCGCTATAGCCCCTATAGCCACCCTTTTAGCGTTCTCCCCCTTCCTTTGGGCGAGCCATCTCCAAGCGGCTACGATGGCTAGGGAAGGGAGAATATATATCGCTCCCAGCGCGCCGATGGCCCTCAGGGTAGAGGGGCTATCCCGGGTTATGGCGCTGATTATGAGGTTTAAGGGCAGCCAGAGGAGAAGAAAAGCATACTCTGGTCTCTTGAACCTGGCTAGAGAGATAATAAGACCTCCGTAGAAGAAGAGGGAAGTTAGGGGGTCGAAGAGCGGTCGCCCTGCCAGGTTATATCGCCACTCCGGGTCGCCGCGAAGGCTGAACATCCCTAAGACATTCAAGGTGTCCTGGAGTACAGGTTGGGGGTCGCCTTGGAAGAGGAGGCGGAGGTGGTCGCCCAGATCGCGGGCCCTGGCTGTGGAGGCGAGGGGGTTTCTCCCTAAGTGGTAGCCCATGGGGAGAAAGACCACCACGGCCACGATGAAGAGGAGGACGATACCCGTTAGATTACTGCGCAGCAGGCCCCTGTGCCAGATAAAGAGGTAGAGGGCGAAGAAGAGAAGGGTGGCAGCCACCAGGGGAGCTGAGGTATAGGTATATTGAGTGAGGCCCAAAGCCAGGCCCGAGGCCAGGAACCAAACCGTACCCCTCCTTAACCCCTGCCAGAAGAGGTAGAAGCAGGCGAGTTCTAGGAGAAGGAGGGTAATGGGGCGCAACCCCAGGCGGCTATCGAAGATAGGCCAGAAGGAGATCGCTACCCCGGCGGCGGTGAGGAGGGCTACCTCTCGGCCGAAGAGTCCCTTGGTCAAGCGGTAGAGTATAGCGATACTCACGACCCCAGAAAGGACGGCCATTGAACGGAGGGCGAAATAGTTCTCCCCTAAAAGGGCGATGGAAAGAGATGCTAGATAAGGGTAGAGAGCCTCCTCCCCACCGTTGGCGTCGAAAAAAGCGGGGAACTCTCCGTTAAGGATATAGGTGGCGAAGTTGGCAGTAAATATCTCATCGTGCTGAAGGCCAGGGGGAGCATCCTGCAAACGGTAGGTCCGGAAGAAGGTGGCCACGAGAAGGATGAGGACGATCACGGCCATCTCCCAAAAGGTTCGTCGATTCTGAAGGCTGCTCTTTGGCAACTATTCTCTCCTACGTTAGGAACGCACGAAGATTATAACAAACTTTATGGCTAGGGGGTAGATATGACTGCCTAGGCTGGTAGTAAAGTTCTACTCTTCGACCTGTATCCGTCCTAGGAGGATCCGGTCACCTTCGCCCCCGGGGCCCAGGATAGCCATTCGTTCCAAGGTGGAGAGAAGGTACATGCCTATTTCGATCTCGTACTCTCCCGCGGGCGCCTCCGGAGGTATGGGAAGGTGATAAAAGTCCACCACTATCTCCCCCTTCTCCCAATTAGTAGTGGGGTAGGAGCCTCTCAGGGGTAGGCTGTCATCCTGAGCCCAGAGGGGGCCGCCGGTGGCTTCGTTGTAGGGGCCCAGGAGGTGGGTGAAGACGGAATAACTCTTTTCCATCTCCCCTAGAGCCTGCCAGTATAGGGTCAGGCCTAGAAGATCCCCTCGGTGAGGGGTGTCAGTAGCCAGATCGAAGCCCAGGAACCGAACCCTCTCCAGGTCAAAAGATAAGGGGTATTCTGGGCTCACGGTCGGCCGGCCTCTGGGGACCCTATAAGCCACAAAGTAGGTCTTCCCCTTCCTGTCACGGCTTTCGAAGACCACAGCCCCTTGAGGGAGGTATCTTTGTAGGAGGGGAAGGGAGGCATCATCCTCGTGGGTGATTACGAGGTAAGTAGTCGCCCCGCCATCGCTGGGAAGGACCATCCCCTTCCTTCCATCTAGACTTTTGGTTCTGATACCGTCCAAAAGGAAGAGGAGGGTAGGGTGGTCGCTACGCACAGGGGAGAGATAGACCCGTTCTTGGGAGGGCACCCCCTTTATGTAGCAGGCCATATCCACCAACCCCATATCGAAAGCGTAGAAAAGGTCGTTGCTGGGCCCCCAGATGAGGAAGTAGTCCCGAAAGGCGATGAGGCCGCTTAAGAGAAGCCCCACGGCCATGAGGGAAACGGACACCCATTGTGGGATTTTACCGGTCCAGGAACTCCATCTCCGTACCAGGCGTTCTAGGAGGTCGGTCAGCCTTGTAAGCCCTAAGGCTACCAGGAGAGCCACCGCCGGTGTCACCCCGACGGCTCGTCTGAAGTGGGGCGCGTATTCGCTCAGAGTGGTAGGCAGAAGCATCACGCCCAGCCACAAGAGGAGAAAGGCGTAGTGGGGGCGCTTTCCCCGCATTATCGTGACTCCACAGCCCACTATGAAGGCCAGGGAGAGGAAAGGGTCGAGAGCCGGTCGGCCAGGGAGGTTATTGCGGGGGTCCTCATCGCCCCACAGGCTAAAGAGGGCCAGGGATTTGCCCAGGTTGCCCACGAGGGTGGCCAGGGGGGTCTCGCTACCCACCCCTCGACCCAAGATGCCCAGGTCGGATTCGCGCTGGGCGAAGATCTGCGTATGGGAGAGGAAATAGTAGCCCAGGGGAGCGAGGGTGAGAAGAGTGATGGAGAAGAGGAGCACTAGCCCCCGTAACTGCTTTCTAAGGAATCCCCTCTCCATAATCGCCTGATAGGCGCAGAGAAGGATGAAGATCAAAGGTAATAGCCTGGCTGCGCGATAGGTGTAGAGGCTGCTGCCCAGAAAGATGCCCGAGAGGGCGAAGGAAAGAGAGCGGCCTGTGCGGAACCCCCGCCATAGGAAGTAGGAGGAGAGGACGGCGAAAAGAGGGAGGAGGATGGGCTCGATCCCCACACGGCTGAAATGGATATGCCAGTAGAGGGTGGCCAAAGAGAAGGCGCTCCAAAGAGGTAGATAGGCTAGGGAGCCCTCTTCCGACCCGAAGAGTTCCCTCGCTAGGAGGTAGAGGGCGGGGATGGTGATGATGCCCACCAGGGCCGAGACGAGCCGGAGATTGAATATATTTTCCCCTAGCAGGGCGAAGGCTCCGGCTACCAAGTAAATAGATAGGGGCTCCTCTCCAAAGTTGCCCTCGAAGAAGATGGGGAGCCCTTCGCCTCGAAGGAGACGTTTGGCCTCTAGGCCGTCAAAAGCCTCATCGTAGTGTAACCCCGGAGGGGTGCGATGTAGGTCATACAGCCGGAAGAAGATGGCTATCAGTATGGCCGAGGTCAAAAGCGCGATCCTCAAGTGCGCAGGCGTTCGTGAGACCATATGCTTTGCCAGCCTCTTAACGCACCAGTCGGATGGGCGTCTCCTTCAAAAGGAGCCTATCTCCTAAATATTTCCCCACTCGGTCATAGATGGGTAGTCGCAGTGAGGTCGAAGCATCGTACATGCCGATCTCGATAAGGTAATCTCCGAGGGGCGCATCCTCTTTAACGGGGATCTCATACTCATCTTTGATATACTCCCCTTCGATCCAACTGGTGGTGGGGAGGCTCCAATTGCCGGGAACGCTATCTTTCTGTCCCCAGATGCGATCTTCTTCGTCGACGAGGTGAGTGAAGACGGTATAAGAGGTCTCCATTTGAGCCAAGGCTTGCCAGTAGAGGGTGAGGTGCAAACTCCCGCCGGGACGGCTTTCGACCGATGCCAGGTCGTAGCCCAAGAAGAGGATGTTGTCCCCCAAGCGGGCCCAGAGCGGGTGTTGGATGGCTTTAGGCGGCTCAGTGGAATGGGGCCTTCCCTCCACTTCGATAGTGGCAAGGGCCAGTTCCTGGCCTCGCCAGTGGGGCCAGCGGCCGATGGCCAAAGGCTTACCGTCCTCTGAACGATAGACTCCTAGAAGGAAGCGGTAGTGGCCGGGTGGCAGGTTAGCCGGTAGCAGCAGTCGATGGGGATCACGAGTGAGGCTATCAACCGGCCACCGACTGGTAGGGTAGGTGCCATGAATAGGGGCCTTCTTCTCCTGGGCCCAGGTTGCGCCGCGCTCGCCCTCCAGACGTAAGGAGATTTCATACTCTTCCATCTCACTCAAAGCCTGCCAAAAGAGGGTTAGGTCTATCTCCTCGCCGGAAAGGTAAGGGCCCTCGTCCAGGCTATAGCCTAAAAGGCGCATTCCTCCTTCGAAATCGGCTTGCTGAGGATGTTGGATGGGAAGTGCCTCGACCGGTGGCTGGCGAGCGGGTAGAACGACTTTTACCTCCCCCAATATCGCTTCTACCCCCAGGGGTTCTCCTAGCGAACTCACCTCCAGCGGAGCCTTTTCGGGGTCGCTGTAAAGGGAAAGGCGAAGTTGGTAGACCCCAGGTGGGGTTCCGGCAGGCACCAAGAGGCCTGGGCTATCCCTAAGGGTGGCCCCTAGGGGTAGTTGGGAGAAAGGGAGGAGCCCGCTGAGGGGTTCGCTATCGTGAGCGGCCCATACATAGCCATTCTCGTCTGTCAGGCGCAAGGCTACTCGATACCTCTCTTGAAAATCGGCTGCCCTTTGCCAAAGGAGATCTGCCCTTATCACCCCCCAGGCCGCTTCCACTGGTTGGGCACTTATCCCATAGGCTTGGAGGAGTATCAAGCCGCCGAACTCCATTGGCCGATCGCTGGCGGTGAGGGAGGCTGGGCTGGCATAGGCGGTGAGTTTCGTGCTCTGGCTATACCACTCGGCGAGGAAAGGGTAATACTCCTGAGTTAGATACTCCTCCACCTCGTTTTCTAGGATCCTCCCTAAAACCTGATGGGTTGGGAACCAGAGGCGGGGGTATTGGGAAAGAAGTCGATCTAGCCCCTGGCCCATGAGATCGGGGCGCTCGACCCACCGCTCCTGTGTCACGTTGACCTCTTCTTTAGGGGTGAGGTAAAGGGAGGGCAAAGGGGCTCGGTAGTAACTGCGAAAGTAGCCTATCTGCCAAGGGTGGATGGCCAAGATCACATCTCCCGGTTGGGCTAGCGCCTGAAGTCTAGCGATAAGGGGGCGGTAGTCATCTTCTGCATAGCGCGGAACGGTATAGAGATTGAAAAGAGAGAAGCCGCAAAGAGCGACCAAGATCAACCCCGCCAAACCTTGAAGGGCTCTCTTCCCCTTCAGAGAAAAAAGGCCCAAGGCCATCAAGATATAGAAGGCCGGCGTGGCCAAGAGGAGGAGTCGCTCTATACCTGTCGCTCTAAAGGGGAAGCGGAGGTTGATGAGGAAGCCCAAGAGCAGGGGAACGAAAAGGTAGAGAAGGAGGAAAAGGACGCCTTGACCTATTCTTTCCTTCTCTTCTTGGGAGATCTTCGGAGCAGGAAGAAGAGCACTTCCTACCCCTAAAATAAAGAAAAGGAGAGGTATAATGCCCAACCAAGCCAGATTTTGGGGCAGGTGGCCTAGGCCAAAGGTGGCTAGATGGCTTCCCATATAGTTGGCGAAGCCCAGGGGAAGGTCGGCCTCCTTCACTAACTTGGTAGCCACGTAATCGATCAATTTGCTCCCCGCGAAGAGAAGCCAAGGGGTATAAAGGAAGAGCCAAAGCGCTTGGGCGGCCAGCCATTTGAGGACGAGGAAAAGGTTGTGACGAGCCAAAATGAGGAAAAAGAGCGTCTGGGCCAAGGGTATAAAGGCTGCATAGTATTGAGTATATGCCGCTGCGGCCGTGGTCAAGATATAGCCTATCCAGAGACCTGTAGAGGTTTGGGCGTCTCTTGACCCTTTCCATATCTGGAAGGCGAAAAGGGTAGATAGGAGCCCCAGGAAAGTGACCAGGGCATACATGCGGGCCTCTTGGGAGTAATAGATAGGGAAGGGGTCCGCCGCCCAAACAAAAGCCGCCAGGAGAGCTACCCGTGGGTTAAAGAGGCGGCGGGCCACCAGGAAGATCAGAGGGGTGGAAAGAACGCCCACCAGAAGTGAGAAGAGGCGGATGGCGAAAGGGCTAGATCCCAGGAGGAGTATCCAAAGGTGGAGAAGTAGGTAGTAGAAGGGGGGGTGGATGTCGACGGCCGTGCGAGCCACCATGGAGGGGATATCGCTGGTGGCGAAATAGATCGTCCACCCTTCATCCCACCAGAGGGGTTGAAACTCCAGCCTGGTGATACGCAGAGCGAAGGCCAAAAAGGTGACCAGGGTGAGCCAGGAGGCCAAAGGCGCTCTTTCGAGGAGGGAATATCTTCTCATAGGTATGTCGGGCTCTATTATAGCACACAGGGTGTAAGGGAGAAAACTTGAGTTTTATCCCCTTTTGGTGTATGATAATAGAGCTATGGATATACTTCTTCTTCAAGACGTGGAGGGGGTAGGGAAGGCTGGTGAGGTTCACGCCGTGGCTGGAGGGTACGCTCGCCATTACCTTATCCCTCGAGGCCTAGCCGTGGTGGCTACCGAGGGCGCTCTCAAGGAAGCGGAGGGTTGGCGTAAGGCCCAAGCGAGGCGCGGAGAGCGAGAGAGGGCCAGGTTTGAAGACCTAGCGGCCCGAATGGAGAAGATAACCCTTAGATTCAAAGCCAAGGTGGGCGAGAAAGAGAAACTCTACGGCTCGATCACTAGCGGGGATATCGCCGAGGCTTTGGGGAGGGAGTTGGGAGAGGCCATCGATAAGCGAAAGGTCGACCTTCTAGAGCCCATCCGGGGGTTGGGAACCTATGAGGTGGCCGTGCGGCTCATTGGGGATCTCTCGCCTGAGGTCACTGTCGTGGTGGAGGAAGGATCGGAGGGAGGGTAGCGTGGAGGAGGAGAGAGAACGGTATTTTCTCATCAAGCATCTCATCACCAACATCCGGTGTGCCGTCTGCAGCCAGCGGTATGGGCCTAAAGATGTGCAGATTCTCGGCCGCCAGGAGGATCTCTGGATAATGGGGGTGACCTGTGCCCATTGTCATACACAGGGGATGATCTTCGCCGTGGTGCGCGAGGGCCAGCCTCCAGAGGTGATCATGGAGATGACGCCCGAGGAGTTAGCGAGAATCCCGGAACTCTCCCCCATCGATGCCGACGATGTTTTGGATATGTACCGGCTCTTGAGAGATTTCAACGGCGATTTCTACGATCTTCTGGGGGAGAAAGGGACTTAAGGGCAGAGGTTTAAGAAAAGCCACCGCCGACAGGCGGTGGCTTTTAATATGCTCGCGATAGGAGGTGGCGGTTTCCGATATGAACGTTGGTCAGGCCAGCCTGGCGAGCCGCACGTTCCGCCTCCTCCGCATGGCGTACTGAGGTGCGCGGTAGGTCATGGATATAGAAGTGGGGGTGAAACCCCAAGAGAGAGTAAGGGATATTCGGATCTAGGGCGGCAATGAACCGGGCGATACCGTTTACCTCTTGGGCATCGATATATCCTGGAAGTAGAAGGGTGCTAGCCACAAGTAACGGTGGTTCAGGGCGCAGGGGTATATATCTGGCCGCCAGGGTGAAATTCTCTAACGTCTGTCTGTTCGTCACCCCCGTGAGGGCCAGATGTAGGTTCTCGTCGTAGGCCTTAAGGTCGAACTTTATACATCCCCCCGTCTCCAAAGACAACTTTATCGCTTCCTCTAACGCCTTCGGTTCCAGGGAGCCGTTGGTCTCCCAGCAAACCCTCACCCCCCGTCGGGCCAGGATGCGGGAGGTAGCCAGAGCGTGGGGGATCTGCGGCGTAGGGTCGCCCCCGAAATAACAGATACAGAAGGTCCGTGAATCGGCTTTCTCCGCTAATTCTTGGGCGCTCAGGCCGTTGTCCTGGGGTGACATCTGGCGGTAATGCCAGTTCTGACAGAAGAGGCAGTTGAAAGAGCAGGCCCCATAGAAGACAGCTAGGTTATGGTAGCCGTACATCTTGCTCCCCTCGCAGACCCAGGCGGCTACGCAGTTGGTGGGCAAAGGGTCATAATACCAGTGGAGTACCCCCTTCTTGGCTGTTCCCGCTAGGTGAACCAATTTCCCACCCTCGTTAGCGCGCAGGCCACAGAACCCCCTCTCGCCTTCTGGGATCAGACATCCGTTGACACAAAGGGGACATCTCACTCCTTCTTCATCCTGAGGCGGTTCCGGGGGGAGATCGAACTCCCGGCGCGAGGCGTGCTGAACCTCCCTTAGGGAGGGAAGGACCTTATCGGGGAAGTCGCGGATACAATCCACACAGGCCCCTAGTGTGGAAGCAATGAGAGGGGAAGATCTCCCACAATTGAAACAACGCCCAGCCATTCTATTTAGCCTCTATCGCCAGCGTAGGCGGGACGACCTCTATCCAGGAGTTGCCCTCAGCCAGAGGGATAGGCTTTCCCGCCCCATCGAAGAGGGAGAGCATATCCCCCGTGCCTGCCCAGACCCAATGAGTAGGGATCAAGTAGCCGTCTCGCAAGAGCACCGCTTCCCCTTCATCGTTCAAATCGATAACGATAGAGAGTTGCATATTCTCATCCTCGATTATATGAGGCACTGCGACCTTGTGCTCAGCCCAGATCACGAGGACATTGGCCGCATTTATCTGCTCCCCGGTTGTGGCCTCGGTGTGAGGAACACCGTTGATGAAACGCAGGTATCTTTCCTTTCCCTCGTCCCATCGCCAACTAGGTCGATTGTCGCTAAAATAGGGGATGGCGATCTCCTTTATCTCTTCCACCTTTGTGGTAGGCTCCAGGGGGCCGAAGAGGAGCGGGGGAACTCGCATAGGGAACTGCCAGCCCCGCTCCTGGGCGATCTGCCAGAGGAGAGAGGTGCTGGTGAAAGTATTGTAGGGCCACCCCTCCTTCGGGCCTCGCTCAAAGCCGGGATCGCCGGGCTTGTTCGCCGTGGGGCACTCGTTCAACCTGGGAAAGATAGTCTCATTTTCGAGCACCCAGATTACACCCCCGCTGGCCCCTGCATGGGCAAAGATGCCATCGAACATATAAGCGAGGGGGATATCGATGAGGCGCGCGCTCCTCACCGGCCCGATCTTCTCGAAATCGTGACAAAGATAGACAGCGTCGAAGCGGGTTATCCCCCCCTCGGCGAGGTGCTCGATCACTATATCCGCCTCATGGAGCCCCGACTGGGGGCGGGACCTTTCATCGTTGCCTATTTTTACGATTAAGGGCCGGCGCAGCGCCTTTTCCAGTTCTTCCATCGCTTCTCCGGTTAAGGGGCAACGAGGAGGTTCGGGTGTCGGTGTCCGGGTGGGAGTGGGCACGGGGGTATTGGTGGGAGGAACCGGGGTAACCAAAGGTTTGGGGGTCTTGGTAGGGGTAGGGGTGGCGAGGGGACCGCTCGGCCCACAGCCTGTGACGAAGATGACCAGAAAGCCTATTAATAGGAGCCACATCGCTCCCTTCGAACGTGCCATACTCCTACCTCCTGATCAGATACCGGCCAGATTATAGCATATCCTGCTCCGGCTAATCAAAGAGGCGGAGAAGCGTGGCAGAGGGGCTCGATCTCTTGGGGCACCTGCACTTGAGGCTTCTACCCTTCTGTGATATAATAGAATTAGCCACCGACCCTTGGCGGCGGTGAGGAAGAGCAAGACAAAAGGTCGCTTGGATCCTCGGGACCGAGACGGCAATAGAAGTCAAAGCCTCTCAGAGCCCTGAGAGGCTTTAAATTTTGGATAGAGGAGGAGATCGATGATCGCTCGCAGGTGCCGCTGGATAGTGTCGCTCATCTTCATTCTCACCCTATTGGTGGGATGCCAGGCCGAGCCACCTCTGGGGAGCGCGGAGAGGCCCATCGTGATGGGCTTTGTCCCTTCGGTGGAGACAGGGCAACTCCTGGAGACCACCACGGCCTTGACTAAACTATTGGAAGAGGAGACAGGTTATGAGATAGAGCCTTACATTCCCACCGATTACGCGGCCGTGGTGGAAGGCCTCGGGGCAGGGAAAGTGGATGTAGCCCAACTCTCGGCCGTGGCTTACGTCTTGGCTCACGATAAATATGGGGCTGAGACCATCTTAGTTACCATCCGCAAGGGGAGAACCGATTATAGGGGCCAGATCATCGTCCGTGCGGATAGCGACATCCGCTCTTTAGATGATCTAAAGGGTAAGAGTTTCGCCTTCGTGGATCCCACTTCAGCCTCGGGCCATATCTATCCCAAGGCTTTCTTAATCCAGGAAGGGTACGACCCCGATACCTTTTTCGGGGAGACCGTTTTTGCAGGGGGACATGACCGAGTGATCGTGGCGGTCATGGACGGGACGGTGGAGGCGGGGGCCATCTACGACGGAGCCCGTGACCTTCCGGCCATCCGGGAGATGTATCCCGACCTCATGGAGGATACGAGGGTCATCGCCGAGACAAGATCTATCCCCCTAGACACCATCGTAGTGCGCAAGGGCTTGCCTTCCGAGATGGTGCGGAAGATCAAAGAGGCCTTTCTGGCTGTGGCTGCCACCGATGAGGGGGCGGCCCTATTGGCCGACCCTTATGGCATAGATGGGTATCTACCTTCCCGGGACTCAGACTACGATCCCGTCCGCGAGGCAGCAAGGGCTCTGGGGATAGACCTGGAGGAGTGGGCAAAAAAGTAGACCTATTTGAGCCTTACTTCTGCTAGTTTCTCATCCCCGACCCCTCAGGGAGGCCTCCGGACTTTGTGGTCTTCAGCAATGAAATAAGATCGGGGCACTGGGGGAGCCACCGTGGTAGGCACCCTGACCAACACGGTTTTGGTCCTGGGGCTGATCGGCTTGCGAGGCTATGTTCCCTGGCCGATATTGGTGACCGCAGGGTTGACCAATGGCCTCCTGGAGATAGTAACCGCCGTTCTCATCACCTTGGCGGTATCGAAACCGGCCGGGGTAAGGAAGAGTTCTAGGGAAAAGGTTCTTATACACGGAACGGTAGACGAAATGGCCTCTAGGGCAAGGAGACGAGATTGTGTATATCAGCGTCTTGGGCTTACACTTGACTGACCAATGCAATGCGCTCTGTCAGCATTGTGCCTATCATTGCGGGCCTAAGCTCAAGGGCGTGATGAGTTTTGACGATGCCAGGCAGTATTTGCATCAGGTCGCAGGCTGGTCCCTGGAACTCGTTTGCATCAGTGGCGGGGAGCCGTGTCTGCACTTTGACCTCGTGGCCCGCCTTGTGCGCCAAGCGCGAGCACTGGGAGTGGCGAGTATCTGGGTTTTCACCAACGCTTTCTGGGCGGTAGATCGAGCGGCTGCTCTCCGCAAACTGGCCTACTTGAAAGAGGCTGGGATGACGCGGCTCTGCTTGAGCGCCGACGCCTTTCATCAGGCTTTCATCCCTGCTACACGAGTGCGCCACGCTATGACTGCTGCCCGTGACCTGAGACTGGAAATCGTCCTGGATATCCGTTTCCTTGGTCCGCCTCACGAAGATAACCCGATGAATCGGATTACTCGGCAGGTGTTGGAACAGCTGGGTGATCTCGAGAATGTGGAAATCTGGCAAGGGGAGCCCAGGTGCATTGGTCGGGCGGCTGATACCCTAGTGCCTCAGTTGGCGCAGAGATCAGGCATTCCGCATGGTCGTTGTCTTGGTCCGTGGGCTGGTGGAACTTGGGAAAACCCGGCTGGTGTGGATGTGGATTTGTATGGTGAGGTGACCCTCTGTCCCGGTATAAGCATAGGCAATGCCAAAGAGCGCCCCTTGGGCAGCATCTTGGCTGAGTACGACCTTCGGCGCCATCCTATCATCCGCCAGTTGGCGACGGGCGGACCTTCGGCGCTGGTGGAGATGGCCCAGCATATAGGTTATACACCGCGAACTGGCTATGTTAGCGAATGTCACTTATGCTACGATGTGCGCAGATTCCTTCGTCCACGATATTTGTCTGAATTAGCACCGCTAATTTGCTATGAAGAGGAGGCTTCGTCTAAGAGGGGCTTATCGGCTTCGCCCAAATTCCCGCCTTCTTTAGCAGTCAAGAGACACGGTTAGCGAAAAATGACTCGCCAGCGAAACTGCTTGGACTTTGTATCGGTTTCCGAAGAACATGTCCTGGAGGAGAAATGGCTAAGAAACTATATAACGCCATCACCGATGTGCCCGGCATCCGTGTAGGCCACGCCACCGATCTGGAAGCGCTTACCGGCTGCACCGTGGTTTTATGTGAAAGGGGGGCTGTGGTGGGAGTGGACCAGAGGGGCGGAGCCCCTGGCACGCGAGAGACGGATCTGGCCCGACCTTTGCACCTGGTGCAGGAGGCTCACGCGGTCGTCCTTTCCGGGGGGAGCGCTTTCGGACTAGATGCAGCCACAGGTGTAGTCCGCTACTTGGAGGAGAAGGGGGTGGGCTTCGATGCTGGCGTGGCTCGGGTGCCCATCGTGCCCGCCGCTATTCTGTTTGACCTGGACCTGGGAGACCCCGGGGTTCGTCCCGATGCTGAGATGGGATACGCTGCCTGCCAAGCGGCGACATCAGGCCCCATAGAGGTGGGGAACGTCGGTGCGGGCACGGGTGCCAGCATGGGTAAGATCCTCGGGCCGGGCCGGGCTACAAAGTCGGGACTGGGGACAGCGAGCATCGACTTGGGCGGAGGGCTTATCGTCGGCGCCTTGGTGGCGGCCAACGCCTTCGGCGATGTGATCGACCCCTCCCGAGGGGAGATCATCGCCGGGGCTAGGCGGTTGCGCGGAGGAGGGTTCGCCGACACTCTAAGGACCATGAAGGGGTTTGTGGGCAAGGCCATCATGCGCTTCGCTAGCCGGGGCCATACGATAATAGGCGTGGTGGCTACCAATGCCCGGCTGAACAAAGAGGAGGTGAACAAAGTAGCCCAGATGGCCCACGACGGCATAGCCCGGGCCATTCGTCCCTCTCATACCATGTTCGACGGGGACACGCTCTTCGCCCTGGCCAGCGGCGAGAAGAAGGGTGATGTCAACCTGGTAGGGGCGTACGGCGCGGAGGCTATATCGGCAGCTATCCTCTGCGCAGTGCGCCAGGCGAAAAGCGCCGGCGGCCTTTTAGCCTGGCGGGATCTGCAATCCAGTCCTGGCTGAAGCTAGCGTCATTACCTCTGGTCAGGATAGGTATGAAGGAGGAAGCCGGTGATACTAAGCCCTCACCGGCTTTCGATACCTAGAAGACAGGCTTACTGGTCCTGAGAGGCTAAACAATTGAAGGGCGATTTTCGATGGAGGAGAACCGTCCCCAAGTCAGAAAAACGGCCTCGCCCAACCACGGGGCACCATCTTGACGATCACTCCGTCCTTATGGACCTCAAGTCGCTCGAAGAGGCCATTCACCAGCCTCTTCTGCGGCGTTGGCTCCGCGCTATCAACCAGGTCACCCAGCCCCTCGATCTTCTCCGGGATCTTGTCCACATCGAAGGGCCGGGTGGACGTATCCGGGAGTCTTTCCCTGGCCAGCTCCAATTCCCTATCGATCAGGGCCTCTCCCAGACATACGATTTCGACAGGGAAACAATCACCGTTCAAACAGACCGCCTTTCGATAATTAATTCCGGAGGCAAGGTAGTTCTGATGTTCTTTCTGACCATTCCCTTAATCTCGACCCCTACGGCCTCCAGAGCCAGAAACAGAGCCCCCACCACCGGCTCAAACTTCGGCAATACGATAGAGGCTCGAGGTGCCAACTCATGGATGCCCCCCCTTATAGTATCGATGAGA
>Ga0315312_1000159_pt1 | contig 105834 bp, 107 predicted proteins | sample TDP7_MG_FD_203629 | JGI IMG/M metagenome (GOLD analysis project Ga0315312, IMG submission 203629) | Freshwater sediment microbial communities from Lake Towuti, South Sulawesi, Indonesia - TDP7 | ecosystem: Environmental > Aquatic > Freshwater > Lake > Sediment | place: Indonesia: South...
GAGGTATATGTCCTCAAGAAGGAGGAGGGAGGGAGACATACCCCCTTCTTCACCGGCTATCGCCCCCAGTTCTATATCCGAACCATGGATGTCACCGGGGAGGTCCACCTCCCCCAAGGGGTGGAGATGGTGATGCCCGGAGATAATGTGAACCTGGGGGTGAAACTCATCGTCCCCGTAGCCTTGGAGGAAGGCTCCCATTTCGCCATCCGAGAGGGAGGGCGAACGGTGGGCGCAGGCGTCATCACTAAGATCAGGGAGTGAAAAGAGCTCTTGCTTGGACAGCGATCGAAGGTCATATGCCTAAGAATAGGATCAGGATCCACTTAAAGGCTTACGATCATAGGGTTCTCGATCAGTCAGCTCAGCAGATAGTGGAGGCCGCGGAACGGACAGGGGCCGTGGTAGTGGGGCCGGTACCCCTGCCCACCAAGATCGAGAGGTTCACGGTGATACGTTCGCCTTTCATCGACAAGGACTCTCAGGAGCAGTTCGAGATCCGGACCCATAAACGGCTCATCGACGTCCTAGAGCCTGGATCTAAGACTATAGATACCCTGATGCGCCTCAACCTCCCGGCGGGGGTCGATATCGAGATAAAATTATAAAATGGACGCCATTTTAGGGAAAAAGGTAGGGATGACCCAGATCTTCGACGAGAGGGGGGAGATAGTCGCCGTTACCCTTGTCGAGGCGGGGCCCTGCTACATCACCCAAGTGAAAACCGAAGAAAAAGATGGCTACATGGCGTTGCAGTTGGGCTTCGGCGAGACGAAGCGGCTCAATAAGCCCCAGCGTGGCCATCTCAAGAAGTTGCCCTCTCTTCGCTATCTGCGGGAGGTAAGGGTTGAGGATGTGCAAGGCTACGAGATCGGCCAGAGGCTTGACGCCAGCCTCTTCTCTGTGGGCGATATGGTGGATGTGACCGGCATCTCCAAGGGGAAGGGGTTTGCCGGAGTGATGAAGCGGCACGGCTTTCGAGGGGGGCCGGCCACTCATGGGCAGTCTGACCGGGCCAGGGCCCCCGGATCGATCGGCTCCACCACCACACCCGGTCGGGTCGTTAAGGGGATGCGCATGGCCGGTCGAATGGGGAATGAGCGGGTGACCGTCCAGAACCTGAAGGTAGTCCTGGTGGACCCAGAGCAGAACCTTTTGGGCCTACGTGGTTCCATCCCTGGCAGCCGAGGTGACTTGGTGATGGTCCAGAAGGCGGTCAAGAGCAAGTAGAAAATACGAGAATTAGGTATGAAAGTGCCCCTTTATGCTCTTTCGGGGAAGAAGAAGAAAGAGGTCGAATTGCCGGATCATATCTTCGCCGTCCCGGTAAACGAGGGCCTCATGCACCAGGCGTTGTTTAGGCAGTTGGCTAACGCTCGCTTGGGGACGCATAAGACCAAAACCCGCGGCCAGGTTAGCGGCGGCGGGGCCAAGCCCTGGCGACAGAAGGGGACCGGGCGGGCTCGCCATGGGAGCATACGGGAGCCCCAATGGCGAGGGGGAGGAACGGTCTTCGGCCCTCAGCCGCGAAGTTACCGCCAGAAGATGCCCAAAAAGATGAGGCGTCTGGCCCTGAAGGGGGGACTCACGGTCAAGGCTCAGGAGGGGAAGATCTTAGTCCTAGATGGGCTGGAGATGGAAGAGCCCAAGACCAAGGAGATGTTAACTATCTTGAGGAACCTGAAGGTGGAAGATAGCGCCCTTATCCTCCTCCCGCAGAGGAACGCCAACGTGGAGAGATCAGCCCGAAATATCCCCGGGGTCAAAACTTTGCGGGCTAACTATCTGAACTTGAGGGATCTTTTGAACCATGATTGGCTGATCATGCCCCTGGGGGCTCTTGAGGTGATCGAAGGGATCTTAGGGTGATATTATGGAGACCCACGAGGTTCTGCGCCGCCCCGTAGTCACCGAGAAATCCACCATACAGACCGAGCAGAGGATTTATACCTTCGAGGTTGACCGCCGGGCGAACAAAGTAGAGGTCAAAGAAGCGGTGGAGAAGGTTTTCGGGGTGAAGGTAGTCTCGGTCAACATCATCAATGTGCCGGGAAAGCCGAGGAGATGGGGCCGGCATGTGAGCCGTACCCCTTCTTGGAAGAAGGCGATCGTGAAATTGGCTGAGGGGCAGCGGATCGAGCTCTTTGAGGGGGTGTAGTTAGATCTATGCCTATCAAGATCTACAAGCCCACTTCGCCCGGTCGGCGAGGGATGAGCGTTACCAGTTTTGAGGATATCACGCGCCAAGAACCTGAGCCCTCGCAAGTTCTTCCTCTGAAGAAGAAGGCGGGCCGAGGTCAGGGGAAGATCACCGTCCGCCATAAAGGCGGGGGCCATAAGCGCCGCTATAGGATCATCGATTTCAAACGTGACAAGTTCGGGGTTCTCGCTCGCGTCGATTCCATCGAGTACGATCCTAACCGCTCCTCGCGGATCGCTCTTCTGGTCTACGCCGATGGCGACAAACGGTATATCCTAGCCCCTCTGGGGCTCAAGGTGGGCGACCGGGTGGAATCGGGGCCCGAGGCCGATCTTAGGGTGGGGAACGCCTTGCCTATCGCTAACATCCCGGTGGGCACTACCATCCATAACATCGAACTCCAGAGGGGGAGAGGGGGACAGTTGGTCCGCTCCGCGGGCGCTTCGGCGCAACTTTTGGCCAAAGAGGGCAATTATGCCCATCTCCGCCTGCCCTCGGGGGAGGTGCGGTTGGTACATACCCAGTGTATGGCCACCATCGGCCAGGTGGGAAATACCGACTGGGGCAATGTGAGTTTGGGAAAAGCGGGTCGAGCGCGCTGGCTGGGGCGGCGCCCCACCACCCGAGGCACGGCGATGACCCCCCGAGATCACCCCCATGGTGGGGGAGAGGGCAGAGCCCCCATCGGGATGTCCTCACCTAAAAGCCCCTGGGGCAAGCCCACCTTGGGCAAGAAGACCCGACGGCGCAAGGATACGGATAAATGGATCGTGAAGCGGCGGCGGAAGAAGAGGGTTTAAGAATAGTCGGCCTTCGCTAGCCGATAGTGGGGGAGGATAGTTGCATGGCTCGCTCGCTGAAGAAGGGACCGTATGTGGATCCCAAACTACTGACAAGGATCGAAGCCATGAACGCTTCGGGAGAGAAGCGGGTGATAAAGACCTGGTCTAGAGCCTCTACCATCTTTCCTCAGATGGTGGGGCACACTATCGCCGTCCACGACGGACGTCGTCATGTTCCTATATATATCACTGAAAACATGGTAGGACATAAATTGGGGGAGTTCGCCCCTACCAGGACTTTCCGGGGCCACTCCTCTCGGGAGAGGTCCACTCGCATCAGAAAGAAGCAGTAGATGGGGATCGAGGCCAGGGCGGTGATAGAATATGTTCACATCTCTCCCCGGAAAGTGAGGCGGGTGGCAGATGTGGTTCGTGGTCGGGGGGTGAACGAGGCTTTGACCTATCTCAAATTTCTGCCTCAAGCGGCGGCTAGGCCAGTGGCCAAGGCTATCAAGTCGGCGGCGGCCAACGCGGAGGATGTGCACGGCCTTTCCGTCGATGAGTTGTACATCGCTCAGATCACGGCCGACGATGGCCCGCGATTGAAGAGGTGGCGGGCAGGGCCTCGTGGACGGGCAAAGCCGATCTTAAAACGCTCCGCTCACATTACCGTAGTGGTCAGCGAGTGGGAATAGATCTGGGAAGGAGGGTTTTTGGGCCGCAAGGTACATCCGGAAGGGTTCAGGCTGGGGATCATCAAGGATTGGAAAGCCCGATGGTTCGCCGAGGGGCGAGAATACGCTCTTCTCCTGAAGGAGGATCTGGCTGTAAGGGATCTGATTGGAAAAGAGCTATCAAGGGCCGGCATCTCCAAGGTGGAGATCGAGCGTTTCCCCAATCAGGTCTCGGTGACCATTCACACGGCTAGGCCGGGGATCGTGATCGGCCGTAAAGGGGCTAGCGTCAACGTCCTTCGTCGTCAACTAGAGGAGTTGACGGGCAAAAAGATCCGCATCGAAGTCCAGGAGGTGGAACACCCAGAGATCGATGCCCGTCTCATCGCCGAGAGCCTGGCGGCTCAACTCTCAAGGAGGATCTCCCACAAGAGGGCTATGAAGCAGGCGGTGGCCAGGGCCATGCGACTGGGGGTGGAGGGGGTAAAGATAGCCTGTGGCGGCCGGTTATCGGGCGCGGAGATGGCCCGTCGCGAGTGGGTGATGGAGGGGCGGGTTCCTCTGCACACCATACGAGCCGACATCGATTACGCTCAAGATGAGGCGTTAACTACGTTGGGAAGGATAGGGATCAAAGTCTGGGTCTACAAGGGCGAGGTGCTGCCCGAAGCCCCACGTAGGGAGCCAGAGCTATGTTGATGCCCAAACGGGTCAAGTTTAGAAAAGCCCATCGGGGGAGACGGAAGGGCAAGGCCTCTCGAGGGAACCGGATCAACTTCGGGGAGTACGGTTTACAGGCTTTGGAGTCCTCCTGGGTGACCAGCCGCCAGATCGAGGCGGCTCGAAGGGCTATCGTCCATCACGTCAGGCGTGGGGGAAAACTTTGGGTCCGTGTCTTCCCTGACAAGCCAGTTACCAAGAAGCCGGCGGAGACCAGGATGGGGGGCGGCAAAGGGAGCCCGGACCACTGGGTGGCTGTGGTGAAGCCGGGAAGGATCCTCTTTGAGATCGCCGGAGTGCGGGAGGAGGCGGCCCGAGAGGCGATGCGTCTCGCTTCCCATAAACTCCCCCTGAAGACCCAGTTTATCGCTAAGACGGATTCACTCTTCGGATCGAGGTGACCGAGTGAAGGCTAGCGAGATGCGTGCTCTCACCACTCAAGATTTGGAGCAGGAGTTGGAGCGGTTACGGGAAGAGGCGTTCAACCTCCGCTTCCAGTTGGCGACCAAACAGTTGAACGATTATAATCGCTTGACCCAGGTGAAAAGAGATATCGCTCGGGCCAGGACCATCTTGAGAGAGAGGGAACTCTTCGGCTCTGAGGAGGAAGGATGAGGGAGCGGAAGAGAAGTATGGTCGGTCGCGTAGTGAGCGATAGGATGGATAAGACGGTGGTAGTAGAGGTGGAGAGGCTACGCCGACACCCTCTCTACAAGAAGGCGATGAGGGTGAAGAGGCGGTTTAAGGCTCACGATGCCACAAACGCCTGCCGTGTAGGGGATATGGTGCGTATCAAGGAGAGCCGCCCTTTGAGCCGTGAGAAGCGGTGGGTAGTGGAGGAGATCTTAAAAGAGTGAGCCGAGAGCGAGGGGGAAACCCCTGTCAAGTTGATCGGTGCGAGGAGTGGGAGCGGGGTGATCCAGCAAGAGAGCAAACTCAAGGTGGCCGATAACACCGGTGCGCGAGAGATCCTGTGCATCAGAGTTCTAGGCGGCTCCAGGCGACGGTATGGAGGCGTAGGGGATATCATCGTGGCTACGGTGAAGCAGGCGATCCCCTCTGGCTCTGTTCGTAAGGGTGATGTGGTGAGGGCGGTTATCGTCCGCACGGCCAAGGAGTATGGACGACCTGACGGCTCTTATATAAAGTTCGATGAGAACGCAGCCGTGTTGGTAGATGAACATAAGAACCCCCGAGGGACCCGCATCTTCGGGCCGGTAGCCCGGGAGTTGCGGGATAAGGGTTTCATGAAGATAGTCTCTCTCGCGCCGGAGGTCTTATAGGTGAACCGTATCAAGAAGGGAGACACAGTAGAGGTTCTAGCCGGAGAGTTCCGAGGGGAGAGGGGCGCGGTGAGGATCGTACTCCCCAAGGAAGGGCGAGTGGTGGTCTCGGGCGTTAATTTGGTGAAACGCCACCAAAGGCGTACCGGTCGGGTGCGCACCCAGGTGGGGATCATAGAGTTCGAAGCCCCCCTGCGCCTTTCTAACGTGGCCCTGGTCTGCCCTCGTTGCAACCAAAGGACCAGGGTGGCATTCCAGATCGATGGTGAAGGGAAGAACTCCCGGCTCTGTAAGAGATGTGGGGAGCCTATCGACTGAAGATGGCCAAGATCGTACCTAGGTTGAAGAAGAGGTATAGAGAGGAGATCGTCCCGGCCATGATGAAACGGTTCGGCTACCGGAATGTGATGGAGGTTCCACGCCTGGAGAAGATCGTAGTCAATATCGGCTTGGGGGAGGGAAAGGACGATGCTAAGGCACTGGACTCCGCTTCCCAGGATATCGCTACCATCACCGGACAGAGGCCGGTCATAACCAGGGCCAAAAAGTCGATCGCCGGCTTCAAGTTGAGGGCTGGACACCCCATCGGGCTGAAAGCCACGGTACGGGGCAACCGGATGTACGACCTTTTGGACCGCCTTTGCAATGTGGCCCTTGCACGCCAGAGGGACTTCCGAGGGGTGTCATCCGATTCCTTCGATGGGCGAGGGAACTACACCTTGGGTCTGGAGGAACAGTTGGTCTGGCCAGAGATAGATTATGATTCTATAAATAAGGTGCGAGGGATGGAGATCACCATCGTCACCACGGCTAAGAGCGATGAGGAGGGCAGGGAACTTCTAAGGCTCTTCGGGATGCCCTTCAAACGTCCATAGCGAGGGGAGAGAGCTGTGGCTAAGAAGTCGATGATCGCCAGGGAGAAGAGGAGAAAGTATGAGGTTCAAGTGAGGAACCGCTGTATGATCTGCGGGCGGCCTCGGGGTTATATGCGTCGTTTTGGCCTCTGCCGCATCTGTTTCCGTCGTTTAGCCCTGGAGGGCGAAATCCCAGGGGTAGTTAAGTCAAGTTGGTGAGGTGTAGGAAGCCATCGTATGAGTACCGATCCCATCGCTGATATGTTGACTCGCATACGTAACGGTATCACCGCTCGACAGGAGTGGGTCTTAGTGCCTGCTTCTAAGACGAAGATCGCCTTGGCAAAGGTCCTCCAAGAGGAGGGGTACATCGAAAGGTTCGAGGTGACCAAGGATAAGCCCCAACCTGTAATAAAGGTCTGGTTGAAATATGCCGAGGATAAGAAGCCGGTGCTTACGGGGTTAAAAAGGGTCTCTAAGCCGGGCTGTAGGATCTACGCCAAAGCGGACAAGATCCCTCGGGTGCTGAGTGGCATGGGGCTCGCTATCCTCTCCACCTCCCGAGGGGTGATGACCGACCACGAGGCTCGACGGTTGGGGGTAGGCGGCGAGATATTGTGTTATATCTGGTGAGGTAGCAGATGTCGAGGATAGGGCGTACACCCATCGAGGTGCCGGCCGGCGTCCAGGTGGAAATAGAAGATAGCCGGGTTACAGTTAGAGGAGCCAAGGGGGGACTTACCCGCCTCTTCCACCCCGACATGATCATCTCCTTGGAGGAAGGGCAGATCGTCGTTCGCCGGCCCACAGATAACCGCAAGCATCGCTCTCTCCACGGCCTTACCCGAGCCCTCCTAGCCAACATGGTCCAAGGGGTGAGCGAGGGTTTCCGCAAAGAACTGGAGATAGTGGGGGTCGGCTATCGAGCCGAGATGCAGGGGGAAAAGTTGGTCCTCAATGTAGGCTATTCTCATCATGTGGAGATAGTTCCCCCAGAAGGGATAACTATCACCGTAGGTAGGGGAGCGAAAGAGATCGCGGTGGAGGGAGTGGACAAAGAGTTGGTGGGCCAGATAGCGGCCCAGATCAGGGCGGTCAGAAAGCCGGAGCCCTACAAGGGGAAGGGGATCCGGTATGTGGGCGAGCAGGTGCGTCGTAAGGCTGGGAAGGCGGGCAAGGTCGGAGGCGTCTAGTGGAAAGAAGCGAGGTCAAGAGGAAGGCTCGCCTTCGGCGGCACCGGCGAGTGCGGAAGAAGGTGGAGGGAAAAGAGATGCGTCCTCGGCTCAGCGTTTTCAGGAGCGCGCACCACATCTACGCCCAGATCATCGACGATACCCGAGGCCATACCTTGGCCTCCGCCTCCACTCTGGATAAGGAGCTCAAAAACGAACTCGAAGGCCTGAGGAAGAGGGAACAGGCCAGGTTGGTAGGGGAGATCCTGGCTCGCCGAGCCAACTCTCGAGGTGTGACAGGGGTGGTTTTCGATCGAGGCGGCTATAGGTATCATGGAAGGGTACGCTCCTTGGCTGAGGGGGCGCGGGAAGCCGGCCTAGAGTTCTAGAGGGGAGCCTAGTGGAAGAGGAACTTTTAGAGGAGAAGGTAGTCCACATCGCTCGCGTGGCGAAGGTGGTGAAAGGAGGACGCCATTTTGGCTTTCGGGCCGTGGTGGTAGTAGGTGACCATCGAGGTCACGTAGGGGTAGGCGTCGGCCGAGCCCGAGAGGTGCCCGAGGCGATCCGCAAGGGGATCGAGAAGGCTAAGAGGTCTATGATCGAGGTGCCTCTGGTGGGGACGACCATCCCCCACCAGGTCTGGTCTAAATATGGGGCGGCCAAAGTCCTTCTCAAGCCCGCTTCCCCGGGGACGGGAGTGATCGCCGGGGGAGGCGTTCGAGCCGTGGTGGAGTCAGCGGGGATAAAGGATATCCTTTCCAAGTCGTTGGGAAGCGCCAATATCCTTAATGTGGCACAAGCCACCCTGGAAGGGCTCCGGCAACTGAAGAGCCTGGAAGAGGAGGCGAAAAGAAGGGGCAAACCCAAGGAAGAGGTGTTGCCTCACTGGGCAAGAGGTAGTGATGGCTAAAAGGTTGCGCATAACCTGGGTGAAAAGCACTATCGGTTACTCTCAGTCGCAGAAGGAGACGATCAGGATCTTGGGCCTGAGGAGGCTGGGGGATTGGGTGGAGAGGGAAGATTCTCCCAGCCTGAGAGGAATGGTACAGAAGGTGAGCCATCTGGTGAAAGTCGAGGAGGTAGAGGCTGAGCGGTGAGACCCCATGAGTTGCGCCCTCCTGAAGGGGCAAAGAAGAAGAGAAAGAGGGTGGGCCGAGGTCATGCCTCTGGACAGGGCAAGAGCGCTGGCCGGGGAACCAAGGGGCAGAAAGCCCGCTCTGGCGGCGGTGTACGACCCTATTTCGAGGGGGGACAGTTGCCGCTGGTGCGACGGTTGCCCCACAAACGGGGCTTCCATAACCCTTTCCGAAAAGAGTATGCTACCGTAAACGTGGAGAGGTTGAACTACAAGTTCGAGGCGGGAACCCAAATTGGCCCCCAAGCCCTAGTTGAGGCGGGGTTAATCAAATCAGCCGCTCTTCCGGTTAAGGTATTGGGCAAAGGGAAATTAGAGAAGCCCTTGACTGTTCGGGCTCACGCCTTTTCCCATGCCGCTCGATCGAAGATCGAGGCCGCGGGGGGCGAAGTCGAGGTCCTGGAGTACAGGTGAGTGCGTCATAGGAGGTAGCGAGCCATGGAGACGATAAGAGCGGTGCTCAACGCCTTCAAATTGCCTGATCTTAGGCGGAAGATATTCTTCACCCTGGGGATCCTGGTGGTCTACCGCTTAGCGGCCCATATCCCCTTGCCGGGGGTGGACGCCGTTGCCCTCCGCACCGTCTTTCGACAGAGTCAACTTTTGGGCCTCTTCGATATGCTCTCGGGAGGAGCGATGTCCACCTTCTCAGTGGTGGCTATGGGGGTCTACCCCTATATCACGGCCTCTATCATCATGCAGTTGCTCATGCCTATGATCCCCCGACTGCAAGAGATCGCCAAAGAGGGCGAGGCGGGTAGGCAGAAGATCAACCAGTATACCCATCTTTTGACCGTGCCCCTGGCTGCCCTAAATGGGATCGGTCAGGCTACGTGGCTCACCCAGACAAACCCCCCGGTTTTGACCAACTGGGGCTTCTCGGGGGAGGCGCTCTTGCCTACGGTAACCACTATCTCCGCTCTCACGGCAGGGACCATGTTCGCCATGTGGCTGGGAGAACTGATAGACGAGCAAGGGGTGGGGAACGGCATCTCTTTGATCATCTTCGGGGGCATAGTGGCTCAGATCCCCCAGCGGGTGGGGAGGGACCTGCGCACAAACATCACGGGGCTTATAGCCTTCGCCCTCATCGGGGTGATCACCGTGGCGGCTATCGTCGTCATCTATGAGGGGCAGAGACGGATCCCTGTGCAATACGGAAAGAGGGTCCGGGGGACTAAGATATACGGCGGACAAAGCACCCATATCCCCTTGCGGGTCAACTCGGCGGGCATGATCCCCCTGATCTTCGCCTCCACCCTCCTCATCTTCCCCGGGGTTATCGCTGGCTACTTCCAGTACGTGAATAACGCCTTCATCTCGGGGGTGGCTACGGGTATCGTCAACGCTTTAGATACCCAGAGGGTCTTCTATTGGATATTCTATTTCTTCATGGTGGTGGGCTTCACCTACTTCTATACCGACATCATCTTCCAACAGCAGAATATCCCGGAGAGCCTGCAGCGTCAGGGCGGGTTCATCCCTGGCATCCGGCCCGGGGCCCGCACCCAGGAATACCTAAACCGGGTGCTGAGAAGGATCACCTTGGCCGGGGCGCTCTTCTTGGGGACAGTGGCAGTGCTTCCTTATTTCGCCGCTACGGTGACCCCCATGGAGACGATGATCATCACCAGCACTGGACTCTTGATTGTGGTGGGGGTGGTGATCGATACGATGAAGCAACTGGAGGCCCAACTCTTAATGCGCCACTATGAGGGGTTCTTGAGGTGAACCTCATCCTCCTGGGCCCACCGGGCGCCGGGAAGGGGACTCAGGCCGCTCTTCTCTCTCAAAGGCTAGGGATACCTCACGTGGCCTCGGGTGACCTCTTTCGGGAGGCGATGAAGAGGGGGACGGAATTGGGGAGAAAGGCCCAATCATATATAGAGCGCGGGGTTTTGGTCCCCGATGAGGTGACGAGTGCCATGATCGAGGAGCGGTTGAAGGAGGCCGATTGCCTCAAAGGGGTGGTCCTCGATGGCTTTCCCCGCACCCTAGAGCAGGCCCGGGCCTTGGAGGGTATCCTGGCCAGGGGGGAGAAAAAGGTCGATAGGGTGGTTGTCATACAAGTCTCAGAGGACACCTTGATCGAGCGGCTATCTGGCCGGCGGACCTGCCGCCGCTGTCAAGCCAACTACCACATCCTTTTCAACCCTCCTCAAAAGGAGGGGGTGTGTGATGAGTGCGGCGGAGATCTCTATCCGCGCTCTGACGATAAAGAGGAGACGGTGAGAAAAAGGTTTCGGGTTTATATTGAGGAGACCGCTCCCCTCATAGACTACTATCGCCGCCAGGGTCTCTTGACGGAGATCGATGGGGAGCAGGGGATAGAAGGTGTTCAAAGAAGGATCCTTTCAGCCCTCTCTCTTTTCCCATGATCGTTCTAAAGAGTTCCTGGGAGTTAGCCCGCATGCGGGAAGCGGGCAGGATCGTGGCTCAGGCCTTGGCTTATCTCCTGGAGCGGATTAAGCCGGGGATGGCCACGCGAGAACTGGATCTTTTAACTGAAGCGTTTATAAGCCGAAAAGGGGGGGTTCCCTCCTTCAAAGGGTATCAAGGGTTTCCGGCCTCCCTCTGCGTCTCGGTGAATGAGGAGGTGGTCCATGGCATCCCCGGGCCGCGCATCCTGAAAGAAGGGGATATCGTGAGTTTGGATATCGGAGTGATTCATAAAGGCTACCAGGGGGATGCGGCCCTGACTGTAGGCGTGGGAGAGATAAGTGAGGAGGCAAAGGATCTGATCGCCACGGCCAGGGGAGCGCTCTTTGCGGGTATCGCCCAGGCCCGGGACGGTTTGCATGTGGGGGATATCTCTTGGGCTATTCAGCAGTATGCTGAGTCCCGGGGCTACTCGGTGGTGCGCGAGTATACAGGGCATGGGATCGGGCGACAGATGCATGAAGACCCTCAGGTGCCAAACTTCGGGCAGCCTGGTCGAGGCCCGGCCTTGAAGGGAGGGATGACCCTGGCTCTGGAGCCTATGGTCAACCTTGGTGGCTATCTCATTCGAGTCCGAGACGACAACTGGACGGTGGTCACCGACGATGGGGAACTCTCTGCCCACTTTGAACATACTATAGCCATTGGGGAAGGGGAGCCGGAGATTTTGACGGCTCTATAGGGGTGATCTATATGAAAGTTAGACCATCGGTGAGGGTTCGGTGCGAGCATTGCAAGATCGTGAAGCGCAAAGGGGTTGTGCGGGTGATCTGCAAGAACCCGAGGCATAAGCAGAGACAGGGAAATTGATGGGGAGGTAGGAGATGGCTAGGATCGCAGGGGTGGATCTGCCCCGCAACGAAAGGGTGGAGATCGGGCTGACCCGTATCTATGGGATCGGCAGGAGTTCCAGCCAGAAGATCCTGGTTCGGGCGAAGGTGGATCCCAACACTAGGGTGAAGGATCTGGCTGAAGATGAGGTCACCCGTATCCGCTCTATTATCGATGCGGAGTATAAAGTGGAGGGCGATCTTCGCCGAGAGGTGACCCAGAACATAAAAAGGCTGCAGGAGATCGGCTGCTATAGGGGGATTCGCCATCGGCGCAACCTCCCAGTTTGGGGGCAGCGTACAAGGACTAACGCCCGCACGAAGCGTGGGCCCAGAAAGACGGTGGCCGGCCGTCGTCGGTCTCGGGCCAAGAAGTAGGGAATTCTCTTGGCTCCAGGGCAGTTCTATTTCATGGCTCGCTTGAAAGGGGATAGAAATGATGCGCAGGAAAACTACAGGACGGGGGCCGAGGCGGGAGAAGAGGAATGTGCCTCGGGCCCGGGCCCACATCCATGCCACTTTCAATAACACCATCGTTACCTTCACCGACCAGGCCGGCGATGTGCTCGTCTGGGGTAGTGCGGGGACAGCAGGGTTCAAAGGCTCCCGCAAGAGCACCCCTTATGCTGCCCAGATGACAGCCCAAGCCACGGCTAAGCAGGCGATGGATTACGGGGTAAGGGAGATAGATATTCTGGTAAGGGGGCCTGGCCCAGGACGGGAAGCGGCCATTCGTTCCTTGCAGGCCGCAGGGTTGAAGGTGACATCGATAACCGACGTGACCCCCATCCCCCATAACGGCTGCCGGCCCCCCAAGAAGCGGAGGGTCTAACTGAAGGGTATTGTACTTTGGAGGCATGATGGCCAGACATAGAGGGCCGGTATGTAAGTTATGTCGTCGAGAGGGGCAGAAACTCTTCCTGAAGGGAGAACGATGCTTCACCCCCAAGTGTGTCATGGAGCGACGGCCTTACCCGGCGGGCATACATGGTAGGCAAAGCCAATTCCGGCGACGAGTATCGGAATATGGGATGCAGTTGCGGGAGAAACAGAAGGCCAAGCGGATCTACGGTCTCTTGGAGAGACAGTTCCGCCGTTACTTCGAGGAGGCCGAGCGACGCCCGGGGCTCACCGGTCTCAACCTCCTGAAGATGCTCGAGATCAGGCTAGACAACGTCATCTATCGCTTAGGCCTAGCCTCTTCCCGCGCCCAGGCTCGACAACTGGTGCGCCACGGCCATTTCAGCGTTAACAAGCGGAAAACGAACATCCCCTCCTATCTAGTTCGCCCTGGGGATGAGATAGAGGTTCGAGAGGGATCCAAGGAGATGGCTTACTTTCGGGATGTGGCCCAGAGGCTAGGAGAGAGGCCCCTTCCTGAATGGTTGAGCCTGGATGAGGAGAGCCTATCGGCGCGGATCTTGGCCTTCCCATCTAGGGAGGATGTGGAGATCCCTCTCTCGGAGCAGTTGATCGTGGAATATTATAGTAGGTAGTCCTCTCAAAAGGAGGTTGCGGTTTTGTTGGAACTAGTTCTTCCCAAAGTAGAGTGTGAGTCTTATTCCAAGGACTACGGGAAGTTCGTCATTAGTCCACTGGAGACGGGATACGGTATCACTTTGGGCAATTCTCTAAGAAGGGTGCTTCTTTCCTCCTTGCCTGGAGCGGCGGTGACTTCTATCAAAGTGAACGGCATCCATCATGAGTTCTCGCCCATCCCTCACGTTAAAGAGGATACCATGGCCCTCATTTTGAACGTGAAGCAGATCAGGTTTAGGCTTCACACCGATGGCCCGGTGCGCCTCTATGTATCCAAGAGGGGAGAAGGGGTGGTTGCCGCCGGGGATATAGAGTGTCCCAGCGACGTGGAGATCATCAACCCCGCTCTAAAACTGGCGACGCTCGATTCGGATGAGGCCCATCTGGAGATGGAGTTGGTTGTGAAACAGGGTCGGGGGTACTCCCCCAGCGAGGAGCGGGGAAAGTTACCTATCGGGGAGTTGCCGGTGGATGCCATCTTCAGCCCGGTGCGGAGGGTGGCGTACCATGTGGGACGTGTCCGCGTCGGCCCAGTGACCGATTTCGATGAGCTAGTGATGGAGATATGGACCGACGGCACCATCCAGCCGGAGGAGGCGTTGAGCACGGCCGCCCAGATCCTGGTCCGCCATTTGGCCCTCATCGTCGATTACGGCGGCTTGGTGGTGGAGGGGGTAGAAGGGGTCGAAGAGGCGATCCCGCCTCGGGTCTACGAGATGCCGATAGAGGATCTGGAACTCTCCGTACGGGCCTTCAACTGCTTGAAGCGAGCGGGACTAACCAAGGTGGGTGAGATCCTGGAGAGGCTCCAGAAGGGGGACGAGGAGATGATAGCCATCCGGAACTTCGGCCAGAAGTCCCTCCAGGAACTTAAGGAGGCGTTGGACGAGAGAGGGTTCTTGGCCTTTATTGAGGAGAGGATCTCATGAGACATCGAGTGGCCGGCCGTCGGCTCAACCGTTCCCTAGGACCTAGGCGTGCCCTCTTTCGGAACCTCTTAACCGAACTCTTTCGGCATGGAAGGATCCGCACCACCGAGGCGAAGGCCAAGGCGGTGCGAGCGGAAGCGGAGAGGCTGATAACCCTGGCCAAGGGAGGAGATCTCCACGCCCGGAGGCAGGTGTTGCGCACTATCGCCGATGGCCAGATAGTGAAAAGGCTCTTTGATGAGATCGTTCCTCGTTACCAAGAGCGGCCCGGAGGCTATACACGGCTGGTGAAACTGGGCCCGCGTTTGGGGGACGCAGCACCCATGGTGATTTTGGAGCTGGTCGAGTAGCCAAAAATGCACCTAAGGGCGGTGGTGGAATACGATGGCACACGGTACGCCGGCTTTCAGAGGCAGAAAAGGGAGATAACGGTTCAGGAGGAGATAGAAAAGGCTCTCGCCTCGGTGACGCAAGAGCAGACCAAGATTGTGGGAGCGGGGCGAACGGACGCCGGCGTTCACGCCACCGGCCAGGTGATCAGTTTCTCCACCGGTTGGAAGAGGCCCCTTTCGGAGTTGCAGAGGGCTGTGAACGCCCTTTTGCCCTTTGACATAGCGATCTTTGAACTCTCAGAAGTGCCTCTGGATTTTCACGCTCGTAAGAGTGCCCTGAGTCGCAGATATCGGTACACCATTTTCAATCGACCTCTGCGCTCGCCCCTATCCCGCCTCTACGCCTATCACTGGGTGGGGGGGTTAGATTTAGAGGCTATGAAGGAAGCCCTGGAGCACTTGATTGGGGTCCACGACTTCGCCTCATTCGGACGCGCTCGACCACGTGGAAGCACAGTGCGCCAGATGGTAGAAGTCGATTGCCGTAGGGAGGGAGACTACATCTATATCGATCTTGAGGCCAACGCCTTTTTGAAAGGGATGGTGCGCACTATAGTGGGCACATTGCTCCTAGTGGGGCGGGGAGAACTGAGCCCCCAGGGGTTCAAAGAGGTCTTGGAGGCCAAGGATAGGAGCCGCGCTGGAGATCCCCTCCCCGCCCATGGGCTCTGTCTCACTGGGGTGAGTTATCCCGAGCGGTATGCGATATGAAGACCTATACTACAAAGCCAGAAGATATAGAGCGCCGCTGGTACGTTATCGATGCAGAAGGGAAAGTCTTAGGGCGATTGGCCTCGGAGGTGGCTAAGATCCTGCGAGGCAAGCATAAGCCCTATTTCGCCTCCCATCTCGATACCGGAGATGGCGTGATAGTGATAAACGCGGCCAAGATCCGGGTGACGGGCAAGAAACCGGATGACAAGATCTACTACCGCCATTCCGGCTACCCCGGTGGACTGCGGCGCACCACCCTGGCAGAGATGCTCAAAAAGCATCCTGCGCGGGTCATCCGTCTAGCGGTCTGGGGGATGCTGCCTCATAACCGTTTGGGAAGGGCCATGATGAGGAAATTGAGGGTCTACGAGGGGGAGAACCATCCTCACCAGGCCCAGAACCCCCAACCCTTGGAGTTTTAGGAGGCCTTATGGCAGAGAGATATTATTATGGCACTGGCCGGAGAAAGAGCGCCACGGCGCAGGTTAGACTCCACTCCGGCGGCAACGGTATCATGGTCAACGATAAGCCGGCGGAGGAGTATTTCTCCCGGGAGATAGACCTCTTCCATCTGAAGGAGCCGTTGGTGGTCACAGGGATGGAAGGCAAGTTTCGTGTCACGGTGCGAGTGAATGGTGGCGGCATCTCTGGCCAAGTGGGGGCTATCCGTCACGGGATAGCCCGGGCCTTGTTGGAGGCTGATCCCGAACTCCGGCCCACCCTGCGCAAAGGGGGTTTCCTGACCCGTGACCCTCGGGTGAAGGAGAGAAAGACGCCGGGCCTAAAGAGGGCGCGCAAGGCTCCTCAATACACCAAGCGGTAGATACGACTTCTTCGCAGGCCAGGAATCGAGGCTTTAGCCGGAGCCGCCTAAAGGCTCCAATCCTGCTGACCAAAGCGGAATCGAGGCTTCAGCCGGAAAGTAGTATGAAAGGTCACCATCCACCTCATATCTTCCTCGACGACAGTTGGTATATCGTCACTGCGCTACACTAAACCACGCCCCTTTGCTCTCAGACGGACATACCAAGGCTCTCATCCGTGATCGGCTAAGGGAACTCATGCCGGAATTCGGCCTTGCCTTGTTGGCCTGGGTAATCCTGGATAATCATTACCATGTGATTTTCAAAGCCCAGCGGGGCAATCTCCTTCCTCGATTCTTCGGACGGCTTCACGGCAGCGCTTCTCGCCAGATCAATCAGAGAGATAGCAGGGTGGGCAGACAAGTTTGGCATAATTATTGGGATACTTCCATCCGAACCGAGGGTGACTTGTGGACCCGCTTCAACTATCTTCACAATAACCCCGTCAAGCATGGCTATGTGCAGGACCTGCGGGATTGGGAGTTCTCCAGTTACCACCACTATAGGCGTTTGAAGGGCGAGGAATGGTTGGTAGATTGTTGGCAACGCTACCCGGTGATAGACTTTATCGAGGGCGATGATTTCTAAAAAACTGCCTAAAGGCTCGAATCCAGGGATTGACAGGAATCGAGGCTTTAGCGGAGTCTGGAAACCGCCTAAAGGCTCTAATCCCGTTGATTAGAGAGGAGTTGTGGAGGGTGAGCCATCCCTAAGAGTGGCCCACCCCCTTTCTTTTGGGTTTATGGCGTGTATTGCTTGAGGATTAAAGGCAGGTAGATGCGTAAGAAATATTCGATGCCGCCCCAGAAGCCGCCTCCCAAGGTGTATCCTCCGTCGCTCATGGTGCCAGCATCGGGCTGGCCGATGGTGCCGCCCAGGCTGTAGCCACCGCCCGTGCTGAAGGTATAGCCCCCTCCATCTATAGTGCTCCAGGAGAGGTCATACCCATTGCCAATTTGAGCGTTGGCCACCACCGCCCCAAATAGCAAGATTAGCACGGCTGCCAGGGCCAACCATCTGTACCCTTTCATCGCCTATCTCCCCGGCGGGCCAGCCAAACCAGCCCTACGCCGGCCAAGAGGATACCCCACCACGGCGATACGCCACTCTGCAAAGGATGAGCCGGTGCCCTTCCCTCCGCCACCAGCCCTTCCAGGGCTGCCACCCGCGCCTCTAGGTCCTCAATCTGCTCCTGTTGGGCGGCGATTTGGGCCTCCTTCTCTTGCATCATCTCGTAGAGCCCCTGGATGGCGGCCAGAGCCACACCGTCAGCGTCTATGGTAGTGATGTGGCGCTCACTGTCGCCCAAACCGAAGGCGGCGTAGAAGTCCTCGGCCATTGGCCCCATGTGGTGGATGCCTTCTTCCTCGCCAATGTAGTTCCACGTCGACAGGGGAACCCTAGCAAGCCTTTCCAGGACATCCTGGGCGTCCACTGCTACGATGTTCTCTTTGACGTTGCGGTCGCTCACCGAACTCCAAGTACCGGAGTTCGCAGCCAAGTATGCGCCTGTGGAGAGGGCAGTGTTGGTGTAGATGAGGTACCCGCCGCTGGAGCGAAAGATGGTGAGGTTGTCTGCATAGCAATCGAGGTCGGCATCGTTGGAGTCGCCCCAGACGAAGCACCCTTGATTATTGGCCTTGGCCCGCCGCCCAGCGGCGAAACTGTACCCGCCCTGAGCGGTATTTTGGTAGCCGCCTGGCACAGTGGCGAAGTTGCCGCTGGCGATGTTGCTCCCGCCCCCGCCGACGGTGGCGAACTGGCTGGCGGTGTTCCAGTAGCCCCCGCCGACGGTGGCGTACTGGGTGCTGGCGGTGTTGTAGCCGCCCCCGCCAACGGTGGCCCTGTCGCCGCTGGCGATGTTGCTCCCGCCCCCGCCGACGGTGGCGTACTGGTTGCTGGCGGTGTTGCTCTGCCCCCCGCCGACGGTGGCGTCCATGCCGCTGGCCTTATTGGCCCTCCCCCCGCTGACGGTGGCGAACTCGTTGCTGGCGGTGTTGAAGGAGCCCCCGCCGACGGTGGCGTAGTAGCCGCTGGCGTTGTCCTGGTAGCCCCCGCCGACGGTGGCCCTTTGGCCGCTGGCGGTGTTGCAGGAGCCCCCGCCCACGATGGAGTCCTGGCCGCTGGCGGTGTTGCCAGTCCCCCCGCCGACGGTGGCGTAGTAGCCGCTGGCGGTGTTGCTATCGCCCCCGCCGACGGTGCCATAGTTGTCGGTCACGCTGTTGATACTGCCGCTGGCCCCGCCCCCGCTAATGGTGGCACCCACCACCCCGCTGGTGACACTGTTCCCGCTGTAACCGCCGATGAGGTTGGGACTGGTGGCGTTGGGTTGCGTCCATAGGCCGGGCAAGGCCAAGGCATAGGGAGCAGGGGTCAGCGCCTGGCGCGGGTCAAGGGGGGTATAATTCCCGCTTCCTGTCGGGCAGCGCACCGCAATTTGCAGCCAGCGGGCATCGCCCTGAAAGGCCCCCGCACCAAAATCCAGGTCGGTGACGGTGAAAAGGCCATTGCTCACGCTTACGGTCTTGGTCTGGGTCGTGCCAACCTGCGTCCCACCGCTGACAGCATCCCACAGGCTGAACTGGAAGTCGCAAGAGGCGTTTACGGGGCTGCCGTCTTTGATCAGCCGTCCTTGGTAGGTGAAGGCCGTGCCCACGGGGCTGCCCAAGAGCGGCCCTTCCCCTAGGGCCTCCGGCTCCCTAGCCCATAACCCCTCTATCCCCCCGCCCAGGCCTAATACCAGAAGCAGACTCAAAGTCAAAAGTAGTAAACTCTTGCCCTTCATCTCTCCCCTCCTCCTGAAGGTAGAATGTGCCAATAGTTCGCTAGTTGACTGGCTCTTCTTATGCCCTCGCCTTTCACCACCTCCTTGCCTTGGCTAAAAAGGTGATATCATTAGGATGTGGGATGCGATGTGGGATGACCTGCCGCAAAGGGGGCTGTAACGGAGTCAGGTGGGACGTAACTAGGATAACACGAAATCTACGCCAAGTGAATATCGATCCGTAGTTCACCAGGAAGATGAAAAGTTTGGTGTGGCTTGTCATACCAGGGAGGAATTGACCAAGGCGGCCTGAACGACTATTATGGTATCAACGCTCATGAGATAGTGTGCTACCACAAAGAGTGTAGCGACTTAAAGCCAGTGCAATTCAGTAGGAGGGATGGAGATGGCACAGGACAAGGTCAGTGGATTCCTGGGCAAGGTCAAAGAGGGAGCGGAGAAGGCGAAGAAGGCGGCCGTTGGAGCAGTGGGCGATGAGAAAGCAGTCCAGGACAGAGTGGGCGAACTATTGATTGGGTTCAAAGAGGGAGCAACAAAGGCTAAGACGACTGCTACGGAGATGGTGAGCGACCAGAAAATCGCCGAACTCATCGTGAATGTCACTCACAAGGTGAAGCGCATAAACGCCATCTTGGAGAAAGAGGAGTCCGGATTCGTCATTGCCTCCTTTGAGTTGACCGTCGGGCTGGGCGTCCCGCAGATCACCCTAGCCATCGGCAGGCGGTAGTCTGCTGCCGTTCAAGCGAATGGTAAGTGCGTACCTATTGCAGCCTTTAATCTGACTCTATGGGGTGGATGGCGATAGGGTTGTAGGCCGGGAGGCGAGCAACTCCGTCCTCGCCCAGTTGATGATCATAACTGGGTGAGTCCATTGCCAGTGGGGTTCTGTCAGTAGCCTGGCCGTTGTAAAGAGGATGGGGACGTATCGCCGGGTGCGGCGGCGCAATGCGGCCTCGTACTTCTGGCTTGGCAGGAGCGGGACTTGCCCCTCTATCTCCAGGTTGCCCACGCGCATCCGCACAGGGTAAGTGGTCATCTCGAAGACTGTGAAATCCGACTCCCCTTTTCTCTCCTCTAGGGAGGCTTCCGCGCCGCGAGGGATGACCGCCAGGATGTGATCCGAATTGAGGTGAAGGAGATCGACCTCTTCCGATTTCCGCACAGGAGCCAGCGTCATCACCGTGGCCTCGCGCACCACAAGATGGGAATGTAACTGACGGTTGAGGAAGTCCGAGAGGCGTTGGGGGCCGACCTCCACGAAGCCCACCACGTCGAAATGGTCGGTGATAACCTCCACTCTGAGGTCCGAAGGTGAATTCGAGCCTTTCACCTATCAAGCCCCCAACTCTTACCGAGGATCAGAGATAATCTTAAGCAATAAACAGAACATCTAAACTATATCAATAGTCAAATAGTTGTGCAATAGGCTCTTGGTACCACAATTCTACCGAGTCACCGAGGTAACTCGCCACCGGCGGAAGGGGCTTTATCTTTTGGGGGAAGCGTGGCTTTGGGTTCTAGAAGAGATAGAGTATAATTACGGCCGTAACCCCCCAGAGGAGATTGTTGGCCAAGAGGGGGATGTCCTTGAGCACCATCTCCTCCGGGCTGCCACCCATCTTCTTCTGGTGTATCAGGTAGAGGTATCTTAAGAGGCCGTAGATGACGAAGGGGATGGTGAGCATCATCGATTTGTTGGGTGGGAGGTTTTCAGCGGAGAAGGTGTATAGGGAGTAGGCGATGATGGTGGCGGCAGTGACCACGTTGAGCATCTCGTCTATGAAGGCGGGGGAATACTCCTCCAGGATCTTGCGGTGTTGGTTAGCGTTATCCTCAAGGAGTATCAGTTCCTCCCGTCTCCGTCCCAGGGCGATGAAGAGAGCGAGAAGCGTGGTGCAGACATAGAGCCAGGGAGAGAACCGCTCCGCCTGGGCGACCACGGTCCCCGCGGCCACTCGTAGTACAAACCCCGCAGCCACGGTCATCACGTCCAGGATGACCACGTTCTTAAGACTGAGGGAGTAGGCCACATGAAGTAGAAGATAAAGGAGGGCTATCAAGCCGAAAGCGAGGTCTAGGTAGAAAGATAGAGGGAGGCTGATGGCCGGCAGGACGACGGCTGCTCCGATGGCCCAGGAGAGGGGCAACCTTCCGGCTGGCAAGGGACGGTTGCGCTTAGTGGGATGGAGTCGGTCCCGTTCGATATCCGCTAGGTCATTTATCAAATAGACCGTGCCCGAGAGAAGACAAAAGAGGGCGAAAGCGATGATCGTCTTACCCAAGAGCACCAAGTTGAATAGTTTCAGGTCGAAGACCAGAGCGGCGAAGATGAAGACGTTTTTCGTCCACTGCTTAGGCCGCATGGCGATGAGGAGTTCTTTTACCATGGTTTCTACTCCTAGAGGTAACGTGGTAGATAATACCCTATTCTCGCCTCTTCGTCAACCCTTACCTTGGGGCTAATCATGGCCAAGAGACGTCTGGATACCTTACTAGTGGAGCGGGGGCTAGCCGAGAGCCGGGAGAGGGCCCAGAGCCTCATCCTGGCTGGAAAAGTCAAAGTCGAAGGAGGGGTGGCCGATAAGCCGGGGAAGAGGGTGGCCGATGAGGCGGAGATCACGCTGGACGAGGCCCTTCCCTATGTCAGCCGAGGGGGGCTCAAGTTGGAGGAGGCGCTGCGTCGCTTCCAGTTAGACGTGTCAGGGCTTCTCTGCGCCGATGTGGGGGCCTCCACTGGGGGCTTTACCGATTGCCTCTTACAGCATGGGGCGGCGAAGGTCTACGCCATCGATGTCGGCTATGGGCAACTGGCCTGGGAGTTGCGCCAGGATGCCAGAGTTGTGGTCTTAGAGCGAACGAATATCAGATATTTGGAAAGCCTGCCTGAGCCTATCGATCTGGCTACCATCGACGTCTCGTTCATATCGTTGGAGTTGGTTTTGCCGCCGGTAATGAGCCTATTGAAACCCGAGAGTCAGATCATCGCCCTGGTCAAGCCTCAATTTGAGGCCGGGCGGGAAGAGGTAGGAAAAGGGGGCGTGGTAAAAGACCCGGAGGTCCATCGGCAAGTCCTCCATAAGGTGGCAAAGGTAGCCCAGGACCTAGGGCTGCAACTTCTTGGGCTCATCCCCTCACCTCTTTTAGGGCCAGCGGGTAACGTGGAGGTCTTCATCCATTTGAGCAAGGGTGAGAAATGGGTTACCATTGATGTGGAAAAGGCTATCGAAGAAAGCCTCTCCCAGGCAATGACCTTACCCAGACGGACATCTTAATTTGATTCAGGCTATCGGTCTCCTCGTTTCCTTAGCATTAATAGTCGTCGCGGTTATGAAGCGTGTTCACTATGGCCTAGCGCTGCTGATAGGCACAGTCACGTTAGGCCTCTTCTCTCCGCTATCCCTTCAGCAGTTTGTAGATGTCTTTACGTCGGCTTTGACGGACATAACCACTCTCGACTTAATATTAATCGTATCTCTAATCCCCTTACTGGCACATTGCATGAAAGAGGCCGGGATGTTGGATAACCTAATCGAGAGTGTTAAGGGCGTCCTCTCAAGTCGCGCTGTTTTGATCTTCCTACCGGCAGTGATGGGAGCGTTGCCCATGCCTGGGGGGGCGCTTCTCTCAGCGCCATTGATAGACAATGAGGCCAAGCGGCTGAATCTGAGTGGAGAGGAAAGGAGTTTCATAAACGTCTGGTTTAGACACTGGATCTTCTTCGTCTATCCCCTTTCATCATCATTGATACTCGCCGCGAGTTTGACGGGCGTTGGTCTCTACCCCCTGATTCTGATACAGTTTCTTCCCCTCCTCCTTTACTTGCTCTTGGGCTACTTTGTTTCAATCCGTAAGATCGAAGATGAGGGAGAAGGCGAAAAGCGAAGAGACGCGAAGATTCTCCTGTCAATCCCCGTGAATATGTCACCCATCGTTCTGGTGGTCTTGTTGAATATCCTTGGAGTGGATATGGCGGCTGCCTTGGCGATCGGGGTAGCCTTTGTTCTTGTGATGAATAAGATCAAGCCTCGAAGAGCCGCTCTATGGTTGAGGCGAGGTTTCGACTGGAGGCTTCCCTTCGCCATAATCGGCGTCATGTCCTTCCGATATATGATGGAGGATTCGGGAGCGGTCTTGACCGTTCTACCCTATATTGAGGCCACAGGGTTGCCGAAACCCCTCCTCCTAATCGTAATAGCCTGGACCGTAGGGCTGGCTACAGCCATGCCGACGGCGGGGATCGCCATAATCATACCCATAGCGATAGTGATGGTTGGGAACCTAACCCCGATCCTGACCAGCGTCATATATCTGACAATGGTCTTGTCTTACCTCATATCACCGATGCACCTCTGCCTGATCCTTACTGTAGAGTACTATAAAGCCCGGCTGCGCGCCGTCTATCAGAAGCTGATCCCCACAGCCGTGGCCGCTTACTTGCCATTCCTAGCCTTCGCCTCAATCATCCAAAAATGGTGAAAGTTTGACTATGAATTGCTCTGGTGAAGGGCAGGTGGTCTTTGAATTAGGAAGAGTTGAGGGTGGTTGAGGATGGATCAGTCTCACATCCGCAATTTCTGTATCATCGCCCATATTGACCATGGCAAATCCACTCTGGCCGACCGCCTTCTAGAGAGGACTGGAACTATCTCGCCCCGGGAGATGATGGAGCAGGTGCTAGACCAGATGGAGCTGGAAAGGGAGAGGGGGGTGACCATCAAGGCCTCCGCCGTGCGGATGATCTATGAGGCCAGAGATGGAGAGAAGTATGAACTGAACCTCATCGATACTCCAGGCCATGTGGATTTCACCTACGAGGTCTCTCGGGCCCTGGCTGCCTGCGAAGGAGCCATCCTGGTGGTCGATGCCGCGCAGGGGGTCCAGGCCCAGACGGTGGCTAACCTCTACATGGCTCTGGAACACGGCCTAGTCATCGTCCCCGTAGCCAACAAGATCGATCTCCCCACCGCCGACCCCGAGAAGGTGGCCCAGGAGATAGAGGGCCTTTTGGCCATCCCTGCCGAGGAGGTGATACGTACCTCGGCCAAGGAAGGGATTGGCACCGAAGAGGTCTTAGAGGCGGTAGTAAGCCGCATCCCTCCCCCGAAAGGGAAACCCGAAGCACCGCTTCGAGCCCTCATCTTCGATTCCCACTATGACTCTTACAAGGGGGTGGTGGCCTACGTTCGGGTGATCGATGGGGGGCTGACGAAGAGCCAAAAGTTAATCCTCATCTCCAATCAGAGGGAACTGGAGCCTCTAGAGGTGGGCATCTTCAGGCCGACCATGTCTCCTATTTCCATTCTCGAAGCCGGAGAGGTGGGGTATGTGGCCACGGGACTCAAGAGGGTGGCTGACTGCTCGGTAGGAGACACCATAACCGAGGCAGAACACCCCGCTTCCGAGCCCTTGCCCGGCTATCGACCGGTCAAGCCTATGGTCTTTGCTGGCCTCTACCCCACTGAAGGAGGGGACTACCACCTGCTCAAAGACGCTTTGGAGAAACTCCGTCTCAATGACGCCTCTCTGGTCTACGAACCCGAGGACTCTCAGGCTCTAGGTTTTGGCTTCCGCTGCGGCTTTTTAGGCCTCTTTCATATGGAGATCGTCCAGGAGAGGCTAGAGAGGGAGTATGGCCTCGACCTTTTGACCACTGCTCCCAGCGTGGAGTACCACGTGTTCACCCGGCGGGGGGAGATGAAGGTGGTGGACAGCCCAGCCGATATGCCTCCGGCGGGTGAGATCGAGGAGGTGCAAGAGCCCTGGATGGAGATCACCATCTTCACTCCTGCCGATTATATCGGCCCGGTTATGGAACTGGTTACCTCGCGTCGGGGGGAGTTCGAGCGGATGGAGTACCTGGATCGGGAGCGGGTCCTACTCAAATATCGGATGCCCCTCTCGGAGGTGATCGTCGATTTCTATGACCAGTTGAAGTCCAAGAGCCGAGGTTACGCTTCTTTGGATTACGTTTTCTCTGGCTATCGGCCAGCGGATATGGTCAAACTAGAGATCCTGGTCAATCAACAGCCTGTGGATGCGCTCTCAGCCATCGTCCACCGGGACCAGGGCTACGCCAAGGGGAGCGCCTTAGTCAAGAAGTTGAAGGAACTTATCCCTCGGCAACTCTTCGCTGTCCCCATCCAAGCAGCCATCGGGAACCGGGTCGTCGCTCGCCAGACGGTGAGAGCCCTGCGGAAGAACGTCCTGGCCAAATGCTACGGGGGCGATGTTACGCGCAAGCGTAAACTCCTGGAGCGGCAGCGAGAAGGGAAGAAGCGCTTAAAGAGGATCGGCCAGGTGGAGATACCCCAGGAGGCCTTCACGGCCATCCTCAAGTTGTCTAGCGAGTAGCAAAGGAGAAACTATGGCCCCATTTGGAGTGGAAACCAGGCTAAAGCCTGAAGAGGTGGTTGAACGAGCGGTTGCCTACTTCGGGGAAGGTGGCCTTGGTCTAGAGATGGAGGAGCGCGGCCCCTGTTGCATCTATTTCTCGGGCGGAGGCGGCCATGTCCTAGTGACCGCCGCCGAGGAAGAAGGGAAGACCACGGTAGACCTGGAGACCCGAGAGTAGGACTACCATGTCCGTAAATTCATGGGTGCTCTCCCCCGCTAGGCGAGAGCACGAACCTGGTTTATCTTTAACTGAAGGTTTGTTGATTCTAAGGCTCTTGGAGGTTCCTTGAATAGCCGTCCATCCCCCAACCAGGTGGAGGCTCCTTTCTCCTACCCCCTCCCCTTCTACCTCGTCATGGCCTCCACTTTTCTCTTCTTTTTCAGTTTGCACCTCCTCATCACCCCTCTTCCTTTGTATATCAAGGAGGTGGGAGGCAAACCCTCGCAGATCGGCTTGGTAATGGGGATGTTCGCCCTCACTGCGGTCCTCTCCCGCCCCCTCGTAGGAAGGTTGGTGGACACGTGGGGGCGGAAGCCTATGATGATGATCGGGAGCGCCATCTTCATCCTGGGGCCCCTCTTCTATACCCTGGCTCGGTCGGTATCCTTGCTCTTTCTAGCTCGCATGTTTCACGGCATGGGGATAGCCGCCTTCACCACCGCCTATCCCACGCTCGTTGCCGACTTGGTGCCACCGCCCAGGCGAGGGGAGGCTTTAGGCCTGGCCGGGGTGGCTTCGTCTCTTTCTATCATCTTGGCCCCGCCCTTGGGAGGCACTCTCCTTCCTAGGCTCGATTTCTCCCTCCTCTTCTTCGTCTCTGCTGTGGTGGCGGCTTTGAGCCTCCTCGTGGCTACCCCCATTCGAGAGGGCGCCCGGGCCACGAACCCTAAAAAAGCACCTGGCTTCTTGGATACCCTCAGCGAGCGATACGTCTGGGTGCCTTCTCTCTTAATCGTGGCTGCGGGACTGACCTGGGGCTCCCTCTTAAACTTCTTGCCTCTCTTTGGCGGGGAGAGAGGGATAGCCAATGTGGGGCTCTTCTTCACCGGCTACGGCTTGATGACCATCACCGCGCAGATGCCCATAGGACGCTTATCGGATAGGGTGGGGCGGATAACGGTCATCGTCCCGGGGATGGTGCTTTTGGCCTTGGCGCTGGCTGGGCTGAAGGTGGTGGGGGGTGTGGGGTTATTGATAGTAATGGCTATCCTCTACGCCTTAGGGCTGAGTGGGACATGGACAGCTACGATCGCCTTGGTGGTTGATGGGGCTCCACGGGAGGTGCGAGGCATGGCTATCGGGGTGCTCTACGCCTGTTTCGACTTGGGTATCGGCCTGGGGGGCGTAGCCATGGGCCCCGTGGCCGGGATGGTGGGATACGGCGGGATGTACCTACTCCTGGGGCTGATCGCCCTAGCGGGAGTAGCGGCCTTTGTGGGGCTGATGAGAAAGAGGTAGAGCAGGTATGGATACCTGCCCTATGAGTAAGAAGGGGGAGACCGAAAAAGGGGTCTTTACTCAGCCGAGGGCATAATATGGCCGCCAGTTAGCGCTTTCCTCTTCTCGTCCAGGAGCACTTGGAAACTCCGGGCCCAGGGCCTATCCCTCAGGAAGGTTTTCACGCGGGGCCAGGTCTCCTGGAAGAAGGGGCTATTCATATAAGCCTCCAGCGCGGCCGGACTCTCCCACTCGCTGACGGTGAAGAACTCCCCTAGCCCTTCCAAGTCCGCCACTACGCGCAGGGAGAGACACCCCTGAGCCTCCCTGATGCGGTCGTAGATCGTCTCGAAGAACTGCTTGAACTCCTCCACCTTGTCGAGGTGGATCTTGAGGGAAACAAGGCGGACTATCATATTTCGCCTCCCTATTTTCCTCCGACGACGATGGCGGGGTTTGACCTATAAAACACAGGAGCCGCCCAAAGGTTACGGGCGGCCTCTCTTTTGCCGCTGGCCCCGGATTCAGTGGCGTCAGATGTTTCCAGCTGATGCTTCGATCTGTGAGTGGTCTGTAAGGAGGTAACTCCTGGCAGCACATATTTCGCGCTGGCCCCGGATTACCGGCTTTTTTCTCACATCATCCAGCCCCCGGTTACCTCGATAGCGGCACCGGTGATGAAACTGGCCTCATCGGAGGCCAAAAAGGCCACGACGCTGGCTATCTCCTCCGGCTGGGCCCACCTCCCTAAAGGGGTCTGGGCGATGATCACATCGCGGTAGTTCTGAGGCATCTTCCTGATGGTGGGGGTATCGGTGAGGCCTGGAAGGACGACGTTGACGTTGATGCCGTACTTTCCTACCTCTCGGGCCACCGATTTGGTGAGGCCGATGATCCCCGCCTTGGCGCTGCTATAGGCTACCTCGGCCTTACCCCCGGTTCTCCCATAAATTGAGGAGATATTTATGATTTTGCCATACCTCCTCTCTATCATGCCGGGCATGACCGCCTGCATGCAATTGAGGCACCCCTTGAGGTGGACCCCAAGCACCGCCTCCCAATCTTCCTCCGTTACCTTCATGAGGGTCCCGGGCCGGTCGAAGCCAGCATTATTCACCAAAATGTCAACCCGACCCCACTCCGCAACCACCCTATCTACCATCTCTTGGACCTGGGCTCTCTGGGCTACATCTACTACCTGGATCAGGCTCCTTCGCCCTATCTTCTCTATCTCCCTTCCCGTTTCCTGGGCCGTCTCTTGGTTCCATTCCGCCACTGTTACATCTGCCCCCTTCTCCGCTAGCCTGATGGCAGTGGCCTTTCCTATCCCCTGCCCCGCTCCGGTGACGATGGCGATCTTATCCTCGAGCATCATGATTAGCGCTTGGCCTCCTCCCTGATGGCTGCTTGAGTCTCAGCCCTTGAGATGCTTCTTGAGTTCCTCCCAGCTCATGGTATTGGCTATGTTTCTAGCCTCCGCCCAGCCCCGTCGGGCCATAGCCACTCCCAGGGGCATGAGGTCTAGTCCTTCCATGTGGTGGGCGTCTGTCCCGATGCAAAGAAGCACCCCCTCTTGGATGGCCCGCTTCACATGGGATCCATCCAGGTCGAGCCGGTTGGGCTGGGCGTTTATCTCCAGGATCGTCCCCGTCTTCGCCGCCTCCTTAACTATGGCCTCGAAATCGAGGGCTACCTCCTCCCTCTGGCCGAGGAGCCTTCCCGTAGGGTGGGCGATGATGTCCACATGGGGGTTCCGGATGGCGGCCAGCATCCTTTGGGTTATCTTCTCCCGCTCCTGCCTTAGCCCCGAATGGATGGAAGCCGCTACCAAATCCATCTCCGCTAGAACCTCGTCGGGCAGATCGAGCGTCCCGTCGCCCCTGATCTCCACCTCCGCCCCGGCTAGTACCTTGAAGGGAGCGAGGCGTGCATTTATGGCCTCGATCTCCTTCCTCTGCTCCGCTACCCTCTCTGGCGTCATCCCCCCCGCAACCCCTAACCCCTTGGTGTGGTCAGTGAGAAGGAGATAGTCATAGCCTTTAGCCTTGGCCGCCAGGGCCATCTCCTCGACGGTATGGACGCCGTCTGAGTAGTTGCTATGGACGTGGAAGTCGCCTTTTATATCCCCATCGGTGACTAACTGGGGTAGTCTCCCCGCCCTAGCAGCCTCTATCTCCCCCCTCGCTTCCCTCATCTCCGGGGGTATCCAGGGGAGGCCTATCGTCTCGTATACCTCTTCTTCAGTGGGGCAGGTTATCTCCGTACCATCTTCTTTCTTGTAGCCATACTCGCTCAGGCTGAGCCCCAGGTCTAAGGCCAGGATGCGCAGTTGCACGTTGTGCTCCTTGGAACCGGTGAAATATTGCATAAGGCTGCCAAATCGCTCCTTGGAGAGCACCCGCAGATCGACTTGGAGGCCATTGTCCAGGATGACGGAGGATTTAGTGTCGCCTTGGAGGAGCACCTCGGCCACCTGGGGGAGTTTGACGAAGGCGGCCATCACCTGGGCAGGGTTGGCAGTGGTGGCTAGGATATCGATATCGCCGATGGTGGGCTTGCGACGGCGGAGGCTCCCCACGGGGACGATATTCTCCGCTGGGGAGGTGACCTGCAGCCGCTCCACTATCTCTTGGGCGATGGGCAAGGCGGTGCCCAAGAGCGCCCGCCCGGAGAGGCGGTGGAGCATCTCGATACCGTGGAGGATCTTCTCCTCCGACCTGGCCCCCAAGCCAGGGAGGTAGCGCAGCTTCTCTTCTCGAGCCGCCTGTTCCACTTCGGGGATGGAGGTGAGGCCAAGTTTCTCGTGGAGGAGTTTGGCCGTCTTGGGGCCTACACCGGGGATGGTAAGAAGGGAGAGCACCCCATCGGGGACCTGCTCCTTCAACTCCTCGTAATAGCCCAACTGTCCGGTGCTCAGGAGTTCATCTATCTTCTTAGCGATCGCCTCTCCCACCCGGGGCACTTCCCTTAGCCTTCCCTCCTTCCAGAGTTCTTCCAGGGCTACGGGGTGATGCTCGATGGAATCGGCGGCGAGACGATAGGCGTTGACCCGGTAGAAATCCCCTCCATGGATCTCCAACATATCCGCGATCTCACGGAAGATTTGACCGATCTCTTTATTGTCCATCGTAACCTCGCTCATCCTATGGAGTTACTCTTCTAGTTTCATTATACCATAAGGGCTTGGGCGAGACCTCTTTTTTTACTTGCTGCCAGTCTGCCTCGATGTTAAAATATCTATACCGGATAAGGGAGGACGTTTTGGCTCTCTGGGGGTGGGTAAGGCGATACCGGATCACCTTAGCCGTAACTTTCCTTTTGATTGTGGGGGGTGGGCTGCGTCTTTATGGGGTGAACTGGGACCAGAACCATCACCTCCACCCCGATGAGCGGGCTATCGTGGCCTTCGTTGTCCCCAATATAGGGATGCCGCCCCTCCGAGAGTGGCCGGAGTTCTTTAACCCTCTATTGGCGACGGAGGCCACGGAGGAGCATCCCAACTTCTTCGACCCCCAGACGAGCCCCCTTAACCCCCATTTCTTCGCCTATGGCTCCTTGCCCCTCTACCTCCTCCGCCTGGTGGCCAACCTCTTGACTATCCTTGCTCCCCTCTCTCGTCTCCTCACCTCTTGGCCATCCCTGGCCGAGGCTCTGACCACTTTTGGCCGCCCCTCCGACTACGATTATCTTACCATCCTGGGTAGGGTGCTCGCCGCTTTGGCGGGCACGGCGAATATCTACCTCACCTACCTGGTGGGAAAGAGCGCCCATAGCCAAAGGGTGGGGCTCTTGGCTGCTACCCTCTCTACTTTCACCGTCTTCGAGATCCAGGTGGCCCATTTCTTCGCTGTGGACGTCTTTTTGAACTCCTTCGTCCTCTTATTTTTCTATTTTGCCTTGGGCTTGGTCAGGGGCGGAGGGGTGAAGGAGGCGGCACTAGCAGGGGCTTCTCTGGGTTGGGCCTTGGCCACCAAGGTCAGCGCTGCCCCGCTGGTCTTTGTCATGCTCTTCGCTTTCGCCATCCGCTATCGGCAGGGTAAAGGTGAAGGGTGGCGAGTGTTCTTCTCCCTTGCACTGCTCACCCTCCTCTGTATGGCCTTAGCCTTTTTCTTCACCCAGCCTTACGCCATTTTAGACCGGGACTCTTTCTGGGCGCGCGTGGTGGCGGAGGGGGAGATGGTACGAGGCATTCGTGACTACCCCTATACCCGTCAGTATGCAGGGACTATCTCTTTCCTCTACCAGACTACCCAGACTATCCTTTGGGCTATGGGGCCACCTCTGGGCATCGTGGCCTGGGGCGGGTTCCTCTTCGCCCTTTGGCGCTCCAGGCGATTAGAACCCCGAGAACTTCTGCTCCTGGCCTGGGTAGTCCCCTACTTTCTCATCATCGGGAGTTTCTATGTGAAATTCCTGCGCTATATGTTGCCTCTATACCCCTTTCTCTACATCATGGGGGCGAAGATGCTCCTCTCTTTAAGAGAGCAGGCCACTCGTCGGGTAGCCCAGACTACTTGGCGGATCATCCCCGCGTTGGTGGTAGTCCTGAGTCTCCTCTACTCTCTGGCCTTCATGAGCATCTACAGCCGTCCTCATAGTCGGGTCCAAGCCTCAGAGTGGATCTATCGCCATATACCCTCTGGTTCCACTCTGGCGGAAGAGCATTGGGACGATGATTTACCCTTGGGGATGCGGGTGGATGGGGAGCCACGGAACATCAACGAATATCGTACCGTGACTATGGCCCTCTATGAACCCGATGATGAGGCTAAGTATCGAGGGATCGCGAATAACCTTCGAGAGGTGGATTATATCATCCTCTCCAGCAACCGCCTCTACGGTTCCATCCCCCGTCTGCCCCAAAGGTACCCCATCACCACCCGCTACTACGAGTTGCTCTTCGATGAGAGGTTAGGCTTTCGACTGATAAAGACCTTCACCTCCTATCCGGGGCTCTTCGGTCTCACCATCGTCGATGACCGAGCCGACGAGAGTTTCACCGTCTATGACCACCCCAAGGTGCTCATCTTCGAGAAGGAGAGAGATCTCACCGGTGAGGAGTTCGATCGCCTCTTCGGCACGAGTTTAGTGCCCGCCGAACCGGAACGTATGGCAGGTAAGAGCCTCCTCCTGGAGGAGCCAGTGGATGAGTTGCCGATGATAAGAGATCGGGGGTGGAATAGTGTGGCCAATAGCCACCCTCTTCTCTCCACCCTTTTTTGGTGGCTAGCCGTGGAGATATTGGGCCTGGTAGCCTTGCCCCTGACCCTCCTCGTATCTCATCACCTCGCCGATGGGGGATACACCCTTTCCAAAACCTTGGGCCTTCTGGTGGTTGCCTACTTGGTCTGGCTGGCTGCCAGCCTCCGCCTTTTCACCAATAGCCTTCCCACCATTTTGGGAGCCGGGCTATTTCTGGGGCTTATATCTTTTTCTCTCCTTTTAAGGTGGGGCAAGGATATGATGACTTCCCTCTCTTCCAGGAAGGGGTCTATCTTCATCGGCGAGGCGATCTTCTCTTGCGCCTTTCTACTCTTCGTGGGCATTCGACTCCTCAACCCCGACCTATGGCAGCCTTGGAACGGGGGGGAGAAGTCGATGGAGTTTGCTTATCTCAACGCCATCGTCAAGAGCCCCTACTTTCCGCCCTATGACCCCTACTTCGCAGGAGGGTATATCAACTACTACTACTATGGCCTTCATCTCATCTCTATTTTCATCAAAGTGACGGGTATCGTTCCCCAGGTGGCTTTCAACCTGGCGATCCCCACCCTCTTCGCCCTCACGGTGAGTAACGCCTTCTCCTTGGGGTACAACCTGACTCGAAAATACCTTTGGGGGGTGGTGGCACCCCTTTTCCTAGCCCTTTTGGGGAACTTAGATGGGCTAGTTCAGATAGCGGAACGGCTAGGAGAGTTAGGGGGGTTGGAGTTCAGAAGCCCCATCCCGGGGGTGGAGGGGCTGGTACGGGCCATTCCGGGCCTCCTTAAACTCCTCCAGGGCGGGGCTCTCTCGCCCTTCGACTACTGGCGGAGCACCCGGGTGATACCGTTTACCATAAACGAGTTCCCCTTCTTCAGTTTTCTCTTCGCTGATCTCCACCCCCATATGATCGGCATACCTTTCACCATTTTCCTTTTGGCTTTAGTCTTGGCTCTCGTGTCAAGAAGGCGATCTGGGCAGGATGGTCTCTTCACCTTAGTTTCCGTCCTCCTTTTGGGGCTCTCTCTAGGTGGCGTGGCGGTTATCAATACTTGGGACCTGCCCACTTACTTTCTCATCATCTTGGGGGCCTTTCTTCTGGGAGCCTGGGCCCAGGGAGGGGCATGGGCTAAAGCCAAAGCGTTATCGGCTTCGCTGGGCCTAGTGGTCTTGGCTCTTCTTCTCTATCTCCCTTTCTTCACTTATTACCAGCCCCTTCATGTGGGGTTGGATTTGGTTAGGCGCCGGACGGAGATCGAGCCCTTTCTCATTATTTGGGGGTTCTTCCTCTTCTTGATAGGCAGTTATCTTCTCCTTTCCCTTCAGCGAAGGCTGAGAGGAAAAGAGGCCTTTTTTGCCTATGGTTCTATATCGTTAGCCGCCCTGGTTTTCCTTCTCCTTAAGGGATGGGTCTTAGCCTTACTCTTCCCCCTGCTCATATTGGCGGGGATCCTTATCCTTAGCGATGGCTCCCAGCCAGAGAGGGGTTTTATCTATCTCCTTGTCTTTTTGGGCTTGGGGATCCTTCTAGGCTGCGAGGTGGTCTACCTGCGAGATTTTCTCCAGGGGGGCGACTACTATCGGATGAACACCATCTTCAAATTCTATATCCAGGCCTGGGTGCTTCTATCGGTGGCGGGGGCTGCGGTCTTGCCTCAGTTGTGGCTACATCTGAGGTGGCGCAGGTTGTGGCAGGGTGCCTTTCTGGCCTTCTTTCTCGCTTCTACCATCTATACGGTGTTTGGGACTCAGGCCCGAGTTCGGGATCGCTTCCCTGGGGCCAGGCCCCCCTTGGGAACCCTCGACGGTTTGGCTTATATGACCGTAGGTAGATATACCTGGCCCGATGAGAACAATCCCATAGAACTACGATACGACTATGAAGCCATTCAGTGGTTCCTAGCGAATATAGAGGGCACTCCGGTAGTGGCCGAGGCGCCTTTGCCCTACTATCGGGAGGGGGGACTCAAGGTGGCCAGTTACACCGGCCTGCCCACCCTGGTAGGGGCTCATCAGAACGAGCAGCGGTATGGTTGGATGGTGGCTGAGAGAGAAGCCGAGGCCCGTTCCCTCTATGAGAGCACCGACCTCGAGGAGACAAAAGCCCTCATCGAGGAACTCGATATCAGATATATCTATGTCGGACAGTTGGAGCGGACGGTTTATCCCGCCCGATCTCTGGCCAAGTTCGACGCCCTCCTAGGGGAAGGCTACCTGGAGTTGGCCTACGAGAACCCCCGGGTTCGGGTCTATAAGGTGAAGGGGTAGATGGCGTATATCTTCATCTGGTGGCTAATCGTGGAGATATTGGGGCTGATGGCTTTGCCCCTCGCCTTCCGCCTCTTCCAGGCTCTCCCCGATAGGGGTTACGCCCTCTCTAAGCCGTTGGGGATACTTCTTTCTAGTTACCTCTTTTGGATACTGGTCACTTTCGGCTTCCTCGCTAACAGAAGGAATGCCATCGTCTTCGTCATTCTGCTAGGGGCAGCGATCTCCTGGTATCTCTACTCCAGTAGACGGAGAGAGGGAGAGGAGATCCTCGCTTTTCTCTACCGCCATAGAAGGGTGGTTTTGGCCAGCGAACTCCTCTTCACCGCTGCCTTTGGCCTTTGGGCTTTGGTGCGGGCCTATAATCCAGAGATCATGGGCACGGAGAAGCCTATGGAGTTCGCCTTCTTGAACGCTATCTTGCGTAGTGAGCGGTTCCCTCCCCACGACCCCTGGCTCTCGGGATACGGCATAAGTTACTACTATTTCGGCTATCTGATGATGGCTCTCCTGACCAGGCTCTCGGGCTTCCCCTCAGAGGTGACTTTCAATCTGGGGATCGCCCTTCTCTTCGCCCTCACCCTGGCTGGGGCTTCCAGTCTAGTCTACAACCTTGTCTCTGACGAGAGGGGGGAGGGGAGCGCCCTCACCTTCGGGTTATTAGGAGCCCTGTTAGTGGCTGTTATCGGCAATCTAGAGGGGGTCCTGGAGGTATTGCATAGTCGAGGCATAGGTTCCGCCTCTTTCTGGGGGTGGGTCGATATCAGGAACCTGGCAGCCGCGCCTGTGAGCGGCCAATGGATCCCTACCGCTCATTGGTGGTGGCGGGCCTCCCGCGTGGTGCACGATGTGATGCTGGGGCGGGATATGGAGGTGATTGATGAGTTCCCCTTCTTCAGTTTCCTCTTGGGGGATATGCACCCCCACGTCCTAGCCTTACCTTTCGTTTTCCTGGCTCTCGCTCTAGCCCTCAACCTCTTCCGCTCTCAAGAGGGGTTAGTTTGGCCAGAGATGGCTCTCTTGGGCCTCTCGGTGGGGGCCCTGGGCTTTCTCAATAGTTGGGACCTCCCCACCTATGGCTTGATCGTGATGGCTGCGTATGCCATGGGCCGATATATCCGAGGCCAAGCCACTCTTATCCGTATCTTCGAGTTCGCGGGGAAAGTTGTTATCTTGAGCCTCCTTCTCTACCTCCCTTTCTACCTCGGCTTTCGCTCCCAGGCCGGGGGGATCCTGCCCGTGCTCTTCGTGAAGACGCGATGGCATCATTATCTCGCGATGTTTGGCCTTTTCGTTTTTATCCTTTTCTCTTTTCTCATAGCCCAGTTCAGGGAGATCCTTATCTCTGAGAAAGGGGTAGCCGTTAGGGAGAGTTTAACTAGAGGCGCTTATCTATTTCTAGCTCTCCTCCTCTCTCCTCTCTTTCTCCTCCTCTTCACCCTCTCCGTGGTGTTCGTAAATGAGGGGACACGAACTTTCGTTATCCAGAAATTGAAGGAAGTGGCTCCACTCTTTCCCGATATCTCTCCCACCTTTGTGGAATCCAACCCTTGGCCTATGCTGAGGTTGGCCCTCCTCGATCCTCTCTTCTCCCAGCCTTGGCTTACGATCTTTTTGGCTATCATCTTGTGCCTGGCTTTCTTTTCCCTTTGGTGGCGGATAAGGGCCAAGGTAACGGATTCGACTTCCCTCTTTGTTCTCGTCTTGGTAGCGATGGGGTTGCTGCTCACCTATCTATGCGAGTATGTATATATCCGAGACATTTTTGGGACTCGCATGAACACCATCTTCAAGTTATACTATCAGGCCTGGGTGCTCTTGGCCATCGCTTCAGCCTATGGGGTATATTATCTCTCTAGGAAATTAAGAGGGGTCGCCTATGGCCTTTGGAAGACGGGCTTTCTCATCCTTCTCTCCTTAAGCCTCATCTATCCTTTGGCCGCCACTCGCTCCAAAACGGCGGGCGCCTTGCCCACCCTGGATGGGATGGCTTATCTCGCGGCCTCCAACCCCGATGATTACCAGGCTATTAAGTGGCTGAGGGTTAATGTGGAGGGGAGCCCGGTAATCCTGGAGGCCCCGGGAGGTTCATATACCCTCTTCGGAAGGGTATCCGCGCACACGGGCTTGCCCACTCTCTTGGGCTGGGGCGGACATGAACTCCAATGGCGAGGGAGATATGAGGAGCCGTCCCGGAGGGAACTGGATATCGAAGCCCTTTATAAGAACCTAGATCTGGAGGAGACGGAAAGGCTATTGGAGGAGTATAATATCCAATATGTCTATCTGGGGCCCCTGGAGGTTACCAAGTACGATCTCAGTCAAGCGATGGTAGACAAATGGGCCAGTATAATGGATCTTGCCTATCAGCAGGGCGGGGTGACCATCTACCGTCGGAGGTAGGTCCTTTGGAGGTGACGGTTCAAAGGGAAAGATCTTGGCTCACCGTGGAGGTGGGGCTCTATCTCTTGTTCATAGCCTTGGGCACGGCCTTGCGCCTATGGGGACTGGGCCAGCGGCCCCTTTCCTCCGAAGAGGCCGATTTGGCCTATCAGGCCTGGCGCTTCTATCAAGGGGTGGGAGGTGATCCCAAAGGAAGTCCCTTTCTCTTCCACGCTAACGCTTTCTCTTTTTTGCTCTTTGTCGAGAGCGATTACGTGGCTCGGTTGATCCCCGCCCTAGCGGGCAGCGCCTTGGTCGGCCTCCCCTATCTTTTGCGCTCCCGACTAGGTCGGGTAGGGGCTCTCCTGGTTTCTGCGCTCTTAGCCTTCTCCCCCTCTTGCATCTTCTTCTCCCGTGCCCTGGGAGGGGAGGTTATCGTCGCCTTGGGGATGGTGGCCTTTCTTTTTGGACTCCTCCGCTATGGGGAGAACCGATCTCTGTGGGATCTCTACCTCGCCTCTTTCGGCCTAGCCCTCTCTCTAGTGGCGGATTCCGAGGTATATACGATTCTCACCGTCTACCTCTCTTTTGTTCCCCTCTTGCTTCTCAGCGGCCAGTTCATTGGCGGAAAGTGGCGAGGCGATCTCCTCTTCTGGCTGAGAGCCTTAGCCCTTTTCGGGGCTATCGTGGTTTTGCTCTCCACCGGTGGGCTGCTGAACCCCGGAGGGTTGCAGGCGGCCATCGACCTCTTCCCCGCTTGGCTCAGCCGGTGGTCGGGGCAAGGGCCTTGGTGGCATCATCTCTTCTTGCTCTTCGCTTACGAGCCTCTCATCCTTGTCCTCGGGCTCTTGGGGGCTGGGTTGGTGGGGCACCGCAACCTCTTCTCCGCTTTCTTCGTCTATTGGTTCGGCCTTAGCCTTGTCCTTTATGGCCTAATGGGGGAGAGGGCTCCCGCAGCCCTCTTGTCTACCACCTTGCCCCTCATCTTCCTCTCGGGGATGTTCCTGGAGGAACTGGTGGCCTCCATAGGAGGGAGGATCTCTTGGAGGAAAGAGGGCCTCTACCTCGCCCTTTCCCTGCCAACTGTGGTCTACCTCTTTTTGCAAGGGGGGGGATATCCTTATTTTGAGGGGGTGGAGCGTATCTTCCTCCTCTTCTTAGCCCTCTCCTTTCTAGCCTGCGTTTTATTCCTCTCTTACAGTTGGCTAGGTCGAGAGGTAGCGGTGCGAGGGGGCATACTTCTCCTTTTCTTGGTGCTGGGGGCCCTTACTTGGCGGGCTGGGTGGCGGGTGAACTATGGGATGGAGATGGCGGAACCTCTCTTGGATCAGGCTACATCACCCGATATACGCAACTTGGTGGAGGCCTTAGAGCGTATCTCCAATCAACGGGAGCGAGATCGCCACTCCATAGGGATCACCCTGCTCGGAGAGAACCCGGCCCTCCTCTGGTATTTAAAGGGTTTCCCCAATAGAGATCTCATATCTACCACCAGGGGGGATATCACCACCCCCGTGGTCATCACTTCTCAGGAGGAGTTGCCTCTCCCGAACTACAGGGGCCAGCGGTTCCGTCTTTGGTCCTTTTGGCCATCCCAGGGCCTGGGTGGCAAGGCCTTCTGGGAGTGGTACCTTTATCGAGAGGGCCTGCCCCCCCTGACCGGTGATATAATTATCTGGGTGTTGCAGACCTAGAGGTTCGCATGGACGAAAATAGATCTTTTTTAGACAAGCCCCTCCTAGATCGCTTGGCCCTAAATTGGGAGATGGCGCTCTATAGCCTCATCTTGATCGTGGCTCTGGTTACACGTTTCTGGGACCTGGGCTCTCGCGCTCAACACCATGATGAGAGCATGCACGCCTTCTACTCCTGGAATCTGGCCCAAGGCCGGGGCTTCTCCCATAACCCTTTGCTCCATGGCCCCTTCCAATTTCTCGCCACGGCTTTCGTCTATTTTCTCTTCGGTAGCAGCGACTATACCTCCCGAGTAGCGCCGGCCATTTTTGGGGTGGCTTTGGTCATCATGCCCTACTTCCTGCGCAGCCGGTTAGGCTGCTACGGTGCCTTGGCTACTTCGGCTATGCTGGCTATCTCCCCTGGCTTCCTCTACTTCTCCCGCTTCATCCGTGAAGATATCTTCACCGCTTTCTGGGAGATGCTTCTCTTCGTGGCCATCATAAGATATCTCGACGAGAGAAGGGATCTCTACCTCTATCTTGCTTGTGCTGCTCTGGCGTTTCTCTTCTCCACTAAGGAGGTGGCTTTCATCACCGCTTTCATCTTCGGGACTTTCCTTTTTGGCCTTATGATCTGGCAGTCGTGGCAGCGCCAAGAGCGGGACCCTCGTGGCCTGGCTTCCTTCGACCTAGTTATGGCCCTGGGCACGCTCTGTCTCCCTCTCACCTCCGCCCTGGTCATCAGGCTCTTGGGTTGGAACCCTTTAGACTACACCGCCGCTGGCGTTCGCCGGTCAGGCCCTATCGTTCTGGTCATCCTGGGGGTATCTGTCCTTTTGGGGTTATTTTGGGATAAGAGAAGATGGCCCATCGTGGCCACTGTCTATTACGCTATCTTCTTCCTTCTCCATACCACCTTTCTCACCAATATGCTGGGCATAGCCACTGGCCTGGTAGGTTCCCTAGGTTACTGGTTGGAGCAGCACGGCGTGCGCCGAGGCGGCCAGCCTTGGTACTACTACCTCATTCTCATCCCTCTATACGAGTTCCTGCCTCTTTTTTTGGCCCTATTAGGTGGAGTGCGCTACCTCTTGGGCTTTGAAAAACGGGTGGCGAAGGGCGAAGAGGACCCCTCCTTCTTCGTGAGTTCGCCCTTCGCTCCCTTTCTCATCTATTGGACGGCTATGGCTTTTCTCATCTATAGTTGGGCCGGGGAGAAGATGCCCTGGTTGATTCTCCATCTGGCCTTGCCCACTATCCTCTTGGCGGGCTATTCATTGGGGCAGTTAATGGAGGCGACCGATTGGCGCACCTTGAGGGAGAGGGGATGGTGGAGACTGGCTCTTCTTCTCCCTCTCATACTGCTTGCGGCTGCGATCTCCCTCTCTTCTTTTCCCCACCTCGGCTTCACCACCTTGGCCGAACTGAATATGGCCATGCGCTGGTTAGGCGCTCTCGTTATTTTGGCTTTCCTTGTGGTTTGGGCCCTCCTCTCCGCTCGACCTCTGGGGCCTGCGAGCACTATCAAGGTGGCCCTTTTCACCCTCTTGGTCATCTTGGCGGTTCTAACTGTGCGCTATGCTATACTTGCTTCCTACATCCATGGCGACATCGCCAAGGAGATGCTCATTTATACCCAAACCACCCCCGATGTGACCATGATCACCAGGGAGATAGAGTCCCTTTCCGAAAGGCTGGTAGGGGGGAAGGAGATGGAGGTGGCTTTCGACGATTTCACCAGTTGGCCCTTCAATTGGTATTTGAGGGATTACCCTAACCGCCACTATATTGGGGATGGGAAGGGGGTTTCTGAGCCCTTCCAAGCCCCTGTGGTCCTGGTGGGGCTGGAGAATGAGCCCCGACTGCGCCCCTATCTCGTCGATTATATTCGACAGCAGTATCGCCTCCGCTGGTGGTTCCCGGAGGATTATCGGGGGATGACCTGGCAACGGATCATCTCCAGCCTCAGGGATCCGAATTTGCGCCGCAGCCTTTGGCGGTTCCTCTTCTATCGGGAGTTGGAGGATCCTCTTGGCTCTTCCGATTTCGCCTTCTACTTACGACGGGATGTGGCCTCCCGGTTGTGGCGCTCCAGCGCCGTAGCCATAACCCCTCCCGTCGAAGCGTACGCTGAGAAGCGGATCGAAATGGCTGCCCTCGAGATCTGGGGAGGGCCGGAGGTGCTTAGTTACCCCAAGGATATAGCCTTCGATGGGGAGGAGAACCTCTACGTGGTGGATAGTGGCAACAACCGTATCTGCGTCTTTGCCCCCGATGGCCGACTTATAGACTCCTGGGGTGAGGAAGGGGATGGCCCAGGGGAGTTCCGTGAGCCCTGGGGGGTGGCCATCGATGGTCAGGGGTATATCTATGTGGCCGACACCTGGAATCATCGCCTCCAGAAGTTCGACCTCCAAGGGCGATACCTCGACCAATGGGGCGGTTTTGCCGATACTGGGGGTAAGGCCGAAGGGATGGCTGGCCTCTTCTACGGCCCCAGGGATATCGTCGTGGACAAGGAGGGGGACCTCTACGTGGTCGACACCGGCAATAAACGCATCCAGAAATTCGACTCTCAAGGTAGGCTCTTGGGACAATGGGGAGGGGATGGAACTGGGCCGGGGGAGTTCAAAGAGCCGGTGGGGATAGCCCTCGACGAAGAAGGGAGTATCTATGTGGCCGATACTTGGAACCGGCGCATTCAGAAGTTCGACCGAGATTTCAACTTCTTGGCCCAGTGGGCGGTGGAGGGGTGGGTGAGCGAGTCGGTGGTCAATAAACCCTACCTGGCAGCCGATACCGCTTTTAACCTTTATGTCACCGATCCAGAGGGGTTTCGGGTGCTGGTTTTCGATGGCCAGGGCCAACTTCTGGCTTTCTTCGGCCGGTACGGCACCGATAACTCCTCCTTCAACCTACCCACCGGCATAGCGGTAGATAGGGAGGGGAATATCTACGCGTCAGATTCTGGCAACCACCGCATCATGAAATTCGGGCCTCTCCCTCCCGCGCCACCAACTCTCAGCCCAGTGGAATAGAAGCGAGGCAGAAGCGTTGAATAGAAGAGGCATCACCGGCCTCCTAGGCCTTCTTTTGACCCTCATATTTAGCGGCTTGGCTCTCTATAATTTAGACCTGAGGAAAGTGGGCGCGGCGCTCTTGGAGGCCGACTACCTCTTTGTGGTACCAGCGCTTCTCGTTACCTTCTGCGGTTACCTCCTGCGAGCCGCTCGCTGGCGAGTGATAATTCTCCCTTCCAAGGAGGTCTCCCTAGGCCGGCTCTTCCCTTCCCTTATCATCGGCTTTGCGGTCAATAACCTCCTCCCGGCACGGATCGGGGAGTTCGCGCGGGCCTATCTTCTGGGCCAGAAAGAAGGGATCTCCAAGAGCCTATCATTCGCCACGGTGGTCGTGGAGCGGGTCCTCGATGGGCTCACCCTTATCTTTTCCCTCTTCTTGGTCTCTCTCCTCTTTGCCCTTCCTGGTTGGGGGCGAAAGATGGGGCTCTTTTCTCTGCTCTTCTTCGGAGGAGCCCTGGTTTTCCTATTTCTCCTCCTCTACGGGAGAGAGTATACACGGCGGGCGGTAAAGCGGCTGGCCACACCCCTTGGCCTTGCCGATAGGGCAACTCAAGTGGCAGATTCTTTTGTGGGTGGGGTGGAGGCTCTCCGCCGTCGCCATCTCATCCCTAGTCTGGTTCTCCTTTCAACCTTCGTCTGGTCTTGCGAGACAACATCTTATCTCTTCTTGACTCTAGCCTTCCCTATCTCCCTCTCCCCTCTCACGCGAGTGGTTGCAGCCCTCTTCGTCATGGTAGTAGCCAATTTGGGCGTCTTGATCCCTTCCTCACCGGGCTATATCGGCACCTTCCATTTCTTTGCCATGTCCGCCCTGGTCGTTTTCGGGGTGGCTAGGGAGACCGCTCTCTCCTACGCCGTAGTCTCCCATGGTATGCAATATCTACTGGTTACCGGGTTGGGGCTCCTCTTCCTCTGGCGTGAGAACCTATCGGTATTCAGGATCAGAAGTGAGGTGATCCCCGAGGGATAACAAAGAAGGCATCGCTTAGCAGAAAGCCCGTTAGCAGAAGTTTATCGGTCATATTTCCTTGCCCAGGGTGTGATATCCCGAATATGCGGATCTTAGTAGAGCGAATGAGGGTAGCGAGATTATTAGTAGCCCTGGCCGCTCTGAGTATAGCCATATTTGCACAGGGCTGGCTGGTGTTGGACAAGGCTCCCTTTATTGGTATGATCCTCTATGGAGGGGCGATTCTCCTTTACGTTTATGGCTTGCGTCAAACGAGGGTGGGGAGGCTGATGATAGAGGACTCTAGCCCTTGGCCAGAGACTACCATAAGCCGCAAGCGGGCGACAACTCTACTGTTAGTAGCCGCTGGGGCTTCCAGTCTATATTCTCTATCGCTCTTCGCCCGTACCCCTCAATCTAACACCGCTTGGCTCCTTTATCTTCTCAGTCTGATCCTCCTTATCATCGCTTTCTGGGTGCTAGAGGGGGCTCTCATCGCTAGGGGGTTGAGGTTGGAGGCCCTTCGACACCGATGGGTAGAGTTAGCGGTTCTGACCTTGATAATCTCGGCAGGGGCTTTCGTACGTCTTTATCAGATTGAGGCTATCCCCTCGGGCCTGTTCTTTGACGAAGCGATTAACGGCTTAGATGCACGGCGTGTTTTGGAAGAGGGGGTTTACCCTGTCTATTTTGAGGCCAACTACGGACGGGGCAGCCTCTTTATCTACCTATTGGCTCTCTCTTTCAAACTGCTGAGCCCCAACCCCATAGCCATGAAATGGGTCACCCTATTGGTGGGTACTGCCACTATCTTGGTTTTTTACTTCCTCTTTTGTCTCTTCTTTGATTCTAATATAAGCCTCGTGGCTGCTTTGCTTCTGGCCTTCTCTCGCTGGCATATCAATTTCAGTCGGGTCGCCTTCGAAGCCATCCTCCTTCCTTTCTTTGAACTCCTCACCCTGCTTTTCCTTCTAAGAGGGCTAGGCAAGAATGGTAGGTGCACGCACCTGATGTGGGCCGGCTTTGCCTTGGGTCTAGGGTTGCATACCTATATGGCTTTTCGCCTTTTCCCCCTGGTCATTGGTGCCTTTCTCCTTTTTAGGTTGCTAACCGACCGACAAGCGGTAAGGAACTATTCGATCGCTTTGGTTCTTGTAACGATGAGTGCTTTACTTGTTTTCGCGCCCTTGGGGTTGTACGCCTTCCGAAATAGGGAGCCTTTCATAAATCGGGCTAGGGCTACCTCCATCTTCTACCATCGCGATGAGCCAGATCTGAGGGTGGCCTTGGCCAGAAATACCAAGGCTCATCTCCTGATGTTTAACTATAAAGGGGATAGGAACCCTCGCCATAACTTGCCGGGAGAACCTATGCTCGACCCCTTAAGCGGCGCCCTTTTCGTCTTGGGCTTCGGCTATAGCCTCTTTCGTTGGCGTCAACCACAATATATCCTCTTTCTTATAACCTTCGCAGTTATGCTTCTAGGTGGGATACTAACTGTAGACTTTGAGGCCCCTCAGGCATTGCGGTCTATAGGCGTTCTGCCCGCGGTCTATTTCTTTATCTGTGCGGCCTTCGATGGACTTTGGTCTACCTGTAGAGGTTCCCTGGGCAGATGGGGACAAAGAAGCCTTCTCCTCGTCTTATTGCTGGCTCTAGCCTATATCGCCTACGCCAACTACGATGCCTATTTTCGTCGTCAAGCCAGGGATTTCGCTGTTTGGAACGGCTTCGATACCACGGAGACCTTAGTGGCTCAGGAGATGAATGCTCTGGGAAGGGGATATCGTTACTATCTCTCCTCCCTCTACCACAACCACCCTACTTTACGCTTCTTGGCTCCTTGGGCCTCTGATTATGAGAGATGGGAGAGTGGAGACCATCTCCCCATCCGTGAGAGTGAGTATGAGAGGGTGGCCCTGTTTCTTGACCCCTGGAGTGAGGGGAGCGTATACGAGGAGGCAAAAAGATACTACCCTGAGGCTACCTTTAAAGAGTTTTCTCCTCCTTACGGGGGGCCAACGGTTCTCTACTCAGTGGAGTTGCAAGGGGACGAAATCAAGGCTCTCCAAGGGCTGTTGGGCCGCTATTACGAAGGGGAATCATGGGAGGGCGCTCCCGCTTTTGAACGCAAGGAGGATAGTATACTTTTTGACTGGCAGAATAATCCACCTTTGCCCACCCCTTTCAGCGCTCAATGGGGCGGGGTCCTCTACGCTCCAGAGTATGGTCCCTACCTTTTGGGGCTTAAGGCGCCAGGTGAGGCCGAACTTAAGGTTGACGATTACCTAGTTCTGGAAGGCAGTGGACAGATAGACAAGAGGGTCATCTTGGCGGAAGGGAACCATACCCTGGAGATCAAGGCTGTGGGTGGTAGAGGGTTGATGGAGTTCTACTGGCAGCCTCCTGAAAAGGAAGAGGCGGCAGTGCCTCAGTGGGCGCTCTATTTGCCCCCGGTAAAGAGCGAAGGTCTCTTAGGAGAATATTACCCTAACGGCGACTGGTCCGGCCAGCCAACTTTGGTCCGTATCGATCCAGCGATCGATTTCTACTTTCACATCCTTCCCTTGCCCAGGCCTTATACTGTAGAATGGCGGGGGAAGATCGCTACCCCTTTAGCAGGCACTTACCGGTTTGGGACCCAATCTATCGACGATTCCCACCTTTATATCGACGGGCGGTTAATAATGGAGAATGTGGAGCGTGACCGCTACGTGGAGGGCGCCATTTTTTTGGAGGCAGGCTTGCACGATATAGCCCTCCGCTTCAGGGACCAGAGTAGTCATTCCCGAATTTGGCTCTATTGGACGCCCCCTGAAGGGGAGAGGGAGATCATCCCTTCTTTTTACCTTCTCCCCTCTCCTGGGGTCACGCTCCTCCTGGAATAGGATGCCGGGCAACGTTCGGTCATGGGAAGGCCGATTATCCTAAAGGGGTATTTAGGAAAGGAACGACTTTGAACCTACATGAGTATCAGGCTAGAGGGATATTCGCTCGCTATGGGGTACCTCTGCCACGGGGGGAGTTGGCCCATACCTCGCGGGAGGCCTATGAGATCGCCTCTCGTCTTGGCGTACCGGTGGTGGTCAAGGCCCAGGTTCTGGTAGGGGGACGGGGGAAGGCGGGGGGCATAAGGGGCGCTTCTAACCCCGATGCGGCGAGGGAGATGGCTGGTTATATCTTGGGGATGAGCATCAAAGGGCTACCGGTGAGAGAGGTCTTGGTGGTCGAGGCTGTTTCGATCGAAAAGGAACTATACCTGGGGGTGGTGGTGGATCGGGCCCTCTCTTCCCCGGTGATGATCGCCTCCTCGGAGGGTGGTGTAGAGATCGAGGAGGTGGCTCGCGCTATGCCAGAGAGGGTGGCTAAGGTAACCGTCGATCCCTTCTTGGGCTTGCGGGATTATCAGGCTCGCCAGTTGGCTTTGGAGATCGGCCTGGGAAAGGAGAGGGTGGCCGAGTGGATAGCCATTGCCCAGGGGCTATATAAGGCTTTCGTGGAGTGCGACGCCTCTCTGACAGAGGTAAACCCCCTAGTCCTAACCCCAGAAGGGAGGCTAGTGGCTATCGACACCAAGATGGTCCTGGACGATAACGCCCTCTTCCGGCATGGAGATTTGGAAGCCCTCCGTGATCTAAGGGAGGAGGAACCACGCGAGCGGGAGGCTCAGGAGCAGGGCCTGAGTTACGTGAAACTGGAGGGAGAGATAGGCTGCCTGGTCAACGGTGCGGGCCTGGCTATGGCTACCATGGACGCGATCAAACTCTATGGAGGAGAGCCGGCCAACTTCTTGGATGTTGGCGGGGGAGCCCAGGCGGAACAGGTGGCTTTGGCTTTGCGCATCCTTCTCTCCGATGAGGAGGTTAAAGCGGTGCTCATAAATATCTTCGGGGGCATCACCCGCTGTGACGAGGTAGCCAGGGGAATCTTAGAGGCCCTCGGCCAGGTGCGGGTTGAGATCCCCATTGTCGTCCGTCTAGCGGGGACCAACGAGGAGGAGGGGAGAAGGCTTTTGGCCGATGCCGATATAGAGACCGCCTCTACCCTTGTTGAGGCGGCCCAGAGGGCCGTGGAGGTGGCTAAGGGTAGTTGATAGTGACGACCGGCTGTGTTTTCTGTGCTATCGTAAAGGGCGAGGCCTCCGCTGAGATAGTCTATGAGGACGAGGCGACCTTGGCCTTCATGGACATACACCCCGCTGCCCAAGGCCACACTCTGGTGATACCCAAGGGGCATTTCCGCAATATCTACGACATCGAAGAGGAGGCCCTTCTGGCCACGGCTAGGACTACCATGAAGGTGGCCAGGGCGGTGAGGGCAGCCTTTGCGCCCGATGGCTTAAATATCTTGCAGGCCAACGAGTCCGCTGGCTTCCAGAGCGTCTTCCATTTCCACTTTCATATCGTCCCGCGCTGGGTGAGTGATGACCTAATCCGCCCCTGGCGGCCCAAGCCGACCGATTATGCCCAGATCCGCGAGGCAGCAAAGTTGATCAGGGAGCAGTTACCTTGAGCATCCTTGTTGACAAGAAGACCAGGCTTCTAGTCCAGGGCATCACCGGGCGAGAGGGCGAATTCCATACCCGCCGCATGATCGAGTATGGGACTAAGGTGGTGGGAGGGGTGACCCCCGGCAAAGGAGGGACAGAGGCTTGTGGCCTCCCCGTCTTCGACACCATGAAGGAAGCGGTGGCCACAACGGGGGCTAATACCTCCATTATCTACGTCCCCGCCCCCTTTGCCCCTGACGCCATCTATGAGGCTGCCGATTCGGGGGTGAGGCTCATCGTCTGCATCACTGAAGGGATCCCCACCCTAGATATGATACGGGTGAAAAGATACCTGGATATTAGCGGGGTGCGGCTCATCGGCCCCAACTGTCCGGGGGTCATCACGCCCGGGGAGTGCAAGGTGGGGATCATGCCTGAAGATATCCATACGCCAGGGATGGTGGGCGTCGTCTCCCGGAGTGGCACCCTTACCTACGAAGTGGTGAACGAGTTGACGCTCTGCGGCCTAGGCCAATCTACCGTGGTGGGGATCGGGGGCGATCCCATCCTGGGCTCCAACTTCGTAGATATCTTGTGGCTCTTTGAGGCGGATCCGGCCACAGAGGTGATAGTCCTTATCGGCGAGATAGGGGGCAGCGATGAGGAAGGTGCCGCCGAGTTCATCGCCCATCATATGACCAAGCCGGTGGTGGCCTTTGTGGCTGGGCGGACAGCCCCTCCGGAGAAGCGGATGGGCCACGCCGGGGCTATCATCTCCAGGGGAAGGGGGACTGCCGAAGAGAAGATACAGGCCTTCGAAGAGGTCGGGGTCCCAGTGGCACGCCACCCCGGCGAGGTAGCGGAGTTAGCGGCCAAGACGGTTGCCAAGGCTTGAAGTGAGCCACCATTCTTAGGAGGGCGATGATGGACACTGTGGTGGTGAATGGGACCATTGTTACGGCTATGGAAACCTATGAGGCTGATATAGGTATCGAGGAAGGGAAGATCGCGGCCCTCGGCCGAGGTTTAGCGGGTGTAGAGGCCATCGATGCCCAGGGTAACTACGTATTCCCCGGAGCCATCGACGTCCACACCCACTTCGAGTTGCCCTCCATGGGTACTGTGTCCACCGATGATTTCGAGACCGGGAGCATCGCCGCCGCCTGCGGCGGCACTACCACCTTTATAGACTTCGCCGACCAGGGAAAGGGAGAGAGCCTGGACCGGGCTCTTGCGTTTCGGATGGAGAGAGCCAAGGGGAAGGCGGCCATCGATTATGGCTTCCACGTGGCCATAGGGGATCCGACCGACGATGTGATGAATGTGGAGATGGCCGAAATGGTAGAGGAGGGCGTTACCAGTTTCAAACTTTATATGGCTTATAAAGGTACCTACATGGTGGACGATGAAAGCCTTTTCAAATCCCTCCTCAAGGCTAAGGAACTGGGAGCGCTCATCATGGTACATGCCGAGAACGGTGATCTTTTGCATTATCTCATGAATAAGCACGTGGCCGAGGGCAAGAAAGAGCCGATCTGGCACGCTCGAAGCCACCCCCCCGAAGCGGAGGCTGAGGCTGTGGGCCGGGCTATCATCTTGGCCGCTCTGGCCGGAGCCCCAATCTATATCGCCCATTTGAGTACGGCGCAGGCTCTGGATAAGGTGAAGGAGGCCCGGGACCAGGGGCAGCCTGTTCTGGCCGAGACCTGCCCTCAATATCTCTTCTTCAATACCGAACATTACTTGTTGCCCAATTTCGAGGGGGCAAAATACGTGATCTCCCCCCCGCTGCGGGAGAGGAGGAACGAGGAGTTGCTCTGGCAAGGGCTAACCTCTGGCGATCTGCAGGTGGTTAGCACCGACCATTGCCCCTTCAACTTCGTGGGTCAGAAAGATATGGGTAGAGATGACTTCTCCAAGATCCCCAACGGCATGCCCGGGGTAGAGACAAGGGTGCCCTTGCTCTACCACTTCGGGGTGAACGAAGGGCGCTTCTCCATCAACAGGTTTGTAGAACTGGTCTCCACCAACCCGGCCCGTCTATTCGGCCTGGCTCCCCAGAAGGGCACTATCTCTATAGGGGCGGACGCGGATCTGGTCATCTTCAACCCCCAAAAAGAGGTTCGCCTCAGCCTGGAAAACCTGCACATGAATGTAGACTACAGCCCCTATGATCAGATCACCGTAAGAGGGTATCCGGTCCTGGTCATGCAGAGAGGCAAAGCCATCGTCAAAGAGGGCCAGTTTGTGGGCGAGGTGGGGGCTGGCCAGTTTCTGAAACGCAAGCGCATAGCGATATAGAGAAACGTGCCACCAATTTGCCCTAGCGGGGAGGCGTCCTAGCGCAATCTCTGGGCGGTGACTCTTGTCTTTCCAATAGCCTAATCGACCAAACCGCCGTCACACTTTCTTCTAGTCGGTACTAGGGGTCAAGCCACTAGTTGTGGTGGGGGCTGGTGTTTGACAGTTGCATCTTGATGGTCTATCATAGTTGCCGTTATCTTAGGCTTGGAGAAAGGCAATGGTCAGAAGGAACCTTGTCCTGCTGGGAGGCATCATAATTCTGGCAGCTGTGGCTATCTGGGTAGACCTTCCCACTAATCCGGGCATCCATATCCATCTTGGCCCCATCCAGATCGACCGGGAGATAGAGGTACACAAGGGGCTGGACATCCGGGGGGGTATGCAGGTGCTTTTAGAGGCCGATCTGCCCCCCGATGAGCCTGTAGATCGTCAGGCTCTAGCCGCCGCTAAGGCCATCATCGAGAAGCGTGTTGACGGGCTTGGGGTCTCGGAGCCCTTGATTCAGTTGCAGGGGACGAGGCGGATCATCGTAGAGTTGCCCGGCCTGAAGAACCCGGAGGAGGCTATCGCCGCCTTCGGCAAGACGGGGCTCCTGGAGTTCATCCACGCCGGCAACATCTACCTTCCGCCGGGGAGCCTCGTTGAGACTACGGAGAAGGTGGCTGTGCCCTCCGAGGAGGCCACTCCCACGGCCACGGTAGAGGCTACGCCCACCCTTACCGTCACCGTTACTCCTACGGCTACCATAGCCGCTACCGAGCCTCTCGCCCCCACTCCCACGCCCGAGGAGCGCGTCTTTGAGACCATCATGACTGGGCGGAATCTGAAAAGCGCCAACCTAACCGTTGACGACTACAATCAGACCCAGATAGCCTTCACTTTAGATGAGGAAGGGACACGGATCTTCGCCGATTATACCGCTAAGAACGTGGGCCAGGTGATGTGCATCGTTTTGGATAAGGAGGTGGTCTCCTGTGCCACCATCAAGGATGTGATATCTAAAGGCGAGGTGCTCCTCACCAGAGAGGGGGGCTTCACGCCTGCGGAGGCAGAAAGCATCGTCATTCGCCTTCGCTACGGCGCTCTGCCCATCCCCTTGCGGATAGAGACCCACCGAGAGGTTGGTCCTACCTTGGGAGAGGATTCTGTCCGCAAGAGCACCCTGGCTGGGACTATCGGCCTCTCTATGGTGGTGGCCTTTATGCTCATCTACTACCGTCTGCTGGGCGTTTTGGCAGACGTGGCCTTGGGCATATACGCCGTGGTTGTCTTTGCCCTCTTCAAACTGGTTCCGGTGGTTCTCACCCTCGCAGGAGTCGCTGGCTTCATCCTCTCCGTGGGCATGGCTGTGGACGCAAATATCCTCATCTTCGAGAGGTTGAGGGAGGAACTTCGCGCTGGGAAGGGGCTTCATCTGGCGGTCGAGCAAGGGTTCAGTCGTGCCTGGCCTTCTATCCGCGATTCCAACTTCTCCACCCTTATCACCTGCGTCATCCTCTTCTGGCTGGGCTCCTACTTTGGGGCTAGCATCGTCAAAGGTTTCGCCGTCACCCTGGCCATCGGTGTCGCGGTGAGCTTGTTTGCTGCCATCACTGTCACTCGCACCTTTCTACGCTTGGTGATGGATTTGGATATAGCGAAGAGCCATTGGTGGTTCGGTGTCTGAGAGATTATGGAGCGAGGTTATAACTCTGTTTTGGAGTGTTGATGATCTATGTTTGACATAGTAGGTAAGCGATACCGGTACTTCCTTATCTCTGCCCTGGTTCTCATACCGGGTGTGGTTTTCCTGGCTCTCTTCGGGCTCCCCCTCTCTATAGATTTTACCTCCGGGTCGCTTCTGGAGTTCGCTTTTGAAGGGGGTAGGCGTCCGCAGCCTGGCGAGGTTAAGGAGTTGCTGGGAGAGTATGGGCTGGATGAGGCAACCGTCCAAACATCCTCTGACCCCGCTACCGGCAATGAGTTTCTTCTAATTCGCACAGCCCCTATCGACACCCAGAAGAAGGACGAGATCAAGGCGGCGATAGAGGAGCGTTTTGCTCCCATAATCGATGAACTCAGGTTCGAATCTATCGGTGCCCGGGTATCGACTGAGATCACTCGACGAGCCCTCTATGCCGTAGGTGTGGCGGGTCTCGCCATCCTCTTATACATCTCCTGGGCCTTTCGACATGTTCCCAATCCCGTCCGTTTCGGCACCTGTGCCATCGTGGCCACGATTTATAACGTCTTCGTGGTGGTAGGTGTGGCTGCCATCCTGGGACGCCTCCGAGGATGGGAAGTGGATGCCCTCTTCTTGACCGCCCTTCTGACGGTGATCGGCTTCTCGGTACACGATACCATAGTGGTCTTCGACCGCATCCGGGAGAATATGAAGCGGAGGGCAGGTGAACCGATAGAGAGCATAGTGAACCATAGCATCATCCAGACCCTTGATCGCTCCATAAATACTGAACTCGGTGTGCTCTTCACCTTGACAGCCCTCCTCCTCTTCGGAGGGGTCACCATCCGTGGTTTCGCCTTCACCCTGCTTATAGGCATCATCAGCGCTACTTACTCCTCGATCTTCAATGCTAGTCCGCTCCTCGTGGAGTGGGAGAGGAGGCCGGAGAGGCTTCTCCATGCCCTCTCCTTTCTCCTTCCGCCGGTAGGTCTCGTGATCGGTTTATATTGCCTCTTGCGAGGGGGCTCAAAAGGCACGGCCAAGGGTTGCCTCCTGGCGACGGGGCTTGGTGTGGCCAGCATAGTGGCTCTCTTTTTCCTCCGCCGGGTCGTGGCATAGACCCGGCAACGGGCTTCTCATTGTCTTGAGTCACCTGCATCAGCCGTTTGACAATCTGGTCTAGAAAGGATAAAATCATTCCAACTTTGAGGAAGGAGGTTTTTCTGTATATGAGGGCGACTTTCCCCCGATATGATGAAAATCTCCCTCAGCCCTTGAGATGACCACAAAGGAGGAAGAAATGGACAAGAAAAGAGTATGGTTAGTGGCCTTGGTGGTTCTCTCCCTGCTCGTCGCTGCCAGCCTCGCTTGTGGCCCCAGCGCTCCCACCCCGCCGCCAGCGGAGCCGCCAGAGGCGGCAGAACCGCCGGAGGAGGTGGAGCCACCGGAAGTAGTGGAGGTGCCAGAGGTAGTGGAGCCACCAGAGGTCGCCGAACCCCCGGAGGTGGTAGAGACACCCGAGGAAGAAGCCTTCAGCGCCACGACGGAGGCTCTAAACCGGTTGGATAGTTTCTCCGGCTACGTCCGCTGGCAGGGTACGGCTTGGGCGGTGGGGCAGGAGGGAATGGAGTCGGATTTCGAGATCACGGGCCAGAGGCAGAACAGGCCCACCCGAGCGGAGAAGTGGAGTTGGACCGACCACAAGGCAGACACGACCACCGAATGGATCATCATCGAAGCCGAGAACAATATGTGGACTCGGGAAGGGAGCGGGAAGTGGCAGGCGATGGGGATGTACTCCCCCGAGATCGCCGCTGCGTTTAGCGCCTTCTCCTATGATTTCTGGGCCGGCCTCTTCTTCGAAGGCCTCCCTGCGGAAGCCACCATCGTGGGCCAGGAGACGGTAAACGGGATCCTCTGCCGCCACTACCGGAGCACGGAGACCTCCGGCTGGGGTTTCACCGTTGTGGGCACCACCGACCTCAACGTCTGGATAGCCGTTGAAGGCGAATATCCAGTGAAATCTACCGCTGACGTCTCAGGCACCTATCAAGACAAGCCTTTCGAGTGGCACTTCATAACGGAGATCTCCAACGTCAACCAGCCAGTGGATATAAGCCCGCCCATCTAAAGAGCGGAGGTTAACACCCACTTCATCTTGGTGGAATATACGGTTCCTAACCTCTCCTTTTGAGAAAGGGGCGAGAATGTCGAAAGTTAGGGGTTATCTTCTCCTCACCTTAACCTTCGCTTTGCTACTTGCTGGCTGCGCGCCAGGCTTAGCGACCCCTTCTCCTACCCCTCTTCCCACGGCGACCATGACCCCTACTCATACACCTACTCCGCTGCCCACCTCTACGCCTACCGCCACACCTAGCCCCACGCCTACCCTCGATGCGGCCGCGCTGATGGAAGAGGTGAAAGACCTTCTTTCCGAGGCCACTAGCGCCGAGTTCGAGCGCCAGGAAGAGTTGGTGGTCAGGGCTATCTCCATCTACCTCGCCCTCCCCGGAACCGATAAGATTTCCGAGGAGCAACTGGCAGATGACCTCGCCATCATCGCTCAGGAGGCGGGCCTGGATATCTTCGTTTTCGGGGCCGATGTCTTAAGGGTGAGAAGCGACCCTCCCCTCTACCTGGCGCGAATGGGATTCTTTCCCATCTACCTCTTTTGGGGTGAAGAGGGAGAACCCTTCGACTACTATCGAGTTGCAGAGGGGGAGGATATAGACGAGGCTAGGTTAGTGGATGACGAGATTGGGATCATCTTCGCCCATGTGGGGGCCAGCACCGTCACTCCCAATTTCGTGCTCCTAAGAGAAGAGGGGGCCACATGGCAAAGGGTTTGGCCCCCCGATGATGAACCTTGGAGGGACCTCTGGATAACGGCTGACGGGGACATTTCCTTTGCCGCCCAGGATCTATCGCTCTTGAGGGTGGAGGGAAGTTCCTTTGGCGTCTTCAGCGAGGAGGACCCCTTCTTCGAGTGTCATGCCTGCGCCCATCGTTTTTTTGACGTTCTTTGGGAACGCCAGGGAGATAAATACTTGCCTCAAGTGACCCTCTCCCTAGATGCGCCCTACTACGATAGGCTCTGGGAGATCACCCAGCCAAGCCCTTACGCTTCTCTCTTCGAGTTCTTACGCCGTCTGAGGGCCGGGGATGAGCCAGGGGCTTTGCGATTGACTAGCGACCCCTCGGTCGTAGAAGAAGCCAAGGCCCTGGGGCTGAACGATCCAGCGGTGACCTATATGGTTGAATGGGAACCTGCACCGGAGGACGCTCTCCTTTTCAGCACTGAGGACCTTAATAAGAAGTTCATAGCCACCTTCGTGCAATCCAGCGAAGGGGAACATTGGCTTTTGACTGATATTGGGACACAAAAGTAGTTGCCACTCGGTGTTGGTAGATTGGGGCTGTCCAATTAATCGGAGGTACGGCCCCTTTTCGGTCCAACTTAGATACGATGGGGGCCGTTCATGAAAGCCCTGCTCTATGATGGGGAACTGAAACTCTTGCCTAACTATCCCTCTCCCAAGCCTCTGCCGGGCGAGGCCCTGATTCGGCTCTCTCTAGCGGGCATCTGCAACACCGACCTGGAGATAGCCAAGGGGTATATGGGCTTCCAGGGGGTGTTGGGTCACGAGTTCGTGGGAATCGTAGAGGCGGCAGAGGAGGAAGGGTGGCTAGGAAAGCGGGTGGTGGGGGAGATAAACTGCTACTGTGGGGAATGCCCTCTTTGCCGAAGGGGTCTCTTAACCCACTGCCCAGAGCGCACCACCCTGGGCATCTGGGGGCGGGATGGTGCCTTCGCCGAATATCTAACCCTCCCCTTGGCCAATTTGCACCCCGTTCCTGAGGAGGTTCCCGATGAAGATGCCGTTTTCGTCGAGCCCCTGGCTGCTGCCTTGGAGATATTGGAACAGATAGAGGTCAAGCCAAAAGATAAGTTGCTCGTGCTGGGAGATGGGAAACTGGGTCTGCTCGTGGCCCAGGTCTTGGCTCTTCAAGGTTGTGACCTTTTAGTCGTGGGACACCACGCCCACAAATTGGAGATCCTCAAGAGATTAGGCATCGCCACCCAGTTGGGCGAGGGCTCCCCTAAACGCTCTTTTGACATCGTGGTCGATTGTACGGGGAAACCCGAAGGGTTCGCTCAGGCCTTGGAGTTACTGCGTCCGCGGGGCACCTTGGTCTTGAAAAGCACCTACCATGGTAAGACTGAGGTGGATTTGAGCCGCCTGGTAGTCGATGAGGTCACACTCGTCGGCTCGCGATGTGGCCCCTTCGTCCCCGCATTGGAACTCTTGAGGAGAGGGCTGGTTGATATGGCCTCCCTTATTAGCACCACCCTGCCCCTGGAGGAGGGGGCTAGGGCCTTCCACCTAGCAGGGAAGAGGGAGACGTTGAAGGTGTTACTCCGTCCCTAAGGTTTCGAGGTAGGCGATGAGCATTTCTAAAGCCGCCTCGGCGGATTGGGCCTTATTCTGTAGTCTATCCCCTTTCCAAATATACCTCTCGCACTTCACCTCCTCCTCGGCTGCCAGAGCGATGTAGACCAGCCCCACCGGCTTCTCCGGGGTGCCCCCCGTGGGGCCGGCGATTCCCGTCACCCCCAAGGCTAGGTCGCTTGCAAATAGGCGACGGGCTCCTTCGGCCATAGCCCGCGCGCTCTCTTCGCTCACCGCACCGTATTGGACTAGGATCTCGTGAGGCACGCCCAGGATCTTCTCTTTAGCCTTATTGGAGTAGGCGACTACGCCGCCCAGGAAATAGTTGGAACTCCCAGAGACGTTGGTGATCCGGTGGGCGATGAGCCCCCCAGTGCAGGACTCGGCCAGCGATAAGGTGAGGCCCATCTCTTTTAATAACTCTCCCGCCCTCTTCGCCAAATCCTCCACCTCATCCCCCTATAGGAGAAAGGGCCCTCCCTTGGGGCCCTGTCTTATGGCGCATAGGGGAGTCGAACCCCTGTCCCAGCCTTGAGAGGGCTGTATCCTAGGCCACTAGACGAATGCGCCACCTCTATTCATTTTATCAATAACCAGCATCACTGTCAAGATTGACGCTCCTCTAGTATAATCAAGCGGCAACTCTTTGGGGAGGTGGGAGTATGATTCACCGCTTGGAAGTAGCCACTAGTTCACGGGCCCAGATGGTGGATGTGACAAGGGAGGTGCAGCGGGCGGTATCCGAGAGCGGAGTCCAAGAGGGGTTCTGCCATATCTATCTCCCCCATACTACGGCAGGGATAGCGATCAACGAAAACGCCGACCCCAGCGTGGCCCAGGATATCTTGGCCGTATTGGAGAAGATAGCCCCTCGGGGCGGTTCATACCGCCATCTGGAGGGGAACGCCGACTCCCACGTCAAAGCCACCATCGTAGGCTCCTCGGAGACGGTACTCATAGAAGGTGGGAGACTGGTTCTGGGGACCTGGCAAGGGCTCTTCCTTTGCGAGTTCGATGGGCCCAGGCGGCGCCGGCTCTTGGTCAAAGTGATAGAGGCGGCCTAAAGAGGAGTCCGGGCTCAGACCGGACCATCGACGGTGTAAAATCCCCCAAATGGGGGAAATCCCCCGCTTCCCTGTTCCCCCTAGAGGGGCCTCTTCCCCTTGGCTTTTCACCTCTTTCTATTTTACGCCACTACATCTGTACACTCTTAGCCATAGACCACAATATGTCGTACAACTCCGGTGGTCGGTTCACAGATGATGAGTGGCGGCTGATTTCTCGTCTTTTGAGTTGGGTCGCCCCCCTTGGCACGGTTCTTGCAACAATAGATATGTAGGAAGAGCAGCCTCGAGAAGAGGGATAAGGGGCGGAGGCATATTGGTAGTCTTGCTTTCACCCCGGGAGGCTATACGCAGGCGGGAGTGGGCGGTCAACTATGAGACTCCAAGATTATGAAAGAGCCCCAGACATCAGGGGCATCCATGGGGTGGCATCCTACAGTGCCAACTTTGACCATAATTGGTGGATAGCGCGTATCCGCGAGATGGGGATGGCTTGGTTCAAACTGATCGACGATGGCTCAGGTTCCGTCTTCGATTTCGCCAAGAAGTTGCGCCAAAACGGGGTGATGCCTATTGTGCGCATCTTCCAAGATGCTCCTTTGCCCAATCGGTTCCCCCAGAGGGCTCTGGACACCATATCCCATTATGTAAGGGAAGGGGTAACGCGATGGTTCGAGATATATAATGAGCCTAACCTTCCCTTGGAATGGAGGCCTGGACAATGGGAAGCCCTAGCCGGGCGGCGCGAGCGGACTATGGTCGAGGTCTGGCTGGCCGATGCGGAGGAGGTCATAAGGAGAGGGGGCTACCCGGCTTTTCCGGCTATGGCCCAATCAGGTCGCACCCCTCTAATAGGAAGTATCCCCTGGTATGAGGGCTGTTTCACCATTATGGCCCAGGAGTTCTATGGGAGGGCGAGATCTGTCTTCGAGCAGGGAGCCTGGATCGCCACTCACGATGCTGTTTTGAACCATTGTTATAAAGATGAAGGGGGCCAGTGGCATTTCGAATGTCCCTATGACGAGATAGAGCAGCGCGACCACCCTGGACTCACTATCTTCGACGGCGACAATTCGCTTATGGGCCATCGGGTTCCGGTGACCTTACTCAAGCGATATTTCGGGCTGGAGGTGCCGGTCATCTCCACCGAGGGCGGCGTCTTCGTCCCTCGTGGTGGTTGGACACAGCCCGACCCTCGCTATCCAGGCTACGACTATCATGGCCACGCCGAGACGACGGTGGCTATGTACCGTTGGCTAGAGCGGTACGCGGTTACCTACCCTTGGTTTTTCGGTATGTGTCCTTGGCTCTTAGCCAACCGCTTCATGGGCCATGCTGCTCCCGCGTGGCGGGAGGATGGCTGGTGGCACGATGAGAGGGGAAAACTCCCCGTCGTCGACGCGGTGATGGCCATGGGGCTGCCTCTCTCCAAACCCGAGCCCTTGCCCCCTGTTGAGCCTCCTCCGCGGTTCGACAGGGATATCATCCTGGCCATCCGGGAGGAGTGGCAAGAGCCCAATAGCCCCGTCGTGCGGGTGGTGACTATGCCCATGGAGGAATATTTGAAGGGCGTAGTCCCCACCGTCATGGCCGCTGAGGGGCCCTTGGAAGCGCTCAAGGCCCAGGCTGTGGCCGCTAGATCTTACGCCTACAATACCAAACTTCACCCCAGACATGCCGAGAAAAACGCCAATATCTGCAACTCCGCCCATTGCCAGCCTTGGGAGCCCGCTTTGGCTACGGAGATTACCGACCAAGCGGTTGGGGAAACGGAAGATATGGTGGCCACGTACGCTAGCCAGGTGATCAACGCTTTCTACTTCGCCAACTGTGGGGGGCAGACGAAGAACAGTGAGGATGTCTGGCGGCAGGCTCTCCCCTATTGCCGGAGCGTCCCTTGTCCTGTGGGTGGCGAGCCAAAGGGACATGGGGTAGGGATGTGCCAAGAAGGGGCCTTGGAACTGGCTAGGCAGGGCAAAAGTTTCGATGAGATACTGAAACATTACTATACCGGTATCGATGTGGAAGAGATCGTAGCGGCCCCTCCTCCCCCACCACCTCCTCCGCCTCCCAAACCCCATCGCTGGAGGATGACGGTGGAACGGAGGCCAGGCCCCCGCTTGATAGTGGGCAACTTCCCCCGTCCTGGGATCCAGATCACCGCCACCGACCCTTGGGGCAATCGCTTCTCCTCTGTAAGCGGCTCTAAGCCGGAGTATGGCCCAGGAGGGTTCGAGATCCTCATCTTCCACGACGCTATATACGTCCTTCAGTTCCTGGGAGAGAGCTTCGAGGTGGAGGTGCGGGGGGATAGGGTCCACCTCACCTTCGAGGAGGTAGAAGAGGTTCTTTTGCGGGTCGTCACCCAGTGGATGGAAGAAGAGAAGGTGAAGGCCCTGTTAGAGGGCCTATCCCAAGAACCTACCTACCGCGACCGCTTCCATATCGAATATCAAGAGACATAAGAGTATACCGCCGTCAAGAAAGCCCTCTTCAAAAGAAGAGGGTTTTTTATGTTTGCTGGCCCTGACGGGAGGGGCTATAATCGTAACTGGGGGTTGCGTGGAGATCTCCGAGGGAAGATTAGACGAGATTCTGTCCCAGGTGACTAAACCCGCCCGCTACACCGGCCGGGAATGGAATAGCGTGGTCAAAGATTGGGACCGGGCCAGGACCAAGGTTCTCCTTGCTTATCCCGATCTCTATGAGGTGGGGATGAGCAACTTGGGCCTTATGATCCTCTATGACCTTCTCAATAAGGAAGAGGATATTTTGGCGGAGCGGGTCTACACCCCTTGGGTGGATATGGAGGGGGCCCTGCGAAGGGCGAAGATGCCCCTCTATAGCCTCGAGACCAAGCACGCTCTAGGCGGCTTCGATATCATCGGCTTCAGCCTCTCCTACGAGTTGAACTACACAAATGTCCTGACCATGCTCGACCTGGCGGGCATCCCCCTCCTTTCTTGCCAGCGGGATGAAAGCCACCCCCTGATCATCGCCGGAGGGAGTTGCGCCTATAACCCTGAGCCTCTGGCCGACTTCTTCGACCTTTTCGTCATCGGCGAGGGAGAGGAGGTCCTCTTGGAGTTAGTTGAGGCTTACCGGGAATGGGGCAAGGGGGAGAGGGCTCGATTCTTGCGTCGAGCGGCCCAGATCGAGGGGATATATGTGCCTAGCCTCTATGAGGTGGCCTATGGAGATGGTGGCTTGGGCACGCCCCGGCCTCAGACCCTAGAAGTCAAGCCTATCATCACTAGGAGGATCGTCAACCGCTTGCCTCCTCCCCCGGTTGAGGTGATAGTGCCCTATGTAGAAGCGGTCCACGACCGAGCCATGATCGAGATCATGAGGGGCTGCACTCGGGGGTGTCGCTTCTGCCAGGCGGGGGTGATCTATCGCCCCCTTCGGGAGCGTCCCGTAGAGGAGGTATTATTCGCCGCCGATGAACTCCTGAAGGCCACGGGCTATGAGGAGTTATCTTTGGTCTCCTTGAGCAGTTGTGATCACAGCCAGATAGAGGAGATGGTGCGAGGGCTCCTCACTCAACACGCCCCACACCAGGTTACGGTCTCCCTGCCCAGCCTTAGGGTCGATTCCTTCTCTTTGGAGTTGGCTGCCCTCTTCCAAGGGCGACGGAAAACGGGTCTCACCTTCGCTCCAGAGGCGGGGAGCCAGAGGTTGAGGGAGGTCATCAATAAGGGGGTCACGGAGGAGGATATCTTAAGCACCATAGAGGGAGCCTTCGGCGCCGGCTGGCAGAGGATCAAACTCTATTTCATGATAGGGTTGCCCACGGAGACTAGGGAAGATGTGGCCGCCATTCCTGGTCTAGTGAAGCGGATCTGGGGTATGGGCCGGAAGATAGGTGGAAGGCGAGCCCAAGTTAGCCTCAGCGTAGCCACCTTCGTACCTAAGCCCCATACCCCCTTCCAATGGATGGCCTTGGAGGATGAGGCGACCTTAGAGGAGAAGCAGGCCTTCTTGCGTCGAGAATTGAAAGGGTTCCCCTTGAGTTGGAGCGACCCTCAAGCGACACTTCTGGAGGCCGTCCTCTCCCGTGGAAACCGCCGCCTAGGGGCGGTCATCTACGAGGCCTGGCGGCGGGGGGCGAGGTTCGACGCCTGGGACGAACTCTTCAAGGGCGCTCACTGGTGGGAGGCGTTCCAGAACCAAGGTTTAGATCCCGATTTCTACGCTAGGCGTCCCCTGGATAGGGAGGCCCCTCTCCCCTGGGATCATATCGATGTGGGGGTGAAAAAGGGGTTCCTAGCCCAGGAGTATGAGCGGGCCCTCTTGGGCCAGACCACTCCCGATTGTCGGGGAGGGGTTTGCTTCTCCTGTGGCGTCCTCGAAACCTTCCCCGGGGCTCGTGAAGCGGCCCGCCAGGGGCTTTGGGGCTGTCCGGGAGAGGGCAAGGAGGAAGATTGAGGGTAAAGAGCGGCCAGCGGATACGCATCACTTTCAGCAAGGGGGAGGAGATACGGTACCTCTCCCACCTGGATATGATGCGGCTCTGGAGGCGGGCCCTCCGCCGGGCGAACCTCCCCTTGGCCTATTCCAGGGGGTTCAACCCCCAGCCCAAGATATCTATCGCCGCCCCGCTTCCCGTGGGCTTCACCGGCGAGGAGGAGGTGATGGACATCTTCTTGGAGCATCCCGTTTCCCTTGATGCTTTCGCCCGGAATGTGAAGAGGCAAATACCTCCCGGCATAACCCTCAAGGAGGTGCGAGAGGTCTACATGGCCCTCCCCTCCCTCCAATCTCAGGTGCGCTTTGCCGAATATATCGTCTCTCCGTTGGAGGAGAATATACAAGGTAGGATTGAGGAACTTCTGGCGGCCGAAGTCATCCTCCGACAGAGGGGAGGGAAGAGATACGATCTCCGCCCCCTCATCGAAGATTTACGGCTGGAGGGGTCGAGCCTCTGGATGCGCCTAAAGCACGACGCCCAGGGGGTCGGGCGTCCCGACGAGGTGTTGGCGGCTCTGGGCTTGGAGAGGGCGGGGAAAGCGATCCATCGTACGCGGTTGATATTCGCCTCTTAACTTTAGAAGAGCCCCAGCCTTTGGGCTGGGGCCGACTGTCAAAGGAGTGACAGATACCGCTATCGACAACGGGCTTTTCCTCCGACTATCCGCATCTGCTTCTCGGACCAAGTGGATATGTTGTGCCGGTAGCGCTTCTTGGCTTTCTGTATGGCCCGGTCAACGGCGCGACCAGCGAGGACTGAGAAAGCGGACATCAAGGCTATGCTGAAGAGAAGGTCATACCCTATGCCTTTTTCCCCTTAACGGCTCGGGCATCAACCGCGCGCAGCGCGGTCGGCTGCAGCCGCTGGTTGGGCGGCGTTCTGCGTTATCCATGAATAGTTAGATGTCTTATGATCTCCATATCTCAGGTGTAAATGGCCATTGCAGTTGCGCACAGACTGCCTTCCAGCGTTCCCACATCTCCGGCTTATACAGAAAAGGTATATACCCCAGCTTCAGGTAAGTTTTCAATGCCGGCAGCCGCCAGTCCTCGGTATACAGGTGGATATCGCGGTACCCTGCATCGATGAACCGCACAGTGACAGCGGCAGAGACGGCCATACCCAATCCCTTGCCAGTGTGGGCAGGGTCACAGGCCAGCCAACCCAGCTCACCGCCAGAAGGATACACCTTTGAGTGCAGGGCCATGGCCGTGGCCACAATCTCGTTACTCTCCTCGTGGATGGCCATAAACCAGCCCTCTGGCAGAATTCTCGAGAGCCAAGGCCGCAACTTCTCGCCATTCCACCCCACCCACCCGGCCAGTTCCATGACCTCGTAAAAGCGGGGTTCATCTCCTAGTCGATATGTGCGCAATGTATATCTAGGAGGCAGCCGCACAGCAGGCGGAGCATTCAGCAGATGCTCCGGCCACACCATCTGCAATTGCACATAGGATTCATTCTCGCTCAATCCTGTCTTCGGATTTCTAAATGTCATAGAGTCAGACTGTTGAAGAGGCAAAGATGAGGCTAGCCGTCCAACGGCTCGCGCGTTAGCCGCCTAAACATATCCACTATAGCATGTGTGTCAGCGGCTGTCCATCACCCCTGCGCCCGCTATTTCCTATGACTTGTGAGCAAGTGCAAAGTTGCCTTGAAGACCTTGAAGGCACCGTCTTGAGCCTCTTGAGTTTGACAAATAGATGGGGAATTGCTATACTTTCTAAGTCGGTCAAATTAGGAGAGTCTTTAATGTACGCTGTTATCGAGGTGGGAGGTAAGCAATACCGGGTCTCCGAGGGGGAGAGTATTGAGGTGGAGAGGCTCCCTTTGGAGGTGGGAGAGAGCCTGACTATCGACCGGGTTCTTCTCTTGGGAGGCGATGGCCAACTGAAGGTGGGAACCCCCACCATTGAAGGGGCGAGGGTTAAGGCTCGGGTGGCGGAGCATGGCCAAGGCCGGAGGGTCATCGTCTTTAAGTTCAAGACGCGAAATCGCTATCAGAGGAAGCAGGGCCATCGCCAAGGGTACACCCGCCTAGCCATCGAGAGCATCCTAACCAAGGAAGAGGCACCCAAGAGGGCCAAGCCTAAGAGGGCTCCCAAGAAGGTTACCCCCTTGGAGGAACTGGCTCTCTCCGCTCGGACGACTAGCCTCCTCGGGGGAGCCGAGATAACTAGCGTAGAGGCCTTACAGGCCAGATTGAAAGAGGGAGATGAGGCGCTTCTTTCCATCTCTGGCTTCGGGCCTAAGGCGCTGGAAGAGGTCAAGAAGGCTTTAGAGAAGGGGTAAGTGAGATGGCACATAAGAAGGGCGGCGGCTCGAGCCGCAATGTCAGGGATAGCGAAAGCAAACGGTTGGGCGTGAAACGGTTCGACGGCCAGCGGGTGCGCGCGGGCAACATCCTCGTCCGCCAGCGAGGTTCCACCTTCCATCCCGGTAATAACGTGGGGATGGGCAAGGATTACACCCTCTTCGCTACCGCTGACGGCTACGTCAAATTCGAGAACCTCTCCCGCCGCAAGAAGCGGGTGAGCGTCTACCCGGAGCCTGTGGCATGAAAAAGGGTATTCATCCCGAATATTATCCCCAAGCCCAGGTGATCTGTGGCTGCGGCAATACCTTCACCACGGGAGCAACGAAGCCCGTCATCAAGACCGATATCTGCTCCGCCTGTCACCCCTTCTTCACCGGCGAGCAGCGGATCGTCGATACCGCTGGCCAGGTGGAGCGGTTCATGCGTCGCTTGGAGAAAAGGGAGGAGGGGACAAAGGGAGCCAAAGTCAGAGGGGGGTAAGGTCAGAGTTTTGCCCTTAAGGGCAGGGTCTCTTTCCCTGCCCTTTTTCTATGGGGGTGTGCCTATGTATCGCAGAAGAGATGGAGGGTGGGTGGAGGTGATCTGCGGCGGCATGTTCAGCGGCAAGACAGAGGAGCTGATCCGCCGCGTGAGGCGAGCCCAGATAGCCAAACAGAAGGTCCAGGTCTTTAAGCCCACCCTTGACGACCGGTATTCGAAAGTGAAGATCACCGCTCATAGTGGCCTAGATGTTGAAGCCCAGAGTGTGCGGAAGGCAGAGGAGATCTTGGCGTTGGTGCGGCCAAAGACCAGCGTGGTGGCTATCGATGAGGCCCAGTTCTTCGACCGCCAGTTGGCCGATGTCTGCCGCACCCTGGCCGATAGCGGCAAGCGGGTCATAGTGGCTGGGCTGGATATGGACTTCCGAGGCGAGCCTTTCGACCCTGTGCCTCACTTGATGGCCGAGGCGGAGATAGTGGATAAACTGCAAGCCATCTGCGTGGTCTGTGGCGATGTCGCCAGCCGTAGTCAACGGCTTATAGATGGGCGCCCCGCCTCCTACGACGACCCCATTATCCTGGTCGGGGCCAGCGAGGCCTACGAGGCTCGTTGCCGCCATTGCCACGAGGTGCCCGGAAGGCCAGAAGGGTAGTTTTCACCCCTTCTAGGGAGCCTCCATGGGGTTCTTTATCAAGGGTGGCCGGCTACGGCCCACCTGGCGTGTTCTCCTATACTTATTAGCCTACCTCGTGGGCCAACTTATAGTCCAAATCCCGATATACGGTGCCTATCTTTTGGCCCTCTCTGGCGAGGTGGCGAAGATCGTTTTTAAGTTCCCTCTCCCCTTACTAACTCTCGCTGCTCTTGCCTCGCTATTGACAAACCTTGTTATCACCTGGGCTTTCCGCCATTTCCTAGATAGGGATACACTCCTTGGGCTGGGCCTGCAAAGGAGCAAAAGTTGGCCAAAAGAGATAGCCACGGGCTTGGCTCTTGGCCTCTTTCTCATGGCCGTCATCTTCGGATTGGAGTGGACATTAGGATGGGTACGACTCCAGGGCTTCGCCTGGCATAGGCGACCGCTGATGGCTTTGGTTGGTGTCCTACTGGGCTACGCCTCTTTCTATACCTTTGTGGCTTTCAATGAGGAGATAGCCTTTCGAGGATATATACTTCAAAACCTGCGTCAGGAGTGGGGAACTCTGGCCACCCTTTTGGCCTCTTCGCTTCTCTTTGCCCTCCTCCATGGTTTGAACCCCCACTTCACCCTCCTGGCTCTGGTAGGGATAACCTTGGCCGGGGTGGTGATGGCTTATGGCTACTTCATCTCCCGTTCCCTCTGGCTCCCCATCGCCTTCCACTTCTCCTGGAACTTCGCCCAGGGGCCACTCTTCTCCTTCCCCGTCAGCGGCCTAGCAAGCGAGGGCCTTTTCTTGCTGGAGAGGGAGGATTCCCCCTCTCTCATCACCGGAGGAGCCTTCGGCCCCGAGGGGGGAGTGCTGGGGGTAATAGCCCTCCTCTTAGGTTTGCTCCTCCTCTGGCACTGGGGGAGAAGGGGTGGCTAGCCTTTATCTTCTTTGAACTGCTGGGGCCAGTTATTGGTACTAAATATGAGCACGAGGTGTCACCTTTGTCGTTAGGAGGCCAAATGAAACATCTCTTGATCTGTGTTCTTCTCCTCACCTCTTGCTCATTCGGGAGAGCGACCCCGGAGGCCAGAGAGACTCCTACCTCATCCCCAGGGGCTGTAGTTATCCCCCAGGCGGTGGAGACGATGAGGCCCTTACCTCCTCCTGCCATACAGCCGGAGGAGGTGATGGCTGCCCTATCGCTCGATTCGATGATGGGCTATCTTGGGGATCTTACGGGAATCGAGCCCTACTCCGGTTGGCGGAGTTCGGCGACCAGCGGCGAAAAGAAGGCGGTCGATTACGTAATGAGCGTCCTCGATTCCTTCGAGAACCTGAAGGCTCTGGGGATGACCGTGGAAGAGGAGGGTTTTAAGGTCTTCATGGCCACTGAGATATGGCAGGCGGCTCTAAGGATCACCGTAGATGGTGAGGAGTATGATATACCCGCCAACGCTCCTTGGGGCCCCAGGGACGATACCGAGATAGCCCGCAGTTTCGACTCTGATGGGGTCCTCACCGATCTGGAGTCTAACCCCTTGAGGAGGGAGGGGGATGTCAGGTATATAGGTGGCCTGAACGAGATAAACTCCCTCCAAGCGGGTGAGGCAAAAGATGTGATTCTCTTTGTTGATTACGCGCTGGTCGATCGTGCTCTCCTGGGCATGGACGAAGCGGGGAGGCGGGCCTCTCTCTTGATCCAATCCCAACCTTGGGCTTTAGTCTTGGTCACCTCCTGGTCCCCCCATCCAGAGGAGAGCCATGGAGCCTTCGCTGGGGATGTGAGCGCCTTCTCTTGGGTGAATGACAACCACACCCCCGTATTAGTGACCCAAATAGAAAACTACGCCTCCGCTGGTATAACCAGTATGGAGGAGTTAGCGCGAATCGAGAGGGCAGAGGTGGTAATCGACACCGATGTCGTCTCCCCTGCTCAGTCCCGAAACTTGGTGGCCATGATCCCTGGGAGGGACGATAGGGCGGCCCTGATCTTCGGAGCCCATATCGATAGCCCCAACACTCCTGGGGCCATGGATGACGGCAGCGGCTCGGCCATCCTTCTAGAGATGGCCCGGGTTCTCAATGAGACAGGATATCAACCAGGGATGACCGTCTATTTGGTCTGGTTCGGCTCCGAGGAACTCTTCCTCTACGGTTCTCAGGCCTTCGCCGCCAGCCACCAGGAACTCCTGGACAAAACGATAGCCATGATTCAGGTCGATTGTCTTACTCGCCCTTTAGATGGGCTTACGGGCACCATCGCCTTCTCCTATTGGTCCTATGAAGAGGCCGCTTACCCCCTGGCTACCTTTTTTGAGGAGCAGGCATCTATCTTGGGCATCTCCGCTTGGGCCCATGAGGAGCCCGGTGCCTCCTCCGACAACAGTTCCTTCCAGGGCTTCGGCGTGCCCAACGTAGATATCATTCGCTGGGTGATCGAGGAGGAATCAGCAGGAGGTATCCACAATGCAGGGGTAATCCATGCGCCCTACGATGATATGGAACGAGCGAGGGAGAGCCAGGATGCTTTCTTTCAAATGGCAGAGATCGCCCTAAGGTCTCTGATTAGCCTAGGGGAGGAGAGGCCCGACCTGCGCCTCACCCAGAAGAAGGTGGGCCGGGTGGTCTTCATAGGCAGCCACACCGAGGTTACAGGGATGACCCCCGCCGGCCTCAGCAACTTCGGTATGGCCTTAGATTATCTGGGACTCGATGTGGATCTTATCCCCTATGGTACAACCTTCGCTACCTCTGATCTCTCCGATGCCGATATGGTCGTTGTCCTGCCTTCCATCGATTACCCCTCGGAAGCAGCGGGAAGCGTTGAGGGGTACGACGTGGAGTGGAAGGGAGAGGAAGTAGAGGTCTTGCGCCAGTACGTGGAGGGAGGAGGGTTTTTGGTGCTCACCAATAGCGCCCACCGGCTTAAATATTTCTCCTTGGAGGAGAACGAGGATTGGTTGGACATGAACGATTTGGCCCAGCCGTTTGGGGTGGAGTTTATGCCAGGAGAGATAAGCCTAGAATCGGCGGCACTCGTAAAGCACCCTCTGACAGTGGGGCTAACCAGGCTTCGGTTGGCAGGAGGGAACGCGATGTCCTTTACCTACCTGAATGGCGAAGATCTGGCTAGGGCGGAGGGAAAGCCGGTAGTGGCCCTTATCCCCTTTGGCAACGAGGGGGGCGAGGTTCTAGTTGTGGGCGATCTAAGCATTTTTGACCGCCGGCCCGATGAAGGGCGGGCAACAAACCTCGACTTCTGGCTCAACCTGGCGGAGTACGCGCAAGGGAGATAACCCGCCCCTTGCCCGCTTTTGTCGCTGGGAGTAAAATCTGTAAGAAGCGGTGGTTTGGAGTTCAATAGTCGTGAACGCAATAGAGGTACTTGACCTACGACGAGTTTTTCACCCCACGGTGGGGACCCTCCGGCGGAAGACGAAGGAGGTGGTGGCCGTAGATGGCATCTCCTTCGACGTACGGCCCGGGGAACTCTTTGGGCTGCTGGGCCCCAACGGCGCGGGCAAGACCACCACGGTGAAGATGCTCACCACCCTTCTCCTTCCTACCAGTGGGTCGGCGCGGGTTTTGGGCTATGATGTGGAGCGGGAGGCGGACAAGGTTCGGCCCCGGATAGGGTTTATCTTCGGAGGGGAGCGGGGGCTCTATTGGCGTCTCTCGGCCAAGGATAACCTCCGCTACTTCGCCGACCTCTACCATATGGATCCGGCGGTCTCCAAGAGGCGGATACCGGAACTCTTAGAGCTGGTGGGCTTGGCCGGCCGGGAGGAGGAGAGAGTAGAGGGGTACTCGCGAGGGATGCGGCAGCGGTTGCACGTGGCCCGCTGTCTTCTCCACGACCCTGAGGTGCTCTTCCTGGACGAGCCCACTATGGGGTTGGATCCGGTAGGAGCGCGGGAGTTGAGGCAGACGATACGGAACCTGGTAGCCCAGGAGAAGACCATCTTTCTCACCACCCATTATATGTTCGAGGCCGATGCCCTCTGCGAGCGGGTGGCAGTCATCAACCATGGTAAGATAGTGGCCCTGGATACCCCAGAGAGGTTGAAGCGACATGTGGAGGACCTTTCGGTGATCGAGGTGGAGGTATACGGCATCGCTCCGGAGACGGTAGGGCGCATAAAGGCTTTGCCCCACGTGGACACGGTTTCGGTGGAAAACCGAGACCAGAGGCAAGCGCTCCTCATACAGTCGCCCCGGGCTTCAGCTATCATCCCCCAGGTGATGCAAGCCCTTAATACCACACGGGTGGGCAAGGTCCACGTTCGGGAGCCGACCCTGGAGGATGCCTACGTGAGGTTGGTGGGCGGGGAGATCGGCTCCTAGGAGTTAAGATGGCCCAGCGAATGGTTCGCCTTTTTCACTCCTACCCCAGGCAGTTCTGGGTGCTCTTCGCTAGCGCCCTGATCAGCGCTGCGGGGGGCAACCTCATCTGGCCCTTCATGACCATCTATCTTCACGAGAAGCTGATGGTTCCTCTGGCCACGGTGGGGGTGGTCTTCACCATCACCTCCATCTCCGGCTACTTTTCTCAACTGGTGGGAGGGCCCTTCGTGGACCGCTTCGGCCGGAAGCCAGCCATCCTATTATCTTTAATCGCCGAAACCTTCATCGTCGCCGCCTTCGGCTTCGTCGGTTCCCTAGAGGTCTTCGCGGTGCTGTTCATCCTCTCCAGCCTCGCCGGGCCTATAAGTAGCATCGCCATCAACGCTATGGTGGCAGATTTAGTGGAGCAAGAAAGACGCCCCTCAGCATATGCCCTTCAGAGGATAGCCTTCAACGTGGGGGTGGCCATCGGGCCGGCCATCGGCGGCTTCATCGCCACCAGATCCTACACACTCTCCTTCCTCCTAGCGGCCTCCTCCTTCGCCATCCTCATCCTCCCTACCCTCTTTTTCATTCGAGAGACCAGACCCCAGGCCCCCCTGGAGGGGGAGAGAGGAGAGCGAACAGGATACGGCCGGGTGGTGCGCGACCTTCCCTTCCTCGGTTTCGCTGGGGGGTTCGCTTTAATGAACCTTGCCTACGCTCAGATGTTTATCTACCTCCCGGTATATATAAAAGAGAATTACGGCATCCCTGAGAGCGGATATGGTTTCATCCTGGCTACCAACGCCCTCATGGTAGTCCTCTTCCAGTTCGCTGTGACCCGAGTTACGCAGCGCTATCCCAGGCTCCCAGTGATGGCCTTTGGGGCCCTTCTCATATCTATAGGCCTGGGCAGCGTGGCCCTCTTCCATACCTATTTCTTTTTCCTCTTGAGCATGATCATCTATACCATCGGCGAGTTGATCACGGCCCCTACAGCCACCGCTTTCGTCGCTGATGTGGCTCCGGTGACTATGAGAGGGACCTATATGGCGGTCTACAGCCTCTGTTTTGGCTTCGGCTTCGGGCTGGGCCCCATGGTTGGAGGAGTGCTTCATGACACCTTGGGCCCGGCCTATATCTGGCATGGGGCCTTCCTCACCGGTCTCATCTCCACGGCTGCCTTCCTCCTTTTGAACAGAGCAACTAGACCAGTCCAGGTGGAGCCCTCGATGGGAAGCCACCAATAGTCGAGAGGAGTGAGCATGATGAGCAAGGATCTGCGAGCCAATCTGAGGGTCATCCTCATCACCTTCGAATTACACCTGAAGCAACAGGCGGTCGATCTTTTTATCATCTTCACTGTCTTGGTGCAGCCCATCTTGATCGCCCTCCTGGCTATCTACGTGCTTCGGGATGAGGCGGCCTCCAACGCCATCTACATCGTGGTGGGGAGCGGGATGACGGGGCTCTGGAGCGGGTTGCTCTTCACTAGCGCCTTCAATATCGGAGGGGAGCGGTGGATGGGCACTCTGGAGATGCTGGTGGGGAGCCCCACGCCTCTATATGTGATAATGATAGGCAAGACTTTGGCTAACATCCTTCTATCTTTGAGTTCCATGATCTTAGGTTACTTCGTGGCCGCTCTTCTATTCCGCTTTCCTCTGATCGTGGTACAGCCCCTCCAGTTCATCGTATCTCTGGCCCTAACTGTGGTGGCTTATGTGGCCCTAGGGATGGTGATAGCGCCTTTCATGTCCCTAAACCTGAGTATGGAACGTTGGACCAATGCCCTGGAGTTCCCGGTCTATATAGTGGGAGGGTTTCTCTTCCCCATCTTGCTTTTGCCGCACTGGACTAACCCCATCAGTTACGCCTTGGCTCCTTATTGGGCGGCTCGGGCCCTCCACGGGACGAGTTCGGGAGGGGCCCCCTTGGGGGGAACCCTTTTCGCTTGGTCGATGTTAATCATCTTCAGCGCCATCTATATTGCCCTCTCAGCCAAACTCTTTCAGGTGGTGCTCCGGCGGGCTCGAGTGGATGCCACCTTGGGCCTCGAATAGAAGGTGGATAAGGTGAAGGGGCTTGCCATTTCCGCACGTATCTTTATCAGCGGGGCTCTTCTCTCCTATAGGGCGCTATTCCGTTGGCTCTCTCCTCCTTCTTATGTGGCCTCCAAGATAATCATGCCCTTGAACCAGATACTCTTTTTCACCCTCCTGGGCAAGTTCGCCACGGGACCTGATACGGTCAGTTTTTATGCCATCGGCAACGCCATGCAGGTAGCGGCCCTTAGTGGCATCTATGGGGTGACGATGAGCATCTCCGGCGAGCGGTGGGAGGGGACACTTATCTACCTCTTCGGGGCGCCGGCGAATAGGCTCCTCGTCTTCGGGGGTCGAGCCTTCATGCATATCATCGACGGGATGGTGGGGGTAGCCTTGGGCCTCATGTGGGGGGTTCTACTTTTGGGGCTAGACCTCTCCCATACTAACTTCTGGGGCTTGATCCTCGCTATCATCATTGCCACGGCTAGCACCTCGGCTTTCGGTCTCCTCTTCGGCGCTTTCAGCCTCATCACCAGGAACGTGATGTTCATCAATAACACCGTTTACTTCTTGCTTCTGGTCTTCAGCGGGGCCAATGTGCGCCTAGCCAACTTCCCCACCTGGGTACGAGGCTTTTCTTATTCTCTGCCTCTTACCCGGGGGATAGCCGCCGCTCGTCAAGTCATCGCCGGGGCCAGCCTGGCCGAGGTGATGCCCCTCTTGACTGGGGAGGTGCTCATCGGACTGCTCTATTTCTTCATCGGCTACTTTATCTTTCGCTGGTTCGAGGTGCAGGCTAAGAGGAGAGGGACATTGGAGGCGATGTAGAGAGGTATCGATCGATTTCGGCACCTTCTTTTATCCTCCTTTTGAGGATAGGACGGAGGGCGTTCTCCTGCTATCCCTACATAAGGGGGGAGTTCTTTTTCTAGGAAGGTGGGAACAAAATCCGCTCTTTCATCGTCTAATTACCGGAGGTGGTAACATGAAGCGCATGATGTTGCTCTTTGGGTTGCTCCTTTTCCTCGTGGGGTGTGCGCCAGTCCTCTCCGAGGTGCTCCCTGAAGGTTCGCCCACCCCCGTGGCCACTAAGCCCATCCTCCTTCCGGTGAAAACCCCTCTCTCTGAGGGAAGCCCGCTCATCGCCTTTCGGCGGAGCGGGGGGCTCGCAGGGGTGAGCGAGAGTTGGGCCATCTATGAGGATGGCCAGGTTGTCTACCAAGAGGAGATGAAGGGCGAAAGCGCGGCCGGGGAGATAGAGGCCCAGGAGTTGGCCGGGCTTCTGGCACTCATAGAGGGGACGGGCTTCTTCTCCTTTAGCGACTCCTACATGCCCCAGAATATCTGCTGTGACCGGTTCTCCTATGGGATAACCGTCTTCAAGGATGGCCAGAGCAAGAGGGTGACCACCATGGACGGGGCGGAAGCCCCAGAGGGGCTCTGGACCATCATCGGGGAGTTAAACCGTCTCCTGGCTGAAGTCGGCGATTAATAGAGAAAAACGGTAAAAAGGGGACTGGATATCCGGTCCCCTTTTCTATTTCTTCATGCGCTAATATAGACTGGTCATGGATAATTCTTGAGCACCAGGGGTAGGTACACGTTGTACGCACCAGGCGGTGGCGCCACTGCACACGTATAGATGCGGACATCGTCGATGAACCAGCCGTAGTCATCGTAACTAACGTCGGTGCCGATGCGGAAGCGGAAACGGACGCTTTGCCCGGCTAGGGAGGTGAGGTTAAGACGACTGGAGTAGTAGCCGTGGCTGTCATCGACAAAGGCTTGCTTGCCTCCTAACGGGTTGCCATAGCCAGAGGCGATGATCCCGTTGTAGCCGCTATGGGTGAACCACGATGGGTCAACGTCGCTCCAAGAGCCTCCGCTGTTGGTGCTGTACTGAAGGATGCCGCCGTCCCAGTAGTAACTAGGACCGTCATCTTCGAACCCGTGAGCATGGTTGAAGTGCATATAAGGTATGCTCCCGGAGGGGAGGGTCACGTCTGAAGTCATAGCCATATAGTAGTCGCCTATATAATCGTAATCATAGCCCCAGAAGTTATAGACGCCGCTTGTGGCGTAGGTGGCGTCGAAGCCGTAGGGATTAGCCGTCTGGGGGTAATACCACTCATCGACACTCCCACTTGCCGGGCCATGGGTCCAGTTACCACTTGAGGTATTCTCCAGGTTATCGAAGAAGAGGTTATTGGGCGAGCCGGAATCGCAGATGGGGGCCTCATTGGCGGGGCAGGAAGGAGGTTGCGAGTTCATCTCGGTGGCGTCAACAGCGTCTCGTACCTCCTGACAATCGGTTCCGTAGCCTAGGTTGAGGCACGCTTGGTAGAGGTTGTCATAGAGATCGGCGTAGTCAGAGGCGGAGGTGAACAAGTTAGTTTGGACCTCGTAGAAGATCTTGGCCGTCTTTTCAAGGCTGATGCTGGTGATGGTGTAGCCGTTGAAGGAGCCTCCGTCCACCAAGAGATAGGCGGCCTTGTTGCCGACTCCACTATTGGTGTGGACTCCGCCGCCGTCGCTTTCCTCGCACCAGTAGTTACCGCTGGTCATCTTGTCGGGGTCGTTGTAAGCCGGAGGGTTGCTCATACTGCGGATGGCGCCAATGGGCAGATCCTCGCCCATCAACCAGCGAACACCTGCCCCATCGTTACCCGCGCCATTGGTCAGGTCAACGAATTCGCCCCAGATGTCGGAGAAAGCCTCGTTGATGGCCCCAGACTGGTAGTAGTAGAAGAGACCGGACTCGTACTGGGTGACGCCGTGGGTCATCTCATGGCCCACCACGTCATCGGCCGACGCGTACCCCTGGCCATAGACCATCTGCTCACCGTTCCAAAAGGCGTTGGCATAGGGGCATGGGGAGTACGGGTCGCAATAGCGCACGGTGGAGATGAGGTTCATCCCGGTGTTGTTAATGCTATCCCGGCCGTGGTAGGTATAGTAGAAGTCATAGGTATCGCCGGCGTAGTCGTAGGCATCGTCCACGTCGGTGATGCCAGTTGCGCCTTGTCCCTCGGTACGCACGGGGCCATTGCCAGGCAGACCATAGGCGGGGTTGTTTTGGTTATCGTAGATCAACCGGTTCTTGGCGGTATCGATCTGGTTGAAATGTAAGGCCACCGTGCCCAGGTGGGCGTCTATCAGAACCAGTTCGCGGATGGGCAAGAGTTTCCTGGGTTCCACATCCATGCGCCAGACGAGGGAGTTGAGAGTTAGGCCGGGGCCCCCGAGGAGGATAGGGTTATAGATCCAGAGTTCCGGCTCGGTGGCGGTCAGGTCGGCCATGCTTAGACCATAATCTTTGGCCACCTTTCCCAGGGCAATTTGTTGGGCGGTTTCGGCGTTGATGGTGGGAACGATATCAACTGCCAAGTCGGGCAAGATCTCGCCGTTGGCCGAAAGGACGTTCTTTTGGGCGTCCACTTGCACGATCAGTTCGCCACCCAAAACCGGTATGCCCTGATAGACCTGTTGGAAGCGGACGAAGGAGCGGCCACGATCAGCCAAATTAGTCCGCATCACCCTGAGTTCGCTCGCTTGGTCTGTCAGACCGAAGAGGGGGCCGTAGGTTACGAGGAAGTGGCGAGCGGCCTCCTCTGGGGTAGCCCCTGCCACGAGCGTAGCCGGCCTGGGGATGGGGTGGGCTGGGTCGGTGCCAATGAAACGGACCTTACCGGTTAGGGCGTGATAGGAGATGCGCACCTTCCCCTCGGTTTGGCGTTGTAACTGTTCAATGAGGGCCGGAGGCGGTGGCTCCTGAGGGGAGGGGCTGGAAAGAGCGGTCGATGATACGGTGAATAATAGGATGGTAAGGAGAAGGATAAGGCTACCGATCGTTAGGGGTCTTATCATGAAGCCTCCTTGTGCCGAATGATAGCGCACGGACAGAAACGGAATATGCCCTCTCTTTCGCTGACAATTTATAATATCCTGTTTTGAGTTTTTTGTCAATCGCACGCTGAGGCTACTAGACTGTGCTCTGGGAACCGAAATCCCCCTTTAACCGTCTATTAGACGGAATTCATGTGTAAGGAGGTTCTATGATGAAGGGGGTAGTTCTGATCATCGCCTTGCTGGCCTTGCTCATGGGTTGCGGGCCGGGCGGGCTCACCGAGTCGCCCACTCCAACTCTCATAGAGACCCCACGGCCAGGTGGGGAGGCCACTCCCACGTCGCAGCCTGGCGGCATCCCTAACCCTGCTTCCAAGTATTGTGTGGATCAGGGGTACAAACTGGAGATCAGGAGTGATGAGTCTGGCAACCAGTACGGGGTTTGCATCTTCCCCGATGGGAGCGAGTGCGAGGAGTGGGCCTTCTTCCGCGGGGAGTGCGCCTACGAAGAATAGCCAGGTGCCGATAGAAGCCTGACCGTGTAGGTAGGGCGCGCATCCTGAACCGGGAGAGGTCTTCGCTAGTTACGCCCTAGGTGACCTCTCTGCCCCTTACCCATAAGAAAAGGAGGAGCCAGCCTTGGCTCCTCTTCTCCATGCAAGCAGCACGATGAAGTGGCCTAGTAGTTCCTCATCGTCAGTAGACGGAGATGTCGTCCAGGGCGATCTGGGCGCCATCTACACCTAGATACTGGAAGGCTATCCTCACTGGGCCGCCCGGCAAGTAGGGTGTGAGGTTGAAAGTGCTCTTTGACCAAACAAAGGTACCGGCCCAGTTATCGTCGGCTTTGCCCAGGTAGATGTCATCGCCGCCACCCCAAGGTCCCCGAACCAACCAGACATTTAGGTCGCAATTGTCGTAGGTATCGCGACACCAATAGAGACTGCCAAACGACCAAAACTCCAAAGTGCCAGAGGTGATACCTATCGCCGGGCTGAGTAGGACTTCATCTTGCGGGTTGAGCCAGGGATCGTATTCACAGTCCGCAGCGTAGGAGCCGGAGTGGGGATTGAAAGAGAATATCTTCCACGTCTCATTTACATTAGTCTGGATCAGGCTCCAGCCAGAGGGGGCACCACGCCGCCTTCGAAACCTTCAGTCAGGCCAGAAAGTGGGTAGTTCTTCATTACTAGGGGGAGGTACACCGTATTGGTGAGGGGAGGGTAAAAGATGTAGTTGGCAGAATAACCCACATTGGAGATCCCGTATTTGATGCGCATGTAGCCGCTTTCACCCCAGCCTGACCCCCAGGAGTTTCTTAGAATCCATACCCCATCGGCGTCATCCCAACCCACCAGGACCACGGCGTGGTTGACATCATAGGTGCAAGACTCGTTGGTTTCGAAAACGCCGCCAGTATAATATGAAAACGAGTAGCCTGCACAGACGGCAACGGAGACGGGCCCACGGTCGTAGATCGCCTGCTTTATAGCCGCCACAGAGGGGATACCATATTCGGGCCCTACATAAGCCCAGGGACGAATCTTCTCGTGATGGGTGTGCGGTGGACTGCAGGCAACTTGAGAAGCCACGTAGGGGAAATCAGCCTCGTAAACCGCCCCGGCGTCAGGCTCGCCTGGTGGTACCTTCCACGAATGGTAGTCGTGGGCCCACCACCCACCGTCGCAAGACCAGCCATCGATGTTGCAGGAAAGGAGATACTGTTCTGAAAGGTTCTTGGTAAGCGCATCGTGGATTAGGATCTTGGATTCCAATGGAGCCGCTGTGCCGAAGGCCCAGCAACTCCCGCAATCACCCTGATCTTTTATCGGGGTGCAATACCCCCCAGCACACCAATTGAAGGATGTAGGAAGGCCTAGTTGAGGTTGGTCAGCGACAGATACGGGGCTCCCCCTAGAGGATTTGGCTGGGAGAGTGGGAGGGGTCTCAAAGGCCTCTGGGAAAACATAGACACCTGTAAACGGCCCCACCGCCTGCATCTGAATGGAGAAGGTCTTGGCCGGTTCCACACCCTTCTCCCAAGGGCGACGGTAGGCCAACTTAAGGGTGGTCTGGCCCTCTCCCACCGCCTGGAAGCGCATGATCTGCTTGGCTGGAGCACCAAGGAGATTCGATTCTTGTTGGAACTCGATCTCTCCCACCTGGCGCAGAAGCCTTTCGTCTAACCCCCCCACCTCCCACAAGTAGCCAGTTGAGGGGTTGCTTTCCAGAGCGATGACCAAGAGTTGATCTCCTCTGAGTTCGACCTGGCGACCGTCGTCTTTCCCGCTTAACCTGATTTCCGTGGGGGGAATCGGGGTCGGCGTTGGCGGCTGCGGTTCTTGAGAAGGCGGGTTAGAGAAGGCGCTCAATGATAAGGTCAAAGCCAGGACGATAACGAGGAGAAAGATGCCTGCCTTTACAATCCTTTTCATTTGAAGACCTCCTGAAAAGAAACCCGGGTCAGAAAAGGTCGAGTTATGGCCACTTTATACATTATCATTATTATACCATATTTACGGCTCATTGGATGATAGTTCTTTTGTGTTATTGAATGGGCCGGGCAAGCCATTGTCTCTGTGAAAACCCAATTCATTCTAAATAGGAACCGGCTATTCCAGAAGTGAAGGGCTGGTTTTTCTGGCAGGGCTTTCATGGTATAATGTGGGTCGCTTTTGAGAGGAGAGGCTGTCCCTCTGGCGAAGGCGAGGATTGAGACCCACAAGGCGCTACCATTACGAACGAGAAACCGAGAGAGGCTTCTTCGAGATGGTCTACGATATGGTGGCCCAGATACCTTATGGGAGGGTCGCCACCTATGGGCAGATCGCCTTATACCTTGGGCATCCGAGAGCCGCTCGCACCGTGGGCTGGGCCCTTCATGCTCTCCCCGAGGGCAAGGAGATACCTTGGCATCGGGTGATAAATAGCCAAGGGAGGGTAAGTACCTCGTGCCTTACCCACCCCGCCGATCTCCAGAGGGCTATGTTGGAGGAGGAAGGGATAGTCTTCGATGAGAGGGGGTTTGTTGACCTTGCCCTTTACCGCTGGGAGACAACGGATGGGAGGGGCCCGAAGGAGGGGGACGGTAGATGGCCCGGATAGTCCAGGCCGGGGGGATAGTCCTTTTAGATAAGGGGGTAGTCCTCCGCCGGACGGCCAAGGGGGAATGGGTCTTCCCCAAGGGGGATGTGGAGGAGGGCGAACTACTTTCAGAGGCCGCGGTCCGGGAGGTGGCGGAGGAGACAGGCCTCCATTGTCAGATCCTCTTCGAGGCTGGGAAGATCAACTATCTCTTGGGAGGTGACGAGTATCTAGTCCATCTCTTCGCCATGGAGGCGAAAGAAAAGTCGCCCTTCTGGCAGTATCATGAGGGTAGAGACGCTTTTCTCTTCTCTCCAGAGGAGGCGCTGGAGAGGGTGACTTTCCCGGATACGAGGGAGGTCCTGGAGAAGATGCTCGCACGCCTGGAGGAGTCCTGAAGGCACCTATGGTTGAGAGGGATAAGGCGAAGGAGTTCGATTACGGCGGTCAGGCGGTGATGGAGGGGGTGATGATGCGCGGTCGAGAGTCTATGGCTGTGGCCGTGCGTCACCCCTCAGGGAGGATAGTGATTCATAATGAGCCACTGGAGAGCCTCCTCTACACCAGCCGCTGGTGGAGGCTTCCCTTCCTTCGAGGTCTGGTCGTCCTCTGGGATACCTTGGCCTTGGGGATGCGGAGCCTAATCTATTCAGCCAACGTGGCCTTAGAGGAAGAGGAGGTGGAGTTTCGAGGGCCAGCGGTCTGGGGGTTAGTGCTTGTCTCCCTAGCCTTCGCTATCGCCATCTTCTTCCTAGCGCCTCTCTTCTTGGTGGGCCTCATAGACCGGTTCATCACCTCCGCCTTAGTTAGCAACCTCCTCGAGGGGGTTCTGCGCTTGGGGCTCTTTCTGGGCTACATCGGGCTGATCGGCCTCCTTCCCGACATCCGTCGTTTCTTCGCCTATCACGGCGCTGAGCATAAGACCATCAACGCCTATGAAGCCGGCGCGCCTCTCGATCCCGCTTCCGTCGCCACCTATGCCACGGTTCATACCCGGTGTGGCACCGGCTTCCTCCTTTTCGTCCTAGTCCTTTCCATCCTCCTCTTCGCCCTCTTGGGGAGGCCGCCGTTTGCTTATCGTATCCTCTCTCGACTACTCCTCATCCCCCTCATCGTGAGCCTGGTCTATGAGTTCATTAAGTTTGCCGCTCGCCACAGGGATAACCCTCTCCTGCGGGCTCTAGTCTCGCCTGGTTTAGCCCTCCAGAGCCTCACCACCAGGGAGCCTGACGAGGGGATGTTGGAGGTGGCTATCGCCGCGCTTGACTCTGTGTTGGCGACGAAGGGTTGAAGAAAGAGTGAGGGAGCCCGTGGTTGCCAAGGAGATCCAGATCGAGGACGACCTCGCGCTCGATTCTGAGCGGGTCATCCGCAACCCTGACGACACCTGGTTCATCGACCATCTTGCGCCCTACTACATCATCACCAGGGATAACCAATACCTTTTCGCCAGCACGCAGGCTGGACGGAGACCAGATCGTGTTTTCTACATGGTGCCAGAGGGTTATAAGTTAGGCAAGAGACAGAGGCCATTCGAGCGCGAGATAGGTCTTAGGCTCTATAAGGTAGTCAAGCGCTACCTTAAGGGCTGTAGGGTGCTAGTACAGGAGGGGATCCAGGGGGAGGCGGGCTATAAGAGCGGCCTGCGTATCATCTTCAGCCTCAAGAACCCTCACACCGCTTACATTGCCTGGATGGGGCTTCAGATGGTATACCCTCCAGAGGAGGGTATGGGAGTACAGTGCTGGAACTATATAGTACCGGAGCGGCTGCCCGACGATATAGTGTCCGAAATCCGTACCTTCTGGCCCGATTTCGATCCCGATGAGCCCTTGACGCTCCATGACCTGACAGAGATGAAGCGGGATGTGCGGCGGGTGATGAGCCTGCGCACGGACTATTTCGGCAGCGCCTTCAAGAAGCCCAACCTAACCATGGTTTGGAATCGAGGGGAGGCTGATGGTTTTATTTCCTACCATGCCGGTATCACCAAAGACCGCGTCCTTAAAGGCCTTTCCGGCACGGGCAAAACAACTCTCTCCGTTGGGGCCAATCTGCAGCAGGATGACGCCTGCCTAGGTAAACCCTACTACGGGGATGGTAAGATCACCAAGGTGCAACTAATCGGTCTGGAAGCGGCTAGTTTCGCCAAGTCGGAAGGGCTGATCGAGGAGAGCCCTGAGTGGCCTGGCCTGATGAAGTCGCGCGAGAGTTACCCCGACGGCTCGCATCCCATCGTTTTGGCTATGAATATCGACTGTGAAGGGGTTGAGTATCGCCTGAAAGAGATCGCCGGCTACATGGTCAAGGTCCCCCGCCAGATTCCTGGGGAAAAGATCGGCTCGCTCCAATGCACGCGCTATGCCAAAAGCGGCACCACTAATGGGCGTTTTATCTTCAGGTTTTCCGAGGTGAATCCTGATTGGAAACCCGGTTTGAAGAAATGGCTGAGGACGGAGGCTCTTTCCTTCCGACGCTTCGATGTGATGGAGCCAATATTCCGCGTCATCGACCCCCTGATGGCTGTGGCGTTGGATTCAGCCTGCGAGTCGGTGATAACCTCCGCTGTAGCGGGCAAGATACCGGGCACCCGCGTTCGCTCCTACGCTGCCACCGACTTCATGGCGGGAGAGCAATCGCGTCAGGCGCTGGCCAAGTTAAAGATGTACACCGATTTGGGGCTGGGGCTTGATAGCAGGCTGGTCTTCATCATCGTCAATACTGGTTACGTGGGCGAGTATGAGATCGACGGCAAACAGATCCGAATGCTGGGTGAGAATGGCGAGCCGATTGTCAAGATCGACGAGGCCACTGGTCAGCCAGACCTGGATGCTCGAGGCAACCCGCGTTACCTCGGCCGAGGGGAGAAGATAACGGTTGAAGATTCAAAGAGGTTGGTGGATTTAGTAGAGCACCGCAAGATCGAGAAGTGGATCGCCCACCCGCTCTTCGGCTATCTGATCCCCGACCCGAGGGAGTTGGAAGAGAAGCATGGGATGAGCGGCTTCCGGAGGCGCTTCAATCTGTTGCATTACTATACTCCTGAGGAGATCATCGAGTTCTACAAGAGGGATATCGCTGAGCGGACGGAGTTCCTGCGCACCCTTTTCGCCGGGCAGGAAGGCGAAGAGGACTTAAAGCCGGTGATCGAGGTTTGGGAAAAGTGTGCCATTCCTGGGCCAGAAACGATCCGAGCCTTCTATGAGGAGCATTATGGTTGATGGCCCCTAAGCGAGGTTGCTTAACACCTTTATTGACCAAGTTCGCAGGGCTCGACCGGAGATAGTGGCGGTTTATCGCCTAGGTGAAGTCGGTTAGATGCCTAAAGCGAAACAAGGCGTTTACGATATCGAGATCAACTACGACTGGTGCAAGGGCTGTGAACTCTGTATAAAGTTTTGCCCCTTCGACGTCTTCGAATCCGATGAGGAAGGGAAGCCCATAGTCGTGAGGCTAGAGGCTTGCACCAATTGCAAACTTTGCGAGTTGCACTGTCCCGATTTAGCCCTTCTGGTGCGAGAGTTATGAGGTACGAGATCCGATTAGCAGGGAAGGGAGGCCAGGGGTTGGTGCTGGCTGGCCTGATCTTGGGGGAGGCGGCGCTCAGAAGCGGCCGCAACGTGGCCATGAGCCAATCCTACTCTCCCCAGGTGCGGGGCGGCATCTCCCTCTCCGAGGTGGTCATCGACGAGGGCGAGTTTATCTATCCCAAGGCTACTTCTCCTGACCTCCTCCTAGTGATGAGCCAGGAAGCCCTCGAGGAGTACGCGAGCCAGTTGTGCCCTGGAGGAACGGTGATCATCGACTCTACGGAGGTGGAGTGGGAGCCCCAGGTTGAAGGAAGGGTGATCAGGGTTCCCATCACCCATTTGGCTCGGGAGAGGCTAAGGGCGGTGGTAGCCAATATGGTGGCCTTGGGGGTCCTGGGTGGGGCTACAGGCGTAGTCTCCAAGGAGAAGTTGATAGAGGCGCTCCACGCCCATGCTCCCAAAGGGACGGAGCGGCTGAACGAAGAGGCCTTGGCTCTAGGCTGGGAAGAGGGGGAGAGGGCAAAAGGGTATATACTCTAACAAACGAAAAGAGCGTCCATAGACCGTGGCGTCACATTTTAATAGCGGCCGATCTAGTGTCGGCTAATTTTCTCTCTTACGGTTCCTTGACCCCCGGCCTCGCTTCACGTAGAATCAAGATATGAGCGTATCTATTACTTGCTACGATGGTGTCCTCTCCATAGGCGGCAATAAGATCCTCTTGGAGGACGAGGGGAGAAAGACGCGCCTCTTTTTCGACTTCGGTCTTCCTTTCAGCCGCCGATATTGTTTCTTCGAGGAGTATCTCAAACCTCGTGCCGGGGTCGGGCTCCGGGACCCTCTTCGCTTGGGGCTCCTGCCTCCCTTGGAGGGGATCTATCGGGCCGATTTTGTGGCTGCCTTGTCGCCAGAGGATAAGGCTTTCCTGGCCTCATCGCCCTTGCACCGTCATCTCGATGTGGATGGGGTCTTGCTCTCCCATGCCCATCTCGACCATTCGGGCTACATCTCCTTTCTCCATGGCGATATCCCCATTTATACCACAGCCATGACCGCTTTCATCGCCAAGGCGGTCCAAGACACAGGTCAGCCCTCGGATATAGAGCGAGAGGTATGTTACCTTGCCTGGCGAAAGGAGGAGGAGGGGGTGCTACGGATTGTGCAGGATAGGAAGAGTCCTTTCTATGACTATCAGGGGCGCGCCTTTGTCTTCTTAGATCAGCCCTCGCTGGTGGAGAGTGGTTTCTGGTCTCGTTCCCCGGTCTTCACCAAGGAGATAAGGCCCCAGATTGGGAAAGGAGCGGTGGATAGGATCGGGAGCCTCCCCTTGCGCTATTTCCCTGTAGATCACTCCCTCTTTGGAGCCACCGCCTTCGCTGTAGAGACATCAGTGGGTTGGGTCGTCTATACGGGAGATTTCAGGCTCCATGGAAGATATGGCTATCTCACTGAGAAGTTCATCGAGGAGGTAGCCACTCTGGACCCCGTGGCCCTTCTCTGCGAGGGGACGCGGATCGATGATGATAAAAGGGTCACCGAGGAGAAGGTTCTCGATGCCGCTTTGGAGGCGGCAAAGGGGGCTTCGGGACTCATCATAGCCGACTTCGGGGCCCGTAACGTGGAGCGTCTGATCACCTTCCTCCAGGTGGCGAAGGAGATGGGGAGAAGGCTAGCCATATCCCCAGTTGATGCTTATCTCCTGGAAGCGATGAGGCTTGCCTCCCCAGGCCTGCCCGATGTGGCTCAAGATGAGCATCTGGTGGTCTATGCCGATGTGAAGAGCGCCCCTCGACCCTGGGAAGAGAAGGTGAGAAACCGGTATCGTCGGGAGGGACGGCTCATCGGAGCCCCTGAGGTGAGGGCCGATCCAGGGGGATACATCCTTTGTTTCAGTTTCTTCGACATCAACGATCTCGTGGACATCGAGCCGAAGGAGGCTACCTATATCTACTCCTCCAGCGAGGCCTTCAACGAGGAGATGAAGATGGATCTCTGGCGGCTGCGCAACTGGCTGGACCATTTCCATATCCGTTTCGTGGGCGATCCTGATGACCCCTCAGCCGATAAGCGGCTACACGCTTCAGGCCACGCCAGTGGCAGAGACATCATTGAACTGATACGCCGTATCCGTCCTCGGGTGGTGATACCCATCCATACGGAGAAGCCGAAACGCTTTTCCTACGAGTTGGGGGGAGATATTAGAGTTCGTTTGCCCAAGGAGGGCAGACCGATGGAGTTAGGATGAAGATAATATACCGAGATAAGGAATGGGAACTCCCGGGCAGGATGACCGCCCGGGATGCTATCAAGAAGGTGGGGCTGGACCCTGAAGCGGTGCTCGTCGTCCGCAACGGCCAACTGGTCACCGACGATGTTATCCTGCGCGATGAAGATGAGGTGAAACTGATAGCCGTGGTTTCGGGAGGCGATGGTGAGGTGTCGTAAATGCCCTAGGCCCGCAGCCATAAACATGCGTCAACATAAACTGGCCCTCTGTGGGGAGCATTTCCTGGAATGGATGCCGGCACAAACTCAACGGTTCATCGAGAAATATGAGATGTTCGGCCCAAAAGAGGCCATCTTGGTGGCCGTCTCCGGGGGGAAGGACAGCCTCAGCCTATGGGATGTGCTTCTACGCCTTGGCTACGAGGCTCAGGGCCTTTATATAGACCTGGGCATCTGGGAAGAGGGTTATTCTTCTAACTCTTTAGCCAAGGTACATAAGTTTATGGAGAAGAAGGAAGGGGTCAGGCTGAAAGTGGTGGGCGTGAAGGAAGTCTATGGAAAGTCGATCCCCCAGTTGGCTAGGGAGAGGCCGGGACAGAAAACCTGCTCCCTCTGTGGACTGGTGAAACGGCACATAATGAACGAGGCCGCCCTGGAAGAGAGGGCTATCTTAGCCACCGGACACAACTTAGACGATGAGGCGGCCGTTCTTTTACAGAACGTCCTCTACTGGCAGACGGGGTATCTTCTTCGTCAGGCCCCGGTGCTCCCCTCCGCCCATCCCCGGCTGGCGCGGAAGGTGAAGCCCTTCTTCAGGTTCTACGAGCGGGAGATAGCGGCTTACGCCATCCTAAGAGGGATCGACTACATCTATGAGGAGTGTCCTTTCGCCACGGGAGCCACTACCATCTTTTATAAAGGGTTGTTAAACCGCCTGGAGGAGAGGTCGAGGGGGGCGAAGTTGCATTTCTACCTTAGTTTCCTGCGAGCCAGGGAGAAGGGGCTTTCCCTTCGCATGCTGTCCTTCGGTCCTAACCAAGGGTTAGAGTTAGGCGAGTGCGAAAGGTGCGGCCAGCCCACTACGGCGCCAGGGCTCTGTGCTTTCTGTCGGTTGTGGAAGGTAAAAGAAGCGGAGGTCCGATAGATGCGGAGGGGGTATAGATATTTCGACCTGGTGATGGCCGTCTTTGTGGCCGTGTTGCTCATCTCCAATGTCGCCTCTTCGAAGATCCTAGATCTGGGGCCTTTCACCTTCGATGGGGGGACCATCCTCTTTCCCATCTCCTATATCTTTGGCGACATCCTCACCGAGGTTTACGGCTACAGCCGTTCCCGCAGGGTGATCTGGATCGGCTTCGGATGTGCGCTTCTGATGGCCTTGGTCTTCGCCGTCGTAGGAGTGTTGCCGCCAGCAGAGGGGTGGGAGGGGCAGGAGGCCTACATGACCATCCTGGGCCAGACCCCTCGCATCGTCTTAGGCAGCCTTATCGCCTATTTCGCGGGAGAGTTCTCCAACTCCTATACTTTGGCCAAGATGAAGGTGTTCACCCAGGGGAGATGGCTCTGGACTCGTACCATCGGGAGCACCATCGTAGGTCAAGGGGTGGATACGCTCTTTTTTGTCCTCATCGCCTTCTACGGCCTCTATACCCCTTCTCTCCTTTTAACTATCATCATCTCCAACTACTTCTTCAAGACCGGCTTTGAAGCCCTGGTCACTCCTCTCACCTATTTCGTGGTCAATAGCCTGAAGAGGGCGGAGAACGAAGACTACTACGACGTGGATACCGACTTCAATCCTTTCCGGGTGGCGGCCTAGATTCGCAACCAGGAATGGGCCCCTGTGTTCTACTTTTATGTGGAGATGGTTACCACTGGCCTTTTGGCAGCCCTTATGGGCTACTTCCTGGGAGCCTTTCCCACCGGTTATATCGTGGCTTGGCTATGGAAAGGCGTCGACATCCGCCAGTACGGGAGTGGCCGGACGGGAGGAGCCAACATCCTTCGCACCGTAGGGCCCATTCCCGCCGCCATCACCGCTTTGGGAGATGTAGGCAAGGGTGTGGTCGCCGTGCTGGTGGCCAGAGCGTTGTGGCATAACGAGGCGGCAGCGGTGGTGGCCGCTCTCGCGGCCTTGGTGGGCCACAATTGGTCCCTCTTTCTGGGCTGGCATGGCGGGGCAGGGGTAGGGATCACCTTCGGGGGTCTTTTGATCCTGGAGCCTTTGACCACTCTGGTTGTGGCTCTTTTCGGATTCCTAGTAGCCGTTATCTCTCGCTATGTCTCCCTGGGCTCCCTCGCTTTCGCTCTCTTGATACCTCTGGCCCTTTTAGGTCAGGGGCTCTTCTTGCGAGGCTCCTGGGAGCATCTGACCTTTGGTATCCTAGCCGGAGGGATCATCATCTTCGCCCATCGACCCAATATCGGTCGTCTTCTTGAGGGTACGGAGCGACGGATCGGGGAGCCAGGGGAGAGGAGGAGCCAGTGAGCGGTGTGGCTGTTATAGGGACTGGCAGTTGGGGGACGATGGTAGCGGTGATGCTGACTCAAAGGGGGCTCTCTGTTACCCTCTGGGCTAGGACGGAGGGAGAAGCCCAGGAGTTGCGATTGCGGAGAGAGAACCGACGTTTTCTCCCTGGGGTGATCTTGCCTCCTGAACTTGTCATCACCGCCTCCCTGGCTGAAGCCGTGGAGCCATGTAATCTCCTCTTTATGATAGTGCCGGCCCAGTCGATGCGAAAGAATATTAGGCTGGTGCGGCCTCACCTACGATCGGGGACAGTGATCGTAAGCGCAGCCAAAGGGTTAGAGATAGAGACCGGCCTTCGCATGTCTCAACTCATAGAGGAAGAGGTGGGGCCGGGTTTTTCACTTTGTGCCCTCTCCGGGCCCAACCTGGTGAGGGAGATAGCGGCGGGGTTGCCTGCTAGCAGTGTGATAGCCTCCTCAGATATCGATGTAGCGGTGCGGGTTCAAAAGAGCATTATGGGGCCTCGCTTCCGTGTCTATGCTCACGATGACATCATAGGAGTGGAGTTGGGAGGGGCTCTGAAGAATATCATCGCCATAGGGGCCGGGGCGGCCGATGAGTTCGGCTATGGGGATAACGCCAAGGCGGCGTTTATGACTCGGGGACTGGCCGAGATCGCTCGTTTGGGCGTGGCGGCGGGGGCCAACCCCCTTACCTTCGCTGGGTTGGCTGGCATCGGGGATCTGATATGTACCTGCTCTAGCCGCCATAGCCGAAATCACTATGTGGGGGAGGAACTGGCCAAAGGGCGCAGCCTAAAAGATATACAAGCCTCTATGATCATGGTCGCCGAGGGGATCTATACCACCAAGGCGGCGAGAAAGTTGGCCCGAAAATATGGGGTAGAGATGCCCATTACCGAGGAGATCTACCGGGTGCTTTTCAAAGGGAAGGATCCCCGCCTGGCGGTGAGGGAGTTTTTCGGGCGCGCTCCCAAGCGAGAGTTGGAGGGCCCTTTGGAGAAGTGGCTGGAGGGGGTGCGGCTTTGACAAAGTTAATGAGAGATGGTATCTTCTGGGGGAGAAGAGCGGAAGGAGATGTTGATGAGTAAAGTAGTTGCCATCAGCGATGAGAGTTTTGAGGGAGAGGTGATCAGGGCTTCGATCCCGGTGATTGTCGATTTTTGGGCGGAGTGGTGTGGGCCTTGCCATCGGCTCACCCCCCTGGTGGAGGAGATCGCTTCCGAATACGATGGGCGGCTGAAGGTGGTGAAGATGGAAGTGGACCGTAACCCTACTGTCCCCACCCTGTACGGAGTCCGCGGTATCCCCACCCTTATCCTTTTCCTGAGGGGCCAGCCAGTGGAGAGGCTCGTAGGGTATATGCCCAAGCCCCAACTGGTGGCTAGGATTGAACCGTACCTTGATTAAGCGACAAGGGAGGCTTTTAGGGAAAGACGAGGCCCAATCCTTTTGGTGGGGCCTCGTCTTTGTGGCAGGTTATGGCTCTGGAGGCTCGTCACCTTTAAAATAGGATAAGGTATCTGTCAAGGCCTGAAGCAGAATTTTAAGGTTTTGAGAAAGGGGTGGATAATCCCAAGGGGGATGAGATCTCGCGTGTTAGCGTTCAAGGGGAGGCAACTTTTCCAGGCTACATTTCCGTGCTGCCGAGGTGACGATCTTGGTCAACTCTTTCTCTACCTCCGGCGGTATCTCTTTAGGTTGATAGGCGGCGATGATCTCCTCGGCTCGTTCGTGGGCACGCTCGACTATGCTCTTTCCGCCCTCGTTCTCCCAAGCCTGTCGGGTGTGGCGGTCTATGATCGACGAGGGGATGAACTGCTCCCGGCGAAACCATTCTCGGGTATGTTTGGTGCTCAGGAAACTGCCTTGATGGCCTACCTCTCGCATCAACTCTAGGGGGATCATCTCCTCTCGGGTGGCGATGCCATCTACTAGGCGGCGGGCCATCCCGATAACCTCGTTATCGATGACCAATTTCTCCTCGTTTTGGCAACTCTCGAACTCCAGCATCCCCGCTCCGGAGATCATATTCACTCTGGCCAGGGCGCCCAGGAACGTCCCCAGGGCAGATTCCAGCCCCGCCTGTCCATCTAGGATTTTGGAGTCGCTCATCCCCAGGTAGGCGTGGGTGGGGAGGCCCAAGTGCTTTCCGATCTCTGTATAGGCACAGTCGATCATGATAGTCTCGATGGCAGCCATAGGGGTGGTGCCCTGGCGCATGTCGAAGATTGAGGGCGAGCCGCCGTAGACGATAGGAGCCCCTGGGTTCGTCAGTTGATGGATAACCACTCCGCTCAGGTTCTCTGCCGTATGTTGGGCTAAGGTACCCATCAAGGTGCCGGGCGCCGTGGCTCCGGCCTGAGGCATAGAAACGAGTTCCGCGGGCAAAAAGTAGCGAGCACAATCTACCAGGTTCTGACAGGTGATCTCGCTCCAGAGGAGAGGGGGCGAGGGACAGACGTCGAAGACAGCCAAAGGTCTCTCCCTTAGAGACCGCGCGCTTCCGGCCACAGCCACTAGCATCTCATGCATGAGATGGAGGGTCTCTATGGCGAAAGCCCCGGTGATCACCGGCTTGCGGGCATATTTGAGAACTAGATAGAGACGGTAGAGATCGGCGATCCCCCCTGGCACATCGGAGCAGACTAAAGCGGTGCTCACGGCATCCAACTGCTCCAGCCCCTCCGCCAATTTGAGATGCCTCACCAGATCGGCGGTGACCGGTCGTCTAACTCGCCCCGTTTTGGAGTCGAGGATGAAGATGGCGGCGGAGCCGGGGTCGAATTGGAGATGGTCGCCACTGTACCCTACGGCGATCTCTCCCTCAGCGTTATAGAGGTTAAAGCCTTCCGGAGCGGTGTCCAGGGCCTCTTGGACTAGACGCGCCGGGATGCGAGCGATCCTCCTCCTTTGGTCCACGTTGGCTCCGCTCTGAGCCAATATCCCCAGGGCTTCAGGAGCATAGACCATAACCCCGGGGTTCCAGAGGAGTTGATGGGCTTGGTCGATGATCCGTTCGATCGACCGTTTATCTAAGAACTGTGGTCTAGGTGCGCTCATTAGGAGATCTCCCCTTAACCATGCCTTTCGATTATACCACAATATGATGAGAAGTTTGACTTAGAACTTTTGTTCTGATATAATATAGAAAAAGGCCTTGCGAAGGTGTTGAGAGAGCCAATCTATAGGCCTTTGATGGGGGCTCGCAGGAGTTCTTCCCTTTCAAGTTTTCGAAGCCGTTTTTCAACCCTTCGCGCCTTGCAATAGTTGCAATTTTCTTTCTCTTGTAATAAACTGATTTTAGTAGGTCTTACCAGAGAGAAAGGAGTCTCCAAATGGAGAAGGGGGCGGAGGGTAGAACGTTAGAGGTAGCGCTATCTCAGATAAGGAAGCGGTACGGTGATGGAGCGATTATGAAACTGGGTAGTGCGCGGGGGATGGACGTGGAGGCTATTCCTACCGGTTCCTTGGGCTTGGATATCGCCCTGGGTATCGGTGGCATCCCCAGGGGTCGCATCACCGAGGTATATGGGCCTGAGATGTCGGGCAAGACTACGCTGTGTTATCATATCATCGCTGAGGCCCAGAAGGCTGGTGGCGTAGCGGCGTTCATAGACACGGAGCATGCTATGGACCCAGGATATGCTGCCAAATGCGGCGTAGATGTGGAGAGTCTCTATATATCCCAACCGGATGACGCGGAGCAGGCTTTAGAGATCACCGAGGCGTTGGTACGGAGCGGGGGCGTAGATGTGGTGGTTATCGACTCTGTGGCTGCCCTCGTCCCTCGAGCGGAGATAGAGGGGGACATGGGAGAACCCCATATGGGGTTACAGGCGCGCTTGATGTCCCAGGCCCTCAGGAAACTGGCCGGGGCTATCAAGCGCTCCAATACGGCGGTGATCTTCACTAATCAACTGCGGATGAAGATCGGCGTCTTGTTTGGCAACCCGGAGACCACACCAGGGGGGCGGGCCCTGAAATTCTATTCCGCCGTGCGTCTTGATATGCGGCGAGTGGAGTCTATAAAGGAAGGAACCAATGTAGTCGGGAACCGGACCACCGTCTGGGTGAAGAAGAATAAAGTAGCCCCTCCCTTCAAGAAAGCGGAATTTGACATAATGTACCACGAAGGGATCTCCAGAGAAGGTGACCTCCTAGATGTGGGGGCAGAGATGAGGGTCATAGAGAAGAGAGGTGCCTATTACTCCTATGGTGAGATGCGGTTGGGACAGGGGAGGGAGGCCGCCAAACAGTTTCTCAAGGAGAACCCTTCGTTGGCCGATGAGATCAGCAACCGCATCCGCCTGGAGGTTGGTTTCGCAGAGAAGCCTGCTTCGGAATCGGGTGCGGAAACGGCCGAGGAAGAGGCCACAGTTACTTAGCGAATTTGCCGATGCTCCCTAGCGAAGGGCTAGGAAGAAAAAGATAACCTTATCAGCCTCTTAGGAGAGCCCAAGAGGGTGGTTGTAAATTAGGCGCATTCGAAGAGGGCTCAATAACTACTCTTCTTCTTTGGGTTTTTATTGGCAAATTCGATAGCTGTGGCTCGGAGGCCGCAGCTATTTTATCGAGATGGAAGGCAAAATCACGGCTTTGAGGGAGCAAAAAAGGAACAAGGATCGGGTTAATGTCTATCTGGACGGCCAGTACGCCTTCTCTCTCGGGGCACAGCTAGCGGCTGGACTAAAAGAGGGTGGTTTCCTATCGGCTGCGGAACTGCAAGCACTCCAAAGACAGGACTATTTTGCTAATGCTTACAAGAAAGCCCTCGATTATTTAGCCTATCGGCCCCGGAGTCGGAAGGAACTTAGCGATTACTTATGGGGGAAAAGGGTGCCCGAGGGGATCATAGAGGAGGTCCTGGAAGGCCTAGCCCGAGAGGGACTAGTTGACGATCTGGCCTTCGCTCAATACTGGGTGGAGAACCGCGAGAGGTTTAGGCCTCGCAGCCGGGCCATGCTCCGTTATGAGTTGTGCCGCAAGGGGCTCGATGAGGGGGTGATCTCAGAGGCTTTGGCCGCCGTCGATGAGGAGGAGAGCGCCCATAGGGTGGCTCGCCAACGAGCCTCTAGATATATTCGCCTGGACGAGAGATCTTTCCGCCGAAAGATGAGTCAATTTCTGCGGCGTCGCGGTTTCACCTATCACCTGATTCGAGAGGTAGTAGATTCCCTCCTGCAACAGCGGGGAGGTGATTGAAAGGCAGGAGTTCTCCGTCAGGAGTTCACCTTAGAGGGGGTGTTTGAGAGATGTTTGATGTGGCTAATTTGGTTACGTTTCTAGCGGTAGCGATAGTAGGGTTTGCCATCGGCTATCTGGTCAAGCACTATCTAGGCGCTAGCCGCCTCAGGTCTGCTGAGGCTAAGGCCAACAGCCTCCTGGCTGACGCCCAGACTAAACAGAAGGAGATCGTTCTCCAGGCTCAGGAGGAGGCACTTCGTATCCGCCATCAAGCAGAGGGAGAGAACCAGCGAAGGCGAGCCGACCTCCGAAGGCAGGAAGAGCGGCTACAGCAGAGGCGGGAGAGCCTGGAACGCCGTCTGGAACCTATAGAAGCCAAGGAGAGGCAACTGGAGGCGCGGGAGAGGGAGCTCTTGCGCCAGCGAGAGGAGTTGAAGGAATTGCGCCGCAAGGAGATCCAAGAGTTAGAGAAAGTCTCCTCCATGACCCGCGAAGAGGCGAAAGAGGCTCTCCTACAAGCCATTGAAAATGAGGTGCGCCAGGATGCGGCCCGGGTGATACGGGAGGTGGAGTTAGAGACCAAGGAGGAAGCCGACCGACTGGCTCGGAAGATCATCACCTTGGCCATTCAAAGGTATGCTTCCGACCAAGTGGCAGAGACCACCGTCTCTGTCGTCCCTCTTCCTAGCGATGAGATGAAAGGACGGATCATCGGGCGCGGGGGACGGAATATCCGCGCTCTGGAGAACGCCATGGGAATTGATCTCGTGGTCGACGATACCCCAGAAGCGGTCACCATCTCCAGTTTCGATCCCGTGCGGAGGGAGGTAGCTCGCCTAGCCCTCACTAAACTGATCATGGATGGCCGTATCCATCCGGCCCGCATCGAAAAGGTGGTGCAGGAGTCGCAGGAGGAGGTGGAGGCGACCATCATAGAGGAGGGACAACGGGCCGCCTCCGAGGTGGGCCTCCCGGGGCTACACCCGGAACTGATCAAACTGTTGGGGAAACTGAAATATAGGACCAGTTATGGTCAGAACCAACTGATCCACGCTCTAGAGACGGCCCATCTAGCGGCCATGATGGCTGCGGAGTTAGGAGCGGATGTCAATCTAGCCAAGGAGGCCGGACTGCTCCACGACATAGGTAAAGCGGTGGATCACCAAGCGGAAGGGCCCCATGCGCTCATCGGGGCGGACATCGCTCGCCGCCTAGGCAAATCTCCCCAGATAGTTAACGCCATCGCTGCCCATCATCATGAGGAGGAACCCCAAAGCGTGGAGGCGATCGTGGTAGAGGCGGCTGATGCTATCTCCGGCGCCCGGCCTGGTGCTCGTCGCGAGAGCCTAGAGAGTTACATTAAGCGGATCAAGGCCCTGGAGGAGGTGGCTAACTCCTTTGAGGGGGTCGCTGAATCCTACGCTATCCAGGCCGGTCGGGAGATAAGAATCATCGTTAAACCGGAGGAGGTCGATGACCTGGCTACCATCCGTCTGTGTAAAGATATAACCAAGAAGGTGGAAGAGAGCCTGGAATACCCCGGCCAGATCAAGGTCACCGTCATCCGCGAGACCAGGGCTGTCGATTACGCCAAGTAACCTAGGACGAAGCCCAGACAGGAGAGAGTTAGGGCTTCTTAACCTTTGTGGGGTTGAAAAGGATCTGCTATAATATCCTCGCTTGCCTACTGCGCTGATATGTTTAATATGAGATAGTGCGTCGATGGTCTTGGCATAGTGAGGAGGCCCACTTTTGAGCGCCATCGATGAGGTGAGGGAGAGAACGGACATCGTAGACCTAGTGTCCGCTTATTTCCCCCTACAGAAAGCGGGTCGCAACTTCAAGGCCCTTTGCCCTTTTCATAAGGAGAAGACCCCATCTTTTATCGTCTTCCCCGATAATCAGAGGTGGCATTGTTTCGGGGCCTGCGCCAGCGGTGGGGATGTTTTCACCTTCGTCATGAAGATGGAGAACCTAGAGTTTGGCGAGGCCCTCCGCCTTCTGGCTCGCCGGGCAGGGATCTCCCTTGCCCCTCGTAGGGAAGAGGAGGTGGAGGAGGAGAAAAGAAAACATCTCCTTCTCCGCATCAACGCTGCTGCGGCTCAATATTTTCACCATCTCCTCCGCGAAAGCCCAGAAGAGGAGTTCGTACGAGAGTACCTGGCACGCCGGGAGATAGAGCCCACCAGTATCGAGGCTTTTCAGTTGGGGTACGCCTTAAATGAATGGGAGGCCCTGAAGAGGCATCTTGTGGAAAGGGGGTACGACGAGGCCGACATCTTCGCCGCGGGGCTCAGTGTGGAGCGCGAAGGTGGAGGGTATTACGACCGTTTCCGAGGGCGACTTATCTTCCCCATCCGGGATATCCTAGGGGAGGTGATAGGTTTTGGCGCTCGTGCCCTAGACGATTCCCAGCCCAAGTATCTCAACTCTCCGGAGACCCCGCTCTTTAGCAAGGGCGCAGTGCTCTACGGGATCGACCTCGCCAAGCGAGCCATTCGAGAGAAGGATCAAGCCATCATAGTTGAGGGGTATACCGACGTGATAACTGCGCACCAGAGAGGCTTCAGAAACGTTGTAGCCTCCATGGGCACGGCCCTAACGGAGAATCAAGTGCGGGAACTGAAGCGGCTCACCAAGCGGTTCGTCCTGGCGTTAGACGCTGACAAGGCCGGTGATGCGGCCACTCAGAGGGGCTTGGAGGTGGCTACAGAGATCTTTCGAGACAGCGTAGTCCCTGTCCCCTTGGGGCGCAACCTCATCGGATACGAAGCCCGGCTGGATGCCGATATCCGTATCGCAATCCTTCCGAAGGGAAGAGACCCCGACGATGTCTTGAGGGAGGAGCCAGGGCTTTGGGCTGAGTTGGTAGAGGGGGCTCTTCCGGTGGTGGACTACTACTTCTCTTTGATCTCCTCTCGCTTGGACCTGAGTTCTGCCAAGGGGAAATCAGCGGCCGCCAAAGAACTCTTGCCCATCATAGAGGAGTTGAGCGATGAGGTGGAGAAGAACCATTACTTGCAAAAATTAGCCCGCTTGATTAAAGTAGATGAGAAGAGGCTCTTATCGGAGAGCGAGCCCAAGAGGTTTGTGGAGCCACAGGAGAAGAGGGGCGGTCTCATATCCGGTTTCCCCCCTTATCTCTTCGGTCCAGAGAAGAGGCTACTTCTGCTCTTCTTGGAAGAGCCTTGGCGTATGAATAGGGTAGACGAAGAACTAGAGGAGGTCGGCTCCGAGCCTTTGGCCCCTGAGGATTTCGAAGAGATCGAAAACCGCGAGATATTCTCTGCCCTGCGAAAGCGGTTGTCCGAGGGGATCCTGGAAGGGCAAGGAGAGAGCATGGAAGAGCGATGGGACCCAGAGCGTTTTGGGGCCAATCTGGACGCTATGTTGCAGGAGCGATTCGTCCATCTCCTCGACTTGAAGAGCCGGATGTCTATTCTTGCAGAGAGAGATGGTGACCGGGAAGCGGTCCTTTGTGCGCTGAGGTTACGGGAGTATAGGTTGCAACGGGAGATGGAAACGCTACATTTTCTGGAAAGGGATGCCGAGGAGGAGAAAGATAGAGAGACGCTTATGCAACTAGCTCGCGTGACGAGCGAGCGAAAGGACGAAATGGGGAGAGTCAAAAAGGCGAGATATGAGAAGAGCCTTCTTCGGCGTAACAGAAGGGAACGGCCTTGGGAAGGTTCATGGTTGGTGGAGGCATAATCTCAACATTGGACGGAGTAAGGAGGTATGTCTAAGCCCTCTCCACAAGAGTTGGCGGTCGATGGGTTGATTGCCAAGGCGGCACAACAGAGGTTTCTCACCGAAAAAGCCGTTCTAGAGGTCTTTCCCGAAGTGGAGGGCGACGCGGAAGGGAGCAAAGCCATTCACCGCATCCTCACGGATATGGGCGTGGAGGTGGTGGATGAGGCGGAACCCTATGTCGAGGTGGCGACAGCATCGGCGGAAGGGAAGGGGGAATTGGACATTTTACTTGAGGGTCCGGAGATCTCGAGCGACCCGGTGAGGATGTATCTGCGGGAGATAGGTCGTGTTCCCCTTCTCTCAGCGTCGGAGGAGACGAAACTGGCGGAGGCGATAAAGCGGGGCGACACAGCGCGCCGCTACTTGAGGAAAGGAGAGTTCGACTCCCAAGAGGCGATCAAGGCTAAGATAGATTACTTGGTTGGGCAGCTAGCCCGTCACCGCTTGGCGGAGGCTAACCTGCGGCTGGTGGTGAGCGTAGCCAAGCAATATATAGGCCGAGGGATGTCTTTCCTGGATATCATCCAGGAGGGCAACATCGGATTACTTCGGGCGGTGGAGAAGTTCGATCATCGTCGGGGATACAAGTTCAGTACCTATGCTACCTGGTGGATCCGGCAAGCGATCAGTCGGGCTATAGCCGACCAGGCACGTACCATCCGCATCCCCGTTCACATGGTGGAGACGATACACCGCCTGAGCCGCGCCTCACGGCGGCTTGTGCAGAAATTGGGAAGAGAGCCCACCCCAGAGGAGATCGCGCTAGAGATGGAAGATATCCTGCCCGAGGAGGACAAATTAGCCATCGAAGAGGCATGGGGCAGGAACGAGCCTCTGGATTTGAGCCTGGAGCGTCGGCTCAGGAGGGCGGCGGCGAAAGTAAGGAGGATAATGCGCCTCTCCCAGGAACCTATGTCTTTGGAGATGCCCATCGGGGCTGAAGAGAATAGTTCTTTGGGCGATTTCATCGAGGACGAGTCAATCCTCGGCCCCATGGATGCTGCCTCTCGAGAGCTCCTGAAGGAGCAGATGCAAGATGTTCTCGATTCCTTAAGCGAACGCGAACGGAAGGTGCTGGAACTTCGCTTTGGACTGGTGGATGGACACAGTCGGACGTTAGAGGAAGTGGGTGAGGAGTTCGGAGTGACCCGAGAGCGGATCCGCCAAATCGAGGCCAAAGCGCTGCGTAAGTTACGCCACCCCATCCGCAGCCGGAAACTGAGAGACTACTTGGCTTAAGGTTCACCTCGACCTCGTCCTGAAGGAAAAGTTGACGATATTCGGCCCCTAAAATATAATAGTTATAGATCGTTCCTCGGTAGCTCAACGGTAGAGCAGCCGGCTGTTAACCGGCTGGTTCCAGGTTCGAATCCTGGCCGAGGAGTATAGAAAAATCTAGAGCCCTTTCAGCCTGGCTAGCCATCTTCGAGCACAACTATCACCCTCGGAATCTGGTGGCCGAGCGGGAGAAGTAGTGTGAGGGTTTGGCCACGCTGACGGGTAAGTTGGCTTGCGAGGTTGTCCTAGTAAGAAGAGCCTCCTCCGAGCGAGAATGGAAAGGGTTGGCTAGGTAGCCAACCCTGTTCGATGATATCATCATCGCAGGCCCCGCCTAGTATCAAGACCAGGGTGACTGTGAAGAGAACAAGGTTCAGACCGGCTGAACTCCTGGTCTCCCAAACCCTTCGCAGATAACTCATCTATTCCCTCCTTTCTCCATTAAGGTGATTATATTAATCTACAAAGTCTTATTATGTTAGACTCACCTTTTCCCTCGCTGTCAAGTATGAAAGCGATGAGAGGGTGGAAAAAGTGGGGTAGATTCTTTGACAAACGATAATTTCTTCCACAAGCCTTTATGATTTGAATGATTATAGGGACAGAAAGCAGGGACACATTCAGCGGACGCAATTTCATTCCACTTTGCTAAAGGAGGTGCCGTTTTTCAACAGTTTTTCATCAGCCGGCTTGCGTGGTTTTCGGACGGCAGGTACTCTAGCCAGTTTGGGAGTAGATACCATGTGTCTTGCATCTTCTCTAGGCGTCACCTTACTCCTTGACACCCCATCTCAGATGGGGCATAATGTCACGCCGGTGAACGTCGTTCCAAAATGAGGAGCGACCCTCATGATCGCTGCTGGTGTGAACCCGAAATTTGGAGCGGTGGGAAGACTATGTCATCTATAATCACCAGAGGAGGTGGACTGCATGGCTAGGGTATCGCATAGAGCGGAAGAGGTACCTTGGTCGGGCATACGCAAGATGTTCAATCTAGCGGCCCAAGTGCCAGAGGCGGTGAACCTGTCAGTGGGCCAGCCTGACTTTGATACCCCTGAGCATATTGTGGAGGCTGCTAAGCGGGCTTTGGACGAGGGGCACACTCGGTATACGCCGGGCCTAGGGATACTGCCGCTGCGAGAAGCGATCGCCAGGAAGGTTTGGAGAGAAAATAAGATTCAGGCTGATCCGGCAAAGGAGATAATGGTAACCGTGGGAGCCATGGAGGGGATTATTCTCTCCCTGCTGGCTCTCGTGGACCCCGGCGATGAAGTGCTCATAGGAGACCCCAGCTATACCAACTACGAGGGTCAGATTCGGCTCATAAACGGCGAGCCGGTCAGGGTGCCAGCGCTGGAGAACAACCACTTCAAACTGGATCCCGACGATATAGAGAAGGCCATCACCGAGAAGACCAGGCTTTTGATCATCAACTCGCCGGCCAACCCCACAGGGGCGGTGCTACTCCAATCGGACTTAGAGGCCATCGCCGAGATCGTTAAAGGTCATGACCTCTTTGTGCTCTCAGATGAGGCCTACGAGAGGCTGGTCTACGATGAGGTGGAGCATATAAGTATCGCTCGTCTCCCCGACATGAAAGAGCGCACAATTTCCCTCTTCACCTTCTCTAAGACCTACGCTATGACCGGGTGGCGGATGGGTTATGTGGTGGGCCCCGCAGGGGTGATCGAGCAGATGCATAAGATGCAGGAGGATCTAGCTTCTTGCATCCCTGGCTTCATCCAGCAAGCAGGTATAGTGGCCCTAGATGGCCCCCAGGATTGTGTAGGGGAGATGGTAGCGGAATACGATAGGCGAAGAAGGTTCATAGTCCAGGCTCTCAACGAGATCGATGGAGTCACTTGTCTGAGGCCCAAGGGCGCCTTCTATGCCTTTCCCAACATCTCCTCTTTTGGACGCACCTCCGAGGAGGTGGCGGTATTTCTCCTTAACGAGACCAAGGTTATTTGCGTACCGGGGACCGCCTTTGGACCTCAGGGGGAGGGTTATCTACGCATCTCCTACGCCGCTTCCTTAGAAAATCTGGAGGAGGGTATCAGGCGCATAAAAAAAGGCTTGGGAAGGTTCCAGGGGTAGGCCATTGGCCAACTTGTTAAAACCTATTTATGAGCGAAGGTGAAGCAGGGGAGATAGATCTTTAAGGCCCAGTCATCATCAGGCAAATGTAGGGAGAGAAGGGAGTGATCATGCGTATCGGCATTGCCCGTATAGCCGCGGAAACGAATACCTTCTCCCCCACTCTAACAGACTTGGAAAGCCTTCGGGTCAACGGTATTGCTCGAGGTCAGGAAGTCCTTGAGGATATTTGGCACGAGTGGAATATGTATATCCCCGGGTTTCTTGATGTGGTGGGAGATGAGGAGCTTGTCGGAATCACTTTCGCTCAGGCGAGACCGGCCGGATATCTGACTGAGGAGGCCATGAATACTATTCTCGGATGGTTTACCGAAGATTTGAAGAAGGCCCTCCCTTTGGATGGGCTCCTGTTTTCCTTTCACGGGGCTTTTGCCGGAGTTGCCGATTCGGATGTGGAGGGGTTGGTTCTTCAAAGGGCACGGGAAATAGTGGGGGAGGATGTGCTCATCGGGGCCTCCATGGACCTTCACGCCAATGTGACCCGGAGGAAGATCGAGAATGCCGACCTGATCCGTGGGTTACATACCCATCCTCACGTGGATAGTCGCCAGACCGGACAAAGGGTGGCAGAGATGCTCCTCGCTGCCCTACGGGGAGAGACGAGACCGGTCATGCGTGCCGTCAAGATCCCCATGATCACTCCCGCCGAGACCCAGCTGACGGAAGAATATCCCATGAGGGAGCTGATGGAGGAGACACGACGGCAGGAGTATGATGAGTGGGTTCTCTCATCCTCCATCTTTGCGGTGCAGCCCTGGCTGGATGTCCCGGAAATGGGGTGGTGCACCGTGGTGGTGACCAACGGCGACTGGTCACTCGCCGAGCGGCTGGCCAGGGAGTTGGCGGAGATGGCCTGGAGTCAAAGGGAAGATTATATCCAGCCCTGTCCCACCTACCTGGAAGCCCTGGATGAGGCGTTCTCGACGGACGTTCGACCCATCGTGATATCCGACTTTGCCGATATGACGACTGGTGGGGGAACGGGGGATTCCACCTGGTACTTGAAGGAGCTTTTGTCGCGCAGATCCAAGGAGCCTTGCTATCTCACTATGGTTGACCCCGAAGCGGTCAACGAGATGGCCGAAGCGGGTGAAGGAGCCAAGGTCACTGTTATGCTAGGTGGAAAGCAGGACGATATATATTCCAGTCCCGTCGGGGTGACCGGTCAGGTGCACCGGCTCTTCCCCCCCTCTCCCGCGCGAGCATTGCCGCAAAGCATGGGGCAGGTGGCTGTTCTGAAGACTGGGAATCTATACGTCGTCGTTTCAGAGCGCTTAGGGCCGGGATCTGATCCGATCATCTATTCTGGCGCGGGGCTGGAGCCAAAGAAAGCGAAGATCCTTATCGCCAAGTCGGTGGTGGATTTCAGGGAAGGCTATAAGGGTGTGGCGAAACGCTTCCTTCTGGGAGAAGCGCCGGGGCTCTCCCCTTCTAATCTGCGGTCGCTGGAGTGGAAAAACGTTCCCAGGCCTATCTTCCCCCTGGATGACGAGATATCCTGGAACAGCGCAGAGGCTCCCGTATACATAAGCCGTCCGCGGAGATGATATGACTACCCTGGCTTCCGTCTACTCATAAGCATTGTTGCCCTAGTTGCCCAAAAGGCCATTATCCCATAAATGCCGCATCTCCATCGCCCCAGGGAGCCCGATCAACTCTGTCCTGGCATTGTCAGGCAAAGGGACCTCACACCTAGGTGTCAATATCAGACATGGAGTCTACTGGGTGACCAGCGTGGGGGAGTAGTGGCCCGCCATTTTAGTCCCACGTCCACCGCTCAGGATGTGATCGAGGAACGGGAGAAGGCTCTAGAGGAGGCGAGGCAGCTCTACGTCATCGAGGAGTCTCAATTCATCACTTTGGTGAGTGACAGGGGGTCCCAGTTTACCCCCATTTCTTCTTGGTCATGGGCCAGGTGGTTACCGCTTTACTGACTAGACAAAAGTGGCCTTGCCTCTTACCGTGTTGACACTTGCCAGCATTGGAAGAGTTATCTCGATTAGAGAATGATGATCAATTGCTATATCATAGGTTGACCGAAACCGCCCTTTGCCAGAGTGGGTTTGCGGGTGGGGGGAAAGGGGGATAAGTTACAAAGGAAGCCTTCAATGGCCATCGAAATGGGAGGTGAGGGTTGAGGAACATAGAGACGGAAGTCCTCGTAGTTGGCTCGGGGGGCGCTGGATTTCGGGCCGCTATCTGCGCCGCTGAGGCCGGCGCTAGGACCCTCCTGGTTGACAAGGGGCTCGTAGGCAGGAGCGGGAACACGGTGATGGCCACAGGGATGAGCGTCGTGGGGCCTTGGCACCTTTCCGGCGATGGTCAAGAGGTTCTCCTTCAGGATACCTTGGCCGGCGGCCAATTCCTCAATAATCGAAAATTGGTGCGCCTCCTGATAGAGGAGACCCCCAAGCGGGTGGCAGAGTTGGAGGAGTGGGGGTTGGTCTTCGATCGCGAAAGGGACGGCCGCTATATCTTGCTTCAATCGGGGGGACATCGCTACCCCCGCGTTCTGGTGCGCAGCGACCGAGTGGGTTTAGCCATCGCCAAGACCCTGCGTCGGAGGGCTCTTCAGATAGGGGTCGGCACCCAGGAAGATACCATGGTGACCGCCCTTCTCACCAACGAGGGGCGGGTGGTGGGTGCCACAGCCATCGATAGCCGCTCGGGAGAGTTCCTGGTTTTCGCCGCAAAGGCGGTGGTTTTGGCCACAGGGGGGGTTGCTCAACTCTACCCCATGAGCACCAGCAGGGCGCCAAGTAGCGGTGATGGCTTGGCCTTAGCCCTGAGGGCGGGAGCGGTGACGGTGGATATGGAACAGGTCCAATTCTACCCCTGCTCTCTGGTCTTTCCTCCCTCGGTCAAGGGGTTCGGTTTAGGGTTGGTGGAAAGGCTGCTCAATCGCCTTGGGGAAAGGTTCATGGAGAGGTACGATCCAGTGAGGATGGAGGGCTCTACCCGCGACATAACGTCCCGGGCCATCTACTCCGAGGTAAAGGCGGGACGAGGGACGGAACACGGCGGGGTCTTCAACGATGTGCGGGAGGCTCCGGAGAGGATATTTTTGAGTTACTTGGATCAATACAACTTTTGTCTGAAGCGAGGGCTGGATCTAAAGAAGGAGATGGCCGAGGTGGCTCCTGCACTTCACTACTTCATGGGAGGAATCGAGATCAACGAGCGAGGAGAAACCAATGTGGCTGGCCTTCACGCCGTTGGCGAGGTGGCAGGCGGAATCCATGGGGCCAATAGGCTGGGAGGTAATAGCCTGGCCGATCTTTTGGTCTTCGGGGCTCGAGCGGGAGAGTGGGCCGCTAGAGGGGCTCTCGAGTCACCATCAGCGGAGGTCGATCCCCAACAGGTGAATAGAGAAGGGGAACGGGTTCGGCGTCTTCTAGAGGGGAAAAGGGATGGAGTCAGCCCCCTAGAGGTCAAAAGGACCATACAGGAGATCATGTGGGAGAAGGCGGGCGTCGTACGCAGCCGGCGTTCTCTGACCGAGGCCCTGGAGGGGTTAAATCGACTGGAGGCAGACCTCTCCCAAGTGAGCGTGGTTTACAAAGGGCTCCTTTATAACCGAGAATTGGCGAGTTATCTGGAGGCGGAGAACCTTTTGCTGGTGGGCAAGGCGATAGTCACCTCCGCCTTGGTGAGGGAGGAGAGCCGAGGAGCCCATTACCGGGAGGACTACCCTGAAAAGGATGATCACCTTTGGTTGAAAAACGTGCTCCTCCGATTGAAAGGTCAGGAATTCATAACCTCTTTTCGTCCGGTGACGGAGGAGATCGATGGATAAAGAGATCAAGGTTCGCGTTTTCCGATACGACTCTGGAGACTCCTGGTACCAAGATTACGAGGTGAGATACGCTCCTCCCGTGACCATCTTGGACCTCCTGTGCATCATAAGCCAAGAGCAAGACCCCTGCTTAGCCTTTCGCTCCTCCTGTGGAATGGGAAAGTGCGGCAGTTGTGCCCTCTCTGTAAACGGCAAGCCGGTCCTGAGTTGTCAAGAGGTGGTGAAAGGGGATGAAATCATAATAGAGCCCTTGCCCAACTTCCCGGCGATCAAAGATCTCATAGTGGCTCGCGACCGCCACGAGGAGCGGATGCTCTCCTTCTTTGAGGGGAAGCCAACCTTCCCTCTAATGCCGCCCCGTCCCCCGGACGACCCTACCTGGCCAGAGTGTATAGAATGCTTGGTATGCGACGGGACCTGCCCTGTAGTGGCAGAGAGCCCTGAACGCTTCTACGGCCCTGCCTATTTGATGGGCATCCCCGGCCTAAGCCCCGAGATGTCGCAACCACAAGTGAAGAGCCTAGCCATTCAGAACTACCTATGCATCGCCTGTCAAAACTGCGATACCAACTGCCCGGCAGATGTGCGACCCGGTCATAATATTGAGGCCAGCCGGGGGGAGATAGAAAAGGCGAAATATCACTCCCCTTGGGAAAGGGCTCTGCGCCGATTAATCTTTCACGGGCTCTTCCCCCACCCCAAACGGTTGGAGGCCTTAGCTTCTCTCCTTCGCTTCTACCAGCGTTCTCTTAAGGGACTCCTTCACAGAGTGGGGGCTATCTCGCTTTTTCCCAGCCCCTTAGACACCATGGAAGCGCTCCTTCCCCCCTTGCCCAGCCATTTCTTCCCTGCCTCCTTTCACCATCAGCCAGCGGAAGGGGAAAGACGAGGAGTGGTGGCCCTTTTCCCTGGCTGCATAATGAACATCTTCTACTCCCCAGTTAACTGGGCGACAATGCGAGTCCTGGCTAAGAACGGCTACGAGACGGTTGTCCCTGCCGGCGAGATCTGCTGTGGTGCGCCCCATATGGCGGTGGGGGAAGTGGATATAGCCAAGGCCCTAGCAAGGCGCAATATCGATACGCTCTCTCAAGTGGATGTGGAGGCTATAATCACCAACTGCGCTGCCTGCGGGGCGATGCTAAAAGAGTATGGCGAACTCTTAAAGGGTGACCAAACCCATGCTCCTAAGGCCTCTGCCTTCAGCCAGAAAGTGAAAGAGATAAGCGAGTTCCTTGCCCCTAACCTTTCTGCCCCTCTTGGAGAAGTGAGGCGAAGGGTCACCTATCATGACCCATGCCATCTACTCCACGCTCAGGGGATAAGAGACCAGCCTCGCCAACTCTTGCGCTCCATCCCCGGGTTGGAATTCATAGAGCTGAAGGAGTCTGAGCGATGCTGTGGTAGCGGTGGAGTATACAACATAACCCATTGTGATATCTCGGAGAGAGTTCTCAGGCGCAAGATGGGCAATATCGCAACTACCGGGGCGGAGGCTGTGGTAACCTCCAACCCTGGTTGCTTAATGCAACTTAGATACGGGCTAAAGAAGGCCAAGATAGAAATAGAGGTTTTGCATTTAGTAGAAATCCTGGAACAGGCTGGCAAAGCGAAGGAATCTAGGGGCTGATGGAAAATAATCACTTTTTTCGACAGTAAGAGCATAAGTCATTTCTTCTTCCCTGAGATAGAGCGCCTCTCTATTGTGCCATATATAGAGGTTCCTAGGGGAGCCCCCAGAATAGATATTCAACGAGGAGAGCAGGGGTCCAGGCTCTGTTCTTTGAGCCTGGAATACCCTTCGATCGGGAGTATTTCGTTAGGGAGTAGATATGAGAAAGCGAGATAGAACGGAGGTAGTGCTGAACTATCTGGAGGCGCGCCGGGAGGAGATGATAGATTTTGCCTGCCAACTCATCGCTACTCCAAGCATTAACCCCCCGGGGGACGAGCGGGCGGTGACCGGGGTCATCTTGGCGAAGATGAAGGAGTTGGGTTTGGGAGTAGCGGAGGTGGTAGGCAAGATTCCGGAACGCCCTAACATAATCTATCGCCAACGGGGCAAGAGAGGGTCGCCGCGACTCATCCTCAACGGCCATACCGACACCAAGCCGGTGGGTGAGGAAGATCGGAGATTGTGGAAGACCGATCCCCTGAAGCCTACCATCGTCGATGGCAAACTATATGGTCTTGGGTCCACGGACATGAAGGGCGGCATAGCGGCCATGGTATACGCCACCGCCGCGCTTCATTCTCTGGCCGGTTCCCTCGGGGGCGATTTACTTCTCATCCTTGTGGCCAACGAAGAAGCCCGAGGGGAGTTCGGGGCCAGTTGGGTGGTGAAGAGTTGCGATATCCAGGCCGATTTCTGCCTGGTAGCCGAGCCTGGTGGGGTGAAGGAGGAGTTTGAGAACCTGCCCCTGTGCGCGCGGGGCAGCCTCCTTTTCAAGGCCAAGGTCTACGGCACCCAGATGCACAGCAGTATCTCTGACTTATCCCCTTCGGTCAACGCTAGTGTCAAGATGGCCTGGGTCCTATGGCGGATGGCAAGGGACCTAATACTCCATTATGAACCCCACCCTTACTACCCAAAGGGGCCCACTATTAACTTGGGCGATTTCGTTAAAGGCGGGCTTCATTATGGAGTGTATCCTGGATACGCTGAATTCGGCAGCGACATACGCCTCCTTCCTGGGATGACCTGCGAGAGGGTTAAGAAAGACTTGGAAGAGTTCATCGATAGGCTCCGTCGGGAGGACCCTGAACTCAAGGTGGAGTTAGAGATCGAGGGTTGCACTGAACAGAAAGCGTTGAGGGGAGATGAGCCCTTCGTCAAGATGTTGCAAGAGGCGAGCGAACGAGTGCTGGGACGACGTCTGCCTCTAGGCGGTTTCCCTGCCTTTACCGATGCATATTGGTTTCATTCATATGCAGGCATACCCACCATCCCCGCCTTTGGGCCTGGCTTGCTCACCTTAGCCCATAGGCCCAATGAGTACGTATCCACGGAAGGGATTGTCCAGGCGAGCAAGATCTACGCCCTAGCCGCCCTAGACTATCTCGAGTGAGTTGAGCCGCTTCTCGATCCACTAAGGGCCGGGGAGTGGTTACGACTCTTCTTGCCCTTCTCCCTGTGTAAATGAAAAACGGCCCCATGGGGGGATTTTGAGCGTTCCCTCTGCCCTCCTGGATGAAAATCCTGCGCCGCAGGTTATTCGGAGTTAGACGGTGCTATCAAGTCGTTCTTCTGCTGAACAGATGATGAGGGATACTTAGAGAGGAACCTGGCGGCAGGCCAGAAGATCTTTTGCGTGGTACGCCGAACCTCTTTTGAACCCTTTTCTCACTGCCTTGGCCTCCACTAAGGGGTTGTCTACTACCAATAGATCTCTCCAAGGCCAGGAAGACAATCTAAGAGTTTTTTGGGCGACCCCAGTTGCCGTGCTCCGTGTCAAGTCAAATGAAAATGTTACCGAACGGAGATGGTTCTTTCAAATGATAATGTTACCGGGATGCCCTTTCCTTTCTGGCTCTGAGTAGGTGTAG